>Ga0157378_10000008_pt1 | contig 162605 bp, 128 predicted proteins | sample M65metaG_FD_115309 | JGI IMG/M metagenome (GOLD analysis project Ga0157378, IMG submission 115309) | Miscanthus rhizosphere microbial communities from Kellogg Biological Station, Michigan, USA - M6-5 metaG | ecosystem: Host-associated > Plants > Roots > Rhizosphere > Soil | place: USA...
CCAACTACTCCTCGCAGAGCTAGTCGGTTTTTTCAGGTCTGGTTGCCCTTCGGGTCACCCCGTTGAGCAGATCACTCAGCTTACTTCGGACTGGCAAATTTTATTAAGCCAACCCTTTCAGCCATCGACGCAAGCAACATTAAAGAGTCACTCGACGCGTGTCAACGCAGTTTTCACCACAATTTCAAGATTTCTGTGAATGCTTTTGTGGAAAACCCGGAACGATCTCGCGTCGCCCGCAAACCCGTCATCTGCTGCTCGCATTCCCTTCCCGATCGTCTTCACGAAATCCGTTCTTTAGCACCGTTCGTACTTCGATCGGTGGACAGTCTGGCGGGCTGAAGCCGGCAGGCCAGTTCCCATATCTCACTTGAGGGACACAGCAATGAATCGACTAACCACAATTGTGGCCCTGGCACTCGCCCTGCTTTTCCCAGCGGGACTACTTGCCTCGAGCCATCGTGAGGCACCGATTACGGCATTGGACCGTACCGCGGATGTGACCGATTGGTACGCCTTTGTCAGCTATGACCATCCAGATCGGGTCACCATGATCTTGAATGTCGACCCCTTTCTCGAGCCATCCAATGGGCCCAACTACTTTCCGTTCGACCCGAATGTCCTTTACGAAATGAAGGTTGATAACAACCGAGACGGAGTAGAAGACATTACATTTCAATTTCGCTTTAAGACTGAGATCCGTCAACCTGGCGTATTCACCGGGTTTGTAGGCGGACTGGCCGGGATCCCCCCCATTACGGCATTGAATGGCCCGGGCTCGGAAGGCCTGAGTCTGCGCCAGAGCTACACCGTGACCATGATCCGCAATGGTGTGGCAACGGAGCTGACGGGCGGAAGAAAACTCATTGCCGTGCCGTCAAATGTTGGGCCTCGCACGATGCCCGATTACGAGTCCCTATTCAACCAAGGCGTCTACCATCTCGCTAGCGGAGTGACCGTGTTCGCCGGGACCGTGGACGATCCCTTTTACATTGACCTCGGAGCGGCGTTTGACTCCTTAAATTTCCGGATGGCAGTTGGCGGAGTCTTATCGCCAGCGGTCGACGCGGATGACACACATAATTATGCCCCTGATGCGGTTGCCGGATTCAACGTGAACTCGATTGTACTGGAAGTACCAACGACAATGCTGACTGTCGATGGCAAGCTGCACGGGGCCGGCGATAAGCAAGCCGTGATTGGCACCTATGGCAGCACCTCCCGCCCCAAGCTCACCATTCGGCGCTCGCCCAATGCGCTGTCGACCGAAGGAGCCTTTCAGCAGGTAAATCGTGAAGGCAACTCACTCATCAATGAGCTGATCATCGGCACTGGATCGAAAGATCGATTCAGCATGGATGACCCCAAGAACGATGGCCAGTTCGCAAACTACTTCCTCGATCCACTGCTGGCACACATTTTCGCATCCATTGGAATCCCGGTACCTGCCGCGCCGCGCACTGACTTGTTACCTCTGGTTCAGTACATGGCGCCCATTTGTCCAGGATGTGGGCCAAAAGATGCCGGTCCGATCGCAGACTTGTTGCGTTTGAACACGGGCATTCCTCCGACCCCGGTCGGGAAACAGAAACGACTGGGTTTTCTGGCTGGCGATGTGGCTGGCTATCCCAATGGCCGTCGACCGATTGACGACGTCGTCGATATTTCCTCGCGTGCGGTCGCGGGAATTCTTCTCGATCCGGTGAAGTACTCCACGCCCATCGGCGATGGAGTCCAGTTGAACACAGAAGGGTACGGTCACACTTTTCCCTATGTGCTTCCCGCGAATAGCGGACGAGACAGCCATCATGTCGGTCCCGGGCAGGAAGGTTGTTCGGGTCAAACGAACGGTACTTGTCCAATTCAATAGCAGAAAGTGTGGCCGCCGCGCGGGTAGCGGCCACAACATTTACATAGAGTTTGAGGATCTTATGAACAGAATCGTAGCCTTGTCATTCATCTTTCTTACTGCCGTTGCGATCGCCGAAAGTACTCCCACGATCTCTCCTGCTGAACGGAGCGTTGCGAACGCCATGAAGGCAATCGCAGCCAAGCCGAAGGATTGCACGGGATACAACCAGCTCGCGATTGCCCTTTCGCGACGTGCGCGTGAGACTTCAGATCCAACCTTCTACGCCGCGGCGGAAAAAGCATTGGAGAAGTCGTTCGAATTGTCGCCGGGCAACTTAGAAGCGGAAAAAATCCAGGTTTGGCTCGCGCTTGGCCGGCATGAGTTCCCGGATGCGCTTAGGGCCGCCAAGGCCCTGCAAGAGAAAACTCCAAACGACGTCCTTGTCTATGGATTTCTGGTCGATGCCAATGCCGAATTGGGCAACTATGCCGAGGCTGAGAAAGCAGCCCAGCGGATGCTTGATTTGCATCCCGGCAATCTGCCCGCACTGACTCGTGCAGCTTATCTCCGAGAGCTGTTCGGCGACATCGATGGCGCTTTCGAGCTCATGGACATGGCCTATCAAGCCACTGCGGTGGGGGAGACGGAAGACCGCGCCTGGATCGTTACGCAAATGGCCCACCTCAGATTGGCTACGGGGGACACGCAAGCCGCGGAGGAGTTAGTGAAACAAGCCCTGAGTCTTTTCCCTGGATACCATTACGCGTTGTCCAATTTGGCAAGGATCCGCCAGATGCAAGGCAGGCGCGCGGAATCCGTGAGCTTGCTTCAGCAGCTCTACGCGGCAGCGCCACATGCCGAGAATCTCTACTTGCTAGCCGAGGGACTCGAAAAAGCTGGGCGAATCCACGAAGCCCAGTCCGCATTCGCCGAATTCGAGACAAAGTCGCTTAAGGAAGCGGTCAAGAAAGACAACTCCAGCCGGGAACTGGTCTTCTACTACGCTGATCACGCGAACGAACCGGTTAAAGCGCTCCAGATCGCGCAGCAAGAGCTTGCGTGGCGCCACGATGTGTACACGCTTGACGCTTATGCATGGGCGCTCCATGTCAACCACCGCGACCAGGAAGCCCGCAAACAAATAGAGACGGCACTTGCGGTCGGCATTCGTGACCTTAAGCTCTTTCAACATGCCGCGGCAATTGAAGCTGACCTAGGAGATCAACCAAGCTCAGAACGTTATAAAAAGGAGATCGTGCAGCTCAATCGGTATGAGCCCCATTAGTCCACGCGAACTGGAGTCAACGACTTACCGCGATGATCTGATTTTCAGGTATCCTTTCGCCCAGAAGTTGACTCCCGCGAGTAGGACGGACATGGCAACGACAACCAAGCGGCTTCAAATGTTTCCTGAACGTTATCGACACGTATTGTTTGGAGTTACTCTGGCCTGTGCGCTTGCTTTGTTGGGGAAAGGGGCTCTGGCCGTGCCGAAAGGCGTCTCGTTCTCAGTCCCTTCAGACCGCGTCGAAGCCTACGACTATGTCCAGATAGCTGCCAATGTCGACAGGCCCGACGCTCTGAATCCCTTTGAAGACGCTACTCTTCACGCGATCTTCGAGAGTACCGACGGAAGGCGATGGAGCGTTGATGGATTCTGCGATTCGATTGACGGACGAACCTATCTCCTTCGCTTTATGCCACCGCAAAGTGGCACCTACAAGTACTCCCTTACATATCAACAGGGTCCCTATCGGATTGGATCCACCGGAACGCTTTCGGTGATCGACGGGCAAAGGCGGGGGCCAATTCGCGTCGATCCGAAATATCCATGGCACTTCTTGTGGGAAGGAACTGGGGAGCACTACTTCTTCAATGGTACGACCGCATACTGGCTCCTGGGCTGGCGCGATGAGCACGTCATTCAATACAGCCTAGACCGGTTGCACCGGCTCAAGATCAATCGTCTACGTGTAACGCTGGCAGGGCGGACAAATGTTTGGTACGGGGAACCCGTAATGATGGGCTCAAACTGGACCGTTTTTTCGACACCGTGGCCAAGGAGCACGCCGGGCGACGTTATGCACCAGGGGCTCGACTACTCCCGCGTGTTTGCAAATCCAGGCTTTGATTATTCACGTTTCGACGTCGCGCACTGGCGGAAATTCGAGCGGATGCTCCGCTATGCGCGCGAACGGAACATGATTATTTCTGTGGTGCTCGATATGAACGATAGCGGCGTCCATCCGGCGGCTGACAGTGAGGACGAACACCGGTTCATTCGCTACGCGGTTGCGCGATTCGGGGCGTTCTCAAACATAACGTGGGACTTGGGGGACGACCTCGACAGCTACCGTGATGACAAGTGGACCCACGAAACCGGCACCCTCGTGCAAGAATTAGATCCGTACAAACATCTAGCCACCAGCCATCCGGTGCACACGATTCACCAGGATCGCTCATCCAGCTGGTTCGGCTTCACTTCCTATCAGGACTGGTCGCGTGACCAGCATCAGCTGACGCTTGAGTCTCGCAAGCTGCAGGAGAAAGCCGGCCGAATTATTCCGCAAACCAATGAAGAGTACGGATACGAAGATCACTATCCAGTTTGGGCCCTTCCGGGGAAAGATTCGAGTGACGTACTACGTCGCACGGCTTGGGACATCGTGATGGCCGGGGGATATCAGACTGCTGGAGAGACTGCTCGCCGCGGGACCAACATCTGGCCCGATACCGGCGGTGGCTGGATGAATGGGCGTGGAGACGACAGCATGACCATGTTCCTGGGCTACGGTCACTTGGTCGATTTCTTCACCAGCTTCGATTGGTGGAAAACCAACCCGCACGATGAACTGGTGAACAACGGCAACTATTGCCTGGCGGAACCCGGAAAACTCTACGCAGTGTATCTCCCCAAAGGCGGAAAGGTCGCCATCGAACTCCTGCCGGGACACTACGAAGCCCACTGGTTCAGCGCCATGACTGGTGAGAGGATCAGTCTTCCTGAAGTCGATGGCGGCACGTGGGCCTCACCTGAGGCACCCGACCACAACGATTGGGCTCTGCTGTTGAAAGCAAAGTAGGCAAGGCGTTTCATTGGGCGCCACCATTCACTTTGTGAGCTCGGAGATCTGAATGTCGTAGTCCTGCAACAGGCTGCCTGTGACAGTGTGCAGAGTCGCGATCGCGGTCTGATAGTCCACTTCGGATTCCAGAAGGGCCGCTTCGGCGGTTGCCAACTTGGTTTGGGCATCGAGTTCGAAGAAGACGTTTTCGGCCCCCAGTTGAGCTTTGCGATGTTCGGCATCGAGCGTCTTCTGTGCAAGATCGAGGGCGGTCCTCCCTGCTGCAATCGACAACTTTGCCTGCTCTAGTTGATGCACGGCATTTGCCACTTCCTGCTTGATTTGTTCACGGGCCTGCTGCGCGGAATAGAGATCGCGGTGGCGATTCACAAGTGCAGTCCCGAGGCCAGCTTGGGCACCCCTGTTCTTGATGGGAAGATTCAGGGTAAGGGTCGCGCCATACCCGGGAAATCCGAAATTGAAGAGCTGGTTCAGAGAGGTCATCAATCCGCCCCGGGTCATCACTCCACCGACATTGAGGTTCCCACCCACCCCACTTCCCTGGTAGAAAGCCTCAAGCTCAAGGTCGGGTAGTAGCTGATTGTGCGCCAGGCGTATGTTGGTGTCGTCGACGGCAAGCGATTGCTGCCATGCCAGCAGTTCCGGGCGACGCTCGAGCGCCTCCTCTAGCGCGGTGGCATTGTTGACAGTCAGCAGTTCGCCTTGCGGTTCGGGCTTTTCGGTGGCATCGATATCCAATGCTTCAATATACGGGTCCTGATTGGCGCCAATGGTGAAGCGAAGGCTCTCTTCGGCCTGCTTCACGATGTAGTCAGCCTGGATCACCTGCAGGCGGCGTGAGGCAACCTCCGCTTCGGAGCGGTAGATATCGAGTGGGGGCAAGGCGCCGAGCTCCAGAGAGCGCTTGTCATGTTGATAGGTTGCTTCGGCCGCCTGCTGCGATTTGCGTGCCACGTCGAGGCCATTGTGCGCGCGAACGAGGCCCCAGTAACGCGTGATCGCCTCCAGCAGAGCGAGGTTTACCTGGGCCTGGAATGTGGCCCGTGACTGCTGGAAGTTAGTGCGCGCGATGACAACGGGCGCTGTATTGGCGAAGCGCCAGCCGTTTCGCAAAAGAGGTTGCGTGACTTGCAGATTCAAAAAAGACCGGTAATAAGGATTGAGAAAATAGAATCCACTGTTGCTCGAATCCTTGATGCTGTTTATACCGATCTGGAGGTTGGTACCTGTCACTAGAGTCTGCGTGTAGTTGAGTTGAGCCTGTTGAGTCAACCCGCTGAAGGTTCCAGCCCCTTGAATCTGGCTAAAGCCGGGATACGAACTACGGCTGACACTCAAGAGAGCTTTTAGCCCAGGATCAAAAGCCTGGAAAGATCGCAGCAGGCCAAATTTCGCGGCCTCCACCGAGGATTCCTGGACACGGATGGCGCTGTTGTTTTCGAGTGCAAGGACAACCGCATCGTGCAGACCGAGCTTCAACTTGCCATCGACGACATAGTCGTGAAGGTGCTGTGGCGTGCCAGTCTTTGGTGAACGGACTTGGGCTGTGAGCAATCCGCGATAGGTTTCGTTGGATTGAGCAGAAGCAGTCAAGGATGTCACAACCAAAAGAAAGCAAATGAGACGGAGCTTCATTCTTCCTCCCGAGAGAATCAAACTAGGGCCAAGTTCCGGAAACCGTTTGGAGCAGTACCTGCGGGTAGAGACTCGCCCCTGCCTGCAGGATTTGAATCATTTCCCCAGATTCCCGGCCGCTAAAGATGCGAGCAGCCGCGCTCACTCGTAGCGAATGGCCTCGACCGGGTCGAGACGCGCGGCCTTCATCGCCGGATAAATGCCAAAGATCAGTCCCACGCTAATGGAGACAACAAAGGCGAGAATGATCGAGAAAGCGGTCACAATCGTGGACCAGCCCGCGAGCCAAGCGATGAGGCGGGACATGAAAACACCGAAAACGATGCCAAAAGTTCCGCCGACAAATGAGATGATCGTGGCTTCGACGACAAACTGGCGCACGATGTCGAACTGACGTGCGCCCACCGCTCGTCGCACCCCGATCTCGCGCGTGCGTTCGAGAATGCTAGCCAACATGATGTTCATGATGCCTATGCCCCCGACCAGCAGTGAGATGGAGGCGATCGCAACCATTACCGCGTTGAACAGGCGCTCGGTGCGGCGCTGCTCAGCCAGCAGCTCGGCAGGAACAATCACGCTGAAGTCGGCAGCGGAATGGTGACTCCAGTTCAAGATGGCTCGGACTACTTGAGCCATTTGCGGCACGTCAGCAGACTCCCTCAGGTGGAGATAGATGCCATCGATTTCGTCGCGAGCGTCGCTGTAGCTGTCTTCGAGGCGCAGCATGGCTGCGTTGAGAGGAACATAGACCAGGTTGTTGAGGTCCTGGGCGGGAACTCCGGCAACTTCGGTTTGAGAACTCAGCTGAGGGCTGGCGACACCGATCACGCGAAACCATTGCTGATTCAGCTTCACGTATTGCCCAAGTGGATCACCGGCGCCAAACAGATTTGATTTAGCACCGGCCCCGACCACGCACACGGAGCGGGCGTAACTTTCTTCCTCATGATTGAAGAAGCGACCCTGGATAAGGTGTAGCCCGACTATCTCGGGATAGTTGGCGTCGACGCCGTACACAACCGGTGGATCCTGCTGGGACTTGGGAATGGTCTTGCTAGGGGTGAAGCGCTTCCGCGGAGTGGAACCGGCGACATCGTCGATGTCGTCACGGATGATGCGATAGTCCTTGAGTGTAAGTCCGGGTGAGATGGCGCGAAGCTTCTGATGGGCCTGCCACTCGGTCGTTTCTTTCGCTTCGACGATCAGGTTGTGGACACCCATCTGTTCAATCAACGCCATGACTTTCTGGCGAGCGCCGGCGCCTATAGAAAGCATTGAAACCACCGCGGCCACCCCGAAGATCATCCCCAGCATTGTCAGCAGGGAGCGCATCCGGTTGGCAAGAAGGTTTTGTAGCCCCAGACGCAGATCGGGCAGCCACTGCTTGTACCCTGAAACTGCGCGGCCGATCGAAGGCGCGGTGAGGGCGGGCATCAAAAATTCCCTCCTCCGACTTGCGAGGCCGAAGCTGGACCAGAGGCCTTGCGCGGCGCTGTTGGATCGATGAGCGCGACTCGATCGCCTTCTTTGAGTCCCTCAATTGCTGTACGGCTTTCATTTTGCGAAGCGACCTTCACCTCCAACTGCTCAAAACCTGAGGCTTTCTTAAGGTAGACCGTCTGCTTGCTATCTTTCTGAAAAATGGCCAGGCGCGGAACATACAAGGCATTTGTGCTCTTGGAGCCGAGAACCACAATTTGGGCAGTGAGGCCGGGGCGAAGAGAAGCATCGCCATCGGTGAGCTGGACGGAGATATCGAACTTACTCACCGAGCCTGTTACCCAGAATGCCTGTTGTTGCGCCATGCCTCCAGCCAACTTCACGGCACCGTGGAACTTCCGTCCGGGCAGTGCGTCAAATTCGATCTCTGCTGGTTGACCCACGGCAATGTTGGCACGCTCCAGCTCGCTGACTTTCGCCGAAAGTTGCATCTCAGTCGAAACAATGACGCGCGCGATAGCCGTGCCGGGCTGCACCTGGTCGCCCTCGTGGAAGTCTTGGAAAGACATGCCGTCGAAGCAAAAATCACAGGCCATGTTCTTCTCGATGAAAAATAAGCCGTCTATGGGAGCGGTGACCCGCATCTTTTGGATGTTCTGCTGCGCGGCATCCATGGCGAGCTTGGCCTTATTCCACTTTTCCTGGGCAAGATCCATGCCCGTCTGTCCGGTAGTGCCGTGTGACTTGATGTCTTGTTCAAGCTCGGCGAGAGCGCGCCTGGCCTGGTCAAGCCCCAACTTGTTCTTTTGGGCGTCGATGGAGCTAACGAGTTCGTTCTTCTGTACCTCGAGTTCGGCCTGGCGCACGGCATAGCGCGCCTTGAGCAGCGCGACATCGTCTTGCGCCCTCTGCACTGCCGCGTCGGATTTGGCCTTCAGGATGTCTTGCTCAGCCTGATGCAGCTCCGAGCGACTCTCCTCCATGATGTAATGCTGTTCTGTGGGATCAAACTCGATTACCACGTCTCCCTTTTTCACAACGGCACCGGTATGGAAAAGCTGGGTAATTCGCAAGGACGCGCCCGCTACAGGGGGGGCACTGAGCGTAATGGAGTTCTTGGCTTCTAGTTCGCCGGTGGTATAAACACGAAGATCAACGTCTCCGCGCTTCACGGTCGCGACCGGGATATCGTCTGCCGAACTCGCGAGAGCACTTTCGCGAGATGCGTGACTGATCGCAATACCACCCACCAGCACCACGGACGCTGCGATCGCGATGACGAGCCGCTGGCGAGTAATGGTCATTTGCTTTTTTCCGTTGTCGGATCCCGCAAGGCAATGCGGTCCCCTGGTTGCAGGCCCTTGGCGACGAGAATGCGGTCGCCGCTCCGACGGCTCACCTCGATGGACTGGGGAAGAAACTTGGAACCATTCCAAACGTAGGCCAGCGTCTCGCCCTCTGTTTGGAACGATGCCTGAACCGGGATGGCCAGAGCATCGCGGACCCGGTCGACGATCACCGTGACCTGGGCGGTCATCCCTGGTTTCAAACGCGGGTCAGACTGCTCAAGAATAATTCGTACATCGAAATTCCGCGGGATTGGCCAACCCGCGGAAAAGTCTTCCGTCGCCAGCGCACTGATGTCGTCGATGCTGCCGGTAAATTGGCGGTCGGGGATGGCGTCGAGATGAACGGTAACCGGCTGCTTTGGTGCCAGCCGGCCGCGCTCGGTTTCGTCAACATGGGCCACGATTTGGAGCGAATCGGCATCTGGCAGTTCGGCGATAGGCGAGCCCGGCCAGGCGCGGTCGCCTGGCTTGTAGACAGAGAAGCCTTCGCGACGCGGGACGGGCACGAGGCTGACGATACCGGAACTGGGCGCGCGCAAGATCATCTTCGACAAAGCGGCTTCGGCGCTCTGGACATCGAATGCGGCTTTGCGACTGGTCTCAACCTTGCCTTGAATGGTTGCTTTGGCAGCGGTGCGATCGGAATTCAGTTTCTGTTCGGCCTCGCGCAGCGCCTGCTCGGCATTGCGGACCTTAAGCCTGGCCTCTTCGCCTTCAATCTTGGAGACGATCTCCTGTTTACCTGCGTCGAGCTTCGCAGACTCCAAATCAAATTGGGCTTTGGCGACGGCGGTGAGGTCTTGCTCCTCAGTGATACGAGATTTTGCGCGCGTTTGCTCGATGTCGGCGGCAGCATAATTCAAGGTGGAACGGTACTGCGCGAGGTCCTGTTGGGTCTTGGTCTTGTCGAATTCGACGATCATATCGCCCGCCTTGACTTTGGTGCCTTCGGCGGCGATCTTGAGGATTTGGAGCTCACCCGCTTCGGCGGGAGCGCTGATACCCAGGGACTTGGATGCTTTGCACTCGCCCCGGAATTGAACGGAGTCGAGGAATTCGGTTCGCTTCACCTCAATCGTCGGAACTGAAGGCGCACGGTGGCTGTAGCGGGCGGCGCCAAGGACTACCCCGCAGGCAAGCAGGACAATTGCCGCCGTCGCCAGCTTGCGTTGCATCAGAAGCACTTTGACTTTGCCGATCATACGCCCAAACACTTGTACTTACTGGAACGCGCTCGCCCCGCCAGCTTGCGTTGAGAGATTTACGTCGACGGCAGCGGAGAGATCAGGCATCAGCTTGGGATCGGTGCCGCCAATCGAAAACACCACAGAAAAAGAGCGGATCTTATCGGAAAAATCCCCATTCCGGGCGATGGGCGCCATCTCCACCAGCCTGCCGTGAAAACCCAGTTCAGGATAAGCATCGAGGTGAATTTGCGCGGTGTCGCCGAACCGCAACGCCGGAAAGTCCTCCTGGTTCACCAATGCGCGCACCTGCATGGAAGACGGATCAACCACCTGCATGAAAGTGATGCCAGCCCGAACCTGGTCCCCTTCCTGCACCTGTCCCATCTTGCTCTGCTTCCAAATCGTGTTGAGTACGACAACTCCGTCAATGGGAGACTTTATTTCCATTAATTGAGTGTTAGCGCGCGCATGCAGCATGACCTGCTGGGCGCGGTCGCGCTGGATTTCCAACAGGCGCACGGCAGAATGAGCGGACTTTCGTTTGAGATCAAAGGTGGCACGGAGCTGTTGCAGGGTGGCTTTGGCTTCATCGAGCGTTTGCTGCGCTTTCTCGGCATCGATGCGGGAGAGTAGTTCAGATTTCTGCATCTCAAGCTGAGCTTTGCTCAGATCACTTTCGGCCTTCTGGATCTCAGTTTCATCTTTCGCGCGAGCGGCATCGTCCTTGGCCTGCTCTTCAATTGCCTGACTGGCCAGTTTTTGATATTCGTCCCGCTTGTCGATGAAGGTGCGCATCTGCGCTTGGCGATCGAAGTCCACCAGCAGATCGCCTTTCCGGACATGAGTCCCACTGGCCACGAGTTTTGTAATGGTTAGCGCGCCGAACTGCTGGCCTTCGAGCATCGGTGCGACTATGGTGCTCATGCGCACCGCCTCGGTCGTGCCCGTCACACGAACTCGATTACTAAGCAAAGCTCCTTTATCTGACCCGGTCAAAGATGTCCTCGACGACGGCGGTCGAATACTCCAGAGGATGGCTATTGTCACCAAGAGTAAGAGCGATATGGAAGAAACGGCGAGAGTGACCCTACGTTTTGCTATCCCAGACGGCCCAGTCGGGGTGACTTGAGTTACAGGGTTCGCGGTCTCGTCAGCCACAGGAGGAGCCATATGAGAGACTCTGGACAAACAAGTGTCGCAGCAATCGAATGATAGGGCAAGGGAGTAACTACATTCAGACTCATCCTTGCCGCCCAAAGTAGGTCCAATCACTTACAGAAATCCGCGCTTGGCAAGAAGACCCTGCTCGTTGCCGTTCCGCGAATTGCGGCTAGGCAGAACTCGTAAACCGCTACAGCCGCACCTCACCTTGGCCAGATCGCCCAAGTGGTTGGCCCGAGCAGATTCCCTCTTGATCCTCTGTGCATACATGATTAGACGATAAACCCGGCGGATTGTCGTAGAATGCATTGGGAGCAAGTCGAACCGAACCGCAAGTAGTGAAGTGCGCTGCCCCTAAGCTTGGTGGAATCCTGAAAAACTAGTGAGGCCAATCAAGTCCTGGTGCTCGAAGAGGGCAAGGGAATCGTACGCCAGGAAAAATCAACAGCGTTGGGGTAGCTTGAGGTTCCGCAGGCTGTACGCCGCGCCGCGGAAGCCACTGTTGGCAGTTGAGTGGACTTCAGCTTCTATCTCGATATGCATCGACATCCAACAACTCTGCGCAGCGCGCGCCTCGCCGGCGCGCTAATATTGGTGTGCGTGAGCTACGCGAAAACCGCTCCACCCCATGGTCATGTAAAAACCACAGAGGAAGTCTACAAGAACATCCAAGTGCTGAAAGGAATACCGGCCGATCAGCTCGTGCCCGGCATGCAGTTCATTACTGCATCTCTAGGGGTGGGATGCCCTTATTGTCACGTGGAAAATCATTTTGACCAGGACGACAAGAAGCCGAAAGAGACCGCAAGAAAGATGATCCGGATGGTCACGGCGCTGAACCGCGATGAGGTGTTCGGCGGGAAACCAGAGGTAACCTGCAACACTTGCCATCACGGCACCCAATTGCCGCTTTCGATACCAACAATTAATGAACAGCCGCCAGCACCGGCTTTGGCTGAGCAGGCAAGGCAAGAACTTGCGAGCGTTCCTCCTGCGGATGAGATTCTCAATAAATATATTGAGGCGCTCGGCGGGCCCGATGCGATACGAAATCTCACCACACTGGTTGAAACCGCCACCACCATGATCGCAAGCCGCGAGGCGACCGTGGAGATTTTTGATAGATCTCCTGACAAGCGGAGCGTGATTACCTATCTGCCAAGCGGAGAAAGTCTAGCCGTATTCGACGGAGTTGAAAGCTGGATTGCCGGGCCGAACCGCCCGCTTCGAAACATGCCCTCGGCCGATCTGCCGGGCGCGAAGATGGACGCGGACCTCCAGTTCGCCCTTCATCCTGAGGAATTTTTTGGGAAACTCAAGGCTGCGGCGTCAGAGAAGGTCGGCGGACAGGAGACCTACCAATTCATCGGCGAACGCGATGGCCAGCCGACTGGGCGCCTATACTTCAGCAAGGAGTCAGGACTGTTGCTGCGGGTCCTGCGATACTCGACCTCACCCCTGGGCTTGAACCCTACGCAGATCGACTATAGTGACTACAGGCCCGTGCAGGGTGTAAAGATCCCTTACCGTTGGACCGTGGCTCACCCCTTTGGGCAATTCACCATTCAGGTGAGGGATGCGAAGGCCAATGTGCCGGTAGATGAGCAGAAGTTTGAGAAGCCCCTTGAAACCGAAGGGCAATCTGCAAAATAATCGAATTCTCCGCCAACCATGGGGCTGATTCAGCGAAAGCACTGATATAGACGCCATTGCCAATGCTTGGGCAACGCAAGCCTGTAGACGAGTAGGACTGACATTGCGAAGGATTGCTAGCATCGTACTGACAATTTGCCTCGGTTTCGTATCCCTCATCGCGGCGGGGCAGGAAACGCAAAGTTTCGATGACTTGGTTGCTCAGGCTACCGCTGCAAACGAGCGAAACGACGCGGCCGTCGCCTTAGACCTTTACTCAAAAGCGCTCAAGGTAAATCCCCGATGGATGCAGGGGTGGTGGCTGGTGGGGCTGCTTCAGTACAATGCTGGGCAATTTGCGCCGGCGCGCGACGCTCTCACCAAATTCTTAGATTTCGGTCCCGATCCCCAAGCCTACGCCTTGCGCGGCATGTGTGAGTTCGAGACGGCCGAGTATGCGGATTCGCTCGCCGACCTTCAGCGCGCCATCTCACTGGGAGCTCCAGACGACGCGAGTAACGAGCAAGCTCTCCACTTCTACGAGGCGATGCTGCTTACCCGGCTGGGAAAATTTGAAGCCTCGCTGCGGGCGTTTGTCTACTTTGCCCAACGACGTATCGTCAATCAGGATCTCTTGCTCGCGATTGGGCTGGCGGGCTTGCGAATGCCGCTTGTGCCAAAAGACGTCAGCGACGATCAGCGGCCGCTACTCATCGACACCGGCACGGCGGTATATGCCTTCATGAGTCGTGATTCAAAAGCGGAGGCTGCGTTCGAAGCTTTGTTTCAGAGCTTTCCGGCGGTGCCGAATCTGCATTTGCTCTATGGATCCCTTTTGTACCAAGAAGAGCCGTACGCAGCGCAACAGCAATTCCAGGCTGAATTGAAGATAGATCCTTCCAACCAGCAGGCGCGCATTATGGTGGCGTGGGTCTTGTTGATGCAGAATAATCCGGCGGCCGCCTTGCCATACGCGCAACAGGCTGTCCAGGCGCAGGCGGGGCTTGCTTCTGCACATCTGGTGTTAGGCAGGTCGTTGTCGGAAACCGGTGATGTGGGTGCCGGGCTGGGAGAGCTCAAGCGGGCATTGCAGCTCGACCCGGACAATCTGGAAGTCCATATTGCCCTGGTCAGCGCGTACTCGCAGGCCGGGCAAATGGTAGATGCCCGTCGCGAACAGGCGTGGTGCTTGGAAGCAACCAACGATGGGAGAAACCGTCTTGCGTTGCCTTAGTGCCATTGTGGTGCTAGCAGTCGTCATGGTCGCGGGGACATCGCGAGCGCAGCAGGCCGCGGCAGGAACTTCGTCGTGCGGAGGCTGTCACCGGGCACAAACGATCCATCAAGCGGAGACGCCGATGGCGCGCGCGCTCGTGCTGACCAGCAACAATCCCGCGCTAAAGGCACACTCTGATCTGGTTCTCCAGAATGGCAATTACACATATACCATTCAAACCCGCGGAAGCCAATCCACGTACAGCGTCAGCGATGGCACGCGTACTATTTCCGTGCCTCTCCGCTGGACGATGGGCGAAAACATGCAGACCTGGGTCTTCGAACGCGAGGGCCGATATTACGAAAGCCGCGTCAGCTACTATCCGACCATCAATGGCCTGCAGATTACGGTTGGGCAGGAAAATCTGAGCACGCAGACCCCAGAGGATGCACTAGGGCGAGAGCTCAACCATGGCGAGGTCCGAAATTGCTTTGGCTGTCATTCCAGCGGAACCGTTGCAGGTGGGAAGGTTGATTTGGGGCAGCTGCAACCGGGGGTCACTTGCGAGCACTGTCACGCTGGGTCGCTGGAACACCAGCTCGACGCTCTGCAAGGGATCTATGATTCAGCGCCCCGCGATCTAAAAAAGTTTTCTGCCGAGCAGGTTTCGAGCTTCTGCGGACAGTGTCATCGCACATGGGCAACCGTCGTACGACTCGGCATTCGGGGCGAGCGAAATGCCCGGTTTCAGCCTTACCGGCTGGAGAATAGTAAATGCTTCAACGGAAGCGATCGGAGACTCAGCTGCGTCGGATGTCATGACCCGCACCAGCCGCTGGTGCGAGATGACGCCAGTTACGACGGCAAATGCCTCGCCTGCCACGCCGGCCAAGCCTCGAATTCTATCGCTAGCCAGCATCGCGATGTGAAGGCCTGCCCGGTTGCAAAATCCGGATGCAGCGGTTGCCACATGCAGAAAGTGAAAGTAAGTAGTCCCGCCGGGCCGCTCGTATTCACGGATCACTACATACGAGTGAATCGGCCCGGGGATCCGTATCCAAATTAGCAGGCCAAGCCCCGCCCGTAGGAGCGAAGGGTCTGAGCTCAGGCATCGTGGATGCCGATGGCGGTAATCGCTCTGGCCCCAGATCCTTTAGTCTTTCCATATTTCGCCGTTGCAGCTCGATTTGACCTCACCGGCAGCAGGGCTGGCTGTTTCAAGGAGGATGTTGGATCCGGAGTAGGCTTGACGAGCTTTGGTTTCCCGGAGTGCATCTCGCGACCTGATGGAAGGGCTGATGATTACCAACGCAACGGACGATGCATTAAGCACTTGGAAGAACTGACAGGTCTGAAGGGGCCTTAGTTCTGCTTGATCAAGGCAGCGGCCTTGATGCGTGGTTGCGTTTCACAGTACTCCTTTTTGCCTTTGCGAATTGCCCTGATTGATCGTAGAACTGCATTTGTTGCCAGGTATCGTGTGCTGTGTTCCGCGGCTATCATCATTACTACTCAAGGAAGGGCTGCGAAATATGTATGTCGCAGCCAGTTGACGGTTGAGCGATGCTTGTAAAACCGACGCGTGCAGCAGCTTGATCATGGCCACTCAGCCCATCTCAGATGTTCGCGGCCAACCCGAAGCGGAGGCGTCGTGGCTGCCGATGATTGTCATTGCGTTGGCGCAGATCCTGATGATCTTCAACATTTCGTCGTTGCAGGTATCTATCGAGGGAATTGTCTCCAGCTTTGGAACTCCTGCTACTACGGTAGGCACGGCGATCGTTACTTATTCCCTCGTCGTTGCCGGTTTCATTATGTTGGGGGCGAGAGCCGGGCAGATGTTCGGCTCACGTCGCGTTTTTCGCATAATGGTGCTGATCTTTGGCGCAGCCATGGCATTAATGGCTCTCAGCCCCGCTGCTGTCACTATGATCATCGCACAAGCTCTGGCCGGAGCGGCCGCAGCAGCGCTGGTGCCGACTTTAGTTGTCCTGATCGCCGACAACTATCGAGGGAGCCAACAAGAGAAAGCACTTGGTTGGCTGGGTGGAGCTCAAGCAATGGGCATCGTCCTAGCGTTCCTGATCTCCGGGGCTCTCTCGACGTGGATCGGTTGGCGTTACACTTTTGGTTTTCTGGTGCTACTCGCGGCATTGATATATCAGTTGAGTGGCAAGCTGAATGATGTGAAGGCCCGCGGCATTGTGAGCGTGGATTGGATTGGCGTCGTCCTCGCAGCGTCAGCGATCTTGCTTATCAGTGTTGGGGCCAACTATATCAACGACTGGGGCTTCCTGCTGGCCGGCCCGCGTGCACCGTTTTCGATCGTGGATATGTCTCCGGCACCCATCATGATCGTTTGCGGCATTTTTCTGGGCCAGGGATTCTTTGCCTGGTCGCGCAAGCGTCGCGCTGCGGGGCACACAGTGCTCATCGCACTTGAAGTAGTGGATAGACCCAGCGAGCGCTCCGCCGTTCTCTCGATGTTCATCATCAGTGCCCTCGGCTCGGCGATCACTTTTCTCGTTCCTCTTTATATACAGATCGTTCAGGGACGCTCGGGAATGCAGACCGCGGTGGCGGTGATTCCTTTTTCTCTCGCCAGTTTTGGCGCCGCCGTTCTGGTAGTCCGTCTATATGGACAATGGAGCCCGCGACGCATCACGCGCTACGCCTTTTTGGTCGTTGCCGCAGGCGTGGGAATGCTGGGAGTCGTTATTCGCAATGACTGGAACACCTTTATGGTGATCGTCAGCATGGTGTTAGCCGGTCTCGGCGAGGGAGCATTGGTCACGTTACTTTTCAATGTGCTGGTCACGGCCTCTCCCAAAAAGATGGCCGGTGACGTTGGTTCTCTCCGTGGCACAACCAATAACCTTGCCAATGGCGTCGGGACAGCTATGGCGGGAGCTCTCGTGGTAGGGGTGCTGGGGACAGGCGTCCATCGTGCGCTGGTGCACAACCCCGTGATTCCGAACGAATTGAAAATGGAGATGAATCTCGACAACATTCCTTTCACCAGCAACGCCCAGCTGCGCAGGTTTCTTGCGAATAGTGGAAGAGCGACGCCCGAGCAAGTGAACGAAGCCGAGCGCATTAACACTGAAGTTCGACTGATGGCACTGAAAGTTTCTTTTTTTGCTCTCGCCGGGCTGGCTCTGCTGGCCTTTTTCCCCGCCGGAGGATTGCCTGGCTACATTCGCGGAGAACTGCCACGCAGCAACGACGAACCTTCGGCACAAGTCCGGAACAAACCGGTCCCCATGCAAAGGCGTGAATGAGTGCCTTTCGATTCCAACTTCGCAAGAAGTTGAGGCGGCACTACAGGACAGGCCGCAAACCGCGAGAACAGCTATTGCCGACCGGGCGGGAACGGAATGTAAATGGTCATGGTCGTTCGCTCTGGAAGGCAGGAGCAGGTGGCTGCTGAGCAGAAAGAAGAGACCCGGGCGCCGGCAGAACGAACAAGTGAACCAAAATCCACCGACTGTCCACTTCAGGATCCCGCGCAGGGTGACGGGATACGTCAAGGAAAATCCAGTTTCAGGCTGTGCCGTTTTCTCGCTTTGAGCCTCACTTTCGCCCAAGGAGCACAGCGTGGACTTCTTTCATGGGCTTCCCCCAGATCGGTTCTGGGTTTGCAAACCCAGAACCGTGCGAGCAAAATGACTGCCGTTTCGTGACAACGTTCCTTACTTAGTCTTCGCCATTGATCGTCACGCTGAGAGATTCAGTCGAAGTGCTTGATGAAGAGCCCCAGAGGGCACTGCTGCCCCAGAGCGCGCTGAATGCAGACGTCGTGCTACTACCCCACATGGCGGAACTACCCCAAAGAGCGCTGCTGCCCCACAGGGCAGACTGTGTTCCGACGAAGGCGTTTGATCCCCATAGGGCAGAGCTACCCCACATTGCCGAACTGCCCCACATGGCAGAGTTGCCCCACAAGCTGGAAGAATCAGCGACAAAGTACACGTTTCCTGAGTTCGAGTCGTAGGTCACGACAGGCGAGACCATGCTTGCCCCACTCGGAGGCGGAGCCGCAGCCATGCTCAGCGCGGCTTGCAGGTCGAGGTACCCAGCTCCAATGGTAAACACGTCATACTGGCTCACGTAAGAGATGCTAGTTGCAGGATCGACCGTGGTGCTGTATTGAGGAAAGGTCTTGGACGCACTTTTCATCAAAATGGCTTTTACCTGGTCGGGAGTAAGCGATGGGTAAGCTTGCAAGATGTCCGCGACCGAGCCGCTTACGACTGCCGCTGCCATGCTCGTCCCGCTCAAAACGAAGTACGCCTTGTTTACCTGATTCTGTGGGTTAGCGTGCTGCAAGCTAGTAGCGGATTTGCCAAGCAGGGAGATCACACGATTACCCGGCGCCACAATGTCGGGTTTGGCGATGTGATCAATTGCGGTTGGGCCTTTGGAGCTGTAGCTTGCTATCAAATCATCAGAACGACTCGCCGTTCCCATTTGCTTCATGGCCCCGACGGTAATTGCGTAGGGATCGTTCCCAGGAGCGGTGATGGTCCCGTATCCATTGGTTCCTGCAGAATCGTCGCGACCGTCGTTACCTGCGGCCACGACCACAACGATACCTGCTTCCCAAGCCTGCTCGACAGCCCGGCACAATGGGTCTGCTTTGTAGCTTTCGTAAACGGGTCGTCCCAGCGAGAGATTGATCACGCGAATATTGTATGTCGTCTTAAGATCGATCACTGCCTGGATCGCATTGATTACATAGCTGTCCTGCCCCATGCCCTTGTCGTCGAGCACGCGGAAGTTCAGCACGTTTACTGCTGGGGCTGCACCTTCGTATTGACCGTTTGAACTTTTGCCATTGCCAGCAATTAGACCCGCGACGTGTATTCCATGGCCATAAACATCAACTGTTCCAGTATTACCTGTAATGTAACTCTGTTTGTAAACAACTCGGTTTTTGCCCGACGAATTCTGTAGATCCGCGGCATCCTGAGTGCCGCTGTCAATGACTGCAACGCCGATACCTGCACCGGTCGCGCCAGTGCTCCACGCATAGGGTGCGTTGACTGCTGGCGAGGGGACATCGAAGCTGATAGTTGAACCTGTTGGCGTTAAACGTCGATTAGGGGAGATGTAGGTCACTTCCGGGTCATTCACCAGCTCTTGAATTCGGTTCGCCGGTAAAGCGACATGCAGAGCTTTCACCAGGGAGAGATCTGTCTTCAGTACACCCCCGTGCGCTGCAATCTTCTGCGCATGGCTGCCGTTTGGCGCATGTTTGAATTGCACAATCACATCAACCAGCCCGGCCCCGCGCATCGGAGTGTCGTGCGAGATTTTCGGACTTGCAGCGTTTGCGCTAACGCTTACGCTGAGAATCAATGCGGCCAGGATTGCTGTTCCTTTCATGCTTCCTCCCGGGCTGCTGTCGTGAACCGATGTTAGGGTAGCCGCGCGGCCTTGAAAACTTACGCGGGTTATATCCCCGTGGGTACGAACGAGGTAGGTCAGGTAATACTCGATTATGTTACTTTGGGTGAACCATTGCCTTCCGGCGCAAGTCCTTAATACAACTACTCTTCTGCTGGGCCGCCAAACCAAAGTAACAATGCTCTTGGGTCTAAATACCCTATTCTGCATGCAGGAGAGGATGCATGCCGCTCCGTCCGCAGGCGAAGACGTTCATCGGCACCTTAGCCGCAATGGCAGCGGCCTGCTTCGTTACCAGTGCGAGCCACTGGCATCCTAGGGATGCTGTTCAACTTTCCTCTTATCTGCTCCTGGCGACGGCAGCTTCCACCCTAAAAATTACGTTGCCCGGGATCGACGGCACGATGTCAGTGAACTTTCTTTTCATCCTGCTGAGCGTAATGGAGCTGTCGTTCGCCGAAACATTGTTGATCGGCGCTTGTGCCGTGCTTGTGCAGTCGCTGTGGAGACGATCAAAGAGTATCCAACCTGTCCAGTTCATCTTCAATCTGTCCCAGCTCACTGTGGCCAGCGCAGCCACCTTTCTTGTCTACCGACTATGCACCAGTACGGTTCTGCATAACAGACGCCCCGTTGCGGTGATGTTGGCTTCCGTCACCTACTTCATCCTCAATACCATGGCGATGTCGCTTGTAATTTCGCTCACGGAAAAAAAGCGGACCTTGCAGGTATGGCGGGAATGCTATGTATGGTCTTTTCCGTACTACCTCGTAGGTGCAGCTATAGCCGCCGCCCTCGGACAACTAAATAGCCGGTTCGGATGGCAAAGCTCCGTCGTTGCGCTGCCGGCTGTTTATGCCATCTATCGCTCCTATCGCCTTTATCTAGGTAAGCTGGAAACGGAGAAAGAGCATGTTGCCGCCATGGCAGGGCTCCATTTGCGGACTATTGAGGCTTTGGCACTAGCAATTGAAGCGAAGGACCACACTACCCGCGAGCATCTTCAACGAGTTCGTGTTTATGCGATGGAACTAGCTAACGACCTGGGCCTGAGCAATGACGAGAAAGAGGCCTTACGCGCTGCCGCCCTATTACACGACATTGGCAAGCTCGCCGTTCCGGAACACATCATCGGAAAGCCAGGCAAGTTGACTCCGGAAGAATTCGACAAAATGAAGATTCACCCAATCGTCGGCGCTGAGATTCTGCAGGAAGTTGAATTTCCTTACCCGGTCGTTCCGATCGTGCGTTCGCACCACGAGCGATGGGATGGCATGGGCTACCCCGACGGTCTTAAAAGCGAGCAGATACCCATAGGTGCTCGTATCCTCTCTGCAGTTGATTGCCTAGACGCTCTTGCGTCCGACCGGCAGTACCGGCGGGCCCTGCCGTTGGACAAAGCAATGGAACAGGTCAGCGCCGAAGCAGGCAAAGCTTTTGATCCCCGGGTCGTGGCCGTCCTGCAACGCCGATACGTGGATCTGGAACGTATGGCTACTGAAAAAGCGCCGCCACGGCAGCGGCTTTCGACGGACATGAAAGTGGAACGAGGCGCCGCGCCAGCGGCTGGCTTCGCGAGTTCAGGTGAAGGTTCAAGAGCATCTGGAGAGCTGCCGTTCCTCTCCACAATTGCAGCGGCTCGACGCGAAGGACAAATGCTGTTCGAGCTAGTGCATGACCTGGGTAAATCGTTGAAACTCGACGAAACGCTCTCAATACTTTCAGAACGGCTCCATAAATTAGTGCCCTACGATGCCGTCGCCATCTACATCGTTCAAGATGAGGTTTTGCATTGTGAGTTCGCAACAGGGCTGAATTCCTCTTTGTTTTCGTCCCTCGAAATCCCGCTTGGGCAAGGCCTATCAGGATGGGTGGCCCAAAACAATAAACCTATTCTGAATGGCAATCCATCGGTCGAACCTGGGTACTTGAATGATCCCACAAAGTTCAGCAGTTTGCGATCAGCTCTGGCCGTCCCTCTCACTGGTGCGTCGGGTGTGCTCGGCGTGCTTGCGCTTTATAACGCTCAAGTAGACCCTTTCAATTCCGATCACATTCGCATTCTGCTAGCGATTAGCTCTAAATTGGGCGTAGTTATCGAAAACACGATTCGATATCGAGCTGCTGAGGTCTCGGCCAATACCGATTCTCTCACGGGTCTTTTGAATTCGCGCTCCCTCTTTCAGCACTTGGAGCAAGAACTTCGACGCTGCCAGCGCGAAGGAACTGTGCTATCGGTATTTGTTTGCGATGTAGACAAGTTCAAGAACATCAATGATCAATTTGGCCACGTGGAAGGCAATAATGTGCTGCGAGCACTAGCTGCGGCGCTGAAGGGCGTTTGTCGCGACTACGATTATATCGCCCGAATGGGGGGAGACGAATTTGCGCTTGTCATCCCTGGCGCTGATTCAAATCAGGCCGCTGAACTCAAGCAGCGAATCATGTCTGTCGGCCCTTCAACAGGGCACGAGGTCTCCATCAGTGTGGGATTCGCTGTTTATCCATCCGATGGTGAAGCAACGGAACAGTTGCTCACGGAAGCAGATCACAGGATGTATGACTGTAAGCACGACTGTTACTCCGGTTCAGGTCAGACTAGAGCGGCGACCCGCGGCAAGGCTGCGCATGTTTAGCTGTAAACACTGGCTGTTGACTCGTGCCGTGGTGGCGGCCGCTTGGGAAAAAATGCGCCGCCCCAAAGGCTGGAGCTCAGATGTATTACCCAAGCGCAACGGCTTTGTACACCGGGTGAGGTCTTCTCTGTTATATCCCTTTGCCTCTAAACAGCCTATCGTCAGAGTCATAAGCAATGTTTTATCCGGGAGTGAGCCTCCACCCAATATGCATAATGGAATTCCACCTCCGGCCCGAGTCCTTCCTCTCTATTAGAGAATACGCGAGTTGCTACCGCCTGCCGCGATGTTTCACCACGAGTCCTCTCGATTTCCGAGTTGCCGACAGCTCGACCAGAACCGCTGATTCTGAATGCCTATAACCCAGGAGCCGATTCGCGTGTCCGAGAAAACACCCACTAGCAATACTCCGAAGAACGGCATAGGATGTTTCGATCGTTTTTCTGAACCGAGCTGAGTGTCTGCAACGGAGTAGAGCATTTACCGATCGCGAGGTGCTCTGATGGCGTCTCATGCTAACCCGATACCGGGCGATGCCAAGCGGCTGTCCGCTGCACACGGACTCGCGCTGGTCCGTGTGACGATTGGGGCGATGTTGGTATGGGTCTTCTTTGAAAATTTAGGAAAAGGCCTCTACCGTCCCGCAAGCTACGCCGGCCTAATCAACTTCTACATTGCGAAGGGGCATTCGCCAGCTCTTTGGAAAGCGGTCGAGAGCGTGGTTGCGAACCATGCCTCGATAGCGGCCCCTATGCAGGCGCTGACTGAGATTTCCCTCGGCGTTCTGCTCGTGATCGGCCTGCTCACGCGCCCCGTAGCCTTTGTAACGTTTTTGTACTTGGGCAGCCTTTGGGTCTCAGAGTGGGGCACCTCGTGGATATGGGAACTGCTGGTTCCGGTGCTCGCATCGCTCGGCGTCGCCATCGGAGATGCGGGCCGAAAATGCGGCGCTGACGCTTGGCTTGCCCAACGGTGGCCGTCGGCTCCGTGGTGGTTGATTTGAGCTAATGCCCGTGCGCGTGTCCGTCATTATTCCCACTCGCAACGAGGCACAGGCGATCGAGCGCGTTTTAAAGGATCTCCCGTCTCATCTCACGACGGAGGTCATCGTTGTGGACAGCAACTCGAATGACGGGACTCCTGAGATCGCCGCAAGGATGGGAGCGCGGGTTGTTCGGGAATCGCGCCGCGGGTATGGGCGAGCGTGCTTGACGGGTCTGGCGGCGGCAAATTCCCCTGATGTGGTTGTGTTCCTTGACGGCGACTACAGCGATCGTCCCTCTGAACTGCCACTGCTTTTAGCACCGATCGTTGAAGGGCGTGCGGACATTACGATCGGTTCCCGCCTACATGAACATCGTTCTGCTAGGGCGTTGCCTTGGCATCAGGCCTTTGGGAATCGTCTCGCCGCCAGACTGATCAAGCTTCTGTATGGGGTGAAGATCAGTGACCTCGGGCCATTCCGCGCGGCTCGTGCCGAGATCCTCCATGAACTAGCACTCGAAGAGACTACATATGGTTGGGCGGTCGAGATAATCTTGAAAGGAGCCCTGGCTGGACTCTGCGTGGTTGAAGTCCCGGTGAGTTACTATCCGCGTATCGGAAAATCGAAAATCAGCGGTACCCTGAAGGGCACTCTGGGCGCTGCTTGGTTCATTCTCAGCTTGATTGTGCGGTATTATTTCCGGCGCCGAAGGGCCGGGACACCACGTCCAGCGTAGCTTGGCGTCAAAGCTCTATGAAAGCTTCAGGCGAGACCGTGACACACACATTAGGCAACAATCGTGTGCTGGTAATCATGGCAAAGGCACCGAGGCCGGGCACGGTCAAGACCCGCCTGGCTCCCGGCCTTTCTCTTGAGGCTGTCACTGATTTCTACAGCTGCCTTCTCGACGACACGTTGGCGCTGGCCCGCTCGTTGGCGACTGTGGAAGTTGCTCTCATGTGTCCCGCCACGGACGTAAACGAATTGCTGCCCTGGGCAGGCAACGGAGTGAGCGTAATTGCTCAAAAAGGCAACGGTCTTGCTGCAGGCCTCACTTCCGTGTTTGCACACTTCGCAGAAGGTCATCAACGTCGTACCATCGCCTTCAACAGTGACAGTCCACACTTGCCGCGTTCGGTTCTCGAAGACGCATTTGAAACGCTGGCGGCTCATGACGTCGTGGTGGGGCCAACGCATGATGGAGGCTACTATCTCGTCGGGGCAAAGGCATCTCATCCAACACTTTTCGCACACGACGGAATGGGCACTAGCACCGCGCTGGAAAGACTTCTATCGCGTGCACATGTTCTAGACCTTTCCATAGGTTTCGTAGACCCATTCTACGATGTTGATGTAGCTGAGGACCTGAGTCGGTTGGCGGAGGAGTTGCGACTTGCTCCGGCAAGAGCGCCGCGTACGGCGCGCTGGCTGAAAGAACGGGAGCTTATGGTGGCACAGCTAAAGACTGGCACGGGAGAACCGTGACGCTCACCCCCGAGCGGAGAGTGTACATACTAGGCGCTGTGTTGTGCCTGGCGTTAACGATCTGCTCACGCAACTTCGGCGACAGAGGTGGAACGTACTTCATGGCCACTCTCGCGCTTGCTGGCATTGTGTACCTACTAGCCATCCGCGAGTTTTTCCTTACCACAAGATTTTCCCGACGTGTCCTTGTCGTTGGTCTCGTCCTCGCTGCTGTGTGGAACCTTGATTTTCTTCGACAGCCCGCAGGCGCCGATGATGATATTCACCGGTATATCTGGGATGGCCGACTGCAGAGGCTCGGGTACAACCCTTACATCGTCATTCCCAGCGACCCCGGGGTTAAAACCCTGCATACCCCAGAAACCTTCCATTTGAACAACTCGGACTTACCAAGCCCATATCCGCCGGGGGCGCAGCTATTCTTCCGCTTCGTAACCGCGATTCACGAATCTACATTTGCCCTGAAAGTAGCATTCTTGGTTTGCGAGATCGGGATTGTTTTTGTCCTGCTCGATCTCTTGCGTTGTACCTCGCAGAGAGAACACTTGGTTCTAGCGTTCGCCTGGAATCCATTGTTGGCGATTGAGGTGGCGGGAAGCGGTCACATTGACATTGTAGGAGCATTGCTATTGGTGATATCTGTCGCGGCTCTCGCGCGCAATTTGCGGGCAATCGCAGCCCTGACCTTCGGGCTAGCGGTGGTGGTGAAATTTCTGCCAATTGTACTCTTGCCCTTGTATTGGAAGCGGATTCGCATTCGCGACGCCGCGCTGGCGGCCGCCGTGGTTGCGCTCCTTTACGTGCCATTTGTCAATCATGGCCGGATTCCGATCGGCTCGCTTGGCGCGTACGTGACGGGTTTCCGTTTTAATGGTCCGGTGTTTGCGGCGCTTCATCAGATCGTCTCCCCGCAGTTGCTTGCGGGCCTAGCTGTGCTCGTGGGATTAGCCGCTGCAACCTACTTGAGAAGAACCCTGCCGCGATTGTCTCCGGACCTATTTGCCTGGCCAATGGCCGTAACTCTGCTGTTCGCACCCGTCGTATTCCCTTGGTACCTTCTCTGGCTGCTGCCATTTCTGATGTCGGCTTCGACGCTGCTGATCGCCATCTGGACTATAACCATCATCCCAACATACGTCATGTGGCACTTGCGCACCGTTACGGGTGTGTGGGGTGCACTTCCGGTTTGGGTAATGGTGCTAGAGTACGGATGTGTGGCAGTGGCCGGTACAGTTATTGCATTACGACGGGTCGGTCACGGCGGGGATTTGGTAACCGAAAGCCCCGCGGCCTCATCCAAGACGGCATCCGCTAAATTCACAGAGGAGGGACGTTCATGACAAGTTTGAGCCGACTCCATGGGATCCGCGTTTTAGCGTTCAGCACGTTGTTATTTCTCCCAACGATTTTTTGGTCGCAACAGCGCGACCCAATTGTTGAAAAGATCGCCAAGGCTTATGGCCTGGATTCGTACGGAAAAATCGAAGCCATCCGCTACACCTGGAACGGGGAAATTCCAGGACTGTTCAAAGTTGCTCATGCGTGGGAGTGGGAGCCGAAGACCGGCAAGATCTCATACGAAGGGAAAGATAAAGATGGCAAGCCGGTTAAGGTCACATACGACAGCTCTCAGCTCAATAGCCAATCCGACCAAGTGAAGAACGAAATCGAGCCGTCTTTCGTGAACGATAACTATTGGGTTCTATTCCCGTTCCATGCTTATTGGGACGCCAGTGCTACGGTTACTGATAAAGGTATGCAAAAGCTGCCGATAGGAGCCGGATCAGCCAGGCTGGTTTCCGTGAAGTATCCCGCGGAGGCCGGCGGCTACACGCCCGGCGATACCTGGGATCTCTACATCGGCAAAGACAATCGCGTCGTGCAGTTCGTTTATCACCGCGGTGGGCCGAAGAAGCCGAGCCTCGTCACTGCAACGTGGTCAGGCTACAAGAAAGCTGGACCGCTACTTGTTTCAACCGAGCATCGCGGCACCGCCGATGGCAAACCTCTGCACATCTTCCTTACGAATGTGGCTGTCAAGCTAAGCGGCTCGGACAAATGGATACCGGTGCAATAAGCGAGTCCAGCGGAGCGCAGAACCCAGCCAAGGTGATAAGGGCTGACACCGAACTGGATATTGGGCGCAAGACTTTCGCCTCTGGGCTCCTGCCGGATTTGATCGCCGTATTGCGTCGCCGCCGCCCGGGGGATTTGGTTGCGCTGATCGGAGACCAACAGAGCATCGGACCTGAGTTGGAAACGTGGTGCCGATTCACCGGAAACACGTTGTTAGAGACCGCGGCCAAAAACGGCCGTCGTCGCTGGGTTTTTCGCTACGGCACAGTTGAAGCACCCGCCGAGGAAAATCGGCCGCTAGGCTCGCGGCTCTGGCTCTATACCAATTTCGACTGTAACCTGCGTTGCGACTACTGCTGCGTGCGTTCCTCGCCCACGGCACCTCGACGTGAACTGGGGCTCGAGCGTGTGCAGCGGATCGCCTATGAAGCGACGGGGCTCGGGGTCAAGGAGATCTTCGTGACCGGAGGCGAACCGTTCCTGCTGAAAGATATAAGCGAGATTCTCCTTTTTTGCTCTATGGCGGCTCCGACAACGGTGCTCACCAACGGAATGCTATTTGCCGGGAGGCGCAAGGAAAGATTGCAGCAGTTGCCCCGCGACCGAATCGTGCTGCAAATCAGCTTGGACAGCGCCACGCCAGATCGGCACGATCTACATCGAGGGCTCGGATCATGGGCGCGAGCCCGTGAGGGAATTCAGTGCGCTCGGGCGCTGGGGTTTCGCGTGCGACTGGCAGCGACCGTTACTACCGATGCCGAAGGAGAGGAATTCCGTCAATTTCTTGACGGAGAGAAAATCCCCGTAGAAGACCGAGTCATTCGTCGGATCGCGTTGCGTGGTGCTGCAAGCGAAGGCGTCGCGCTCAGCCGCGCCGATCTGGTCCCGGAAGTTACGATTACCGCTGAGGGCGTGTACTGGCATCCGGTCGGAGCCGAGGATGCCGACTTGCTAGTCACGCGCGACATTTTTCCGCTCTCAGAGTCCTTCGCTGCGGTCCGACGTGCTGTCGACTTCGAAGGCGAGCACGCCAATAAGCTGGCGAAAATTTTTAATTGCGCATGAGTTGAGGAAATCCAACGCTGTTTTGTCTTAGATCTTTTCCGTCAGTTATGCCGCCTCGGCGATTGGCGGTTTAAAAAAACCCTGCTGCGCGGCGGCTTGCCGCAGTTCAGTGTAACCATCGAGGCGAGGCGTTAGCCAACGCTTCAGTCCTTCGGCGTCGAGTATCAGGCGATGGGCCGGGTTCTCATAGCTCATGGCTAACAGCGCTTCGACAAATCGGCGCTCCTGATCCCGATCGAAGTCAGACCGCGCGGTGAACATGCAATGGTTGTATGCGGGAGAGGACCATATCTCGCGAATGCTGCCTTCTGGCACTAGATGCTCGTCGCGCACGGCATTCCAGAAGGGACTGCCGATAGCGCCAGCGTCGGCCCGCCCGTCAAGGACGGCGCGCACCACCTCCACTTCGCTGGTCCCAGTATCACCATGTTTTCCTACGTCGCTGTCGAAGCGCAGAGCGCGGTAGTCCTTTCCCTCGCGCAGGCCTTGCTGCTCCAAGTAGTGAACGGGAAGAATGGCTGCGTGTCCGCTGTCTCGGCTGCCAATCGCGACCGTCCGATTTTTCAAATCCGCGATCGTAGAAATAGGGCCGCCGGTGACCGCGACGATCTTGGTCATCCAGCCGAGATCAGTGTCCCGCATGGCGATTGCGCGACAAGCATGGCTGCTCCATTCGTCGGCCTGCAGGTAGGCAAGGTTTGTGTTCCAGGCAACATCTATGCGCGGCACGGTCTGGCCTGGTTGCGCAAGAAGCGCGAGGACCTGGGCCTCGTAGCTTTGAAACAGAATGACCTCAACGGGCAGGTACGCTTCCTGGTGAAAATAAGTTCGCATTCCTTCCCAGATCGTGACCACTTTCGGATTGTATGCAACGGCTCCGAGCCAGATTGTTTTGCTCATATTCTTTCCTGTTTCAAAAGAGCGGGATTCCCAACAGTGATTTGCCGATGAACTCACGCAGCACATCGCCCGTTGGCGCCATGACAGCGCCCGCGTGGGCATCTCGGAACAGTCGTTCGATGTTCAAATGTCTTGAGAATGCTGCACCACCACAAACGCGCATTGCCGTCGAGGTAACGTTGATCGCGCCCTCACCCGCAGCGGCTTTGGCTTCAAGCACTCGCAACATGGTCGTGTCGCGTGGTTTCTCAAGGTGCTCGACTAGGTCGTCGATGCGCGACGCGAGCCCATCGGTCTCAATCTGCATCGCCGCGAGCTGCGCGCGTAGGGTTGGCAGGCTTTCGCCGAGGCTCTGGCCAAGATGCTCGAACTTCGTGCTTTTGAGGTGCGCCGCTGTTCCAGTGACTGCCGCTCGGCACAATCCCAAAGCCACCGCGGCGGTCCCCAGATTAAACAGGGGAAGAACCACGTTGAGCATGGCCGGAAAGCCGGCGCCATCATCGGTAAGCTGAAAATCGCTTGAGACCTGGCAGTCTTCCAGGGTAAGTGGCGCAGAAGCGTTGGCCCGAAGTCCCAAACCGTCCCACGGGCCAGCTACAGAAAGGCCGCGCGTTTCCGCTGGAAGAAGATAGAGAGTGGAATCAGTAGGTCCCACTCCTTCTGGGGCAAGCGTAGAGACGATATAACTCTGGCTATGACCCGCACTGGTTACCCACGATTTCTTGGCGCTTATGCGTACGCCGTTACCATTCCGACGTGCGCGGGATATAGGCGCCCAGAAATGACTGCGCGATCCGGCTTCACTAAAAGCGAGTGTGGACAAATGGCGCCCCGCAGCGATCTCATTCAGTATCGGTGCGAGTGGCAGCGACGCGCTTGAGTGCGCTGCCGAGATGGTCGCGGTACCGAGGATGTGCATCAGATAAACCATCGCGACCGAAGCGTCTGACTCGGCGAGCGTTGCCGTCACAGCGGCAAACGTGCGCGAACCTAATCCCGCACCACCAACCTGCTCGGGTAACAACAGACCAAGTAGTCCCGACTCACCTAGTGCCTGCACGGCCTCTGTAGAAAATCGTCCCGCCTTATCGTTTTGACCTGCAGATGGCGCCAGGACACGACTGGCGATCTCGCGGGCTTTGGAACTGGCCGCGTCATGAGTCATGAGTGCACCTATCGACCACGAATCTACTGGATCGAGGGATTGTCGCTGAGGTTGGGCACCGGGGTCAACTTGGACGCATGAATCTCCCCGTAAACTTGCCAGTTGAAAGGGGTTAAAATGAAGCCGACGATCGGACTGATTACGAATTCATTGTGGCGAGCAGCCGCTCTAGACTAACCCCATTTGTTTTCAGGTGTACTGCGGCGTGTGACAAGATGCGAGATCGTCTCATTCTGCAGTAATCGGACAGCAATTGGGACAGCAATCTGGCCCGGAAGCGTTTCACCCATCAGCGCGATTGCCACGGTTTGCGGCTCACCACGTGACCCGAATAACGGTCACCGCGCGTCGGCAGGTGGCGAACACGTCGTGCTTTTCCAACGTCGAGGCGCGATTGACCGCGGCCATCGACACCGCGAAAAAGCTGCCTCTGACTCATTCTCAGAGACTCATGCCACCATCGATCAACAACTCTGCACCGACCGTAAACATCGCCTCATCCGAAGCGAGGAACACGACAGCATTCGCGATCTCACTTGGTTGTCCGAACCTTCCCACGGGGATCTGCTTAATGAACGCAGCTCGCTCCTCCTCAGACCTTCCGGCGTGAAGCGGCGTCATGATCGGTCCGGCGCTCACCGCGTTCACGCGAATACCCCTTGAAATCAACTCACCACTAAGTGTTTTCGTCAACGAAATCATCGCGGCCTTGGTGGCTGCATAAACGCTCGATGTCGGCATCCCGATGTGCGAATTCACCGATCCGTTGATTACTATCGACGCTGGGTTCGCAAACACCGGCAGCAATCCTTGAAGCAGAAAGTATGGGCCCTTCACGTTCGTGTTGAACGATCGGTCGAATGTTGCCGAGTCCCATTGGCCGATTGGTTTCAGGTCGGCAATCCCCGCATTGATGAAGAGGACGTCCAGCTTTCCGAACGCCTTTCGGATTTCCTCGGCAACTTTGCCCTGCTCGGCCGCATTGCCCGCGTCAGACTCGATGACGATTACATCGCCCAGTTCCTTGCGAGCCGCATCCAGACCCGTTTTGCTGAGTCCAGTGATCGCGACTTTAGCCCCTTCTTCTAAGAATCGGCGGCCTGTTTCGAATCCGATTCCGCTGGTCCCGCCGGTGATCAGAGCGCGTTTTCCTTGGAGTCTTGGCATGACAGACGATTGTATACAAGGAGCCAATTGGACGCAGGTTCGCGCTGAAACCAATTGCCATCATGTGTTCCGAATAGTTGGGGCAGAGTTTCCTTCTAGGCCGGATCTCAGGCCGCCGCTATCAGCTTTGATGGGCTAAACAGCGCAAGCTGAGCTTCAAGAAGTCTGGTAAATTTTTGTGCGCTTGTGTTTAACCAACCGCCGTAGCCTGATTCTTCCCGCCCCAGAGCACGAGGCATTGCTCGGATATCGAGATAAAGGTGGCGTTGCGATTGCTTGGATTGATTTCGGTGCTACGGAGCAAATTGCGGCGTACTCCCGAATCGCTGGGTTTCGCTATCAGCGAAGCGAGCTGCCCCTATTTCTTACTCGGGCAGTCATAGAAAATGCATGCTTTTCCGAGCAACCGCCACTCACTCCAACAGAAAGCCTCAGCCCATCACCGCAACGTGCGCGCTGTCCCTCGGTACTCTGCAGGACAGCTGCTCACGATTGCGCTATTTTTGAACCACACAGTGGAGTATTCATGTCGACACATGGCATTCAAGGCGTCGAGATCGTATTTCTGCTTCTCCTTTTGTTCGTAGTGGTTTTTGGCGCTTTAGCACGGAGGCTGGCGATCCCATACCCGATTGTTCTCGTGATCGGCGGATTGTTACTCAGCTTCATTCCGGGCATCCCCAAAGTCACGCTGGATCCGGATCTGGTGTTTTTCGTGATCCTGCCACCCCTTCTCTACAGCGCTGCCTGGCTAACATCATGGCGGGAGTTCTCTTATAACCTGGTCAGCATTTTCCTGTTGGCATTCGGGTTGGTGACGTTCACCGTGGTCTGCGTCACCCAAGCGGGCCAGTGGTTCCTTCCCGGCTTCGATTGGCGTATTGGGTTAGTCCTCGGGGCAATCGTCGCACCTACCGACGCGATCGCGGCTACATCCATCGCCAAGCGCCTGGGATTACCACGCCGTATGGTGGACATCCTGGAGGGGGAGAGTTTGCTAAACGATGCCAGTGCCCTCCTGGCCCTTGAGTTCGGCATCGGCCTGCTGGTCGCCGGGCACGTGCCTACCTTCACCGGGGGAGTACTGCGGCTCTGCTATTTGACCGCCGCGGGTATCGCGATTGGCCTTGTTATCGGCGAGATCGTCCACCTCGTCGAACACCGCGTCGACGATGCCCCCATTGAGATTGCCCTGAGCATTCTCACTCCTTACGTCGCGTATCTGGTGGCCGATTTCGTACGTGCTTCGGGCGTTCTCGCCGTGGTTGCATGCGGCCTTTATCTCAGTCGCAAGAGCTCGCACTTCTTTTCACCTACTGTTCGCCTGCAGGCATGGGCAGTTTGGGAGTCCTTGACTTTTATACTCAACGGCTTGGTTTTTGTGATCATTGGGCTGCAACTCCCTTATGTCATGGACACGATTCGCGACCATAATCTGCATACTTTGATTCTTTATGGTTTCGTATTCAGCGGTTTCCTGATTTTGCTACGGGTGATCTGGATGTTTCCTGGGGCATATTTGGCGAACGTTATAAGGAGACGCTTACTTCACCAGGACGATCAGTTACCACCAGCGCGGAACATTTTCGTCGTCGGATGGACGGGAATGCGGGGCGTCGTATCGCTGGCCGCCGCCATCGCGCTGCCTCAAACCTTGAGCGATGGTGCTCCATTCACTCAACGGAACATGATCGTTTTCCTGGCGTTCAGCGTAATCCTGGTGACGCTTGTGCTTCAGGGGCTGACTCTTCCACCGCTGATCCGCGCTCTCGGAGTAGCGGGTGTATCAGGATCGCATCCCGAGGAAAAAGAGGCGCGGCGCACGATTTTGCAGGCCGCGCTCAACCACTTGGAAAAATCGAGAAGCGAAGCCGGGCTAGAAGGCGCAGAAGTCTACGAGGATTTGGCACAACATTATCGCCTTCGCCTCGCAACTCTGGCCGATGAAGGTGACGGTAACCAGGACAAGATCGGGCCAAGCTTTTACAAGCGCTTCAATGATCTGTCGCGCGAACTGTTGCGCGTGGAACGACAAACCGCGGTTCAGCTCCGCAATCAACGGCGAATAAGTGACGAACTGCTGCGAGTGATCGAGCATGAACTCGACTTGGGCGAGGCACGTCTAGTACCCAAGTCCGCATAGTGCACTGACCTGCAATGCGCCGTAGTTAAGCAAATTGAAGACGCAGTGAAAACCGTTCACTCCAGCAAGCCTCTTGCTCTGCATCCGAGAATCCTGGACCTGCTCAAGCAACATCGCCAAGGCAGTGTTTTCACCGCCCCGAGCGATTGGTCTTCGCTTCGCCGGTGAAGCACGGAAAGCTGCCCCGTAGCTACACATCATTTTGGGAGAAGTTGGGAAGAGCGTGTCAGGATGTGGGTATCCAGCACGTTTCGCCACACAGCTTTCGGCACAGCTACCTCGCGTGGCTGGACGAATTGGGCACACCAATCACGGTGCAGCAACGCGCCATGCGACACGGAGACATCCGCATCACCATGAATTATGGCGATGCGATCGGTGAAGGGTTGCGGGAAGCATCCGCAAAGGTCGCCGCTAGAGCTATGCCGCAATAACGGCATGTAAACGGCATGTAGTAGGGTGCAAGCTGTTGAAACATTGGTGGGAGACGGGAATCGAACCCGGCCCTAAACGTAAATACAACAACTTAGAACGCAGCAGAGGGCAGTAGTATACCGGCGTTGTAGACGTAGTACAGTGCGAATGACATGTGAACGGCATGTACGCGCATCCCTCAATTTTCTGAACCCTTAACCGCTGAGCGCCCAGCGGTTCCACTGTTCCGCCTGCTGCGCGAAGGTTACTGAAACGAAATTGCCCTGCCGGCCTGTCAGTGTTGACAGTGTCGCTCTTTCTGTCTCAGTGCAATCCGCAATGCATCTACCCGGATGCCCAAATACGCATCAAATTGGGTTTCCATTTCCATCGCAAAGCGAGCATAGAAAATATCAACGAAGTCGATGTATACCGGCCCACAAGATTGTTACGCGCACGTTAAGAGGGCATTCAAACTATGCAAACCCAGCCAAGGTTGACCCACGGCCTAAATCCCTAGCCCCAGCTATGCAGGCTCATGATGCTGTCAAGAATGGCAGTTCAGCCCGTTGGCGTCCCGTGCGAGGATGGCGATAATCCTTGGGAGGTGATAGCCGTGAAGAAGATGCTGCTTGTTTTAGCGCTCTTGGTTCCCGCGACAAGGTTACAATCGCAGGATACTTCGCAGGCAGGTTCAAGTCAGGCCGGAACCGCACCTTCGGATCAGATAACCATGGAAGGCTGTTTGCAAGGCACAAACGGGGATTACACACTCAGCACCAAATCTGGAACCTACCAGCTTCAGGGCGACACCTCCAACCTCAGCCCCCATGTCGGGCATGAAGTTCAAATCACCGGACCGACGTCCGGCGCAAGTGCCATGCTCCCGAGCGTTGCTACGGCGGAAAACGGATCGCCACCAAAGCCGACGCTTACCGTCGAGCGCATGAAGTACGTATCGGAAAATTGTCACGCGGCTCGCTAGTTGGGTTCCCGATTCATTGCGCATACGACCCATGAGCGTCTCCGGGGAAGCCAACTTTGATCTTCACGCAACGCGTTTCGCCACAAAGCCTCATCGTGGCTTGGGCGGGTAAAACCTAAACTCCTGAGGCCGTGGGTCAACCGGGGCTTGGATTCGCGTAAATACAAATGTCCCTTTAACGCACGCATAACAATCTTGCCCGGGAGTAAACAACAACTCTCACTGCTTGTTTTGCTAGGCGTCCGTTTCGAAACGGATTCAGGCTGCGCCTGTCACTCCTTACAGTGAGCAGACAAGACTGTGTTTACTACCCTGAAAGGTTAGGCGCATCCTAGCGAACCGAAGAGGTGTCGCGGAAGTTGGTGGTTGGCGCCCATCGGGCATTGTATTCATTAGGCCGCGCGGGGTCACTTGAGGAGTAAGACGTGTTTCATAGCTATCCAGGAGACGGGCGAAGTTGGTGGAAGCTCGTATTGATGGGGATCTTGGCGATCGCGTTCGGAATCGCGGCCATTGCCCTTCCCGCCAACATCATGTTTGGACGCATCTTGGATGTAATTTTCGGCAAGGCCAAGCCACTGTCGGGAGGTATGACTGCTGTGGCCGCATTGTTAGCACTTGTGTTACTAGTGGCCATCGATGGCCTGTTGAACCTGTTCGGTCGGCCCGTGATGGACAAGCGGGCCTCGAGAATTCGTGGTATCGTCGGCGTAGCAGTCGCTATCACTGCTATCTTTTGGCCCGGCAGAACCGCCTTTGTTGCGATAGAGCTCATTGGACTGTGGGCCATTCTGATCGGAGTTCTTGAAATCGCCTTCGCGAGATCTTCCCATGGAGATGAGAAGGATCGCATATTGCTTGTTATTTCCGCGATTGCTGCGATCGTGGTTGGTGTCGGCATGATGAGGTGGGCTTTTGCGGGTGCGGTAGTAGTCATTGCGTTGGTTGGTATTGCAGCCACAGTTCGTGGAGTCAGCCTGATCATGAACGGTATTTCGGAACGATCCCGCGAAGTTGACGAAAGAAGGAAGCGGGTAATGAGAAGAGACGCTGCTTGAAATCCTGCTGAGCGTATTCCGCTTGGGTTAATCCAACAATTGCCATCTGCAGCGCCACGTGGAAAATCAGCGAGAAATCGGTACAGCGTATTTGCCTTTCAGGAGTACACTCTGTCCGTCCATCTAGGAGGCATCTAATGGCGCAGCAAAGTCCGTCCGATTTCGTGCGGCAAGCTTCGACATGGTCAATCTTGTGCGGCGTTGGGCTGATTGTCCTAGGAGTGCTGGCCGTGGGGTCGCCCGTTCTGGCCGCTGTCGTAGTCAATGCGGCGATTGCCTGGCTTATCGTTTTGGCCGGCGCGGTTCACCTCTCCCTTGCTTTTTACTCACACACAGCGGGTAGTGTGCTCTGGAAGTTGCTGGTCGGGCTCGCATACATTGTCTTCGGGATTTACCTGATTGCACATCCCACGTTGGGTGTGGTGACTCTCACCCTCGTGCTGGCATCGCTGTTTTTGATTGAAGGCATTCTTGACATCAGCCTGTTTTTCCAGATGCGTGCAATGAGAGGGTCGGGGTGGATTCTGGCAGACGGAATCATCACGCTGGCGTTGGGCTTGATGATCTACCTGCGATGGCCATCGAGTTCTAATTGGGCGATTGGCACTTTGGTGGGAGCAAGCCTTATCGTTAGCGGTGTGACCCGGCTGATGTTGTCGTTCGCTGTGCGCAAGGCGGCGGCTGACTTGGCATCCTTGTCCCCGGGTAAGGCAGCGTAGTTAGTCTGCTAGCTGTCTTCGCGCGGATCAGGTTCATTCCGGCCGCGCTTTTGATCGGCGTGTGGTTCGTCAGCCAACTGTTTCACCCAGGTGCTGTAGCACACACCCAAACGGGAGGGGTGGCGTATCTGGCGCATGTAGGCGGCTTTATCTTTGGCGCGGTGACGGCGCGTTTCTTCGAACCTCGTAAACCCTGGGTCGAGTGACCTAAGTCACGATTCCAAGGCAAATTTCATGCAAATTTCTTCGAGAAAGGAGGTTCTCAACCTCCCTTCTCGAGACATGGGGGTGTTTCGGGGTTACGACGCTCTGGCTCTTGCCTCCGCGGCCTTGTCTTTGAGCACCTGAACTTTGGCCTGTGCCCGCCTTTGCGTTGCCTCGCGTCTGTCTTTTGCGTTTTGTAATTGGGTTTGTATCTTGGAGTCTAGCTGATTGATCTTTTCCTGGAGTTTCGCCTTCCGGTCGGCTTGGGCCTTGGCGTGCTCTGCCTTTATCTGAGCGAGATCTGCCTTCATTGCGGCGACATTCTCGTCGTGAATTTGATCTTGAACTTCGGAGAAAGCACGCCGGAAAACGGTGCCACCGATAGCTTCCATACGCGTATCCACAGGAGTCGTCCAATCTTCATCAATTTCGGCAATTACCGCGACCCTGTTTGGTAACAGAACCTTCGATACGTCATCGATAAAATCTTCTCCGATTCCAGCATTGCTTACGTCGAATGCCCCGCCGGCCGCAAGACCTGCAGTGGCGCCAACAGCCAAGCCCACGGGGCCTGCCAACACACCGATGAGGCTTCCCAACGATGTACCAACCAGCGAGCCGATCGGCCCGACATCATCTCCTTGCTTTATGCTTGCGCTGCCATCTGCGTTTTTCGCGAGTACGGCGTACCCGTACACACCGATGCTGCCTTCCTCGTCCAACTGAAGCAGCGCCTTCTTGCCCTCATAAGCCTTGTTTTCGCCATTAAAAACCACTACTAACATGCGATCCATAGGTCATCTCCTATCGGAAATACTTGAGTTGTTGTTTGACGTTGATTGATCGGAGAGAAATTTCGCGACCTCCTTTACCTCAGGATGTCAGCCTGTTGGGTCAGACTTTCCGTGTCATGTTAAACAGAAATCTCAGCCGGATTCTCGATCGAACAAATTGTTCTCTGTGGTTGGGTTCGCTACGGGGTTTGTTAGGATGCCCAGGTCGGGAAATCGGGGGCTTCAATCAGCCCTTCCGATTGTAGCAACAAAGGCCTAATGGACAACGCTCAATGTACTCCAAAGCGTTGTGAGCCGCAACTGCGTAGTTGGGATAATTCGCCTATTGCGCCTCCAGTATGTTCTTGATTGCCGCGAGGCCGCGGCAGATGTGGGCGTGTAGCGTTTTGGCATGCATATTTCTCCTAACGCACTTTTGTGTGCGTACTTCCTTTCTCGCCAGTAGGCTGCGAAACTTCTAGCTGTGCAATTGCACGGAGGAGAACAACATGGCTCTTGATGTGCCCGAAGCAGTCGCTGAATATCTGGCCGCCGAAGAGGCGAAGGATGCTGACGCGCTCGCCAGTTGCTTTACCGAAGATGGCACTGTCCACGACGAGGGGCAAGATTATCACGGTCGGGGTTCGATCCGTCAATGGAAGCAAGCGGCGGACGCGAAGTACCGATTCATCCTTCAGACGGTGAACGTTCAAACGCTCGGAGTCTTGGTGACGGTGCGTGCCCGACTCACCGGTGATTTTCCCGGAAGCCCTGTTGAAGTAGACCACATCTTCAGACTTTCCAGCGACAAGATTGCTTCATTGGAGATTCGATCATGACGATGACATACCCTTTTCCAGTTTCAGGAGATGAATTTAAGGGCAAGCGGATTCTGGTAACCGGCGGCACAAAAGGCATGGGACAAGCGATGGTGCGCCGTTTTACTCTGGGCGGCGCTTCCGTCGCAACGACTGCACGCTCGCCGCTACCGGAAGGGCAGGCAGTGGCTCTATTCGTGCAGACAGATATCGGTACCGCTGCAGGCGTGCAAGAAGTAATCAGCCGCGTTCAGCAGGAGTGGCGTGGACTCGACATCTTAGTGAACAATGTGGGGGCATCAGATGCTCCGAACGGCGGATATAAAGCCCTCTCTGACGACGACTGGCAGAAGGCGCTCAACGTCAACCTGCTGGCATCCGTTCGTCTCGACCGAGCATTCCTGCCCGGCATGATCGAACGCAAATCAGGTGTCATTCTTCACATCTCGTCCATCCAGCACCGTCTGCCGCTCTATGACGCGACACTTGCGTATGCTGCGGCGAAAGGCGCTCTCAATACTTACAATAAGGGCCTTGCAAACGAAGTTGGCCCGAAGGGCGTCCGCGTCAACATGATCTCGCCTGGATTCATAGAGACCTCCGGCGCACACGGCATGATTATGCAACTCAGCCGTAGCAGCGGTATCAGCGAGGACGCCGCTCGACAGCAAATCATGAATATGATCGGCGGGATTCCCATTGGCCGGCCCGGCCAGCCGGAGGAAGTCGCCGAACTGGTGGCATTCCTAGCATCCGATCGTGCGGCTTCGATTCATGGTGCAGACTACATCATTGATGGCGGCACGATGCCTACCGTTTGATACCCGGAGTCCTTTGATCAGTTGATGGCACGACCTGAAAGGAGGATGTCGATTCCATGTCACACCAATACCCTCACTTGAAAAATCGCGTCCCGCCTTATAAGGACAGACCGCTTCGCGACGGTACGTCGAAGAATGGAGAGGCTCGCGACTCACTACGCTGCCTTTTTCTGTTGAACCGAGGTTGCGGCTTTTCGGATCACATCTAGCACGAAGTCAGGCTGGGACAACATCGGCACGTGGCTGCTAGCGGTCTCGAAGGTTGTTGCTCCCATACGCTTCGCGACGAAACGCTCCAACTCGGGCTGGATAGTACGGTCAGCTACCTCGCGTGGCTGGACGAATTGGGCACACCAATCACGGTGCAGCAACGCGCCGTGCGACACGGAGACATCCGCATAACATTGAATTATGGCGATGCGATCGGTGAAGGGTTGCGGGAAGCATCCGCAAAGGTCGCCGCTAGCGCTATGCCGCAATAACGGGATGTAAACGGCATGTAGTAGGGTGCAAGCTGTTGAAACATTGGGGTGGGAGACGGGAATCGAACCCGCAACAACCGGAGCCACAGTCCGGTGCTCTGCCAGTTGAGCTACTCCCACCAGATTCTATGATTATAACGGGTTCTGGGAGACGCCGTTTTCGTCTAGGGACGGAACGGCGCTTTCATTTTCGTGCGGCGCTAAGCGGCACGATAACGGCGTAGCAGCTTGTAGAACAACTACTCAGAAGCTGCCTTAAGGTGAGGACTAGAACCAATCGCTAGCTGACCCTGCTACACCCTGCCCACGCCTACGTATTCGAATCCCATGGCTCTGAGGCGGACGGCATCAAGGAGGTTTTTGGTGTCGACAATGAGAGGGCGACGGAGAAGAGATTTTATTTTCCCGAAGTCGAGTGCACGGAATTCAGGCCAACCGGTTCCGACAACCAGGGCTTCCACCCCTTCCGCTGCAGCGTAGGGTGATTCGCAGTAGTGCACACTGCCATTGAGTTCAAGCTTTGCATCTGGGATCGCCACCGGATCATAGGCGCGAACACGTGCGCCTCGGGCGACTAGGCCCTGGGCCAAGCGAATCGAAGCCGACCCGGCAACCGAGTTGGTATTCGGCTTGAAGGCCAGGCCCAAAATCCCGACATCTTTGTTCTGCAAGGACTGCAAACAGGAAGAGATTTTGTCGGCGAGGCCTTCAGCCAGTGACTGGTTGACCTCACGCGCGGCGCTCAATACTTTCAGCGAGACATGATTCTGCTGGGCCAGGACGGCTAGCGAATCCATCTCCGACTGGGCAAACAAACCGCCCATAGCAGCGCCAGCTTGCAAACAACGAGGTCCGATCTTCTTGTCAAGGCCAAGTGCTAGAGACAGGTGGACGGCGTCCGCGCTGACCTTTTCACATAGGCCCGCGAGTTCATTGATAAAGGAAATCTTGGTAGCGACGAACGCAGTCGCGGCTTCGCGCACCAGCTCAGCCGTGGCATGGTTGGTCACAATCACTGGCACTCCGCGCATAACCAGCGGATGGAAGATCTGCTTGATGGCGGCAACTGCGTCGTTCGATGTGGTTCCAAGAATAATTCGATCTGGCCAGTTAAAATCTTCAACCGCACATCCGGCGGTGAAGAATATCGGCTGCGAAACCACGATCGCTTTCAACCCCGCATCGGCGATCTTCTGCTCCAGTGCCGCTCCCGTTCCCACTGGGACGGGAGTGACGATCGAAAGAATCGGAGGCTTTGAAACTGATCTGGAAATACGCAGCACGAGATCAGACAGTTGCTGCGGATTGTCTTCTGCTAGAAAAATCACGCCGGCTTTGCGGGCAAATGCTTCTACATCGGTTGAATATGACAAACGCCCCGAGCGTACATTGCGCCGAATAATTTCGGAAAGATTTTTCTCGTGGAATGGCACTTTCCCTTGTGCCATGTCCACCATGCGGGAGCTATCGGGGTGGCAGCAAGTCACGGGCGTACCGAAGTCGGCCAGGCAGGCCGAAATCACTGTTCCCAGGTAACCCGCGCCATAGACACCAATCTGCATTCTTCCTCCCGCGCCTAGAAATGTCCGGCCGGCGCAACTCCCACCTTCTTTTATTTACCTTGCTGGAAGCACGATGGGCAGAGTACGCAAGGGACATGCGCCGCCGGGAAAAGGTACACGGGCGCCTGTCCTAACGGCCAGTAATCTGTCGGTAACTCAGCGCTTTGAGTTGGTTTTGTCAAGCGCAGCTTTCAGCCCGCGTGCGAGTTTAACGGCGTCGTCGTTCGCCCAGAAATGCATAAAGAAAAGGTGCGGCTCGTCGTTAAGCATGTGGCTGTGGAGGGCCGTAACTTGAATCCCGCTTTCTCGCAAGGCAGAAATCACCTGGTTCACTTCGTTGGGCAACAGGACGAAGTCTCCTGTGATCGCCGCCCGGCCATTCCCTGTGGCTTGGAAGTTTATCGCCGTCGCCACACCAATCGACGGCGGAATGGTCATGCCCCGATCTCGAATTGTCTCCGAGCGCGGTACTGCGAACTGATAAATGCCTCCATTATCCTTCCCCTGGCGTCCCATGGCTTGGTCGATTGCCGCCGTATCCAGCTCAATTTTTGGGGTTGAGGTTGTGGCTGGCGTTTCTGCCGGAGTGCCAGTCAGTGCCAGCACATCGTGGAGACTCCTGGCCAGCTTGGCGGCCCCGCCGTGCCCTTCAATGTGCACGTACATGACGCGGGGCACCTCGTGTTGAAGGTGATTGTGTATGGCCGTTACCTCGATTCCTTCCTGCTGCAGCTTGGCAATTACCGGTGGGACTTCATCCTCGGTCAGCACCATATCGCCCATGACCATTGCATCGTCGCCGCTCGAGCTGAATGCAGCCCAAGCACCGAGGGCAAATCCGGGCTTGATCTGGACGTCGCCGACGGTGACCTTCAGGTCTTTGCGCGGCATACCAAACTTGAATGCTCCGTCTGGCTGAACCTTGCCGCTGCGGCCCAGGGCAGCCTCAAGCGGCTTCCACTCCGCGGGTGTTTGGGCTTGCTGGGTGAAAGCACGGAATGGTATGAGAACAATGGTTGTAGCCACGACACACAAAACGACTGCGGGACCTTTGGCCATAACGCCTCCAGTTAACGTTCGCCCTGAGCTTTCACGGCTAGAACACATCCTGCTCCACTCTCTTGTCGGCTGAACCTTCTCGCAACTCGACAACGTGGTTCTGGAGCAGTGTTGGATGCGAACAAAACCTAAGTAGAACACCTGAAAATCGCGACGAATTTTCGCGGTTTCGGGCCGATTTCCCCGAATTTTCTTTGCCCGGTGGGTTCAGTAGGTGATACTCACGTCATCCACTCAGGACTTGCTGCTGTAGCGCCGCTCGGGTGCCCAGTCGTTCTCAAGCCCGGGGTCCAAAAAATCTGGAGGCTTTTGTCGCATGACTCCTGCGCGCGCCGGCTACGCTGTATTTGTGTTCGTGTCGTCTGCGGTTCTTTCTTTTTCCCAAACTGCTGCCACAGGATCAGTCACCATCAGCGGATCTTTACAGGGACCCAGTTGCGTGAACGGAGCCTGTGGGATCTACGACTCGGGCCAGATTCAGATCACGGTCAATCGCTTCACCGCGTCCACAAACTACAGCCGCTCTGCAAACCAGAAGACCGCGACGCAACTGGCAAACTCGCTCGCCGCAAAACTGAATATGTCGAGTTCTCCGGTTACCGCCACGGTATCGAAATCGAAGATCACAATCACCACTAAGGCAAAGGGTACCGCGGCCAACTACCCGCTTTCGACTGCCATCACCCATAGCCCAAACTTCGCGATTGCTTCATTCACGGCCACTGCTTCCGGGTCGTTACTAACCGGTGGAACCGGAGGGCCGGTACCCATCGGCACTCTTCTCCTTCAACTCTCAAATAACACCAGTGCGTGCTCCTCTCCCAGCGATCCCTCGGCAAATCTCGGCTATTGCTTCGCCCTCTTTGACGGCTTCAACACCAATCCGAACAATCTGGGTTCGGAAACGCGTGTGCCCGACTCGCCGGCCGGTCATATTTCGCCCCTGAGCATCCGAAACCTCATGTACCCAGGCTGGAACGGCAAAGTGATCTGTGAATACCAACCTTGGTTTGGACTGAGTAGCCACGCCAGCGTGGGTTATAACGAGAACGATTTCTCGATTGTCGCCGCGCAGAATTCGTTCATGCTTCGGGAAGGCTGCGACATCACTCTAGTCGATTTCTACGGTTCAGTCGATCCGCAACAAAGCTTCAACCTGGCAACAACAAACGCCGTGTTTTCAGATCTCAACGGTCGCTCCGGTTATCCGCTGAAGTTCGGGATCATGGAGGACAAGGGTTCACTAATTTCGCGGTGTCCAACATCCAATCAGGCTGAAGGCGCCACCCTGGTCTGCCTTCAGAACGCGCTGATCTACGACATGGACTACATCAATAGCCAATATGCAAGCAGCGGGGTCTACTTTACAGACGGCGGCAACCCCGTGGTGTTTTCCTTTGTTACGAAGTCGGTGTGGCCGATCCTTACCGCGGCCGACTGGGACGCAATCTGGTCTGCTGTGAAAGTCCACACCGACACCTATACCTCGCCCTTCAAGTACATTCACCAATTTGGATCTTTTACCACAGCTTCGTACGATAACGGCCGCTTCGCCTGGGTTCAGCCGCCAGTCTATAGTGCGACGCAACAATTCTGGTGGGGTTCGAGTACGAGTTCATCGCCCGCGTACTTAGACAATTTCTACAAGGCAGGACTCGCGCACCCCTCGCAGCTCACAATTGCAGGCATTTGGAAGGGATTCGATGACTACAATGCCTCCTGGGGCAATAACCGCGTCATTGCACAGCAGTGCGGACAGGTATTGTTGAATACCGCAGCCGAGATCTCAACATATTTTGGAGGAACAAATCCCCAGTTGCCGTACCTGCAAGTGGTCACCTGGAACGACTATGAAGAAGGAACCGCAGTTGAGAACGGGATTGACAACTGCTATACGGTAAATGCATCTCTTTCCGGATCGCAATTAACTTGGTCTCTTTCTGCCTCGGATTCCTACGCACGCACGGCTACGGTGCATCACTTTAACGTCTATTTCGTCGATGCAGGGGGCAACCTGTACATGGCCGCTTCCAACTTGCCGGTCACCGCTACAACGTTCGACTTGTCTTCGGTAGTGCCGACGGGCACATGGACGGTGTATGTCGAAATGGTTGGTCAGCCCCTGGTCATTAACCGGATGTCAAATCCCTTAACCTACATCCACTGATTATCCCCAAACCTGAACACTCCCGCTTCTCTCGATATTGGGGGACGTGGATTGAGGCAACCACAGCTTGCGTCCGCCGGGCAGTTCTGATACTGCTTGAAGACGTCCTATGATCCTGGAAGCTCTGCACCGAATTGTGAATCATCGCGAAGGACTGTCTCGCAGAGAGGCCCGTGAAGTCATGGGAGAAGTGTTGTCCGGCAAGTGCACGGACGCGCAGATCGCCGCGCTGCTGGTGGGCCTTCACATGAAGGGTGAATCGGTAGAGGAAATCGTGGGCTTTGCGGAAGCAATCCGAGCAGCAGCGGCTCCGATCCGGGTTCGTAGTAATTCCGTGCTTGACACTAGCAGCACGGGGCGCGACGCCCTGGTGGACACCTGCGGAACCGGCGGGGACGCCGCGGGCACTTTCAATATCTCCACGGTGACCGCATTCGTGGTTGCCGGATGCGGTGTTCGCGTTGCCAAGCACGGCAATCGCAGTTCTACACCGAGGCTCGAAGGTCAAACCATGAAGGCGAAATGCGGCGCGGCCGACGTCATGGAGGCGCTTGGGGTAAACATTCAGCTTTCCCCCGAACGGATCGGCGCGTGCATTGAGGAAATTGGAATCGCGTTCTTGTTTGCACCCGCGATTCATACCGCGGCCAGGTACGTAGCACCGATTCGGAAGGAAACTCGTCTGCGCACGGTGTTCAACCTGCTTGGCCCCCTCACGAATCCGGCGGGGGCTTCGGCGCAGGTGGTTGGTGTCTATGCCGTTGATTTGGTAGAGAAAGTAGCCGAGGCGCTCAGTATGCTGGGAACGCATCGCGCGTTTGTGGTGCACGGGCTTGATGGACTGGATGAAATCACCATCACGGGACCGACCCGCATCGCCGAACTACGCCAAGGAAACATCCACTCCTACGAAGTCACGCCCGAGCAGTTTGGACTCAAGTCCGCACCGCTCAGTTCCCTTTCCGGGGGAGACGCCGCGGAAAACGCACGCATCATCCGCGAAATTCTGGGTGGAGAAAAATCTGCACGGCGCGATGTCGTCGTCCTGAATTCGGCAGCCGCACTCGTTGCCGCAGGGAGCTCCGAATCCTTGAAGGATGCGGCCACCATTGCAGCTCATGCAATCGATTCCGGAAGCGCCTCTCAGAAGCTCGACGCGCTGGTGCGGTTCACAACTGCAAACTAGGACGCAACCATTGCGCATGATGATTGCGCTTTCTCTGTGCTTTGCGCGAAAGCCTAAGCCAATTCCACCTTCTGCATCCATTGCGCAACTTGTACGTTCCACCCGAGTTCCTTAACCATCGAGTCGCGCAGTTGGGCGGATGCATCCGGCTCGCCGTGAACAAGATAGGTCCTGCCAGGTTGGTTGGAAAACGTCCGCAGCCATTCAAGAAGCTCCGGCGTATCTGCGTGATCACTGAACTGTTCGAGCGCTGCGATCTGTGCGCGAATCGGAACGATCTGTCCGAAAATCTTCACCTCCGGCGCCCCGCTCTTGATGGTGAATCCTCGAGTCCCCGGTGCCTGAAAACCGATAAACAGGACCGTATTTCGAGGATCCGGCAGGCGTTGAATGAGGTGATGCTGAATGCGTCCCCCGGTGACCATTCCGCTCGAGGAGATGACTACGCACGGGAAGCGAGAGTCATTGATCTTCTTGGATTCCGCCGCGGTCTGGGCAAACGTGACTCCGGGCCAGTCGAGCGGTGAGCCGTGCTGGGCGATTAATCTCTTGGTTTCATCGCTGTATTCTTCCGTGTGCTTCAGGAAGATCTCAACTGCTTTGATGGCCATCGGGCTGTCGCAATAGACTGGCACCCGCGGGCACTGGCCGGACTCCATCAATTCCTTGAGCATAAAAAGAAATTTCTGCGTACGCTCGACCGCGAAAGCTGGAACGATCAGGCTTCCCCCGCGGGCAACGGTCTTGCGGACCAACTCAGCCAAGGCAGGACGCGGGTCTTCTTTCGGATGGCTACGATTGCCGTAGGTAGACTCCATCACCAAAATATCGGCAGACTCGCCTGCTTCCGGCCCCGAATGCACGACTTTGCCGGGTGCGATGTGTTGATCGCGAACGCGGCCGATGTCGCCGGTAAAGAGCATCCGAGTAGGGCGGGAGGCGCCACCCGCCAAATCGATCGTAACCTCTACCATTGACGAACCGAGGATGTGCGCCGCATGGACAAAACGAAAGGACAAGCCCGCCGCAATCTTCTTGGTTATGCCAAACTCAACCGGCTGGAAGTACTGCAGACACTCCTGGGCTTCCTCCATGGTGTAAAGCGGCAAGGCAGGATCATGCTTCGAGGTTTTGAACTTGTTGTGGAATTCAGCGTCTTCTTCCTGCAGATGTCCCGAGTCAGGCAAGATAATGCTGCACAAATCGATGGTCGACGACGTTGCGTAAATTGGACCACGAAATCCTTGCTTCACCAATCTGGGAATCCAGCCACAGTGATCGAGGTGGGCGTGAGTCAGAATCAAGCATTCAATTTCCTTTGCCGAAAGCGGCACATCCTGCCAATTGCGCTCGCGCCATTCCTTCTTCCCCTGAAACAGGCCGCAATCAATCAGCACCTGTACGCCCGTTTTGCCCGTGATGTCCCCGGAAATGTTCAACAGATGCTTGGACCCCGTAACGGTGCCCGCCGCGCCAAGGAATTGAATGTAGGCCAAAAAGACCTCCTGATTGAATCATCGAGCTTTTCACACATTTAATCATTTTGAAACCATCCAGAGAGGTGGCGTCAATGATCCAACGATTCGATCACGTACTCGTTATTCTGGGTGTTGCTCTCGGGTACGCTGCCGTCGTTGACGACTGCTTTGATGGGTGCACTGCCGGCGAGAATCCGCACCGATGCCTTGGATTTTCCGGGCACCACAATTTTCTCCACCGCGTCCTTAGTCGTCATTTTGAGGATCACAGGAATTTCTGCCCCTGCTCCGCCCAGGTTCTCGACTGTTACCGTCACCATGTACCCGCCACCCACCACTTCTCTCGAAAACACGGACGCAACGTGAAAGTCCGGAAGTCCGCGGTCACGGTAAACCCAATCATCGAAGAACCAGGTCAGGTCGCGATGCGACTGTGCTTCGAGTAGCCTCTGCATGTACATCGCATCCTTATCATCCTCGGCTTTGTAGGTGTGGAGAGCTGCCGTCAACGCTGTTTCTCCAACCAACTCCCGCAGCATCCACCAGACGTTGGTGGCCTTGGTCCGAACGAAAAACTCATCCGTGGAATTAATGAGTGAATGTGCGGCGGGATCGCTCCCTTCTTTGGGGCGTTCGGCGTCGATTAAAGCCTCCCGATGATTCTGCAAGTATGCCTGCGCAGTCTCGCGGCTTTTCTCCTGCTCGATATATCTGAGCTGAGCAAATCCGCCAAGGCCGAGCGAGATCCAGGCGCGAGGAGATGGGAAATTCAGCCTTGAATACTGCTGAACCGCCATCAACAAAAGGCTGGTTTCGTCAGCCGTCAAGGGCATCAGAAGCGTGTTTCCAGACTCAAACGGAGCTGCGTTGGCATCCGGCAAGTCAATCACCCGGGCCCGTGTATCCTTTGCCGGATTACGCCCTCCCAGCCATACCGAAACGCTTGGCGCCACCTGCTTCAGCGCCAGCGCGTAATCCTCCGCGCCAGACCTGTGCTCGGGCAAATAAAAGATTTCTACCGATTCGGCGGACAGCAGCTCCTGAGTGGATACCACGATGAACGGGATCGAGGTGTCCAAGTTCCGCCACAAGCACTCCGCCCCTGTGCCGGGTTCAGCCGGTCCGGCTTCGCCGCAGAACAGTCTCTGCCGGTCGGATAGTCCAGGAAATGAAACCGAGACGCGCATCTCCGCTTCTGGCTCGCGTCTCTTCCATCGCCCGACCGTTTCCGACACGCTGGTCGCATCAGACATGCTCGCGGAATGCGTAGCGACCGGATACCAGACGACGTAGCTGATCCCCCGCAAGCCGGTGAAAGAAGGGCTGATCTGGTCCCAGTCGGAATGCTTGGCCGTATCTGCGGGAACTCCAACTCGGGTCAGCCGGGTTGTGTCCTGCGGGATTACACCCTCATAGGCAACCGTGAGTTCGACTGTCCCCCCCCGAGCCAAAGGCTTCGGCAAGGTCACAATCGCTTCGCTGAGAGCGCCCGTGTGATCGATGTCAGAGGCATAGGTTTGAGTGACAAACTCTGCGGTCTTGCCATCCATGTGTATCGCCGCCCAGTGCAAACTGGACGAGATCTGCAGCGTCGCAGATCTCTGCGGTGAGTCTGAATCGTTGCGCAGCGTGATCTTTCCCCGCACACCCAAACGTTGCTGGCTGGGATCAAGCGAAAGGTCTAGCTCATATCGGGTGAAACTGAAAGCCTCGCGATCCAGCGCTGAGGCGGGAAGGACGACCGCGACAAGCAAGCACAAAATGCAAAATGGCTTCATTGATGCGGGTTACGCCTCTGCCGTACGATTTCATAAAGAACTACGCCCGCAGCAACCGAGACATTGAGCGACGGCACTTTCCCCAGCATGGGGATAGAAACCAGGAAGTCACATTTTTTGGCCACCAGATCGTGGAGTCCGGCCCCTTCCGCGCCAAGTACGACCGCGCAATCCATGTTGTAGTCAATGGCGTCGTAGTTGTCCTTACCGCGCTCGTCCAGGCCTACAGCCCAAATGTTTCGCGACTTCAGATCTTCAATCGTCCTAGCGATGTTGGTGACCTTTGCAATCGGAAGGTGAGCACTCGCCCCTGCTGAGGCCTTGGCGACGGTCCCTGTCACCCCGACAGCACGGCGCTCTGGGATCACCACGCCATCAGCTCCTGCCGCTTCCGAGGTACGCAGGACCGCTCCTAGGTTGTGCGGATCTTCGACGCCGTCCAGAACCACGATAAGAGAAAATTGACCACGCTTTCGAGCCAGCAAGTCGTCGAGGTCGGCGTATTGTTTGGCCGAACTCACGGCGACCACCCCCTGGTGCGCGCCGGTGGATGCCATGCGGTCGAGTTCCTGTCTTGGCAGAAAGCGGACAGCAATGCTGTTGCGACGGCACTCTTCTATGATCCTTTGCAGACGCAGATCATGGCGTTCCTTCGCCACGCCCACCCACTCGAAGGCTCGACCGCGTGCTTTGAGGGCCTCGGCGACGGAGTTGATCCCGTAAATGATGTTCATGGAAGGAATAGTGTAAATGTTGGCAAGCGCGAGGGAAGCCGGAGACCGGCGCTCGGATCCTGGGCGAGACAAACTCGGCTATCCGCCAATATGAACCATCGTCCTAGAGGCAGGCACGAAATCCGGCTCGCCGATGTGGTGACGTTCTTCTTTCTTGCTCACCACGTCATGAATGAAGGCGATGAGTTCTTCGTCCGAGCCGCCCCGGCGCATCCGTTCATGTAGGTCGTGGTCCCAAACCGAGAATAGACAGGTTCGGATCTTGCCGTCGGAAGTAATACGGATTCGGCTGCACTGCCCGCAGAAGGGGTGTGATACCGGCGCAATAATTCCGATCTCGCCCACTCCATCATCGAAGCGATAGCGCCGGGCGGTCTCGCTGCGCGCGCGAGGAATTTCGACTAAGGGCCGGTATTCAGCCATCCGCTTCAGGATCTCATCAAGTGTCACCACAGTTGCCGGGGACCATACGCGGCCCTCTTCGAGCGGCATGAATTCTATAAAGCGAACAGTCACGCCCTCTTCGCGGGCGAACATGCCGAAGGGGATGATCTGATCCTCATTGAAGCCACGCATGAGCACACAGTTGACTTTCAGCGGCCACAGCCGAGCGCGCTTGGCCGCACGAATGCCTGCGAGCACGTGATCGAATCCGCCGGGCACGCGAGTAATCCGCGCGAAGCGGTCGGGATCGACCGCGTCCATGCTGACGGTGATGCGATTCAGGCCGGCACTCTTGAGCGGCAGCGCCATATCGGCGAGAAGATGGCCGTTGGTGGTAATGGCAAGGTCGAGCGGGTCACCGTCTTCGCTGCGTAGGACCGCCAACTCGCGAACAAAATCGACAAGCCCCCGCCGCAAAAGCGGTTCGCCGCCTGTGAGTCGGATCTTGCGGATTCCAAGTGCGACCAGGACCCGCGCCATGCGCAAGTAATCCGGGAAAGGCAGTTCGCCATAGACAGCACCTTCATTACCCGTCCGGCAATAAACGCACTTATAGTTGCACCGGTCGGTGACCGAGATCCGCAGATCGGTGATCGCCCGGCCGAATTTGTCGGTGAGAATTGCCATTTAGAGCCAATCGCCATGCGCCTTCACAGCGGAGCCAGAAAGCTGAGAGTTGAGGTGTCTTAGAGAAGAAGAACGGATGGAAGCCAGTTCGGCAGCCGTTTCCTTTCCAAGCACGGGAGGCACAGGCGTTTCCACCTACACCCTCGGAAGGCTTCTCTTGCGTCATTGGGGGCCGTTCTGCGATCTTGATGCCAACGACCAGCCTAAGATCGCGAAGTGCACTCCCCTCACGCTCGCAAAAAAGCCTACTCCTCGCCGCGAAGGCCATGGGTATACTCGCAGGCCTAGGCGGTCGGAAACTCAACTCAATTATAGATGCGGGGACAAGGAAAAGGGCTAGGTCTTCGCACCCAACACTCAAAGACGGCATGCTAGGGGCTGCCTATTGCGCCTTCGCGATCGCCTTTTCCGCCATCGGTGCCATGATCGCGTACCCTGCCTTATTCGGATGTAGGCCATCATCAGCCAACTCCCGTTTCAGCATGCCTTGTTCATCCACCACCGCGTTGAAGTAATCGAGATAAATCAGATGGTTGCGTTCGCAATAGCCTTGCAGCCATTTGTTCAGGGCCAGAATGCGCTCCATCGGTCGCTGCGCGAAAAATTCCTTCGCTCGTTCGGTGTAGTTGTTTACCGGAAGAATCGAAGAAAAGATCACACGAATGTTGTTTGCCTTGGCAAGTTCAGCGATATCGGAGTAATTGGCCTCGATGTCTTCGTTTGCGATGAGCCCACTATTTCCGGCAATGTCGTTGGTTCCGGCCAAGATCACGACCACCTTCGGCCGCAGATTGACTACGTCCTGGCGAAAGCGCACCAGCATCTGCGAAGTGGTCTGCCCGCCAATACCGCGATTCACATACGGTTTGCCGGGGAATGACTCTTCGATTTTCCAACCATCCGTGATGGAATCCCCGAAAAACACAACCCGCTCTTCTCCAGAAGCTGCAGACGGTAAGGCGGCATTGGCATCACGGTAACGGGAGAGTTCTGCGAAATCATTCATGTAGACCTTAATGCGGGAAGCGCGGTAGCGGTCGAGCCCTGGAAATCCGCTCGAGGGGACGGTCGCGGTCAGCGGCTGCGGCGCTGGCGATTGTTGTGGAGTCTGTTGCGCCACCGCCGCTTCGACGATGATCGCCATACTCAAGAAGAGGAGCTGCATTCTAGTCTTCATAATTTTCATCGGGTAACTTCGTGCCTTTAATGGTGAAAAAAGACGGTGCTGCCGAAACTGTATCCCAGAATGGCTACCATCTTACATTCCGTCGTAGTTCGGCCCCCCGCCCCCCTCAGGCGGCACCCAGGTGATGATCTGGTACGGGTCTTGGATGTCGCAAGTTTTGCAGTGGACACAGTTGGACGGGTTCAGGCTGATGCGTTTCCCCTGGCGGCGAGTGGGATCATCCAGCATCTCGTAAACATTCGCCGGACAAAAATGCTGGCAGGGACTACCAAACTCGCTGACACATCGCGACTCGCACACATTCGTGTCATGGATGATCAGATGGGCAGGCTGATCCTCTTCGTGCTTCGTCCCGGAATGATAGAGATCGGTGAGCTTGTCAAAGGTCTGCTTTCCGTCTGCCTTTGCGGGTCCGATGAGATGTGACTCGGGACCCCCATCGGGCGGAAGCTCGCTCAATTTCTGCATCCTGGCAAAGCCTGGAGTCGTCGGGTAGCGTCCGCGCAAACCCCGTCCACCGGTAAATTGCTGGATGCCGGCATGAATCATCCCTCGCCAAAACCCGTGCTCGAACCCCTGATGGAAGTTCCGAACCTTCCATAATTCTTGCTTAATCCAGCTGTTTTCGATCCTCGACTGGAATTGACTCAGTGTCGCGGAGGAGAAATCGTTCTTCCGCAGCGCTTCAAATGCGGTCTCGGCAGCCAGCATTCCGCTCTTGATAGCGAGATGGATGCCTTTGAGCCGCTGCGAGTTCAGGAATCCTGCAGAATCGCCGACGATCATCCATCCGTCGCCGGCAACGGGTGGAATCGCCCACCATCCTCCATATGGCAGCGATTTCGCGCCATAACGGGTCATCTTCCCGCCTTGAAGCAGCTTTGCCACGAACGGATGGAGCTTGAACTGTTGCAAGACATGGTGCGGGTCCAGCCGCGGGTCGGGATAGTCAAGACCGGTGACAAAGCCGAGCGAGACGATGTTGTCTTTTCCACCATAAATCCAGCCGCCGCCGTACTCGCGCGAAGTCAGAGGCCAGCCCATGGTGTAGATTACTTCCCCCGGAGCGATTCGCCCGGAGGGAAGCTCCCAAAGTTCCTTAACGCCTTGACCGTATGTTTGCGGGTTGCGATCCTTGCCGAGTTCGAATTTTTTGACTAACTGTTTGGTCAGTGAACCGCGGGTGCCTTCAGCAAGGATGACGATTTTCGCTTGCAGGTCATAGCCAGGTTCAAAGTTCGATTTCAGCTGGTTTTCCTTATCAAGGCCTTTGTCGTCGGTGCGAACACCGGCGACGCGAGCCCCCTCGGTAAGCAGCTCCGACCCCGCGAACCCGCTAAATACCGTAACGCCCGCAGCTTCGACCTTACTGCCCAACCACTTCACAAAGCGATTCAAGGAGATGACGTAATTACCGTGGTCGCGCAACGGCGGTGGCGTGATCGGGAGCTTGAACTTGCCTTTCCCGGTCAGGAAATAAACTGCTTCTTTGGAGACGGGGGCATCGAGCGGCGCTTCTTTTTCAAACCCTGGCAGCAGCTCGCGCATAGATCGTGGATCGAGCAAGGCACCCGAGAGGCAGTGTTGGCCTACTTCACGCGCCTTTTCGAGCACAAAGATATTTTCTTTGCTGAGCTGCGAGCCGGGATTTTGGGCGTTGTGTTGATCGATTAACTGCGCCAAGCGGAGCGCACAAGCCATACCCGCAGGTCCGCCGCCAACGATGACGACATCGGCCGGCATCTGGGGACGCTCGATGTTCTTCGAAGGCTGTCGGAAATGAAGCATTGCGCACCAAAAAACTTCTTATGACTCGCTGCCAGCTGTTAGGAGTCGCTTGCCATCTTCATAGCCGTAGGATTTTGACTTCGCAGTGCTTCGATACTGTACTGCTCGATTCACTGGGGCCGCAGTAGAAACCCTGGTTCCATCCCTTTCGCTCGGCACGTATCTAAGCCTAGGCAAAACGAGAGCGATTCCTCAAATCAAGCTAGCTCAGGCCGCAGGTTCGATCATTTCTTGGGCCTTCGGATTCAGGCGCTTCCTCGTATGCGGGTACCAAGGCCATATTCCACGATCGCTATCGGACTTCAGCTTTTTGCCCGTTTGATCTCCTCAATCAATACCGGAACCACGTCAAACAGGTTGGCCACGACCGCTACATCCGCGATCTCAAAAATGGGGGCCTCATGATCTTTGTTCACCGCCACAATTGAGCGCGCGCCCTTCATTCCAACTAGGTGCTGAATGGCGCCACTGATGCCCAGCGCAAAGTACAACTTTGGAGCGACGGTTTGGCCAGACGAACCGATCTGCCGGTCCATCGGCAACCATCCCGAATCACAAATAGGACGTGAAGCCGCGATCTCTCCACCGAGGGCCTCGGCCAGCTGTTTCGCCAGCTCAATATTCTTTTGTTCTTTGATTCCGCGCCCAACGGAGACGATGATTTCCGCCTGAGTGAGGTCAACAGCCTGCTTGGCTTCTTTGAACGGCGGTTGCGGCCGGGTGCGCACAAGCTCGGCTGGGAGATCCACGGTGACGAGTTCCACCGGCGCCTTGCTTGTCCCCGCTTCAACCTGATCCCCTCGAAAGGCTCCGGTCTGGAAGGTCACAAACCAGGGAGCGTCGCAACTAAAACTCACATCCGCGGCAAACTTCCCCTGAAACATCTGGCGAGTAAAGAAAAGTCTGTCGCCATCCTTTCGAAAACCGATACAGTCGCTGACGACCGTTCGTTTCATCGAGGTCGCCAGCTTCGGAACAAAGTCGCGCACTTGGTAGGTATGCGGCATCAACACAAGACGGGGCGGGGCGGACGAGAGGACATGCTTCAATGCGGCCGCGCACGCATCCGGCGTGTACGCTTCGAGCGCCGCTGCCTCGATGTCATACACCTTCGCAAGCTTCTTCGACGCTATCTCCTCCGCCAAAGCCGACACGTTGGCCCCGGCAACCGCTGCTTCCAGCGTCCACCCGGTACTCGCCGCAATTGCCTGCCCCGCCACAAGCGTCTCCCAGGAAACGCGATTCAGCTTCCCTAGGCGCTGTTCGACGACGACGAGAATAGTGTCGGCCATGATGAAATCTCTTCCTTGCGGCTTCTACTCCCTCACTGGACCGCGCTTGACGCGGCCGACAATGAGCAATGCAAGCGCCAATGCACCCTGCAGCAGGAACCAGAGCGGATAAACCACAGATCCGCTCTTAATGCTGGAATATACGAAGGCAAGAAAAATCAGGTCTGTCCAAAACAGCAGCTTGCCCACTGTCATTAACAGGTTTCCCTTGTTCTCGTTCCCACCTAACTGAACTTCTTCCATCCGAATCAATTGGTTTCCTGACATCCGTCCTCCTGAAATGGTTTGGCATTACCGCTCTGGATTTCGCCATCTGCGGCCAAATCCCGAGTTACTATGTCACGCGAATCTCGTTGCGCAGCTTGTCCACCAGCCTCTTCGCGATCTCCGCTGGTGATCCTTCCAGATACTCGGTCTTCTTGGTCTTTTGCGGGATGTACATCCGCTCAATCTTCTGCAGATTCGTTCCCATCGCCTGCTCAACTTCGGCAAGCGCGACCTTCCGCAGCGGCTTGTTCTTCGCCTGCTTGATTCCAATGAGGGTCGCGTAGCGAAGCTTATTGATGCCGGATTGGATCGTCAGCACCGCCGGCACGGGCATCTCCACAAATTGGAAGTATCCGGCTTCCAACTCCCGTTTCACCTTAATTCCACTGTCGGTTTTCTCGATCTGCATGATGATCGTCGCATGCGGCCAGCCCAGGAGTTCGGAGAGAATTACACCCGTCTGGGCGAAACCGTAGTCATCCGACTGCAGTCCGGTGAAAATGAGATCGAATTGCTCATCTTTGATGGCTGCCGCCAGCGCACGCGCAGTGCTAAACGCATCAAGCCCGACAAAAGCATTGTCTTCCAGATGAATGGCGCGGTCCGCTCCTTTGGCCAGCGCTTCCCGCAGGACTTGCTGAGCCCGCGCCGGCCCTGCCGTGATCACGGAGACTTCTCCGCCATGCTTCTCTTTCTGACGCAAGGCCTCTTCGAGGGCATACGCGTCAGGTTCGTTCACCTCGTACGAGACGTCCTCACGAATCCATGTGCCGCTCTCATTCAGCTTGAGAGGTGCATCCTTCTGCGGCACTTGCTTCATGCAAACCAGAATCTTCACGCCTATCTCCGCGAACAACCAAACTGGTCAGTATAAAAGAAGAAAGGATTCAGTGCGCAGAGGCAGCCTGCGCCTTGCCGTTACGCAGCAGCTCCACTGATTTCTCAGGATTTATCAGATGGCGCCGGCCATCTTCGCTGGTATCGGCGCCCCGCCTGATGAGAACAACCACCTTCTCCGGGGTCAGCGATGGATCCAGTGCGAACAACTTCGCCGCCAAATTGGCCACGTTGGGCGAAGCCATTGAGGTTCCTGATAACTTTGCACGCGCACCACCCGGGACAACGCTGTCCACCTCGTATCCATTGGCATCCACCACCACCGTTGGACCATAGCTGGTGAACGAAGTCTCATCTCCCGCCTGATTCACGGCGCCAACCGCAATCAAATTGGGCAGCCGCAACCCGGCCGGAACATCGCGCAGGAAGCTTGCATCGCTATCACTATTTCCCGCTGCGCACACAAAAAGGGTCTGGGGAGCATTTTTGATGGCATTTTCGACGGCAGCGTGCCAAATTTCGAAGATCTCATCCGCGCGCCTTTTCCGCTCCGCCGGGTCCGTCGGTCCACCGGTTTTTGCCAGCCACTGCTCGATCTCTTTGGGATCGTCACCCCAGCTCATGTTTACCACTCGCACGTTCCTGGTTCGGAAATAGTCAGACATCTTCCCGAAAGCGGTCGCCATCCGGTGCGCCCATTCGGGAGTTGGTTGAAACGGCAGATCCGGCAACTGATCATCGAACCTCGCCACCACGAGTCGGACCGCGGGATTCCCCCTCGCCACGATCCCTGCGACATGGGTGCCGTGCAGGTAAAACCCAAGCACCTTTCGTAGTTCGGCTCTTTCGTGCATCTGGTCAGGGGTGAGAGTGCTCATTCTCTTTTTGAACGCCTGAGCCTCAGGAGAGTCAACTCCGTTTTCCAGATCGAGACGCGCCTTGATCTCTTCGCGAAAAATCGGATATTCGGCCTGTTCTTCCAGGGTCAACGGATAGAGCCAACCGGTGGCTGGGTATCCTTTGCTGTCGAACGCCCACCCGTGATTACCGCTCGCGGTGGGATGCGGATCGTTGAAAACCTGCCCTCCAAAGATCTCAACGTCCACGCCTGTGTCCCAGATACCCACCAGCACGGGTGTTAAATTGTCCGCAGAGGTGAGTGTCACCTCGCGCGCTTCCCAGATGTCCGGCCTCATGTTCTTGTGTGCAGTAACGTACTTTCCCAATACCTGGGCTACAGCCTCCTTGTTTGGAATGCCGAACTGAAGTGCGGTTCGGATGTCCACTAATTCCCAGGCTTGATCGTTGCTCAAGGCTTCGGATTTCTCGATCGCAGGGTCCAACTCGGTCTTCACCATTCCGATCAATCCCGCCCGGCTGGAGGTCTTCGACTGTGCCCATGCCGCTTTCGCCCAGTCTTGAACAACATCCCAAGGAAGCTTATTCACTGCTTCGTCGTAGGAATTCGCGAATGCCTGTTCGTACTCCGGTCCGGAGGTTGATTTCGTCCGGAGGGCGGCGACGAGTTCCGCCTCACTGCGTAAGCGCGCCGTGAGCTTGGCCGCTGGCTTGTCCTGGACTGCACGCAGATCCCGCACTGTCTTCAACGCACCCTGGTAGTCACCGGAAAGTTGCTGCAGATCTGCTTTGATCCCGAGCAGCGCACGCAATGTGGACTTATCGGAAATGTCGTAGTTGGTTAGGAGGGCGTCGAGATCAGCGCCCACTTTTTCGGCGAAAGCATTGAAAGTGGGCGCATCGGCCTGCAAAAGTTCGGATGCAGGCATGGTCACGGGGTAGGTAAAGCGGGGCAGATCCGACTGGCTTGCGACCTTCTTTTTCCCAGAGGCTTGCGCAAGGCAAATCTGGCAAAAAAGCACGCACGCCAGCAGAAACCAAGTTCCCGACTTGGGTTTGAGCATTAAGGGTCCTTTCAGGGAGATGAGGCATCCCCTGACAGTTCAAACGAAACGGCAAAGTTTAGTCTGTGAAGACGACCGACTGCAACCCCGAAATGTCGAAGCGCTTGCGGCAGCGCAGATTTTTGCAGCCCATGACGTCGTCTTTCCGCAGCATATAGGAGCGGGCTTTGGCGAACTTTGCACGATCTCGATCGTCAGCGCGACCGGGCAACTGGCGCTTTTTGGTGCGCACCAGCCAGGTCACATCGTATTCGGCAGACTGATGGCAATGAGGGCAGTTAAGTGTGGCGGGCTTCTTCTCAGGTTTTTCGTCGAAAAAGTCTCGCTCGTCCATGGCGGCAGGTGGCTCCTTGATTAATATTCTACAGATTGGGATGCGATTGAGCACAGAAGAGCTTGCGATAGACTGCAAGAATGGCAAGAAAGAAGACGCCGAAGACCTTTCGCGCCGTGAAGGCAGTGAAAGAATTGGCCCGCGAGCGCATCGGATCGCCCCGGGCCGAACGGGTCACGCCGGATGGGAAGAAAAAGGCAACGCGCTCAAAGAAGCACAAGCCGACGCTGGGGGAACTGCTCGGGGCTGACAACGAATGAGCGGGTGTCTCTCGCAGACGCCAGGCGCATTCCCCAAGGCCGGCTCCTCCGGCCAGATGAGATCAACTTGATTCGAAGGCGACAACGGAATCCAGATGCTTTCTAGGCGTCTTGCAGCTCCGTCATCAGATCAGCCTTCAGCTCCGTCTGCTTCTCTGGACTGAGCTTCCCTCCGTTGGAGGTGAGATAAAAAACATCGATAGCCATCTGGCCTTCGGTGTCGATCAGTGCGATTTCGATATTGCAATTCTGATGCGAAAATCGGGATGAAATGCGGTGCAGCAGACCGAGCCGGTCTTGGGCGATGATCTGCACCAGAGTGCTGTTCGCGGAACACTGGTCATCAACTTCGATTCGAGTGTCCACCTTCACCTTTAGAACGCCCTTCGATTCGGCCCGCATCCGGTCCCGCATCATGCGATCGAGGTCAGCTTCGCCGTTCAGCACATCCGCGACACTGCGTTTGAACCGGTCCCATTCGGGGAGGTTCAGCTCCAGCGTTCGAAAGCGGTCGGTAAAGAAGAAGGTGTCGACGACCACCCCAGCCGCATCGGAAAAAGCATCCGCCTTGACGATGTTCATACCCCAAGCAGCAAGCGCGCCAGCAATCTTAGAAAACAGGAATGGCCGGTCCTTGCTGACGAGCGTCAACTCAAACCAGTGCCGGCCCCGCTCTAAATAAAGCTGCACGGGATCATCCGCCATGCGTGCCGCCATCTCGAAGTGGCGGAGGATCTCTTCCGGACGATAACTTCGCAAGTAGCGTTTCGGCAGTCCGTCCAGGAAACCGCGAATCTTCTTCGCCGATCGGGGCGCCATCGCTTGCAAGCGTGCGACCGTTTCATCCTTTTCCGTCTCAGGATGCACTCGCTGGTCGGCCGTACGGCTCATCGAATTGGAGGCGCCGATATAGAGCTGCCAAACGTTTTCAGCTTTCCAAGGCGTCAGCGCGTCCGGATTTACGGCTTTGATATCGGCATAGGTGAGCAGGCATAGCATCTTCAGCCGCTCGGGTGTGCCCATCTTGTCGCTAAAAGCTTGAATGGTCGTAGGATCGTAGATGTCCCGCCGCAACACCGCTGAAATCTCGAGATGGCTCCCGATCAGGAATGAAACCGTATCGCGCTCTTCATCGTTCAGGCGAAAACGATCGATGCAGGTGTTCGCGGTCTCCAGGCTCGTGATCACGTGATTGGTGCCGGGAATGCCCTTGCCCACGTCGTGCAAAAGCAGGGAAAGGTAGAGCAACTCAGGCCTTTCCAGTTCTTCGAGCAGGCGCCCATAGCGCTGGTCCCATTCTGATTTCGATTGGCGCGCCCGGTGCAAGCACTCGATTGCCAGGAACGAATGTTCATCCACGGTGAACCGGTGATAGAAATCCCGCACCACAAGCGAATCGATCAGCTTCAGCTCGGGTAGTAACACCGTAAGCAGTCCTAGCGAATGCATCGAGCGCAATGCGTCCGCCGCGTTCGGCTCAATCAGCACCGACTGCAGGTAACGCCATGCGTCCGGACCGGATGGAGGCGCCTCCTGAATTTCCGGCAAGACCTGCTGAATGCGGTGCTCGGTCGCCATCGCCGGCTTCAGTCCGTGATGCGCACAGAAGCTGAAGATGCGAAACAGCACGTCCGGATCGTGTACGCGCGAGGGCTGCTGCAGCATAACCAGGCCGTCAATCACAGAGAAATCCGCATTCGACAACCGTGAGCGAAAATTCTGAAAATGCCGATACAAGGAGGAGCGCGAAGCCGGTACCGCCTCCAGCAGCCGCAGACTCTCATAGTGGATTGCGCGAGCGTGGCGGAAATATACCCGCATCCATGCCGCCGCGTCCAATGACTGATCAGGACTCACGCCGATGTGACGAGCCGCGGCTTCATCCTGCGATTCCCAGGCGAGCATGTTATCGTCGCGGCCCTGGCGATAGTGCAGGAAGGTGCGAACCGAACTCAGAAATTCCAATGCGGGACCAAAGCTCTTCCGGGCTGATTCGGGTAGTAAATCGTGTTGATCAGGCCAGCTGCGTTCCCGATCAATGGCGGAAAGCAAAGCCATCCAGCACGCCACGTTGTAATCCCTCAGACCGCCCGGTGCCTCTTTGATATTTGGCTCGAGATGAAAGACGGTGTTGCCGTATTTCGCATGACGCGAGCGCGTCACCTCAGCCAGTTGTTGAACAATGTATCCGCCTTCCCGCGCGAAAAACTTTGGCAGCACCTTGTCATGGAGACGAGCAAACAGTTCACGGTCTCCCGCGACATAGCGGCAGTCCAGCAGCGAGATCGTGAACTCGACATTCTGCTGATCGAACTGGTCGCATTCGGCCAGAGTACGCGTGGTGGGACCCAACTTCATTCGCAAGTCCCAGAGTTCCTGGCAAAAGGCGCGGATCGGGTCGCGTAAAGCGTCTTCCGTACCCCGGTCGGCATGCAAAAAGAGGATGTCAACGTCGGAGTGCGGAAACAGCGCGCGCCGGCCAAAGCCTCCAAGCGCGACCAGAGCGAAGTTTTTCGCTTCTCCCGCCGGACTGATCAACTCACTCCAGAGCCTATGGAGCACCCGCTCCACGAGATCCGTCCGTTTGGCAATCGCCTCCGATCCATTTCCATTGGCAACGAATTCTTGCTGAATGCGAGCGGATTCGTTGACATAGAGGTCCCGGAGCTCTGTTCGTAAGGTGACGGCTGTGCTCATGACTAGAGGAGACAATTCGGCAGGTACCCGCGCCATGGCGAGCCCAATCCTTACTTTACACTTTACGCGCGGGCGGAAAGGGCAGGGAAATCGAAACTATTTATGAACGGAATCAGGAATGGTTATTGGGAAGGAACGAGCAAACGCCAAACCAGCAGCCGCCTGCTGGCGCCCATTGCTTGCTGCCCGCGGCTACAATGCATTATCCCCGCGCTCATCGTTGCGGATGCGGATCGCCTCGTCGACACGCGAGCGAAAGATTTTGCCGTCGCCGATTTTGCCCGTCTGTGCCGCCCCTAGGATGGCGCGCTCAATCTTCTCCACCATGTTGTCTGCGACTACCATCTCGATCTTGATCTTCGGAATTAGGTCCACCGTGTACTCACGGCCACGATAAACCTCGGTGTGGCCCTTTTGACGTCCGTGTCCTCGGACCTCGATAACCGTCATGCCTTCAACGCCGATATCGTGCAGAGCGTTCTTTACCGGCTCCAGCTTTGATGTTTGAATGATCGCCTCAATTTTGGTCATATCGTCTTTTTCGCCCGAACCTGGCTCGAAGCGTTAGGTTGAAACCTCCCAATAATACCCTTCCTCGCCATGCTGCGAGAGGTCGAGGCCCTGAACCTCTTGCTCGGGGCTGACCCGCAAGCCGATCGTCGCGTCCACGATCTTAAGAATGATAAGCGTGCCGACGATGGCAAGAGCCCAGGCAATGGCAACTCCCATCAGTTGATTGAGGACCTGATGGAAGTTGCCTTGAATCATTCCCGTGGGGAGGGCATTGCCATTCGCATCCTTAAAGATAGGATTGATCGTGCTCGAAGCGAACACGCCAGTCAAGAGCGCGCCCAAGGTTCCACCCGCTCCATGCACACCAAAGGCATCGAGCGAATCATCATATCCGAATTTGGCTTTCACTTTGGCCACCATCAGATAGCACACCGCACCAGCGGCGAACCCGATGGCTAGCGCAGACATGGGCCCAACGAAGCCAGCCGCTGGAGTGATCGCAACCAGTCCTGCCACAGAACCAGAGATCGCGCCCAGTGTACTTGGCTTGCCATTGCGAAGCCATTCGACCGCCACCCAGCCAATCGCGGCGGCGGCGGATCCCAGGTGAGTGGCAACGAAGGCACTGGTCGCTAAGGTTCCTGCCGACAGTGCACTGCCCGCATTGAACCCGAACCACCCGACCCATAGCATGCACGCACCGACAAAACTGAGGACCACACTATGCGGTGGCATCGACTCCTGCGGATATCCCACGCGTTTGCCAAGGTACAGCGCACAAACCAGGGCTGAGACGCCCGAGGTCACGTGGACAACGGTTCCACCAGCGAAGTCAAGTGTCGGGAAATGGCCGCCCAGCGCAGCGTTCAGCAGGCCGCCCTTGCCCCATACCATATGAGCCATGGGGTCGTACACCAGAAACGACCATAGCACCATGAACAGCGCCATGGCACTGAACTTCATCCGCTCGGCGAAAGCCCCTGTGATCAAGGCAGGCGTGATGATGGCAAACATCAGCTGGTAGATCATGAAGGTCTGGTGGGGAATGGTCGCGGAATAGTCCGCCTCCGGCTGCAGGGTTACTCCTCGCAGGAACAGATGCTGGAGATTCCCGATGAAGCTCGACCCCGATCCAAACGCGAGACTGTAGCCGCACAACGCCCATAGGACCGAGATCAGAGCCATCATCGCGAAGCTCTGCATCATGGTCGACAGAACGTTCTTCTTCCGCACCAGGCCGCCATAGAAAAGCGCTAAGCCCGGCCCGGTCATCATCAGGACCAGCGCCGCGCTGGTGAGCATCCATGCGTTGTCAGCAGAAGATTTGGCGTCCGTTGCCTGCTGCTCCAGTTTGGCAAGTCGCGCAGAAACGTCCGCTGCAGATCCGATCTCCGGAGCGACCAGTGCAAACAAATTGGTTGTAAAGGCAAGAAGGACAAGGAACAACAACCCGCGACATAAACGATATTGCATCAATGTCAGCGCTCCCCTGAAGTGTTGAAGCAACAACTTTAACCGCTCCGTTGGGAGAGATGGATTGAAAGAATTTATGGCGAGAATAAGAAATTGTAATGGGCCGCCGTTTCTCGCTGCGGATACGCAGCTCCACCGTCAACTGGATTCGTGCAACGACAAGATGGGAGCCAAGAACCCCTGAGGAGGCAAGGTCCTCAGGAATCGTGCGGTGCTATGGTTCTTTGCGCTGGGCAACGTCGATCCGCGCTTCTGCACGCTGGATCTTCGACATAGCTGCGGAGAACTCATCTTCGGTTTGGGCGGACTTCAGCAAGTCCTCGGCGTTGCGCAGGGACTGCTGGGCGCGCGAGACCTCAATCTCGTCGGCACGTTCGACTGTCTCAGCCAGCACAGTCACTTTGTCGGGGAGGATTTCGGCAAATCCCCAGGCCATGGCGAAGCGGTACAGCTGGCCGTTCGATCGATAGCTGATTTGCCCTGAGCCAAGTTCGGTAATCAATGGAGCATGGCCAGGCAATACACCTATGTAGCCGTTGCGTCCCGGAATCTGGGCTTCTTCGGCGTTGTCGCGGACTACCAACTTTTCCGGGGTAACGATCTCGAGTTGAAAAGAATCAGCCATAAGCTTGGTTCTTGCCTGTCGGCTCCCGGCGGCTGGCAGCCCTCCGTCAGTGTGGACAAAGGGAGTCTAGCCGCGAGCTAACGTTGGATTACGCCGCCACCTTCAGCTTTTCTGCCGCTTCCACCACCTCAGCGATGGTGCCTTTCATGTAGAAGGCCTGCTCGGGGATGTCGTCGTGCTTGCCTTCAACGATCTCCTGGAACCCCTTCACGGTGTCTGCGATTTTCACGTAGCGTCCTGGCGCGCCGGTAAACTGCTCAGCCACGTGGAACGGTTGCGACAGGAAGCGCTGGATCTTGCGCGCCCGGGCAACGATCAGCTTCTGATCTTCGCTCAATTCGTCGATACCGAGAATAGCGATGATGTCCTGAAGGTCCTTGTAGGTCTGCAACGTTTTCTTGACCTGCTGTGCCACATCGTAGTGCTCTTGTCCGACGATGCGCGGATCAAGAATTCGGGAAGTGGAAGCCAGCGGATCGACCGCCGGGTAAATTCCGATCTCGGTCAGCGCACGCGAAAGCACCGTGGTCGCGTCGAGGTGAGCAAACGTGGTTGCCGGAGCTGGATCAGTAAGGTCGTCGGCGGGCACGTAAATCGCCTGCACAGAGGTGACGGACCCTTTCTTGGTCGAGGTGATACGCTCCTGCAGTTCGCCCATTTCTGTCGCCAGGTTCGGCTGATACCCGACGGCGCTCGGCATACGTCCGAGCAGGGCTGAAACTTCCGAACCCGCCTGCGTGAACCGGAATATGTTGTCGATAAAAAGCAGCGTGTCGGCGCCTTCCGCATCGCGGAAGTATTCAGCCACCGTAAGTCCGGTTAGCGCGACACGAAGACGCGCCCCTGGCGGCTCCGTCATTTGACCGTAAACCAGGGCAGCCTTTGATTCCTGCGGATTCCCCGGTTTAATGACCTTCGACTCGGTCATTTCCAGCCAGAGATCATTGCCCTCGCGAGTGCGCTCACCCACGCCGGCGAAAACCGAAAAACCGCCGTGCTGCTTAGCGACGTTGTTAATCAGCTCCTGAATAATGACCGTCTTGCCCACCCCGGCGCCGCCAAACAATCCAATCTTTCCGCCCTTGAGAAAGGGTTGAATGAGATCAATGACCTTGATGCCGGTTTCAAACATCTCGGCGGTGGTGGCCTGCTCCTCAAAGGAAGGCGCTGGGCGGTGAATCGGGTAGCGTTCCTGAGCGGCAATCGGCCCCAGGTTGTCCACCGGCTCGCCGATGACATTCATCACGCGGCCAAGCGTTCCATGTCCCACGGGAACCGAGATTGGCCCGCCGAGGTCGATGGCCTTCATGCCTCGCACCATACCATCGGTCGCCTCCATGGCGATCGCACGCACCCGGCCGTCTCCGAGGTGCTGCTGGACTTCCAACACCACGTTGATCGGGCGGGGCACATTGAAGCCGTCGCTCACCACGCGAAGCGCCTGGTAAATCGGCGGCATCTTCGATTCGAAAAATTGTAAGTCCACTGCGGGACCTGTGATTTGAATGACTTGTCCAATATTTTCCATAGAAAAGACCTAGCCTTGAGCTTTGGGCGATGAGCAAGCGACGATAGCTCGCTGCTCAGGGCTCGATGCTCACTTGCTCTATAAGGCTGCTGCTCCGCTCACAATTTCGATAATCTCTTTCGTGATCTTCGCCTGACGTGCGCGGTTCATCGCGAGCGTCAAAGAGTCAATCATGTCACTCGCATTGTTGGTTGCCGACTCCATCGCTGTCATGCGAGCTGCATGCTCGGCCGCAACCGATTCCAGCAACGCGTGGAAAATCTGAATGCTGACGTATTTCGGCAGCAACGATCGGAACAACTCCTGCGGCGGCTGCTCGTAGATGTAATCGACGCGGGCCGAAGCAAATTGGGCGGCCTCGTCATCGATCTCACGCGTGTCTTTTGGCCTGAGCCCGACGCCCGTGCCCTTGGCGGCTTCTGCCGCGCGCCGCTTCTGTTCAAGTTCCATCTCTTGAGCATCCGCAATCGCGGGCTCGCCAATGCGCTCAACCGGTAAAACCTGCTCGACCACCAACCGCTGCGCAATCACCGACTTGAACTCGTTGTAGACGAGATAGACCGAGTCGATCTCAGCGTGCTTGTACCGCTCAATGATGCGCTCCGCCAACTCCGACGCCAGCGTGTACTCGATCTTGTTCAACACGCCCACCTGCTCACCGACGAGACTCGTAGCCGGCGCCTGATCGGAATCGGCCCTGCGCGGCCCGGCGGCCTGAAAACGGCGCTTCAGAAAGTCCCGCCCCTTGCGTCCGATGGCTTCGATCTCAATGTTCTTGCCAGGTTTGGACCCGATAAAGCGCATCGCGGCTTTCAGGATGTTTGCGTTAAATGCGCCCGCCAACCCCTTGTCGCCGGTTACCACCATCAGCAGAACATTCTGTTCTGGCCTGCGAACCAGGAGCGGGTGCAGCAACTCCCCCGTTTGCGGATGGTAAATATCGACGCGGGAAACCAGCGATTTCAGAACATTCGTCAGCAATTGCGCGTAAGGACGTGCCGCCAGGGCGCGGTCCTGCGCGCGGCGCAAGCGCGCTGCCGAGACCATCTTCATGGCGCGTGTAATCTGCCGCGTGTTGGTCACGCTGCGAATCCGCCGCCGGATGTCGAGAATGTTTGCCATAAAACGCTGGGTGAGTCCTGAGTAGCCGCCTACTGCACCAGAGTCAGAAACTCTGACCGCAGGGCTGGCTTCTGCTCACTACTATCTCGTTCCTACTGCCTGTCTCTCCGCAACGAAGGTTTCCTTACACTCGCGGATCACTTTCGTCATATCCGCCTTGATGCCGTCGTCCAGAACCTTCTTCTCCATGATTGTGCGCAGCAGGCCGGGATTGGCTCCATCCACGTACTTGTAAAGTTCCTGCTCGAAATCGCGCACTTGATCGACCGGCATGTCGTCGAGCACGCCGCTGGTTCCGGCAAAGATAATCAGAATTTGCTTCGAGAAAGGCTGCGGCGAGAACTGCTTCTGCTTCAACACCTCGACAAGCCTTTGCCCGCGGTTGAGTTGCGCCTGCGTAGCCTTATCAAGATCGCTGCCAAACTGCGCAAACGCCGCCAGTTCACGATATTGCGCAAGTTCCAGTTTCAAGCTGCCGGCAACCTGGCGCATAGCTTTGATCTGAGCGCTGCCTCCGACGCGGCTCACCGAGAGTCCGACATTCACCGCGGGGCGTACGCCCTGGTTGAACAGGTCGGTTTCAAGGTAGATCTGTCCATCGGTGATCGAGATCACATTGGTCGGAATGTAAGCCGAGACATCGCCCGCCTGCGTCTCAATGATCGGCAACGCTGTTAGCGACCCGCTGCCCTTTTCGCTGCTCAGCTTCGCTGCTCGCTCCAGCAGGCGTGAGTGGAGATAGAAAACGTCTCCTGGGTAGGCCTCTCGTCCTGGCGGGCGCCGCAACAGCAACGAAATCTCGCGATAAGAAGCGGCATGCTTAGAAAGATCGTCATAGATAACCAGCGCGTGACGCCCGGAATCGCGGAAGTACTCGCCCATGGCGCACGCCGCGTAGGGCGCGATGTACTGCATGGGCGCCGGTTCGGAGGCCGAGGCTGCGACCACCACCGTGTAGTCCATGGCTCCGTAATCGGAGAGAATCTGCACAACCTGCGCAATCGACGAACGCTTCTGTCCGATCGCGCAATAAATACAGATGAGATCGCCGCCCTTGTTGTTGATGATGGTATCGATGGCGATGGCGGTCTTTCCGGTCTGGCGGTCGCCGATGATCAGCTCGCGCTGTCCCCGGCCAATCGGAATCATGCTGTCGATGGCTTTCAGTCCGGTGGCCATCGGCTCGCGCACAGGTTGTCGCTCAATGACTCCCGGCGCCAATCGCTCGAGCGGAATGAATTGGTCGGTTGAGATCGGGCCCTTGTCGTCGATCGCCTGCCCCAGAGAATTGACTACGCGGCCAATCATGGCGTCACCCACAGGCACGCTCATGATGCGTCCCGTACGCTTTACCTGGTCGCCTTCCTTGATCTCGGTATATTCGCCGAGAAGAACCACGCCGACCTGGTCTTCTTCCAGGTTCATGGCAATGCCCGATACTTTGTGCGGGAACTCGAGCAGTTCGCCGGCCATGACCTTCTCCAGGCCGTGCGCGCGCGCAATTCCGTCGCCGAGCGTGATAACGGTGCCGACCTCGTCGACAGCAATCTTGGTTTCGTAATTTTCGATCTGCTGCCGGATGAGCTGTGTGATTTCGTCTGCTTTGATGGTTGCCATATGAAAACCAGATCTTACCTATTGCCAATTACTTGCCGCCGGGCAGGCATCCTTGCGACCCTTGTACCGTCGCGCTCACTGCGGCAACGGCTTTCTTGCGACAGCTAATTGCCGGCTAGCTGCTGCCTGATTCTTTCCAGCTGTCCCTTTACCGAACCATCGTAAACCGTGCTGCCGACACGGGCGATGGCTCCGCCGAGCAGCGCCGGATTCTGCTCGTAGTTCGCACGGATCGTTTTCCCGGTTACGCGCGACAGGTCGGCCTCAAGTTCGGAACGCTCTTGAGCTGTCAGTTCGCGTGCGCTCATAACATCGGCTTCGGCAATCCCCAGCCGCTCATTCAGATAGTGTGCGAACTGCTTCACGATTTCCGAGAGGAAGCGCGTGCGCCGCTTGTCGATGAGCACCGCAACAAAGTTCCGCACCGGACGGGAAACGCCGGCGCGCTGCACGATGGCGTCGAGCACGGCGCGCTTTTGCTCGGCAGCAATCGACGGGTTGTCCCATACCTCCCGCAGTTCCCTACTCTGATCTGCCAGGGCAGCGACTTGCTGCGCTTCCGCCAGCGTGCGCACCGCATCGAGACGGCTGGCGACGACTACGTCGGCAAGGGCTCGTGCGTAGGTGTTAACCACGGTTGCCATTATGCCTTCTTCTCATTGCCGCCATTCGCAAGCTGACGGGCGAAGCGGCGCACCAGCGCTTGATCAGTCGGCGCATCCACGCGAATTTGTTTTGCGGCGAGCGTCACTGCCAGGTCCGCTGCGTACGATGTGAGTTCGCGCCGGGCAGCCTTGGTTGCCGCTGAGATTTCCTGCTCGGCGGATTCAACAATACGCTTCGCATCTTCCTCGGCCGCACGCTGAATCCGTTGCTCTTCGGCTGAGGCTTCCCGTTCGGAAGCAATCCGCATCTGCGCGATCTCGTCGTCCAAACGACTCAAGCGTGATTCGATCTGCGCCAAACGCTGATTCGCATCTTCGCTGGCGCGACGCGCGTCTTCGATCGATTTCTGAATCGACGCAGTGCGGTTACGGAACACCGCGGGCAGGTTCTTCTTTGACGCCCAGACAATCACGCCGGCCACGATCGCGAAATTGATGATCACCGCCAGCCAGTACGCACCTTCCAGGCTCAAGCCCGTAATCCTGGAAAGAAAACGCACCGACGCCGAATGCTTGAACTGCTCCGTATCGTCTGCGCTGGACTCTGCCGGCTTGGGGCTCTCATTCGCGGCAGCGCCTTGCTCTGTGCGCGCACCCTCTTCTGAAGAAGCCTGCGCATTCACTCCCGGCCGCAAGCTCAAGCACATTGCAAGCGTGAGAAGAACAAACCACAAACCGAACCGCGGATTCTTCATCGTCCACCTGCCGGGGCCTGGGATAAGGCGGGTTCGAGCACCGTGCGAATGATTTCCGTGGCCAGGCGCCCAGCTTCAGCGTCGAGGTTCTGCTTGGCTCGAGTCTTGTCTTCCTCGATCGCCGCACGCGCTGCTTCGATCTGCGATTGGGCCCGGTAACGGGCATCGGCCACGGCCTGCGCCCGCAACTGCGAAGCCTTAGCCCGTCGCGCGTCCAGGGCCTTGAACAGCTTCAAACGCGCATCGCGCAGCTTCTGCTCGTATTCAGCGGCACGCCCTTCCGCCGATGCGATATCGGCTCGCGCTTTTTCGATGGCCCCCTGGGTCCGCGCACGTCGCTCGGCAAGCACGCGGGTGAGCGGCCTATGCACCAGAACCGTGTAGAGCCCGAACAAAAGCAGGAAGAAAATCACTGTCGGGACCGCGCCGAGCAGTAATTCCCCTATTTGTCTGAGCGTCTCATCCATATTTTCATATTTTCTGCTGGGTGTGGACCGGTCGAGAGGACTCTCTGGAACTAAGAATTTTATCGGTCGGAACAACACTGTGTCAAACAAAGGAGTACGTCAAGTGTACTCTGCACGATGAAATATCAGGCACTTGCGTCGATCTCGGATTCGATGGCCTTCAAGTTGTTGATCGTAAGCTTCCGCCCGTCGATTTCGATCAATCCTTGGGACTGAAAGCGGCTTAAATTGCGTGAGACCAGTTCGCGAACGGTCCCGATTTGGGAGGCAACTTCCTGATTGTTCTCCGGAAGCGTGATTACAACTTTCCCGTCGGTCAACGCTGTCCCTTCTTTCTTGGCCAGACGCAGCAACAGCGCAGCCAGGCGATGGCGAACCGTGGTGAAGGAAAGTTCTTCAATGATCCCGACCAGTCGGCGCAATCTGCCGCCAACAACTCGCAGCACTTTCAGCGCGACCTGCGGATGCGTGAGGCAAAGCTCCTGAAACGCCTGCTTGCTGACGAAAAGCAGGGTTGCGTTGCCCACTGCGGTGACCGAAGCTGGATATTCGCCGCCGTCAAAAACGGGGAGTTCGGCCACCGAACTACCCGGACCGTCAATGCTCAGCACCTGTTCGCGTCCGCCCGCCGAGGTCTTGACGATCCTAACGTGACCTGAAACCACCACGTACAGTCCGGCACAAGCGTCTCCTTCACTGAAAATTGTCTGACCGGGCCCATAGGTTCGTGAAAGTGCGTGCTGGGCCAAAAAGTTCATTTCCGCGGGCGCCAAACCCGAAAAGATGGGCACGTTGGCAAGCACCTGACGCGTTGTCTCCGTGACTGACATTAGTCGGCGAACATTGTAACGCTCGCCTCCCACCGCCGGCTATTTCCGAGACCTGCACCTGCTTTCCCGTGACAAAAGTCATATCCATGCGAAGCTGCTTTGCCTAGAGTCAACCTACAGACCCTAATGAGTGGAGAACGAAAATGAACATTGATGTACAGCAGACCGTGCGCGAGGTGGCGTTGAACATTCCGGCAGCAACTCGTGTATTCGAGAAACTCGGGATTGACTACTGTTGCGGAGGCGGAAAATCGCTGGAACAGGCATGCGGAGCAGCCCATTTGCAGCTGCAAAGGGTGATTGATTTGCTAAGCGCAGCGAAGCTTGCCGAGGAAGTCAGGCAAGGGCCCGCGGCAATCGATTGGACCACAGCTCCTCTCGCCGACCTGATTCACCACATTAAGAACACGCACCACGCATACACGCGTGATGAAATCGTTCGTCTCGGGCCGTTGTTCGAGAAGGTTTGCCGCGTCCACGGCGACCAGCATCCCGAGCTGAACGAAATACACATCAAGTTCGAATCGCTGGCACGGGAACTCACGACCCACATGAGGAAAGAAGAGTTCGTCCTGTTCCCCTACATCGAACGACTCGAAAGGGCAGTGATCGGTAGCGAACCGGTGGCACAAGCGCCATTCGGCACGGTGCAGAACCCGGTGGCAATGATGCAGCATGAGCACGCCGAGGCGGCGAATCTGCTGCGCGGCATGCGTTCCCTGAGCGACGGTTATAAGCCGCCGGCACAGGCCTGCACCAGCTATCGAACGCTCTACGAGGCACTCGCGGAATTTGAGCGCGACCTTCACCAGCACATCCATCTTGAGAACAACATCCTTTTTCTTAGAGCGATAACGATGGAAAGGACCAGTCAATAACGACAGGACCGAAAGTCCTCGCATTTGGCTATTATTCAGTGCCGAAAGGAAAGCTCCCATGTCTTACAGGAAACTTTGGATCGCCCTTGCACTCGTGCTGGTGATCTCGTTTGCGGTTCTCGGAGGAGTGGGCCTCCACCTGATAAACAGCGCACCGCCAATACCAGCGCAGGTGGTCACGTCGACCGGACAGACGCTATTCAGCGGCGAAGAGATTCGCGACGGCCAGAATGTGTGGCAATCGATTGGCGGGCAGGAAGTCGGCACTATCTGGGGTCATGGCTCTTACGTTGCCCCCGATTGGACGGCGGACTGGCTGCATCGCGAATGCATGGTCCTGCTCGACAAGTGGGCAAGCGAGCTCGGCGCGACGAATTACGCCGCCCTCGATTCCGAGCATCAGGCAGCGCTCACCTCGCGCTTGCAAAAGACGCTGCGCACCAATACTTACGAAAAGGAACCCAATCGGATCGTCGTCGATCCCGTGGTGGCGCAGGCATTTGAGCGTCTTTCGACTTATTACTCCGATGTCTTCAGTCAGGGACGAAGCGATTATGCAATCCAGAAAGGCGCGCTCACCGATCCCGTAAAACTCCGTCAAATGAGCGCATTCTTCTGGTGGACGGCATGGGCGGCTTCCACCAACCGCCCTGGACAGAACGTCACGTACACGCAGAATTGGCCCCACGAGCCATTAATCGCGAACGATGCCACCGGCAGCGCCATTGTGTGGAGCGTAATCAGCTTCGTTCTGCTGCTTTCCGGCATCGGAGGGATGGTGTGGTACTTCGCTTCGCAACCTCGTGCAGAAGCGCAAGAACTGCTTCCCCAAAGCGATCCTCTCCTGGGTTTAAGCCCAACCCCTTCGCAGCGCTCAACCCTTAAGTTCTTCTTCGTCGTTGCGGCGCTCTGGGTGGTACAGGTGGCTCTGGGGGCAATCACCGCACATTACGGCGTCGAAGGCTCAGGATTCTATGGCATCCCGCTCGACCAGATCCTTCCCTACTCCGTAACTCGCATGTGGCACCTCCAGATCGGAATTTTCTGGATTGCCACATCCTGGCTGGCGACCGGCCTCTATGTTGCGCCGGCGGTCAGCGGATTTGAACCGAAGGGCCAGCGGCTGGGGGTAAATGCCTTGTTTGGCGCTCTCATTCTGGTCGTCGTCGGATCACTTGCAGGCGAATGGCTGAGCGTTCAGCAAAAGCTCGGAAACCTGTGGTTCTGGCTTGGGACCCAGGGCTACGAATACGTAGACCTGGGCCGCTTGTGGCAAATCCTCCTTTTCCTGGGCCTGGTGTTCTGGCTATGGCTGATGTGGCGTGCCTTGCGGCCTGCTCTTCAGAAGCGAGATCAAAATCACGATCTGCTGACCATGTTCGTGATCTCCAGCATCGCGATTCCTCTGTTCTATGCTGCAGGGCTCATGTATGGCCAACGCAGCAATCTGGTGACCGCCGAGTACTGGCGCTGGTGGGTGGTCCATCTCTGGGTCGAGGGATTCTTTGAGGTCTTTGCGACGGTGGTGATCGCGTTTCTGCTCACGCGACTGAGATTGTTGTCGATCACTACCGCCACCAGAGCGGTTTTATTCTCGACCGTCATCTTCCTCTCCGGGGGAATTATCGGCACATTTCACCATCTATATTTCGCAGGAACTCCCAATGTGGTGCTGGGACTCGGAGCAGTCTTCAGCGCCCTCGAAGTTGTACCGTTGGTGCTCATCGGCTTCGAAGCTTGGGAGCATATCCGTCTGGCGCGCGCTCGCGAACAGCAGATGTGGGTTGCGGCCTACAAGTGGCCGATCTACTTCTTTGTTGCGGTGGCCTTCTGGAACTTTGTCGGAGCTGGATTGTTCGGGTTTTTCATCAACCCGCCAATCGCGCTTTATTACATGCAGGGCCTCAACACAACCCCGGTCCACGGACACACTGCCTTGTTCGGCGTGTACGGCATGCTGGGTCTCGGTCTGATGCTATTCTGCCTGCGTGCCCTTCGCCCTGGCAGGGCGTGGAAGAATGCGCCCCTGTCTTTCGCCTTCTGGTCGATCAACATTGGCCTGGCCCTGATGGTACTTCTTAGCTTGCTTCCTATCGGCTTGGCCCAGGCTTGGGCGTCAGTGGAATACGGCACCTGGTACGCCCGCTCCTCGGAGTTCCTGCATTCCGGGCACATGAATGAGTTGCGTTGGCTGCGAATGATCGGCGACACGATTTTCGCACTGGGCGCACTCGTGCTGGGCTGGTTCGTGCTCGGACTGGTGACCGGCCACTCCTACGACAAGCGCGGCTACGTTCCGGAAGGAAGGTGGGAGGTCGTACCGGAGGAGGCTCGAGCCTCTCGGTAAACGGATTAGCAACGGCGGGTCGCCGAAAGAGGCTTTCAGGTTTCAAATTACTCGACGGCCCGATCACCGGTCAGCCGATGGTTCGTCTGCCTCGGCAGGCGAACCGTTTTCGCGTTCCTCGCGAAGAAGTGATATTCCGAAGCTCTTACGGTATTTTCGCCCGAGCTTCGGCTTCCGCGATCCAGCCTCGCCGAAGCTTCTCTTCGGGAATGCTCGACAGATACGGCTTGATATCAAGGATGGGGGTGTTATCAAGCATATCCACCCCTCTCACGTGCAGCTTCGCACCGTCTCGCCGAATCAGTTCCACAACGGTCAAAGCAATCGGATTCGGTCGTCGCGGGGAACGCGTCGCGAACACGCCGTGCGGACGATCGTCGATCGGCGGCTTCCCGAAAAGCTCGAAGCCTTGCGAGCGATCGAATTCCCAAATCACAAAGAGATGAGAAAAGCCTTCCAGATCCGTAAGGCCTGCCTCAAATTGCGGCAGAATATCCAGCACGCCTTCGGCATCGTGTTTCGCGCCGTATCCTTTAGGGATTTCGGAGGTCGTTTGATAGGGTGAGCGCACGAAACCAATCGACTGCGAAGTAAACATTCGTCCATCGTAACTGATGCCGCGCGGACCCATCTGCCGCGGCCAATAGCTGTCGTCGCTATGCGCTATTCTAGTGAAATGCGAGTGGCTCTCATTGTTCTCGGCCTGATCGCAACCGGTGCCCGCGCCCAAACGCCATCCGCCGACGAGTTGTTAAAAGCTGCCATCACCGAGCAGCAGCAGGGCGACTATCAGTCCGCTATTCGCGATTACCGCAAGGCACTCGAAGTACGTCCCGGGATGGTCGAAGCCAAGGTCAACCTCGGTGCCGCCCTTTCGCGGACCGGACAGTACGACGAGGCCATCGCGATGTATGAATCGGTACTCCCTTCCCTGACCTACAAGGCCCCGGTGATCCTGAATCTTGGCCTTGCATACTACAAGAAAGGCGATTTCGCGAACGCCCATATCCAGTTTCAAAGGGTGCACGCTTTGCAACCGAAGAACGCAAGGATTGCCATCCTGCTTGGCGACACAGACCTCAGGCTGGAAAAGCCCGAGGATGCGGTCGCGCTCATGCAACCCCTCGACAGGGAGAACACCAACGACATGGATTTTCAGTTCGTTTATGGGTCCGCCCTCGTCGGGGCGGGGAAGCGTCAAGAGGGAGCAGAACGCCTCGAGCGTGTGGCCAAGTCAGGAGTTCGTGCAGATGCGTACCTTTTGGCGGGCATCAACCGCTTGCAGTTGAATGACTTCGAACTGGCTCGCAAGGACCTTGACGAGGCTCTGCGCCTCGATCCCAAATTACCCAACGTTTACACCTTGGCCGGGACTGCCCGCGACAAAATGGGAGACCAAGCGAGCGCCGAGCCGGCTTTCCGTGAAGCCCTGAGGCTTGATCCTGACAGCTTTGAAGCAAACTTGTATCTCGGCGCCATCCTCTACAAGCGCCGTGAAATCGCTGAGGCGAAGGCTTATCTCGATCACGCTTTGACGTTGCGTCCGGATGACCAGCTGGCGCGTTACGAATCCGCCATGCTGAAAAGCACGGCCGGAGACTACCAGGAGGCGGCGCGAGTTTTGGAACAACTCTCCAAAGAAGACCCAAATTGGCTCGATCCCCACGTTCAGCTGGCCACTCTGTACTACAAACTGCATCGACCGGACGATGGAGCGCGGGAACGGCAAATCGTCGATCGCATCACCTCGGAGCAGCAAAAACGAGGCCCTCGCAGTTCCTCCGCAACACCCTCTCCATAGGCCTTCCGCGAGCGCCTCGATAGCTCCTAAGCTATTGCAGCTAAAGGGGTATATGGCGGTTGACTACCTCGCAGATAGCCAATACCATTGTGTTCCCCCCGGTTGCATGCTCAACGAGACGATCTCGCATTACCGCATCCTGGACAAGCTTGGTGGCGGCGGGATGGGCGTGGTTTATAAAGCCGAGGACACCACTCTTGGCCGCTTCGTTGCCTTGAAATTCCTTCCCGACAACGTGGCCCAGGATTCGCAGGCGCTCGAACGCTTCCGTCGCGAAGCGCGCGCGGCTTCATCCTTGAACCATCCCAATATCTGCACGATTTATGAGATCGGCGAGCATCAAAGCAAACGCTTCATTGCCATGGAATACCTCGACGGTGCGACGCTGAAGCATCGCATTGGAGGCCGGCCACTTGAGACCGAGATTCTACTTGGCCTGGCGATTGAAATCGCGGATGCGCTCGACGCTGCCCATTCCGAAGGCATTGTGCACCGCGACATCAAGCCGGGAAACATCTTGGTTACCCGCCGCGGGCATGCCAAGATTTTGGACTTCGGGCTTGCCAAGATCACCCCCCCGCACAGTCATGGCTCAAGCGGTGACGTCAGCGATGTCACCGTAGGCGTCACGGGGGAACTGACCAGTCCGGGGACCGCTCTGGGTACGATCGCGTACATGTCGCCAGAACAGGTGCGCGGCAAACCGCTCGACGCGCGCACGGACCTTTTCTCATTCGGCGTAGTGCTCTACGAGATGGCAACCGGAGTCGCACCGTTCCAGGGCGACACCTCGGGCGTGATCTTTGACGGCATCCTCAACCGCGCTCCTGCGGGGCCCGTACGTTTGAATCCAACCGTTCCCTATCAGCTCGAGGCAATCATTAATAAAGCCTTGGAAAAGGACATCACCTTGCGCTACCAGCATGCCACCGAGATTACGGCGGACTTGAAGCGGCTGGTACGCGACACCAATAGCGGAAGCGTCGCAGCCTATTCCGGCACCGCCTCTAGTTCCGCTTCTCAGGTGGTCACAGCTCCGCCTGCTAGAGGACCAGCCTCTCGCAAAGCATTGTGGACAACGATCGGGGGACTCGCCGGCGTGGCATTGCTGGCCTTTGGATTCTTTTCAGGAAGGATCACCCGGTTTCACGCGCCCAGTGTCCCCGCGCCCCCCGAGGCAAGAGCGGAGGAGACCGAGAGCGCGAAGATCGATGCCGATCCCTCGCCAGTATCGGCAACACCGGGATCGCCCAGCCCATCTTCGGCAAAGCCGTCTCCTTCGCTGGCGCCCGCGCTTTCCGCTACAGCACCACCCGTACCTCAGGCGGGCGCTCCGGAAGATGTGTCTGAAGTCATCCCAGCTGCTATTGAAGACGCCTCGACCAGCGACGATATTTCTGGGATCCCAGCGGGCACCTCGGAGCTGACCTTGCATGATGGCGGCCGGAATCGCGACGTCCCGATCAAGGTTTATTATCCGGAGCACCTCTCGGGATCGGTGCCGCTCGTCATCTTTTCTCCTGGATACGGCGGCAACCGCGAAGGCTATACGTACTTGGGCCGGGGATGGGCGGCTGCCGGCTACATCGTCGTGGTCCCCACCCACGGCGGCAGCGACAACCTCGCGCTGCGTAAGAACGAACTTCGCGGAGTGGAAGATGCCTCGCAGGCCTTTGAGAATCAGACCTACAGGACGGGAGACATCCACTTCCTGATCTCGTCAGTGAAGGAAATCGAGAAGAAAATCTCGCCGATCAAAGGCAAGATTGACCGCAAGCGGATTGGCATGAGCGGCCACTCGATGGGAGGCGGCACCGCGCTCCTCATTGCCGGAGCCACACCCTCATCGCCCGCTTCGCCATCCATGGGGTTCCGTGACGACCACGTCCGGGCAGCAATCGCCATGTCGCCTCTGGGACCGGGCAGAGCAACTTTCGGGGACCATTCCTGGGATCAAATCAAGATCCCTGTAATGACGATGAGCGGCACCCGTGATCGTGGAGTTGGAGGCGAGCCTCCGGAATGGCGAATGCAACCCTATAAGCACATGCCAGCCGGCCAGAAGTATCAGGTCACGGTCAACGGGGCCACCCATCTCGCATTTGCCGTGGGCAAACGCTTTCATCAATGCATCCTGAGTGAGAGCACGGCATTTTGGGACCAGTACTTGAAAGGGCAGTCGAAAGGAATTAGCTCGCAGGGAGCCTGCGATGTTACGTCAAAATAGAAACTAGCCGGCCAAGAGAGCAGCCGCAATCTCTTTCCACTCTTCTTCGAGCCCTGACACGGAAGGGCGACGGCCCGCCCGGCTGTACCAATAAGAGGCATTCGATCGATCGCCTTCTTTGCGGTGCAGGTAAGCATGCACCCAGGAGCCGTGGATGCCTTCATCTTGTTGTGCCGATTCGTGCGCTCGCGTCCAGTCGCCTTTGGCGTCCCACCACAACCCGCTAAGCGCAAGGCCAAGGTCCGCGGGAGGCTCGGCAGCCTTCAGCGATTCGCGGAATTCATGCAAGGTCATGCCGAAAAGAGTACCGCAAATCCCCATGGGCATTAGGAGAGATACAGAGTCAAGGACTGCCGCCCTGCTTCATTGGGCCAGGAACATATAGGCCAAACCGGCGATGGAAGCAACCACCATCCCGATCAGAACTACATCGACCCAAACACCCGCATCAACCCAACCGGGAACACTGCCCTTCTGAACGCTCGAAACACTGCCGGACACTTGCATACCTCTAAAGATCACTTGTTGCAACGCATGCTGATTGTGGAGCATTCCTGGTGCTAACTCCATACCGTGTGTGCTGTATGACTATAGTGGTTCCCTTTGGAAAAACGTTTCATTCTTCACTGCCCATTAACACGGGTTTGACCAGAACAGATAAGATGTGAAGCTAAGTTCCACACGTAATTACCTTTCCGAAGGGGAAAATCGATGCACTTGTTCGCCCGCGGTGTGCGCGTCTTTGCCGTGCTTGTTCTGTTGTCGTTCGAGTTTCAACTGTTTTCCCAATCACCTTCCAGTCAGTCATTTCCTTGGTCGAACACCAGCCTGTCACCGGATGAACGGGCCACGCTAGTGCTAAAGGAGATGACGCTGGACGAAAAGATCACTCTGCTACACGGAACCGGCCATCGCGGCCTTGGCCCCATGAGTCCGCTCGCTTCAGGAGCGAACGGCGGTGCCGGTTATGTGGTGGGAATTGACCGCCTCGGCATTCCCGGCATCCAGATGTCGGACGCGGCCTACGGTGTGCGCTCCAGCGGACAGAACGGCCGCTATTCCACCGCTCTCCCGTGTAACCTTGCCGCGGCTGCCACTTGGGACCTCGACGGGGCCTACGAGTACGGCGCCCTGATCGGCCGCGAACTTCGTGCCCAGGGCTTCAATATGTCACTCGGCGGAGGCGTCAATCTCACCCGCGAACCGCGCAACGGACGCAACTTCGAGTACCTTGGCGAAGATCCGATCCTCGCCGGCAGGCTGGTTGGGCGCCTGATTCGCGGCACGCAAGACCAGCACGTACTTGGCGATATCAAGCACTACGCGCTCAACAATCAGGAGAGCGGCCGTAATTCGGTCAACGTCAACATCGACGAGCGCTCCATGCGCGAGAGCGATCTGCTCGCATTCGAAATCGGCATTCGTGACGGCAATCCTGCCGGAGTCATGTGTTCCTACAACCGCCTCAATGGCGAATATGCCTGCGATAACCATTACTTGCTCACCGACGTCCTCAAACAGTCGTGGAAGTTCCCGGGCTTCGTTGTTTCCGACTGGGGGGCCGCTCACAGCATCGAGAAAGCTTCGGCTGCGGGCATGGACCACGAACAGCCCAACGAATACTTCTATGGTCCACGGCTGAAGGAAGCGGTCCAGGCGGGGAAGGTTCCCATGTCCGAGGTGGATGATCACGTACACCGGATTCTTCGCTCCATGTTCGCCACGGGCGTGATTGACGATCCACCGCAAAAAGGCGTGGTTGATGTCATGGCCGGATTCGAAATCGCGCAGCGGCTTGCGGAACAAGGCATGGTGCTGTTGAAGAACGACCACCACCGCCTTCCGCTCGATGCCTCGCGCATCAAATCAATCGCCATCATTGGCGGCCATGCGGATGTAGGCATGGTTTCTGGCGGTGGCTCGGCGCAGGTAGATCCACCCGGAGGAAACGCCATCATGCCTGCTGGCAAGCGCGGCACGATGTGGGGAGTTCCAGTTTGGTTTCCCACTTCCCCGCTGAAAGCCATTCGCTCAAAAGCACACAACGCGAAGGTCGATTTTGACCCGGGAACGGATCTGGATTCTGCAGCGGCCCTCGCCAAAGCCGCAGACGTGGCCATTGTTTTCGCCTGGCGCGCGGAAACCGAAGGCAGCGATGCTCCGAGCATCTCGCTTCCCGGCAATCAAAACGATCTGATCGCGAAGGTCGCCTCGGCAAATCCGAATACAATTGTCGTTCTTGAAACCGGAAACCCAATTACGATGCCTTGGCTCGGCCAGGTCAGCGCGGTACTGGAAGCCTGGTTTGCTGGCAGCAGTGGCGATAAGGCACTGGCCAACATTCTGTTCGGCGAGGTGAATCCTAGCGGCAAGCTGCCGATCACTTTTCCTAAGAGCGAAGCCGATCTGCCCCATCCAACCATCGCAAAACCGGACCCGGCCGTTCAGCCGCACGGTCCCGATGCCTGGCGGCAGACGCTCGAAGGCATTCCCGCATTTCAGACCACCTACGACGAAGCTCTGAAAGTTGGTTACAAGTGGTATGACGCAGAGAAGAAATCCGTCTTGTTCCCCTTCGGCTTCGGATTGTCCTATACCACTTACGAATATTCGAACCTGAAGGCGGCTGCAGAAAACGGTTTGCGTGTGAGCTTCACTGTGAAGAACACGGGCAGCCGTGCTGGGACCGAGATCGCGCAGGTGTATGTGGGACTGCCCCCAGAAGCAGGCGAGCCACCGAAACGTCTCGTAGGGTGGACGAGGGTTACGCTCAAGCCAAGTGAAACCAAGGATGTCACCGTCGACGTCGAACCGCTGTTCCTATCGGTCTTCAATACCGAGCGGCATGCCTGGCAGAGGCCGGGGGGGAATTACACGGTTCTTGTAGGCGGATCATCAGCGAGTTTGCCGCTCCAGCAAACCGTGGCTCTGAAGTAGCCCTCCGGCGGGCCCGCAGGAACATTGCCGCTGAGCCGGGCTCGGTGTTCGAGGTTGGACCAAAACGCTGAGGGTGCCCCATCCTAAGCGGCGCATTTAGCGCTTAGGATGGGATCCTGAAGATCGTCCTTAGTGCCAGGTCTGCTCGATCCCCTCTGCAGGTTTATTCCATGTGCTGTAGTCGGTGTCGGCACTCACGTTCGGAGCAGGCACCGGCCATGCCCACCAGAAATTCCCTTTGATCGAGGCCTGGTGGCTCCAAACTTCGTACATGGCCTCATAGCAATCCCGCTGCTCGGAGTCATCCATCTGATTCAGCGCCGGGTTGCTCCAGTCCCAGGGATTTATATTTCCTCCGGCCACGCTGCGATAGCCAATCTCAGTAAAGATTACGGGCTGATTAGGATGGGCCGCGGCGAAATTCTGCAGGGCGGCGATGATGTTCTCCCCGTTCTTATTGCTACTCCAGGCAGAAATCAGTTCCTTCAGTGTGGGATGCGCATGGTTGGTAAGCGAGAAATATCCATCCAGACCAATGACGTCGAGTTGGTTCCAGAAGGCAACCGACGTGTATTCATCTCCGTTGGTGCTGGCGGCGTTCGCGGCATACACCAGCGGGCCGGAATACACGTTGCGAATCTGGCCGATCGTGTTCGTCCAGTTCGCCAGGTAGGGAGTGCCGCTCATGCTCGCCAGCTCGGTTCCGATGCAGAACATCTCGACGCCATTGGCCTCCGCCAGTTGCGCAAAATGCACGATAAAAGTGTCGTAACTTGTGAACCATGCATTCGCGTCGGTGGGAGCAATCTGTCCACGCCAAGACCCATCGAGAGTATCGACGTGCGGCTTCAGCATAACTTTCATGCCCATGGCGTGAAGCTCGCCAATGGCGGCGATGACGTCGGCGTCACTCGGCGTGCTTGGCCCCCCGGCAGCCGGTGAAATCGTGGTGGACGTATAGGTGGACATGTAGTAGGTGACCAAGACTCCCGCCCAGTTTCCTCCAGCTCCGGCCAGCGCATCCTGAGACGTTTTCCCCGCCGCCGTGCTGTACTCACCGGTACTCCACGAAACATGAGTGATGCCGCTATAGATGAAACCCGAGTTCACGTTCGCGACCACTTTCACCGTTTGCGTCGCTGTTCTCGTGGAATCACCGGCCGCGGTGGCAGTGACAGTTACGTTGCCGGTTGAAACCGGCAACCTCAGCAGTCCCGCACTGTCGATTGATCCCGCAGAAGCGCTCCAATTCACCCCCGAGTTAAAGGCGCCGCTACCGCTCACGGTTGCCGTGCACTGATCGGTTTTCGTTGCTTGCGCAATATAGGCAACGCAGGAGGCGGTGATCCCCGCAATGGTTCCTCCGTTCCCGCCTATGTCGTTGCTGTTACCGCCACCGCATTGCATGCATGCCGCGCTCAAAAGCGCAGTCAAAAGCGCCCCAGCCGGACGCGAGCTTTTCCGGTTCATTGACGCACTCCCGTTTGCGTCAAGCACCAACTGAGAGTTCTTACCGTATCGCCGACGGCAATTCCATCTTTGCCGCCGACTGAACGCCCGGCCGAACATTCGGCTCTCGCCGGGCAACCACCAGCACAGCCAGCGATTTCTGTGACCCGAATCTCAAAGGCACTCTTGTTTGAGCTTTCAACCGTTCCGCAATATCCATCTCCGCCCCAGGGCAGAACACAGACTTTATCGCCAATCGACTTGCCAGTGCTTCGCGCACCGGCTTTCCGGAGCAGGGCGACAATGTCCTGGTGCCCGGCGCGCTCAGCGGCATCCAAGGCGCTCCCCAGCCCACGGGTTCTAACATTCACGTCAGCCCCAACCTGGATCAGCAACGTAGCACTGTTTGGACGTCCCCTGTCCGCGGCTTCAATCAGCGCCGTCACCCCGTTCCCATCCCTGGCGTTCACGTCAGCGCCGGACGCGACCAGAACTCGTGCGGCCTGCAATTGCCCGGCGCGCACCGCGTTGATCAAGGGAGTGCGTTGTGCGCTGTCTCGCGCGTTGGGGCTGTCCCCGGCCTGCAGGCGCGCACGAAGCAGCATCAGGTCTCCGATTTGCGCGGCTTTTTGAAGTTCCGGTGCTTGCGGAGTCTTTCTGGGCCCCGCGGATTGGGCCGTCAGGGGAACTGAAGGGAGGAGCACGATTCCCAACGCAAGAAATAAGCGGAGGGGAACGCCCAGAATCCAGTTGCAGTGAGTCTTTCGATGGCAGCCATCTTTTTCCATATGCCCCAAACTGAACGTCCTGGGTCTACGCTGGAAGCACGCGCCGCACACGAGGATCCCCTCCCCTCAGCCTGGCTTGCCAGGCTTTCAGCCCATGCCGAGTTCGTCAGCCGCTTCGACCGGCGTACCACAGCGGCGGCAGATCAATGCCCCACAGTCTCCGCAAGTGAGCGGATCGGAAACTGCAACCGCACACTTCGCACAGTAGAAGATCTCGGGAGACTCGGAAACCGGTTCCATTTAAAGGTGAATGTAGCATAGGCAGCCGGGCAAGGGGTTCTACCTAAGGGGACAAAACTTCACGAATCTTCGCCATCAATTCGGCTGGAGTAAATGGCTTCTGCAAGAAAGCCGCGTCACGGTGCATGTCCTTCAGCTCATCGCTGGGATACCCGGATGTATAGATCACCCGTACGCCCGGCCATCGTAAGCGCACCTTCGCCGCCAGTTCCTGTCCACTGATTTCCGGCATGACGATATCCGTGAGTAGGACGTCGATGTCCTTGGTGTGAGACTTCAATAATGATTCGAGGTCGTCACGCCGATAGATGCTGATCACGCTGTATCCCGCATGTCTCAGGATGGTTTCGCCGAGTTCGCGAAGCAGGGCTTCGTCTTCCGCAAGGAGAATGGTTGCATAGCCGCGCTGGCTGGTTCCGGTCATAGAAAAATACGGGGCATTGCATCGACGAAGGACGCGGCGCCCGCCTAGTCTAGCATTGCACCGAAGATTGTGCAGCACCACAAAAGGGCCAAGCCCGGCCAGGCGGCCCCAACCGCACGCAGAAGGCCGAACGGGGGGAAGCTTAAGAGTCCCCAAGCTCAACGTGAAGACCTTAAGGTCGAGGACTTTATCATCAGGAATCGAAGAGTCGATGCAGGGGCGATCAGCCCGAGGGTGACACCATCACGGCCTGGCATGCTTTAATAGGGGAGGATTTGCCTCGTGTTGGTTCCCGACGTTGTGCCACGGTTGAGACGAGGAGCATACTGGTTGCATCTAAGACAACAGGCGCTGCGAATCGAAGGGCTTAGGAAAGCTTTTCGCTCGGGCGCGACGGAACTGGTGCTCTTTGACAAGCTGTCGTTTGAGGTCAGCCGGGGCGAGATGTTAGCAATCGTCGGCCAGTCGGGCGCGGGCAAGAGTACTCTGCTACACATTCTTGGCGCGCTAGAGCGGCCCTCGGCCGGGGACGTTTACTTCGGCGATCAGAGTTTGAACTCCCTTTCCGATGACCAGGCGGCGGATTTCCGTAACCGGAAGATTGGTTATGTGTGGCAATTCCACTACTTATTGCCGGAGTTTACGGCCGTGGAGAATGTGGCCATGCCGCTGCTGATGCGCGGAGTCACGAAGTCGGAAGCAGAGAATGCGGCGCTCGCGTGGCTGGATCAAGTGGGATTGAGCGCAAGGGCAAGCCGGCGGGCGGGGGAACTTTCCGGCGGCGAGCAGCAAAGAGCGGCGTTGGCCCGTGCGTTGATTACCAAACCTGAGGTGCTCCTGGCGGATGAGCCGACGGGCGACTTGGATGGCCGGACCTCAGAGGCGGTTTTCGAGCTGATTTCGCGTTTGCACGCCCAACAACAACTCTCCTCGCTGATTGCTACCCACAACATGAGCTTCGCGCGGAGATGCCATCGCGTGCTCAGACTGGAGAACGGGCTGGCGGAGGAGGTTAGGCCTGAGGCACTGGCGGATTAGGCCATTGCTTAAGTGGTACCGAAGTGAGTACGTTAGCTAGGTGTTTCTAATCACCAGAGGAATTGCGATAATCAGTGTGAGGTGCCCTTCGTAATCAGGGACATGTAGCGGTAAGCAGGAAGACTCCGGATAATGTAAGGAGACCGGGGGCCGGATCAACGTGGTATGAGGTGCCGGAGCGCTGGGCGGTGAGCCTTCCGTTTCGGTGAAGTTCGGGGGCTGATATGTTTGAGCGTTACACGGAGAAAGCACGGCGCGTTATTTTCTTTGCGCGGTATGAAGCCAGCCAATTCGGATCTCCCTATATCGAGACCGAACATCTGCTGCTTGGACTCCTGCGCGAAGACAAGGCTCTGACCAATCGCTTCCTGCGTTCCCATGCCCCGGTGGAGTCGATCCGGAAACAGATCGAAGGCCACACCACGATTCGCGAAAAAGTTTCGACTTCGGTTGATCTGCCTCTCAGCAACGAATGCAAGCGCGTGCTCGCTTATGCCGCGGAGGAAGCAGAGCGGCTTTCCCACAAGCACATCGGAACCGAACATCTGCTGCTTGGACTGCTGCGGGAAGAAAAGTGCTTCGCTGCGGAAATCCTGCATGAACGCGGCCTTCGACTCTCGACGATTCGGGAAGAGCTTGCCCGCAGCAGCCAAGAAAAAGCCCAGCCGCAGCGCCAGCGCGAGTCTTCCCTGCTGAGCGAGTTTTCGCGCGACCTAACGCAGTCGGCAATGGATAGCCAACTTGATCCCCTGGTGGGACGCGAAAACGAACTCGAGCGGGTGGTTCAGATTCTGTGCCGCCGTACCAAGAACAATCCGGTACTGATCGGAGAGCCGGGGGTTGGGAAAACCGCCATCGTTGAGGGTCTGGCGCAGCGAATCGCTGACGGAGAAGTTCCGTCGTTCCTGGCGGATAAGAGAATCCTTGCTCTTGATCTCTCGCTGATCGTCGCTGGAACCAAGTACCGCGGTCAGTTCGAAGAGCGCCTCAAGACCATCATGAAGGAACTGATGGAGTCGCAAAACTGCATCATCTTCATTGACGAGTTGCATACTCTGGTGGGCGCCGGATCGGCAGAAGGTTCGCTTGACGCAGCCAACATCCTCAAGCCGGCTCTTTCGCGCGGCGAGATTCAGTGCATTGGAGCAACCACTCCGGGGGAATATCGCAAGTCGATCGAAAAAGACCGTTCCCTCGAGCGGCGCTTCCAGGCCGTGAAGGTTCCGCCTCCCAACGAGGCGGATGCGACCAAGATTCTTTTCGGAATTAAGGACCGTTACGAGAAGTTCCACGCCGTCACCTACACCGACGATGCGATCAACTTCGCGGTCTCGCATTCGAACCGATACATCCCGGATCGTTTCCTTCCGGACAAGGCCATCGACTTGGTGGACGAAGCCGGGGCACGCGTGAAGTTGCGCCAGACGTCTCTGCCTGAGGAGATTACCGAGGTTCAGAAGCGGCTGAAATTCATCGTGCACCGCATGGAGAACGCGGTGGCAAACCACGAATTCGAGAAGGCCCGCTTCTACTCTGACGAGGAGCGTAAGGAGCGCGAGAACCTGCGCATCCTGCGGGAGAAATATCATCTCGACGAGTCGGCTACGGGCGTGGTGAATCGCGAGGACATTGAAGATGTCGTTTCGCGATGGACCGGCGTGCCGATCGCCTCGATCAAGGAAGAAGAGTCTCAGAAGCTGCTACGCATCGAGGAAGAGCTGCACAAGCGCGTGATTTCGCAGGACAAGTCGATCAGCGCGCTAGCCCGTGCCATCCGCCGCAGCCGGGCCGGACTGAAGAGCCCAAACCGGCCGATTGGCTCGTTTCTGTTCCTGGGCCCGACGGGAGTGGGCAAGACCGAGGTGGCCCGAACCTTGGCGCAGTTCATGTTCGGCAGCGAGAAGTCTCTCATCCGCTTCGACATGTCCGAATTCATGGAAAAGCACTCGGTCTCGAAGCTGATCGGTTCGCCCCCAGGATACGTCGGCTACGAGGAGGGCGGACAGCTGACCGAGCGCGTGAAACGCGCCCCGTACAGCGTGGTGCTGCTCGATGAAATCGAGAAGGCGCATCCGGACGTGTTCAACATCTTGTTGCAGGTCTTTGAAGACGGCCAGTTGACCGACGGTCTCGGCAACACCGTCGACTTCAAGAACACCATCATCATCATGACCTCCAACATTGGGGCCAGGCATCTGCAGAAGCGCGAGGGCCTTGGCTTCCAGTCCTCGAAGGAAGATGCGGTCTCCGAGAAAGTCGAGGAACTGGTTAGGAACGAGGTGAAGCGCACGTTCAACCCTGAGTTCCTGAACCGGCTGGACGAAATCATTCTGTTCAACGCACTCACGGAGAACGACCTCATCCAGATCCTGGAGCTCATGGTGAACCAGCTCAACCAGAACCTGGCACAAAAGGCGATCACGGTAACGGTGGCCGACGAGGCCAAGAAGTGGATTCTGAATCAGACGCTCACCGACCGCAGCTACGGCGCCCGCCCCCTGCGTCGGGCCCTCCAAAAGTACATCGAGGACCCGCTGTCAGAGGCCCTGATCCAAGGCACGATCACCATGCGGCCGGCCTTCATCGAGGTTTTCCTCGAGGGCAACAAGCTGTTCTACCGGCCAGTAGATTCGAAAGAGGACGAGGGAGTACTACTGTACGAGAACTAGCTGTTAACGGTTCATCCTCAAGCTCCTAGCGAAAGCCGCCAGCGAAAGTTGGCGGCTTTTGTTCTTTTGAAGGTAGGCGATGGCAGAGTTTTAAGAAGTTTCCCCCCTCAAAACGCCGGAACTCAAAAAAAAAGCCTCCTACTCACAAAAACTTCTTGACACCACTATAGTGTTATAGTTATGTATAACACTATAGTTAATTGCCGGACTGCGGCGACTGCGGATCCTGCAGGCCGGAGAGACATCAGCCCTCAAGGAGAATGCAACGTGAAACCTCTTCGCTCTGTGATGTTCTTGTTCCTGCTGTCGCTCGGTACGATGGCTTTCGCCCAGACCGACCCACAGCGCACCTCCCTCAACCAACCGGCGCCATCGGAGGCGCAAAAGTCCTTCACGGAATTGAAAGCTCTGGCTGGCACCTGGAAAGGGCAGGTCACGATGAATCCCCCGATGCCAGAGATGGCCGATTCCAATGTGGAGGTCTCCTTGCGCATTACCTCGCGCGGCAATGCTCTGGTCCACGAGATGAAAGAAGATGGGAAGCCCGCCGACCCGGCCAAGTACGACAATCCCGTAACCATGTTCTATCTCGACGGCGATCGCCTGCTGTTGACCCACTATTGCGATGCCGGCAACCGCCCACGGATGGTCGCTAGAACGTCTCCGGACGGAAAGACGGTAGAATTCGATTTTCTTGACGTCTCCGGCAGCACCAAGTACGGGCATATGCAGCACGCGGTCTTTACCGTGGTGGATGCGAACCATCACCTCGAAGACTGGACTTTCCTGATGCCTGGTGACAAGCCGGTGCACGCGCGCATGGAACTGCGACGGGCGCAGTAAGGCGACTAACTTCAAGTGAATTGGGAACCAGAATGGACCGTGAGTGGAATGACAATCAGCCGATCTACCGCCAGCTGCGCGATCGTGTTGTGGCAATGATTCTCGACGGCGTGCTCAAGGAAGGTGATCCTCTGCCCTCGGTGCGCACCGTCGCAGCTGACTATCGGCTGAACCCACTTACGGTCCTGAAAGGCTATCAGGAGCTGGTCGACGAAGAACTGGTGGAGAAGAAAAGAGGCCTGGGGATGTTTGTCAAGGACGGCGCGAGAGCGCTCCTGCTCAAGGGAGAGCGCCAGAAGTTTCTTGCCGAAGAATGGCCTCGGGTGCAAGCAACCATCCAGCGGCTCGGCCTGAAGGCCGAAGAACTTCTGGATGGCACGCACAACAGTTCTTCACAACCGGCCAAGAAGGAGGAACGCTGAAGCCATGGCCTGCATAGAAGCACGCGGCCTGCGCAAGGCCTTCGGAACCACCATTGCGCTCGACGGCGTCGATTTGCACGTCGAGGACGGTCGCATTCTGGGTATGATCGGCCCGAACGGCGCGGGAAAGACGACTGCACTGAACGCGATCCTTGGCCTGACCCCATACCAGGGTCAGCTGCGAGTTTTAGGTCGTGACCCTTGGACAGAGCGCGACCTGCTCATGCGTGATGTTTGCTTCATCGCCGACGTTGCCGTACTGCCGCGATGGATCAAGGTTTCCCACCTGCTCGATTACATGTCCGCTGTCCATCCTCGATTCGAACGCCGAAGAGCCGAAGCGTTCCTGGCCAAGACCAGCATCGGCCAGAATCGCAGGGTGAAACATTTATCCAAAGGTATGGTCGCCCAGCTTCACCTTGCACTGGTTATGGCAATCGATGCCAAATTGTTGGTGCTCGATGAGCCGACGCTTGGCCTCGACATTCTGTTCCGCAAGCAGTTCTACGATTCCCTGCTCAATGACTACTTCGATGGCAACCGCACAATCGTGGTGACAACCCATCAAGTGGAAGAGCTGCAGCATATCCTCACCGATCTGATGTTCATGGATCGAGGTCAAATCGTGTTGAACTGCAGCATGGAGGAGTTTGAGTCACGCTATGCGGAAGTCACCGTGCATCCCGAGCAGATCGCGGCTGCGCGAGCACTGAAACCCATTCATGAGCGCCAGGTCTTCGGCCGGAGCATTTTGACGTTTGATCGAGTAGAACGCGGCCGGCTTTTGCAGCTGGGCGAAGTGCATACGCCCAGCATTTCCGACGTGTTCGTTGCTGTCATGAGCAACCACACTGGGATCGCACAAGGAGCGGCCCGATGAGCTCTCCATCAACAACTGTGCCCGGATCTTTTGCCCGCCCGGATGGGATGTCTCCGGCTCGGTGCTTCTACTGGGGGATACGACGCGAATTGTGGGAGAACCGCTCTCTCTACATCGCTCCCCTGATTGCGGCCACGGCCTTCCTGTTCGGTTTTCTCGTGAATCTATTTACCCTCCGTCACCGTGTCGCATTATCCCAACTTGATTCCGAGCAACTGCGCGAGGCGCTCACCAGCCGGCACGATCTGGCCGCGGCCCTGATCATGGGCACGGCCTTCGTCGTTGGAATCTTCTATACGATTGACGCTTTTTACGGAGAGCGCCGCGATCGCAGCATTTTATTTTGGAAATCGTTGCCGGTCTCTGACCTCGTGACCACCCTCTCGAAGCTCACCATCCCCATCGTGGTCGTGCCCATGGTCAGTTTTGCTGTCGCTCTTCTCACGCAATTCTGCATGTTGCTGCTGAGCACGGTCATGCTCGCGGGCAGCGGCGCAAGCGTCGGAATCGTCTGGACAGGGACGCCGTTCCTGCGTGATTCCTTCATCCTGTTTTATCACTTGCTGGCCATCCATGGACTCTGGTATGCGCCGGCGTATGCCTGGCTGCTGCTCATTTCCGCCTGGGCGCCGCGTCTGCCACTCTTGTGGGCGGTCCTGCCGCCGTTTGTGATCTGCGGACTAGAAAGGATCGCATTCAACACCTCCCATGGTCTGGATCTGGTGAAGTATCGCCTGCTAGGGCCAGACAGTGGCATGGCCCCTGAGCACCATCACGACTTTGCGGCCACCCTCATTCCGCACCACTTTTTCCGTACACCGGGCCTGTGGTCTGGACTGGCTGTTGCCGCCTTCCTTGTGTTAATAACCGTTCGCGTGCGACGCTCTCGTGGACCGATCTAACCGGACGAGCGGGATGCCGTTCACGAATTGAAGATCTTGCGACGTCGTTCTCGCCAGGTTCATCTACGGGATATGTCCGCTCAAGTAAACCTTTCTGATAAATTCTCCCAAATTCACGAGCACTGGCAGCCACACATCGCCGGCGAACTCAATGGACAGTTGATCAAGTTGGTCAAGTTTCAGGGCGAGTTCGTCTGGCACCACCATGACCACGAAGACGAGATGTTCCTGGTAGTCAAGGGACAGTTCCGGATGGAGTTCCGGGACACTTCGGTCACGGTGAAGGAGGGCGAGTTCATCATTGTGCCGCGGGAGATCGAACATAAACCCGTTGCCGACCAAGAGTGCTGTGTCATGCTGTTCGAGCCTGCCTCCACCCTCAATACCGGCAACCTCGTCAACGAGCGCACCGTACACCAACTGAATCGCATATAGTTCGCGCCGGCAGCCGCCCAACAACCCAGAGCGCTCCGTCGCTCTTCTCGGTCTTCTTTTGGGCGTGGCTGAATCCGCCCCCTTCGAGCAAGGTTCCCAAGCATTGGAGCGCCTGGACAAATCGTTTATACTGCCAGCTCACCTGCAGACTTTGTGGACCCGTCAATGGCCGTTGGCATTCGCACACACGACCTTCGTAAGATTTACACCTCTGCGCCTCCCATGGCTGCCGGCGGATTTGTTGCGCGCGGGGCTGCCAAAGGATCCAAGCAGCCTAAGCCGCAAATCACGGCGCTAGACGGCCTTTCCCTGGAGATCCCGCCGGGGGAAATTTTCGGCCTGCTTGGTCCAAACGGCGCCGGCAAATCCACCACCGTGGGCGTTCTCACCACTCGTGTCCGTCCCACCAGCGGCCAGGCCTGGATCGGCGAGCACGACGTCTGGAAAAATCAGGCTGAAGTCAAGCATCTCATCGGCGTCGTACCGCAACGGCCGAATCATGACTTTTCGCTCACCGCGCGAGAAATTCTGATTTTCCATGCTGCCTACTTTGGCATGGCAGCCAGACAGCGCAGCGAACGCGCGGATTCTCTACTTGAAAAGTTCAAGCTTACCGATCGCGCGAATCAAATGGTTCGCGGCTTCTCCGGCGGCATGATGCAGCGGCTCTCGATTGCGCGCGCCATGATGCACGACCCTCAGGTTCTATTCCTGGACGAACCCAGCGCCGGACTGGATCCGCAGACGCGAATTCTGTTGTGGGACATCATCCGTGACTACAACCGCGAGGGCAAGACCATCTTGCTGACCACTCATTACATGGAGGAGGCCGACGCGTTGTGCCATCGACTCGCCATTGTCGATCACGGCAAGATCATCGCCCTCGACACGCCCCAGAAACTAAAGGCATCGATTCCGGGCGGCTACTTGCTGCGCCTGCGCTTTGGTCGCCAGACCACGGAATTGTTAGAGCGCCTGCAATCGCTTGCCGGTGTTCGCGTAGTCCGTTCCAACGATGACACCGGCACCGACGTTTACGCTGATCGCGGGGGATCGTTGATTCCGGAGATCGCGGCGGTTGCCGTTTCGGCAGGCGGCGAACTCTCGGATGTTCATATTTCCGAGCCAAGTCTCGAGAACTTGTTCCTCCATCACACCGGAAGGAGTCTGCGCGATTGAACTGGAAAGCTTTTGGCGCGATGCTGGCGCGCGACGCCCACGTGGCGCGGCGGAATGCAATCCAGCTCTTTTTTCAGACGTTCCTGCAGCCTCTCTTGTTTGTGTTCATCTTCGGCCGCGTGATGGTAGGCAGTGGCTATATGCCGCCGCAGTATAAGAGTTTGCTGCTTCCGGGAATCATCGCGATCAGCATGGTGTTCACGGGAATCTGGGCGGTCGCGATGCCCCTCATTGCCGAGTTTCAGTGGACGCGGGAGATCGAAGACCGCCTGCTCGCCCCGATCGACATTCGCTGGATTGCCATCGAAAAAGTGATCGCCGGCATGGTCCAGGCTGCGGTCGCAGGCCTGGTCGTCATTCCCCTGGCATGGCTGGTTTTGGGACACGGAATTGGGCTCAGCATTCATTCGCCGCTGGAGTTTATTGCCATCATCACATTGGTGTCGGCATTCTCCGCCTGCGGAGGCCTGGCGCTTGGCTGCAGCATGAACCAGCAGCATATTGGCCTGATGTTTAGCATGCTGCTCACTCCCATGATCTTTTTTGGCTGCACGTATTATCCCTGGAGCGCACTAGAGAAGTTTCCAATATTGCAAAGGGCCGTGCTGCTGAATCCCATCGTCTATGCGAGTGAGGGAATGCGCGGGACTTTAGTCCCGCAGTTCCCGCACCTCTCTACGGTGGCAACCCTAGCGGCTTTGCTGTTCTTCGATGTGGTTCTGCTGGTGATCGGCTTGCGGCAGTTCGACAAAAAAGCCATCAGCTAGCCAGCGCTAGCCCTGGGTCAACGCTAGGAACGCACCACCAGCTTGCGACGCTCCTCGCCTGCCCACTCCAGGACAATTTCTACATCCCGCTCTCGCAGAAAGCGCGGGAACTTCTCTCCCCACTCGATTAGCAGGATGCTCTGGTCACCCATCAAGTCGTCCAACCCGAGCGTATCCAAATCGCGCTGGGTCTCCACCCGATAAAGGTCAATGTGATAAAGGGTAGCTTTCGGGCCGCGGTACTCGTGAATCAGGGTGAAAGTGGGGCTGGTGACATCATCTTCGGAAGCAGCCTCCAACGCCTGCGCAATCCCCTTCACCAACGTGGTTTTTCCCGCGCCCAGGTCTCCGCGAAGCAGCACCAGTTTGGGAGGCGCGAGCATTCCAGCCAGTTCTCGCCCAAGGGCAATCGTCTCTTCAGGAGAGCAACTGGTGAACTCGCGTAATTTCGCGCTGACATCCAAGAAGGCAGTATAGCCGGAGCCGCAGATCGGGAGCTCCGGCTATACCTCCGGGCTCAGAACTTCGTGGCCCAGTAATCTGAAAACCCTAGGAAGGTGCGGTGGTTCGACGATTCCACCAACTCGTGAAGCACGCGGTGATGATCGTCGTCGAGAGCAATAAAGCGGAATGGCTGCGAGACCATTTCCCGGCTGCGGCGGACAGGCTTCAACATTTCAGCCATGCCTTGCACGTTGCCGGACTGGGTTTCAAAGGCAAGCTCGACGAAATCGCCTTCCGCGAGCGCTTTCGGTACTTGCAACAGACCTCCCGTGGTGGAGAGGGTCTGCAGCTTGGCCTTGGCGCGCTTTCCGTCACTTAGCGTCAGCTGGGCTTGAGTGGTTGAGAGTTGAATTCGTTTAGCGCGATGGAGGGCATTGATTTGGGGATAGTGTGTCATGCCGCGACCACTATCGCACCGAAGCAGCGCTGCGCACGAGATTACCGAAGCCAGTGGCCGGATTCGCGAGTCCCTTAGGTCGGATTCGAAGCCGCAACGCCACCCTCACACGTCTGACATCTTCAGCCTAGAGGGCAGCTTTGTACCTTGGCCTCCGAACCTCACCGTCGGCTTTGCCGAAATCAGCCGCGCTTGCCAAAAAGCATCGGGCATATAGCGGATGAGGTCAGTTGCCACCAGGCATTGTTCCCCTAATCCTAAGCCCAGAGTTCGCCCATAACACGCAAGATCTCCCGCCAGGCCGTGCAGAAACACTGCCGCAAGCACCGCCTGAAATGCATGATCCGGATGCTGTGCCATGATCCCAGCAATCATGCCGGTGAGGATGTCGCCCGTACCTCCGGTCGCCATGCCGGGATTGCCCGTGGGATTCACCCAAGCCTGGCCCTCTGGACCGGCGACAATCGTGCGGTCGCCTTTGAGCACCAAAATGACGCCGAGTTCCTGCGCAAAGTTTTGTGCAATGTGAAGCCGATCGCGCTGGATTGCCGCTGTACTGAGCCCAGTCAGCCGAGCCATTTCCCCAGGGTGAGGAGTGAGCACCATGGTTGATTGCATTGCGTCTTTTTCGCTACCTCGGCGACCTTTGCGCTTAAGATCCTTTGCCCTCGCCTCAAACGCGTTCAGCCCGTCTGCATCGAGAACGATTGGTGCCATCGAATCTCTCACAATGGCATGGACGAATTCAGTTGTCTCCGGGTTGCGCGAAATCCCAGGCCCGATGGCCAACACCGTCTTGTTCTTGGTCAGAATGTCGAAGGTAGACTTGGCATGCAATGCAATGGTGCCGGCATCCGTGTCTTCCAGTGGTTCGGTCATCAGTTCTGGATGAAATCCGGCAACTGTCGGCAGAACAGACTTCGCAGTGGCAACCGTCACCAATCCGGCCCCGGCTCGCAGGGCCGAGAATCCCGCCATGGCAGCCGCGCCCGCCTTTCCCAGCGATCCACCCACCACCATCACATGTCCATACATGCCTTTGTTGGAGGCTCGCGGGCGCGGTCGAAGCAGGGGTGATACGTCCTTCGCGGTAATCAGGTTGAGATTGCGCTCCCCTCGAATCGCTTCGTCGGGAGATCCGATGGGAGCCACCACGGTTGGTCCGGAGGTAAGGTCGCCAAAAACGTGTGCCGGACGAGGAGCGGTGAAGGTGACGATAGCATCGGCGCGGGCCACGGCGCCAGTCTGGGTTCCCATCACATCCGCATCTGCGCCGGAAGGAATGTCGACAGCAATCACCGGCACCGTTGAGGCGTTGATCCTCTCGATTGCCAGGGCATAGTGTCCCGTAACCGGGGGCCGAAATCCGCTGCCGAGAATTGCGTCGATGAGAACATGGCTCTCGAATACCGCTCGGGCAGCCTCGGAGCTGAGCTCCTGCGCGGTTTTTGCGATCACAGGTTTTATGGGAAGCTTCTCGAAGTTGGCGGCCGCGTCGCCGCGCAACTCAGCCGGGTCGGCCAGGAGCAACACCTGAACCTTTCGGCCGATCTCGTGCAACTTGCGGGCAACTACGAATCCGTCACCGCCATTATTGCCCTTGCCACAGATGATCCCGTAGACGCCTTTGATCAAGAAACTGGACTTTGCAAATTCGGCGACCGCGGCTCCCGCGTCCTCCATCAGTGTAAGGGACGGTATGCCGAAGCGTTCGCTGGTTACGCGATCGATCTCGCGCATTTCGGTCGCGCTGACGATCTTCATTTCGCAGCCTGTTCCAGTTGCCGTAACTGCATGGGCTGGCCCATCGCGATCAGGGTATCTCCGGGCTGGATGATGTCCTCGGGCGAAGGATTGAAGTGCATCCCCTGCTCGCGCTTGATCGCGAGTATGATCACGCCCCGCTCCTGCCGTATCCGGGAACTCCCAACCGTCTTTCCAGCAAACTCGGAATCAGCATGTACCGCGACTTCGCCAATTTCGAGATCCATGCCGAGGTGTGTGGTCGCAGTATCAAGGAAGGTCACGACGTGCGGACGTAAGAATGATTGCGCGATCCGCTGGCCTGCAAAAGCGTATGGCGAAACGACAGCGTCGGCACCCGCCTTCAAGAGGTGTTTTTCCGCATCTTCTTCGCTCGCGCGGGCAATAATCTTCAGTTCCGGATTTAGATTGCGCGCTGTGAGAACGATGTAGAGGTTGGTTGCGTCGGTAGTTGTTGCAGCTACCAGGCCGCTCGCCCGTTCGATGTGCAATTGCCGCAGTGTTTGCTCCTGCGTAGCGTCGCCCACGTGCAAGAGCCATTCATTCGCAAAGCGCGCCGCCTTGGTTTCATTCTGCTCGACGATAACAAATGGCGCAGGCTTTCGCGCCAGCTCGCGCGCTGCGCTACGCCCCACGCGTCCGGCTCCGCAGATAATGTAATGACCACTGAGCCGTTCGATTTCTCGTTCCATTTTGCGCCGCCCAAAAAAGCTGCGAAGCGAAAATTCTAGCAAAGCCTGGGTCAATGACCCGATGCCCAGAAATACCAGCGAAACCCCGGCGAGGATGAGACCCACATTGAAAATGCGGCCGCCATGCGAAAGCGGATGGAGCTCCTGATATCCGATAGTTGAAAACGTGGTGATCACCATGTAGAAGCCGTCGAACCATGGCCAGCCTTCGATGAAATGGAAACCCGCCATACCGACGATCGTCAGAACGGCCAAGGCTATCGCGATGAATCTAAGGTTGCGGAAGATGCGCATGGGGTCATCGGTCGTCGGCCAAACCGACACTGCGGGCGTCTGAACAGCTTACGCCGATGTCTGGTTATGTGGAAGAGCTCGAAGGGGAGCAGGGCGCGCGCGTCCCAGGGTGCCGTCAACCGCCGGCGGGAGCCCGCTCTTGAGCCGTTGCGGATGGCTGAGGGGCAAGAGCTCACAACCTTTGCTGTGCTCTAATCCGCCATGCTTGGCGCGCCAGTTCGAGCGGCACCTTGCTGCATCGCCTGGACCCGGCTGTGCTTTCGGCTGTACAGGAAATACACGAACAGCCCAATGATCAACCAGACGATCAAGCGTGCCCAGTTCACCCAGCCCAGCTTGTACATCATGAAGCCATTCGCGATCACACCGAGGATAGGCACCGCCGGCACCCAGGGAGTCCGGAAGGGGCGAGGCAAGGCTGGATTCGTGCGGCGCAGCACCAGCACCGCGATGGAAACGATGACAAACGCGAGCAGGGTACCAATGTTGACCATCTTTCCGATATCGTCGATGGGAGTCAGACTCCCGACCACTGCTGCCAGCACGCCGACCAGGATCGTGTTCTTCCAAGGCGTGCGGAATTTCGGATGTACGTCGGCAAAAAACTTCTTAGGCAACAGCCCGTCGTTTGCCATGGCATAGAGCACGCGGGTTTGTCCCAGCAACATCACTAGCATGACGCTGGTGAGTCCGGCAAGCGCACCGAGAGTAATGATGTGCGATGCCGTCGTGAGGCCGCGATCAAGGAAAGCGCGGGCAATAGGGGCTTCAATATTGATGTCGCGCCACGGCACCATCCCGGTGAGAACGCCGGCGACCAATATGTACAAGACCGTGCAAACCAAGAGCGAGGCGATGATGCCGATGGGGAGATCACGCTGCGGGTTCTTTGCTTCCTGCGCTGTCGTGGACACCGCATCGAATCCAATATAGGCAAAGAATATGTAGGCGGCACCAGCTCCAATCCCTGAAAACCCATAAGGAGCGAAGCTTGACCAGTCCATGCCCCAGTTGCTGCGGTTCACATAAGCGAACCCTAAGCCGATTACGAACAAGACGACTGAGACTTTGATCACGACGATGGTGGCGTTGAAGCGTGCGCTCTCCTTGATGCCAATCGCCAAGACCGTGGTGATGATCATGGCGATGATGAAAGCTGGCACATTAATGCCGATTTCGTGGCCAAACAGCGTAGGCGCTCCCAATAGATCATGTGCCCGTTGCAATAACTCAGGCGATTGCACCCCCATGATCGTTGTCACTTTCGTCAGGAAAGCCTGCGTGCCGGGCACGAGCGAAGGATCCGAGGCTTGCGCCATCTGCCGCGCGATGATCGTTTCTGCCTGCCGCAGTCCTGTCCAGTGGTCGTAGGCGAGCCAAAGCGGCATCTTTAAATGGAAGACGTTGAGCAGCTCAATGAAGTGGTTTGACCAGCCTGAGGACACCGTGCTCGCGCCCATCGCATACTCGAGCGTCAAGTCCCAGCCGATAATCCAGGCAAAAATTTCTCCCAGCGTCGCGTAAGCGTAGGTGTAGGCGCTACCTGCGAGAGGGATCATGGCGGCGAACTCTGCATAGCAGAGGCCGGCAAAGGCACAACCCAATCCCGAAAGAACGAAGGACAGCATGAGGCCCGGTCCGGCGTAATGTGCGCCCAGTCCGGAGAACACAAAAATTCCGGCTCCGATGATCGCCCCGATGCCCAGCGCGCTGAGCTGAAAGGCGCTCAGGGTGCGCTTCAGGCTGTGTTCGCCCGCCTCCTGCGCTTCGGAAAGGAGCATTTCCAGCGGTTTCTTGGCGAAAAGTCCCATGTTCTCCTCAGACGGCTTGGGCTTCGTTGCCCGTACGCCGCGCATTCCACGCAAAATATACCGGAATTCCCAGCAGAACAATAATCAGCCCCGGCCAGGTGTACTGCGGCTTGTACCGCAACAGGACAATATCAATAAAGATTGCCAGCCCTATGTAGACCAGCGGCAGCACTGGATAGCCGAAGGCTTTGTAAGGCCTAGGCGCTTCGGGCCGGCTTCGGCGCAAAACGAAAATTCCGGCGATCGTAAGAATGTAGAAAACCAACACGGCGAAAACCACGTAGTCCAGCAGCTGGCCGTACGTTCCCGACAGGCACAGAACACAGATCCACACCATTTGGACCATCAGAGACACTGCGGGAGTCTTATAAATGGGATGCAGGTTCCCTGCTCCCCGAAAGAACAAACCATCCTTGGCCATGGCGTAATAGACGCGGGCGCCGGAAAGAATCAGCCCATTATTGCAACCAAAGGTAGAAACCAGAATGGCTGCGGCCATAAGGTAGGCGCCGATTCCGCCGAACATTTGTGACAGAGCAGCCGTTGCTACGCGGTCTTCAGTTGCATACTGAATGCCGTGCTTCATGATCGTCGCGCTGTCCGGTGCGGGTGCAATACATACGCCCGCACTCAGCGTTCCTTGGCAGGCCCCATGCAATGGCAGCACATTCAGGTATACGAAATTGCAAGCGACATAAAGCGCAATGACGGTCCCGGTTCCAAGCGCAAGAGAGAGTGGTAGGTTGCGCCTGGGATTGATCACCTCACCCGCAGTAAAGGTCACATTGTTCCAGGCGTCTGCGGAAAACAGGGACCCCACTTGGGCGACAGCCACGAGGGTGAGCGCGCCCGCCAGCGTAGGCGTAGCCCCTTGGAGATCACGCCAAAAATTCGCGCCGAAGTTCGCGGCCACTGCCACAGCGTTTCGTCCCTCCACAATGCCGACCAAAATCAGGCCGAGCAGTGCGGCGACCTTTGCCGAAGTAAAAGCATTCTGAATGACTGCGCCGGTCTTGACCCCAAATATGTTGATGATCGAGAGCGCAACCACCAGCAGAATGGCAATCAGGTTTTGCGTGTTTAGGCCCACATCCATCCCACCCAGCATCATGGGACCGAGATGCCAACTGGGAGCAACCCAGTGCAGACCGGCGATCCAACTATGGGAAGAGACCGAAGGAAAGAAGACGCCGAGGAACTTGCCAAACGCCACGGCCACCGCGGCAATGGTCCCGGTTTGAATCACCAGGAACAATGTCCAGCCGTAGAGGAAGCCCCACAGCGGCCCCAGCGACTCGCGCAGGTAAACGTATTGGCCGCCGGCGCGCGGCATCATAGCGGCCAGCTCGCCATAGCTCAGCGCCGCGGTAATCGTCATGAAGCCGGTTACCAGCCAAGCAGCGATCAGCAACGCGGGCGAATCCACTTGGCGCGCGATGTCCGCGGAAACCAGAAAAATTCCCGAGCCGATCATCGAACCCATAACCAGCATGGTCGAACTGGTAAGGCCCAGCCCTTTTACAAACTCGCGATCACTCGCTTCATCGGCCACCTCGACTGCGGCCTTGGTTTCGGTGCTCAAATTGGCTCCCTGGACCCGAACGGACCCACGCTCTCGGCAACTTTACCCTAAAGCAGAAGTCGACTTCCATGGGAATCTGGCGGCTAGGACCGATTCGGCTACTTCCCCATGACCAGCTTGGCGATGGTTGAGAGTTGCATGTTTGAAGTGCCCTCATAGATCTTGCCGATCTTCGAGTCGCGCCAGTACTTCTCAACCGGGTAGTCTTTGGTAAACCCGTATCCGCCGTAAATCTCGATGGCCAGGGAACTCACGCGCTCCGCCACCTGTGAGGCAAATAGCTTTGCCATTGCAGCTTCTTTGACGAATGACATTCCCGCATCCTTCATCCGGGCTGCGTTATAGACCATGAGGCGAGCCGCTTCGATGTCGGTCGCCATTTGCGCGATCTGAAACTGAATTCCCTGGAAATCCGTGAGCGGCTTGCCGAATTGCTTGCGTTCCTGAGCGTACTTGGCGGCATACTCCCATGCCCCACGTGCGATTCCGAGCATCTGAGCTGCGATTCCGATGCGGCCTTCGTTCAGGGTTTCGATCGCGATCTTGTAACCCTTCCCAACTTCGCCCAGCAGGTTTTCGCGCGGCACCCGGCAATCTTCAAGGATCAGTTCGCAGGTGGAAGAAGCGCGAATTCCGAGCTTATCTTCCTTCTTACCCACGGTGAACCCTGCGAAATCCTTTTCGATGATGAAGGCAGTAATTCCCTTATATCCCGCCGAGGGATCCACCGTCGCGAACAGGATGAAACAACCAGCTTCCTTGCCGTTCGTGATCCAGAGCTTGCGCCCATTCAGGAAGTATTCGCTCTCCTTTAGCTCCGCTCGTGTCTGTAATGCGAACGCGTCCGAACCAGATCCGGCTTCGCTTAAGGCATACGCCCCTACGCTTTCCATCGCCATGCGCGGAAGGTATTTCTGTTTCTGATCGGGATTTCCCCAGCGCAAAAGTGCGTTGTTGACCAGCGTGTTCTGCACATCGACTACGACTCCGGCGGAGGCATCGGCCCGCGAAAGCTCCTCAACCGCCAGGATGGCTTCGAAGAACGTGCCACCCGCTCCGCCAAACTTCTCTGGTATTTCAATGCCCATCAAACCAAGCTGAAAGAATTGTTCGAGCAGTCCGTGGTCAAAGACGCCTTTTTCATCCATCTCTCTGGCAAGCGGCCGAACTTTTTCCTCCGCGAACTGACGAACATTGTCGCGGAACAGAATTTCGTCTTCTGACAGCGTTGTGAGGGGAGTAGCTCGCGGCAGAGAAGCAAGGTCGGACATGAAAAACTCCTACTTACGCGTAGGAGATTCTAGCATCGACACCTGAGAAGGAAGTGCCTAGGTCTGCATCCCGGAGGCACCAAATACCAGCTTCAGCGGGTCTGCCTTGAGGATCCGCTTGATCTGTGCGCGTGCGTGGGTTGCCCATGGCCCAGTGCCATCGAGTTTTACATATGCCTGCCAGTGCCGGAGGGCCTTGCGCGGTTCTTTCACTTTCTCGTAAGCGAGGGCCAGGTTGTAGTGCGCATCCGCGTAGGTAGGGGCCAGTTGGATGGCGGTTAAGTAGGTTTGAATCGCCTGGCTCACCCGGCCGGTTTCGTCTAGCACATTGCCGAGATCGAAGTGGGCCAGCGCATAACGCGGATCAATTACCAGGGCACGGCGGTAGTGCTCTTCCGCGGATACATAGTCCTGCCGGTTGTAGTGAAGCGTTCCCAGGTTGATGTGCGCGGCCGCGTGTTGCGGATCCAGCTCGAGCACCCGTTGGTAAACTGCGATCGCCTGCATCTGGTTGCGCGGGTCTTCTTCGAGTGCCACACCGCGGGAAAACAATTCTGCGGCATCCCCGGCATGCTCGCCGCTGTTCGGAGAAGCGGAGTTCTTTCCGACCGGAACGCTCGTCACGACCTTCTCTTCCGGAGTGAAGTCGAACATGAACTGTCCGGCTATTGGTTCAAGCAGTTTCCCTTCATGACGGAAAGCAACCCGGTGCCGCCCTGCTGTAATCGCACCGGCCTCAAGCAGAGGATTCTCGAGGCCCGCAGCTTGCTTCTGCATCGCGCTGACGGATTCGCGAATCTCGACCGGACGCACTCGCCGGGCACAAAGATCTCGCACTTTCTTGACCTGCAGGAGGTCGAAAAATGTGTACCGGGATGCGGCGCGCAACAGACCAGATCTTTCCCAAGCACCTAGCTGGCGGGGGCTCAGGCGGAGGATGCGGATCACGTCTTCTCGGCTGTAGTTCACGCGGAAGTTAGCTCTGCCGACATTATCAGAACCCGCAATTCTGATCGCAATAGCAAAGTTGGCGTTTTAGGTACCTTTTTCGGCAATCCTGTAGCACAAAAGGTGCAGATTTTGTTAAGGGCCTGTGGAATACAGGGAAGAAATCCCACGACTACGAACTCACCAGTAGAAACCTGTTCAGGCCTGCTGAACAGCAGCGATACACACGCTGTTCTACCAACCAGTTGGCGGAATTCCTCATCTTTTCAGCTGCGGCTGTTGGATACGGGTTGGTGGCGAAATGATCCCCCCAAGACCGGACAAATCTTTACGGAACCTTCACGGTCCCGTGGCATCTCAACTGTAAGGAATTTTCGCAGTTGGAGGCTCTTCCAGCTTGATATGTGTCAGGGATTCTCTTCGCGCATTGACCGGTGCCCCGTTGGCGGCCGTCGCCCTGCTCGGCTCAGTCGGTTGCTCTCATAAAGCGCCTCCGCCTCCCGTTAACGCCGCTGTGGTTTTTGCCAAGAAGTGCGGCAGCTGCCATTTCGAAGGCAACGATCTTCGCGCGCCGGAACCAATCGCCCTACGCAACATGTCACGTGCCGCGATCCTCATAGCACTGCAGACTGGACGTATGCGGTGGCAAGGCAAGAACCTCAGCTCGGCTGAGAAGTCGGCAGTCGCTGAATTCCTCGGGAAATCCGACCTTGCGGTTGCGGCAAGCTTGAACGGAGTCTGCGCGCGGGATCTGGATCCCCCACCCCATCCGCCGGAATGGTCGGGCTGGGGAGTAACGCCCACCAACACGCGTTTCCAGCCGTTGTCCGCAGCAGGCTTGGACAGCGCAAAGGTGAAGAATCTCAAACTGAAATGGGCCTTCGGCTTTCCCGGCGCTGCCGCAGCCTACGGTCAGCCGACGTCGTATGCCGCCCGCATCTATGTCGGCAGCGAAGATGGCACGGTCTACGCCCTGGATGCCGCGACCGGCTGCACCTGGTGGTCGTTTCGCGCCTCCACCACGGTGAAGACGGCCATTTCCATCGGCGACAATGGCCAGAGGGCGTACTTCGGCGACACCAACGGCTATATCTACGCCATCAGCACCGCCGACGGCAAGCAGATATGGAAGGTTCATCCCGAGGCCCACCCGGCGGCTCGAATCACCGGATCTCCTCTGCTGCTCGATGGCCGCCTTTACGTGCCGATCTCGTCCGGCGAAGAAGGCGCCGCTGCCGATCCCCACTATCCGTGCTGCACTTTTCGCGGTGCGGTAGCGGCTCTGGACGCGAGCAACGGTTCGACTCTGTGGAAGACCTATACCATCGAAAAACCTGCTGATCGCACAACCAAAGGTCCGAATGGCACCCAGTATTTCGGTCCCTCGGGCGCAGCCGTCTGGTCGCCTCCTACCGCCGATCGGAAGCGCCATGTTCTCTACGTCGCCACGGGTAACAACTATTCGGCGCCTGAGAGTCCGATGGCGGACGCGGTCCTGGCCATGAATATGGAAACGGGCAAGATCCTGTGGCATCGCCAGTTCACATCGAAAGACTTGTGGAACGGAGCCTGCGTTGCCGACCAAAAAGACAATTGTCCGCAGGAGAAGGGTGGCGATTTCGACTTCGGCGCTCCACCCATGCTAAAAACCCGCGCCGACGGCAAAGATATCTTGTTGCTGGCCCAGAAATCCGGGCTGATCTATGCACTTGATCCCGACCGGCACGGCAAACTTCTTTGGAAGACGCGGATCGGCAAAGGCGGTCCTCTGGGCGGAATCGAGTGGGGCGGAGCCGCGGATGGCCGAAATGCCTACTTCACACTTTCCGACTGGGATGGGGATCACCCCGAGATAGGCGGTGGCGTTTTCGCACTCAGCCTGCGAACGGGGAAGAAAGTCTGGTTTGCGCCCCCGCCGAAACCGACCTGCACGGCAAGTTTCGGGTGCAGCGCAGCCAACATGGCGCCTCCCACCGTAATTCCTGGCGTGGTGCTCGCCGGCTCCCTCGATGGATTCCTCCGCGCATACGACGCGCGGACCGGCAAAGTCATTTGGGAATTCAATACCGGTCAGCCGTTCTCAACAACCAACGGATTGAAGGCGCACGGCGGATCTCTGAATGGCGCAGGACCAACTGTTGTCAGTGGCATGGTGTTCGTCAATACAGGCTACACAAATGCCATGGACGGAAATGTTCTGCTGGCTTTTGCGCCCGAATAAATCTTAATGTCCGGCAAATTGAATTTTGTACACCACTGGGAATGCACCCGATTGCGCTGCCGGCTTCAGGTGCAGACCGTCGCCTTTCTGCTCGAAAGACACACCGCCCGAGCCGAGTTGGCTCACTGAGTCCACTCTCTGTTGCCCTGCAATGTCGGTGGCCAGGGCGCGAATCACCACTTCACCCAAGGGCGGCGCCATTTCTATGGCGTACAAAACATCTCCCTTCGCAGTGAACCGGAAATCCTGCGTGGTATAGGGAACATCTCCTTCGTGGAACGCGCCCTCCGCCGGCTTGGTCGGGCCCTCGCCGTACAAACGCCACGGCTTGGTTGCATAGATGCCTTCTCCATTCACCTTCAGCCAAGTGCCGATATCGCGGAGGATTGACTGCGCTCGGTCGGGAATTGTGCCGTCGGACTTCGGCCCCACATTCAAAAGTAGGTTGCCATTCTTGCTGACCACATCGGCCAACAACTGCACGATGGATTGCGGCGATTTGAAGGTGTCATTTTCGATGTAGCCCCAGGATTTGTTGCTGATGGAGGTGTCGGTCTGCCATTTGTCCTGACGGATCTCGCCCAGTTGTCCGCGCTCGACATCAAGGACAGCCGATTGCGGCTGCATCGCCCATTCCTTGTAATTGATCACGCCCACCGTCCCGCCATCCTTTGAGCTCATGTTGTAGTAGAAGGCGGCAAAGCGGGTGAGATCAGCGCGTACAGAAGGTTGGCCAATCCACCAATCGAAGTAGATTAGGTCAGGATGATATTTCTCCACGATCTCAGCCGATCGTGCCAACCAGTCACGGGTCCAGGCGCTCGAGACGTAGGTGTAGTCATTGAGCAGCGGCGTTCCCCATTTCGCTTCCAGCCAATTGTGGGCCGGTCCGTAGAGCGACGCATTCTGGGGATCGTTCACGTCTGACTGAATGGCGCGGCCCACGCCGAGGAAGAAGTTGTGCTCCACCCGGTGCGACGAGGCCCCCAGGCGCAGACCTTCCGCGCGCACCGCTTTTGCGAGGTCACCCCACAGGTCTCGATGCGGTCCCATCTTCGCTGCAGTCCAGTCAGACAGCGCACTGTCGTACATCTGAAATCCATCGTGGTGCTCAAACACCGGCACAACGTACTTCGCGCCGGACTCCTTGAACAGCTTCGCCCAAGCCTCCGGATCGTAATGCTCGGCTTTGAACTTGGGGATGAAATCCTTGTAGCCAAACTTGTCTTGTGTTCCGTACTTTTCGAGATGATGTTTGTATTCCGGGGTTCCAGGGATATACATCAAGCGCGGGTACCACTCGCTGCCAAAAGCTGGCACCGAGTACACGCCCCAGTGAAGGAAAATTCCGAACTTCGCGTCCTTGTACCAGTCCGGAACCTGATAAGTCTTCAGCGATTCCCAATCCGCCCGATATGGGCCGGCCGCGTTCACATTCTCAACATGCTGCAGTATCTTCGAGCGCTCCCCGTCATACTTCGCAACCGAGCTCTGCCACGCCTGATCGATGGCTCCTGGGTCTTGTGAGGCGGTAGGTGAAAACGGGTCTCTACTCTGACCTGCGAGGACTGAAGAAAACCCACCTACGAGCGACAAAAATGCAACCAGGCAAAGCGATCGGCAAGACATTCAAGGTGCTCCTTCATACTTCAGGTTTCCGGGTGGAATTGACGGGAATTGCCTGCCCCATTCAGCAACTTAACCGTTAAAGCTAGCTGTTTCCCCCAAAGAGAGCAAGTCGCAAACGCCTTCCCTTCTCCGTGCGTTTGCAAGAACTCAATCCGCCTGCGTTCTTCTACTCAGGATAGGAAGTCGGAAGAAGAACCGGCTTTTCGCGCGAGGGACTCCATGAAACTGCACCTTGATACGTGTTTAAGAAGGGCGCTCTGCGCCTTGGTGGGAATTGCGGCACTCACGGTCGCGGGTCTGCTGACCAATGCCAGGATGCACTCTGCAGAAGCCGCGCACAGCCTGAGCGTCAGTTATGTTCACGGGGTACTGCGCTGCACGATCCCCTACCACGCCACCGAACCAGGAGAAGGCCGTTTGACGGTCGAGGTGCTCGACCCTGAAGACAACGTGCTAGGCCGCACGGAACGCCAACTCGGCATCTCTGCGGGAAACTCTCAATGGAATGAATCTCTAAAGTTAAACAAGCCGCTTGCGCTCGATGATCTCGCATGGCAGCGTCTGCGCTACCGCTTCGAGTACGACGATCACAAGCCTCCGATCGAGGCAACGGAATCGATTTCGGCAGTTCTACGAATGCCTGTGGTCCACATCCTGGCTCAACAATCCTATCTGAGCGGAGGTGAGGCAGCTATTAGGGTCATCGTCACGGATTCGCAGAACGAAGTCGTGCAAGACGCCGGCTCGCTAAGGATCGAGCTGCTTGGAGAAAACCTGAGACCTCGGCTGCTCTTCTTTGGACGCCTGAACCGGAGAGGCACGGTGCAGGCACAGTTCCGATTTCCCGCTGATGCAATTGGAAACTACCGGTTGAGATACTCGGTTGATACCGAGATCGGTTCGACTGACTTCACCCAGTCTGTACGCCTCGAAGACAAGGCCTCGATTCTTCTGACGACTGAAAAACCGATCTATCAGCCTGGACAGACAATCCACGTGCGGGCGCTGGCGCTAGACCGCGCCAATCACCAGGCGGTCGCAGAGAAGCGCCTCGTATTCGAGGTCGAAGACTCTCGCGGCAACAAGGTGTTCAAGAAAGTCACACAGACCGACAAGTTCGGGGTTGCCTCAGGCGAATTCCGACTGGCGGATGAAGTGAATTTGGGCATCTATCATGTGCGTGCTCTGATGGGCGAAGGCGAGTCTCCCACCAACACCACAGAACTGGCGCTGAATGTCCAAAAGTATGTTCTTCCGAAATTCAAAGTGGCCATCGCTTTCGACCAAGGAAAAGGCCGCCACGGTTATCGCCCTGGCGACCACGTTACCGGCACGGTTCGCGCGAATTACTTTTTCGGCAAACCCGTCGATGAGGCCGAGGTCGCAGTCAAGGCATCCGGCATGGACGTGGCGCTCTTCGAAGCGGGATCGGTGGCGGGCAAAACCGACTCCGGCGGGGAATACCATTTTGATATCAAGCTAGCGAACTACTTTGCTGGACGGCCCCTAAATAAAGGGGCGGCACGGCTGCTGATCGAAGCCACGGTAAAGGATTCTGCAGCGCACTCGGAAACTCGCGGCGAACCGATCACGGTCAGCGAATCTCCGCTTGTAATCACGGCGGTGCCGGAGGGCGGAAGCGTAGTTCCGAACCTGGAGAACCAAGTTTTCATTCTCTCCTCTTATGCCGATGGCACACCCGCAAAAACTGATCTCAATGTTTCCTACGCCGGCTCTGATCAGCGGGTTTCGACCGACGAAGGCGGAGTCGGTCTGGTTGCCATCAAAGCCGGAGGCGGAAATCAAAACATCTCGATCCGGGCAATGGACAAGGATGGAAATCAGGCGGCGGTCTCAGTTCCTCTCGAGGTCCGCATGGGCGACGACCAGATTCTGCTGCGTACCGAGAAAGGCATCTATCGCGCAGGTGATCGGATTCATCTGAAGGTTTTCTCGACCAAAGAACGGGGGACTGCATACGTCGATGTCATAAAAGAGGGCCAAACGGTCCTCACACGTGACATCGACATCGTCCGCGGCCAGGCTGACATTTCCTTCACGGCAACACCTGACCTTTCCGGAGTCCTGGACTTCAATGCCTACTTGTTTGGGAGTAACGCGCAGCCTGTCGGGGATCACCACCTCGTTTTCGTGCAGCCCGCAGACGACCTGAGAATCGAAGCCACCTCCGACACCCCGGTGTTTAAGCCAGGCGAGGATGCCCGCGTGTCTTTTCATGTAACCAACTCGCGCGGCGAGGGCGTCAGCGCAGCACTGGGCGTCCAAGTTGTCGATGAAGCTGTGTTTGCCCTGGCCGAAAAACAGCCCGGCTTCGCCCAGGTCTTCTTCTACCTTGAACAAGAGGTCATGAAGCCGAGGTATGAGATCCACTCGCTGGGCATGCCGGATATCGTGGAACCGGTTGATGATTCAAAGCTGAATCAGCGTGAGCGAGCGGCCCAAGCCCTGTTTGCCGCAACCGAGATGGTTGGCGGCAACAAGTTCGAAACCGAATGCGGGCGCGCCATTCCCATGGGGAAATATGCCGAATATGCGCAACGCTATCAAGCCGTCTTCATTGCTCAGGTTCAGCGCCTGGCAAAAGGGATGGTGGGAGAACTGAATCGCAAGATTGGGCGCGAAACCGTCAGCCAGGCTTTTGCCCACCTGCTAGCTTCCGGCATGCCGGAGACGCGCGATGCCTGGGGGACTACCCTTCGCACCGATCCACGCTGGTTTGGCGACCAGCGCAACATCCTAGTTCGCAGTGCCGGGCCCGACCGGCAGTTCGAGACCGGCGATGACATGGCGGCCCTCGTCCGAGTACAAACTGCTTCTGTCGTCAACCCAACCCGTGATACAGACTCGATTGAGGTCCAGATCGAGCACAACCGCGGCCCATTGAACGGACTCGGGGTGATCACAGGAACAGTTTGGGATCCTAGCGGGGCAGTCATTGCGGGAGCAACCGTCGAAGTACGGGTGATCGGGATGGCGGCCGGCCGTAAGACTCAAAGCAATGCTGAAGGACAGTTCAGTATGTCTGGCCTTCCGGCAGGCCGGTATGAGATTCGCGTGTCCTCCCAGGGATTCCATATCGCCATCGTTTCTGACCTGAAGCTTCAGCCCCGAGACCGAGCCGTACTTTCGGCAAGACTCAAGGTCGGGGCGGCGACGGAGGCGGTGGCAATAACGACCGAGGTAGCAGGCGTCCCCGTCCCTAACATGATCCGAGGAGCCATGGGTGGCGCCATTCAGGCCCAACACCTAGCCGCCAACGGCTGGGACAAGTTCGAACTGAAGGACATGGCAGCAGCGCCTGGGGCTGCTGCAAAACCGATGATGGCGCTCAACAGCGTGACTGTAGGCAAGGCGAAAAAGGACGAAGAACCCCAAGCGCGCGTACGGTCTTACTTTCCCGAAGCCCTGTACATTAACCCTGAGCTGATCACCGACGCCGAGGGACGCGCGAGCATCAGCATTCCTCTCGCTGATTCAATCACAACCTGGCGAATGTCCATGCTGGCATCCACCCCTCGTGGCGCGCTAGGAACCGGAACATCGAGTTTGAAGGTCTTTCAAGACTTTTTCGTGGACCTCGATCTGCCTGTCACTCTCACCGAAGGCGACCGTGTTTCCATCCCGGTTGCGGTTTACAACTATTCCGGCTCCCGCGGCGACGTCAGGTTGAATCTCACCCCAGAAGATTGGTTCAACATGGTGGACGACAATGCGGACAAGTCTGTCTCGGTAGACTCCTCCCGAGTAGCTGGATCTCAGTTCACGATCCAGGCCCAGAAGATCGGCAAGTTCAAGCTGACGCTCTCGGCTCGCATGCAAGGCGAGAACAAGCGCGCCGATATTGTGGTTCGGGAAATTGAAGTCATCCCCAACGGCCGCGAGCAGAGTGTCGTCTTCAATGGACGATTGGAGAACGCAGCCGAACATGAAATCCAGTTCCCACCGGAGGCCCTCCCCGATGCCAGCAAAATCTATGTGCGCCTCTACCCCGGTCCGCTGAGCCAGATCATCGAGGGCATGGACAAGATCCTGCAGATGCCCTACGGCTGTTTCGAACAAACCTCATCGAGTACTTACCCGAACGTACTTGCCCTGGACTACATGAAGCGTACCAAGAAGCTCACGCCCGAAGTTCATGCCCAGGCGGAAGGCTTCATCGCCAACGGATATCAACGCCTGCTCACCTTTGAAGTTCCCGGTGGAGGGTTCTCATGGTTTGGTAACGCTCCGGCAAACAAGATCCTCACGGCTTACGGACTCATGGAATTCTCCGACATGGCAAAGGTCCATGACGTCGATCCACGTCTGATCTCGCGCACGCAGCAATGGCTCGCTTCTCAGCAACAGCCGGATGGCAGCTGGCGCCCCGATCAGCAATTCATCAATGAGGGCGCTACCAATCGCTTCAATCGAGACGTACTGCGCATCACGGCATACCTAGCCTGGTCGCTTGAAACGACCGGCTACCAGGGCCCAGCGGTCGAAAGAGCGAAGCAGTATATCGAAAGACATCTAGACGAGAAACCGGACGGCTACACCCTCGCCGTGCTGGCAAACTTTGCCGCTGATTATGGCAAGGATCGCGATTTCACGCGCCGCGCAATGCAGGGCTTATTAGAGGCAAAGGTCGAAAAAGATGATCAGGTGTGGTGGACATCGGATGAAACCGGCGTGTACTCCACCGGCGAAAGTGCAAGCATCGAGACCACCGGCCTTGCCGTTCAGGCGTTACTCAAGTGGGGAGAAGCCTCCGGTACAGCCCGCAAGGCACTTGCCTATATCACCGCCAAAAAGGGCGCCGCCGGAACCTGGGGTACAACCCAGGCCACAATTATGGCCTTACGGGCGTTGCTTCTGGCAACCGAAAAGAGCGCCGCTGACGTGCAAGGCACCGTGGAGGTTTTGTTGAACGACAAGACTGTACAAACGCTCGAGCTCAATGCCGATAACAATGACCTGCTGCACCAGTTTGCACTCAAGCCTCTCGACACCAAGGAACCGAATACAGTGAAGCTGCGATTCGAGGGCAAAGGCGGTCTGGCTTACCAGGTCGCAGGCAGCTACTTCGTAGGGTGGGACGAGAAGGCAGGCAGTGAACCCCTTTCGATCAACGTCACTTACGATCGCACGCGCCTGGCGCAGGACGATATTGCAACTGCTACAGCCACGGTAAAGAACAACATGGACAAGACCGCGAAAATGGTCATGGTCGATTTGGGCATCCCTCCGGGATTTGATCTGATGAGTGAAGACTTGCAGACGTATCAGGAGCAGAGCGCGAGCAAAAAGAGCGGGCGTCTGGAGAAATTCAATCAAACCGCAACCCAAGCGATTCTGTACTTCGACTCGCTCGCGCCCGAAAGCACCGTGACTTTGAAGTTCCGTTTGCGAGCGAAGTACCCCCTCCGAGCGCGAACTTTTAGGTCGCGGGTATACCAATACTACGACCCAGCTGTAAGCTCCACCGCGCGGCCCATACAACTTGAGGTCCATGCGCGGTAGGAGCGTGAAAGCGTCAACGCTCGGCGGCAGGTTCGGCCAATAAGAAGCGATCGGGGGCCACCGTAACGCTGGCATCAGGGTTGTAATAATCGTAGAGTGAATGCGGGGCCGTCAGCGCATCGACTGCCATGCGCGGCGTGAAGCTGATCGAGAACTTCGTGCCACCGGCTCTCGCCAAATATAGGCCACTAGGCGATCGGGAAGAATGTCAAAAGATGACAGCTCCCATCCGCCCTCGCTAACTTGCTTCTGTAAGGCTTCGCGGTCCAAATCTACCCCTGGGGGATTCCGATTGAGGAAGAGGGATTGTCGTTCGGAGCTTGCTCGTTCCAGCCTTTAGATTCGAAGACAAGGAAGTCCGAGCAACCGGATCACCGCTGGGGGTGACTATGTCGAGCTTTACCGTCGCCGACGCAACGTCCCAGTCTGAAGCAATGATCAGGGTTACGTCGTAGACCGAACCCTTGAGAGTGATCTTGGAAGCATGCGTATCCACTCGGACTGACTGGGATACAGCCGGCAGGGTAATAACCAAAACGATCAACGCAAGAATGCAATGCCGCATATGGGTTCCTCCTTGAAACTCCATATTCACGACACGCGTTGATGCTCCCAGGATTGTGATCTAAATCAGCGCGCAAATGTGAGTCTGTGAAAGCCGCACGAGCGTTGTCAAGACGAAACTACGCCACTACGCGGTGTTAGTCCTGAGGTCCAGAAACAACGCTCGACTTACTATCTGTGTAACTTATTGGGGGGAGAGGCCTAAATAGTTTCCGTAGCCGACTATTACAGTCGAAGCTACAAGCAGGAGTAAGGCGAGGGTCAAAAGGAGTCCGGCACGAGTACCTGCGCCCTTCCATTCCTTAAATCCGATGCCCCACAAGCTGCTGAAGATGATGATGCTGGCCATGTGCAGGGTCCAACTCGAGAACTTGTACCGTCCCATCTGACTCTCGCCCATGGTGTAGAAGAAGAATTGGAAATACCAGGTGGTTCCGGCAAGCGCGCACAGGAGATAGTTTCTAAGCATGGGCGCGCGAACCTCCGCGGCCAACCAAGCTGACCTCTCCATCACGGCGGTGGCGGTGGTTTGGCGCGACCCAATATGCTCTACCACTTCGCGGCTAGGCGCATCGACGGCGGTCTCGATGACCCCATGGTTGGGGTGACCAATCGAACGGATGCGGGAATGGAAGTACTGGTATCCAGTTCTGTTGCGCACGAGAAGAATCAAACACCAGATGAAGTTCGTGAGGAAGCCGCCGATCAGCACAACGACGAGCACCGGCAAACCTTGCCATAAAGCTGAGGTCCCGTGCTCGAGAGTAAGGGCTTTGATGGGATCGCCTGCCGCCAGTCCGTACGCGAAACATGCGCTCATCACTCCAGAGAGGATGGCCACACCAACTCCCTTGCGCAGATCAAATTCTGCAATCGCCGCCTTCTGCTGTTCGGGAGACATGACGCGCTCTTTGGAGATGCCAGCGAATCCTGCCGCAGTGATGCCGAGCAGGCAAATAAAAACTCCCAGGAGAATGACTTTGCCCGAGGTGGTTCCCAAAACTTGTGTCATGAACTCACCGCGGAAGATTGGAGGCATCAATGTGCCGAATGCGGCACACAAGCCCAACACCACCGCCATCCCTAGCGACAGACCTAGGTAGCGCATGGTAAGACCGAAGGTAAGTCCGCCCACTCCCCAGAGAAGCCCGAAGAAGAACGCCCAGAATAGCGCCGATGCGGGAGCCTCGTGCAACACAACGAGAAGGTCCTTGGTGAGGAAACCTGCAATGATCCAGGGAGCGATAATCCAGCTGAAGAACCCGCCGGCGAGCCAATAAGTCTCCCAGGCCCACCGCTTCACTCCTTTGTAGGGGACATAAAAGCTGCCGGAGGCGAGCCCGCCCAGCCAGTGATAGACGACTCCGATTACCGGGTTTGCGGCCATGGACTCCCCTTCCTCATACGTGAAAAACTTCTTCGAGCGGCTGCATCGCTCGGTCTGGTGCAAGGCCTTGCGGTTGCACGAAGAAATCCTTCATCTCGCTTTGCCAGCGATCGTTTACCTCGCGCGATGCCATGCCCGAACGGGCGCGTTCAAAATCTTCCGTTTCGAGATACCCGACGAGCAATCCGTCCTCGCGCAAGAATAGCGAGTAGTTGTTCCAGCCCGTCTCGCGAAGGGCATTCAGCATATCAGGCCAGACGGTACGGTGCCGCCGCTTGTACTCATCCAGACGATCCGGTTTCACCTGCAAAACAAAACAGACTCGTTTCATATCCTTCAGCGCAGGAACGCCTCCGTCAACCCGCCATCCACGGGAATAATGTGTCCCGTTGTCTTGGCGCATTGCTCACTCAACAACCACACGATCGCGTTCGCACAGTCCTGAGGAAGAATCGGGCGCTTCGTCAGGGTTCGCTGAGCATAGAAGTCAGCCAACTTGGACCGCAACGCCTCCGTGTCCTCGTCTGACGAGTAGGCGATCTTGTACTTGTCGAGAGACTGCACGACACGGTCTCGCGGAAACATCGTCGAACCTGCAACCACGGTCGCAGGCGCGATCCCGTTCACGCGGACCAACGGGCCCAGCCTGATCGATAACTCCCGCACCAGATGGTTTAACGCCGCCTTACTGGTGTCGTAGGCCTCGCTTCCCTTTTTCGGAACCACCGCATTGGCGGACCCGGTGAGAACCATGGCCGCCGGCAGATTCTGGTCTTGGAACACCCACTCGGTTTGACGCGCAAGCAGGTAATTGCCGGTCACGTTGAGCAGGAAGGTTTGTGCCCATTGCGTCTCGGTGAGCTCTCCTTCTGCAGCTGGCACAGGATAAATCGCGGCTGTGTTGACCACAGAGTCGATCCCTCCGAACTGTGCAATGGTGCTCTTGGCCGCCTCCGCCAGACTCTCAGACTTGCTGAGATCTGCCTTGACGATAGCAACCTGCTCGCTTGAGGAAAGCAACGCGGCGTCTTTTGCCGTTGCCTCTGCTCCTTTGGCATCGTAATCCGACACCACAACGTGTGCCCCCCTTTTCGCCAGAAGCAATACGACTTCTCTACCGATTCCGCTTGCTCCACCAACAACCAGAACGATTCTGCGGCTGAACTCGGCTTCGGCGGGCATGCGCTGCAATTTCGCTTCTTCAAGCGCCCAATACTCGATCCGAAATGCTTCTGATCGGGGAAGGGCTACATAGTTGTGGAATTGCGCAAACTCTTTGGACTGCTCGGGCGTGCGCGCCTGCGGCAGGGGATCGGGAGCCGTGCCGTCTTCCAATGCATTCGCTCCCGCCATCACGTGGAGGGCGTTGACGAAGAACTCGCTCGTGATGCGCGCCTCTTTCTTGTTCTTTCCGAATCCGAACAGTCCGAGCCCCGGAACAAGCACCACCGATGGATTTGAGTCGCGCAACTTGGGCGAGTCCTGGGTGGCAAAGCTGTCGTAGTACTTCTTGTAATCGGCGCGATACTGTTTCACTTGCTCCTGAATGCGGCCCTTCAGCACTTTCGCGTCTTCGCTCTGCGGACTCCATGGGACAAACATCGGACACACGCGCGTGCGAAGAAAGTGGTCTGGACAACTGGTGCCGAGTGCGCTCAGCTCTTGCGCCCATTTTGAGTTGGCAAACGCGAGTGCGTCTTCCTGATCGTTGAAATGTGCGATCACACGCCGATTGGAAGAAAGCAGCCCTCGCAACGAGGGAAGGATCTGGACCGCCACTTGTGCGCGATCCGGGGCTGAAGAACACGCAAACCCACCGAACAGTGTGCCTTTCTGCTTCCGATGTTCAGCCACGAACTCGCCCATCTGATCGATGGTGCGGATGCTGTTTAGGTAGCATTCGCGCTGACTGTTGCCCCAGGTGAACAGACCATGCCCCCCCAAAATCAGACCCTCGGCTTGCGGATTCTCTGCAATGGCCCGCTCTAGCTGCATTGCCAGCTCAAACCCAGGACGTTGCCATGGCAACCAGACGATGTTTCGTCCGAACTGGCGGTTGAATTCCTCAAGCTTGTTCTTGCCATTGGCGCTGGCGGCAAGCGCAATCGCCCAATCGGGATGCAGGTGATCTACGTGCTCAAACGGCAGGAAGGCGTGCAGGGGCGTGTCGATTGAGGCGGCGACTCTGTTTTCGCCAAATGCCGAGAGCGGGTAATAGCGCACCATCTCGTCTTCATAGGGCTCGCCGCGATAAAGGCTCTTGAGCTGGTGCAGTCTCTGGAGGTAAAGAATGGCGAAGCCAGCTTCCGTGATCGATCCGATGTCGCCGCCGCTTCCTTTCACCGCGAGTACCCGGACGGGATCTCCCGAGAAAGGATCCGGCAATTCGAATTTCGAGCTGGTGTTTCCCCCGCCGAAATTGGTGATGCGCAAGTCCGCCCCCAGCAGGTTGGAGCGGTAACGCAGCAACGCGAGTTGATCTACACCTAGGCTACGCGCGTGTTGCTCATCCCACAAATCTTTGAGTTCCAGGAGTTCTGCTGTTTCAGGCATAAACCATCCCTACGTAGTGTTGAAACCGCTCCAACTCATTCTGCCAGCGGTCGCTTTCCCGCGGCAGGAACACCTCGGTTGGAAACGATCGGTCGATCATGGCACGGGCCTCCACAAGCGAACTGACCCCGCCGGTGGCGAGAATCTGGATTGCGAGATTGCCAAGAGCAGTGGCTTCAACTGGTCCGGCCAGCACTCTGCGCCCGGTCGCGTCGGCAGTGAACTGGTTCAGCAAACGATTCTTGGATCCCCCGCCAATGACTCGGATATCGTTGATAGGCCTCCCTGTGAGTTGCGCAATCTCGCCTATAACGACCGCGTATTTGAGTGCTAGGCTTTCGAGAACTGCTCTGGTGTAGGCACCCGGGTTACTTGGCCGGGCTTGCTGAGTCTTGGCGCAAAACCGGTCGATTGCCTCCGGCATGCTCGTCGGATGCAAAAAAGAGTCGTCATTCGGATCGACGAGGTGTTGGAACGCCGGTTCGCGGACGGAAAGTTCCATAAGCTCAGCGTAGCTGTAATCGCGGCCTTCTGATGACCAGGCACGGCGGCAGCATTGCAGCATCCAGAGACCCATCACGTTCTTGAGAAGCCGCGTGGTGCCGCACACGCCGCCCTCGTTTGTGAAATTCAGCCGAAGACTCTCCGAGTTGATCAGCGGAGCGTTCAACTCCGTCCCGATCAGCGACCATGTCCCGGAACTCAGAAACGCTGTGCCGTCCCGCGCCGCGACCGCGGCCACTGCGGATGCCGTGTCGTGCGAGCCGGGCGCGATCACCGGCGTCCCGGCGAGGGCGGTCCCCACGGCGGCTTGTTCCTGCAAGCTGCCAATCGCCCTTCCCGGCTCCATGATTGGCGCGGGCAGGTTGGCAGGGAGTTGCAGTTTCTCCATCAGCTTCTCAGACCAGGACCGGGAAACGGCGTTTACCATCTGCGTGGTCGTTGCATTGGTGAATTCGCAGCGCGCATGGCCGGTCAGCCAGTAGTGAAATAGGTCCGGCATGGTGAGCAGGGTTTGTGCTGCCTTCAGCAACTGGGGATTGTCCCGTTTGGCCGCGCACAGTTGATAGAGGGTGTTAATAGACATGAACTGAATTCCGGTTTCCCCGTAAATCTCATCCTGGGACACGGTTTGAAATACTTGCTCCATCACTCCATCGGTGCGTTTATCGCGATAGTGATACGGGTTCTCCAGGAGATCGCCATCCTCGCCCAACAGCGCATAGTCCACCCCCCAAGCGTCCACGCCAATTCCGGCTAACTCCGCCTGGCCCAGCCCGCAAAGTGCTTTGCGCATTTCCAACCAAAGACGCGGAGCGTCCCAATGAAGCGATCCGCCATGTTCAACGGGTTCATTGGCGAAACGGTGCACTTCTTGCGTGGTGATTACGCCAGCGTCAACGCGTCCGAGAACCGCGCGTCCACTCTCCGCTCCAAGATCAAACGCCAGATATCGTTTGGACACATCAGGCATACGAGGAAACACTTTGTGAATTGCGGGCAGCGCGCTCTTTGGTAATGCGCTCCATGTAGCCACTCTCCAGAAATGCCTTCAGTGGGTCGCGCGGCAGCCCCTTGGACTCTCGCCAATCCTGGATCGCGGGTCGCACATCCGTGTTGAACGCGTCCTGCAGCAACGACTCAGCGGCAATCAGATCGCAGTTGTTTTGCGCCGAAGCAAGCTCCGCATGGTCGACCAGCGCCGCCTTGGCAAACAGCACTTGCGCAATCATCACCGTTTGGATCGCTTCCTCGATCTTCCCCTTGAGGTTGTGACTTTGATCGATCATGTAGGCAATGTCCGCCTTCTGACCGGTCTCCCACTCATAAAAGAGGATCTCGTGGAAAATGCGGAATACTTGATATGGATCGATCGACCCAATGGTTAGATCGTCGTCGGCGTAGCGCCGGTCATTGAAATGGAATCCGCCGAGCATCTGCTCGGAAAGCAGCCAGGCGACGATCTGCTCAATGTTCTGCGACTGATAGTGATGCCCGGTATCGACGAGCACCTTTGCCTGCTTCCCTGCTGCCCGCGCCAAATGCAGGGCCATCCCCCAATCGGCAATGTCGGTGTGGTAAAAGGCCGGCTCAAACGGCTTATATTCGACCAGAAGTCTTTGGTTTGGCGCCATACTGCGGTGCACCTCCGACAGCGCCTCCTCAAACCAACGCTTGCGTTGACGAATGTTGGCCGTCCCGGGATAGTTGGACCCATCTGCGAACCACATCGAAATATCGCGGCTGTGTAGTTGCTTGGCAATCTCGATGCTGTCTTTTGTATGCAGCAAGGCCTGCGACCGAACCCTGGGATCCGGATTTCCGAATGATCCGTGCTTGTAAACCTGATCTTGGAATAGGTTGGTATTGATCGAACCCGGTTGAACTCCATACCGCTCAGAGAGTTGCGTGATTTGGCATGCGCTTCCGGCTCCGCCGGGACAATCCCACAGAACGTGTAGGGCAATAGTGGGACAAACACCGGTGACCCGGTGGACCTCCCCGGCGTCGCTAAACTTTTCTTCGGTGGTCGCGGCTGCCGCCGGTTGCAGAAACTTCCCGAAGCGAGTTCCGGTGTTGGCGAATCCCCAGGAGGGAATTTCGATGCGGAATGTCTCCACCGCCTGAAAGATTCTTTGAGGATTGGACAAATTCATGGCATGCACCGCATTTCAGGGAATTTACACAGAGTCGGCTTGTTGGTCACGCCTTTTGTGTCCCAAACAGCTCCTTTTCGCATTGCGAAATATAAAGTCGTTCCACAAGGTCGACTTGCAAGCAGTTTAGTCGCCGCTTTACTATGCTTCCCAGCTCTAGGGAAATGCCCTTTGGTTTCGCGATGCGGAACAGTAAAGCATTAGCATTGTGACATTGATTCGGATTCTATGAGCAACGAAAATCGTACTCGAGATCCCTACCTGGTCAAGTCGGTTGTGCACTCTTCCCGGATTCTTTCCGCTTTCCGTTCCCCTGGTGAAGCCCTGCCGCTCAAGGAAATCGCGCAGCGCAGCGGCCTTCCCAAAACCATGAGTTTCCGCCTGCTCTACACACTCGAGAAGTGTGGTCTGATCGAAAAGATCGGCGCCAACTTGTATCAGTCGAGTCTGCGGCCGGCTAAGCAGAGGATCTGCCGCCTTGGTTACGCCGCACAAGGGACCAATTACCAATTCTCCAGAGAAGTCTCAGCTAGTCTCGAACGAGCTGCCAAGGAAGAAGGCATCGAACTGATTGCCCTCGACAATCGCTACAGCGCCAAGACCGCTCAGCGCAATGCCGAACTGTTAGTCCGGGAGAAAGTCGATCTCGCAATTGAATTTCAAACGGACGAAACCATTGCCCCCATTGTTGCCGCGAAATACCGGGAAGCCGGCATCCCGATGATTGCCATCGACATCCCTCACCCGGGGGCGACTTATTACGGCGCCAACAATTATGAGGCCGGTCTGATCGGGGGCAAATATCTGGGTCGCTGGGTGAAAGAACACTGGCACTCGGAGTTGGACGAGATCATCCTACTTGAACTCCCACGTGCGGGAAATCTGCCGCAGATGCGGCTGACCGGGATGCTGGTCGGAATCAATTTAACTCTTCCGTCCGCAAAAAACGCGCGCGTTACTCACCTGAACGGCGATGGCGAATTGGGGCCGAGCTTTGAAGTGGTACGCCGTCACATTCGCCAGTCCCGGTCGCGCCGTATCGTCGTGGGCGGCATTAATGACGTGAGCGCCATCGGCGCCTTGCGTGCGTTCGAAGAAGCCGGGCGCGCCGACACCTGCGCCGTCATGGGCCAGAATGCATCTCTTGAAGGACGCGCCGAGCTTCGTCAGCCCAACACCCGGTTTATTGGTTCAGTCGCATTCTTTCCCGAGCGATATGGCCCCGACCTGGTGCGGGTGAGCCTTGACATCTTGAACAAGAAACCTGTTCCCCCGGCGGTTTTCGTAGATCACAAGCTTTTGACTCCGATCACAGTGGACCATTTCTATCCCAATGACGGTTTGCTGCAAAATTCGGCGGCCGCTTTCGACCGAGTGTCGGCTTCCGCTTAGAGGGTTCCGTGGAAGTACTCGGTTCTGCACTGCAAAAGCCTAGGGAACTGCATTGCCTGGCCACGATCTGAGGCGGCGCGAATCTCACGTCCAGCTCTGGCACCGGCCCACTTCACGTTTACGTTTCTCATTACGAAACACGACACTCGCGTTGACCCTGCCTATGGCAAATGAGACTATCGGCAACCTGATCCTGGCGTAAACTGCCCCGTTCAAACTGTCTGCGAGGTCAGAGTTGTGAGGAGGAAGAATGAACACAGTGCGTAGTGTGGTCCGCGTTGCGACCCTGGTTTTGCTCTCGACGGTTGGATCGGTCTTGCTGGCGCAAACTTCCACCGACGCCCTGAAGCAAGGGTTTGAGAATCCTCCCAACTCCGCGCGGCCGCGCGTGTGGTGGCATTGGATGAACGGCAACATCACCAAAGAAGGCATCAAGGCAGACCTGGAGTGGATGCACCGCGTAGGCCTCGGGGGCTTCCAAAATTTTGATGCCGCGCTCAATACGCCCAAGTTCGTGGACAAGCGCCTGGTTTACATGACTCCCGAATGGAAGGATGCATTCAAGTACGCAACCACCCTGGCCGACCAACTCGGCCTCGAAGAAGCGATTGCAGGATCGCCGGGTTGGAGCGAATCAGGCGGCCCTTGGGTAAAACCGAATCAAGGCATGAAGAAAGTGGTTTGGAGCGAACTCCGCATCGAAGGAGGCAAGCCTTTTAGCGGCGTTCTGCCACATCCGCCGACTACAACGGGGCCGTTCCAGAATTTGCCAGTGTTTGATTTTCTTGCCGCCTTCACCGGGCAGCCCCAGCCCGCCGCACCGAGCTTTTATGCAGATACGGCGGTGATCGCCTACCGCGCGCCAGAGAGCGATGTAGCCCTGTCAACCTTGAACCCAAAAATTACAGCCAGCAGCGGAAATCCCGATGTTGCCTTGTTGAGCGACGGCGACCTCGTGAAGACGACCCAGCTACCGAAGGCGGACACAGGCCAACAAGCCTGGATTCAATACGAGTTCCCTTCTCCCCAGGCGGTCCGGGCGGTGACATTGGTGATCAACGATCCCCAGGCTTCCATGGCAAACATGTTCGGAGCGGCACCGTCGATCGCCGATGTTGAAGCCAGCGACGATGGCCAAAGCTTCCGAAAAATCGCCGATATTCCTGCCGACGGAGGTGTCGAGCACACCATTGCATTCCCGGCCGCCGTCGCGAAGTTCTTCCGCGTAGCCTTTGTCACCAAGCCTCCCGCGGCCTTCGGCAATTCGGAATTCGACGTGGACAACGCCTTCGGCGATATGAGCGCTATGAAACCGAATCCCAATTTTGAGATTTCGGAGCTGCTGCTGCATCCCGGCGCGCGCATCAGCCGCTTTGAAGAGAAGGCCGCATTCGCCAATCTGCCGAGTTTCGACCCGTATCCGACTCCCGACGTCGCCACAAGCGATGCCATTCGCAAAGAGGATGTCATCGACCTGACATCTAAGATGCAGCCCGATGGAACCCTCGCCTGGACGCCGCCGGCGGGTAACTGGGTTGTCCTGCGCTTTGGCTATTCGCTACTGGGTATCACCAACCATCCGGCGTCGCCGGAAGGCACTGGACCCGAAGTGGACAAGCTGAACCCCAGCGATGTTCGCGAGTACATGACCAAGTATCTCGACAACTACAAAGATGCGGTCGGAGACTTGATGGGCAAACGCGGATTGCAGTACGTAGTCAACGATAGTTGGGAAGCGGGCGCACAGAACTGGACCGACAACTTGATTGCCGAATTCACCAAACGCCGTGGTTACGATCCGCGCCCCTGGCTACCCGTGCTCGCGGGCCGAGTAATCGACAACGCCAAAGCTAGCGAGGGGTTCCTTTGGGACTTGCGCGAGACGCTCGGCGACATGCTCGCGGACTATCACTACGACCTGATCACCAAGATGCTGCACGATCGCGGAATGGGCCACTACGGCGAGTCGCACGAGGAAGGCCGGGCGTTCATCGGCGACGGCATGCAGGTCAAGCGCAGCAACGACGTCCCCATGTCGGCAATGTGGACCCAGAAACCTGGTGTGAATAATGATCTTCCCGGATACAACGCCGACATTCGCGAGTCCGCCTCCGTGGCGCACATCTACGGACAAAACCTTGTGGCAGCGGAATCGATGACGGCATCTTCAGGCGCGTACGCCTGGTCCCCATTGACGCTGAAACCCACCGCGGACAAAGAAATGATGATGGGCTTGAACCGTTTCGTCATTCATACGTCCGTCCATCAACCCCTGATGGACAAAAGGCCGGGCTTCAGCCTTGGCCCGTTCGGCCAGTGGTTCAATCGCAACGAAACCTGGGCGGAGCAGGCGAAGCCCTGGGTCACGTATCTGTCCCGAAGTTCGTACTTGCTACAGCAAGGGAAGTTCGTTGCCGACATCGTCTATTTCTACGGTGAGGACACGAATCTGACGGACCTCTTCCTGCATAAGGCTCCGGCGATTCCCGACGGCTACAACTTCGATTACATTAATGCGGACGCCCTGATCCAGGTTTTGACCTTCAAGGATGGGCAACTGGCCACCCCGAGCGGCATGCACTATCGCGTGCTAGCGCTCGATCCGCACGCCCAACACATGTCCGTTCCGGTTCTGCGCAAGATTCGCGAGCTTGTACAGGCTGGCGCGATCGTCTCTGGACGAAAACCCACCGCTACCCCAAGCCTCGCAGACGATCGAAAGGAATTCCAAAGCATTGCCGATGAACTTTGGGGATCTGGCGATGGCGCTTCTTTCGGTAAAGGTCATGTATACGGAAAACAGACTCTCCGCGAGACTCTCGCCACACGGCACGTAGCTCCCGATTTTACCTATACCCGCCCTCAATCGGATACCAATGTGCTCTTTGTTCACCGCCAGGTTGCCGACGGCGATCTTTACTTCCTCGACAATCGCAACGATCGCTATGAATCCCTGAGCGCGACCTTCCGCGTCACAGGGAAGGCAGTGGAATTGTGGCATCCGGAAACAGGCGCCACGGAGCCCGGGTCTTACTACAGCGCCGAGGGGCGAACCACGGTACCCTTGAAACTCGCGCCGTGGCAGACGGTATTCGTGGTCTTCCGCAAGCCAGCGCCAGCTCCCTCACGTACTCTGCCCACCGTGTTAGAAACTTCTTTGGGGAACATCGATGGTCCATGGCAGGTAAGTTTCCCGCCGGATCTCGGTGCACCCCCCTCAGCGACCTTGGAATCGCTCACGCCTTGGAATGAAAATTCCGATGAGGGCATCAAGCACTTCTCCGGGACTGCGACTTATGCCAAGTCGATTGCCGTACCTGCGTCCTGGATCAAGCCGGGAGCTCGCATCTGGCTAGATCTGGGCGCCGTCAAGAACCTGGCCCAGGTCACCCTGAATGGGAAGGATTTAGGAATCGTCTGGACACAACCATTCCGCGTCGACATGACGTCCGCGTTGCGTCCTGGCGGGAACCAACTCGAAGTGAGGGTTACCAACGGTTGGGCAAACCGCATCATCGGCGACCGCCAGCCGAACGCGCCCAAGCAGTACACCTTCACGACGCCAAAATTCTACAAAGCGACTGCGCCGTTATGGGCTTCCGGTTTGCTAGGCCCTGTCGGGATCGTACAAAGCGTCGTTATGAAATAGGCGAGGCCGGTGGGCGTCGATCCCTTCGCCAACTCAGTAGAGCAGCTTTAAAGAAAACTGAATCTGTCGCGACGTTCCGGCTGTTTTGCTGATGAAACCGAAGCCGCTGCCGGTCACGATGTTGTTCGGCAATCCGAAGTTGACGATATTGAATAGGTTGAAGAATTCCGCGCGAAATTCAAGAGTGCCGAATTCGGCGTTGCCTCTGCGCCCAAACGGTGTGTCCTTGATGAGCGCCACATCAAAGTTGTGAAAGCCAGGGCCCCGGAACGTGTTTCTCCCCAGGGTGCCGAACTGGCCATGATTCGGGCCCGTTCCTCCTGGCAAATTGATTGGGGTAAAGAAGAAGGTGTTGTTGTTCTGCCCGCGCCCGAAATAATCCTGGCGGACCGCGCGGCTCGTCGAGAACTGCGGGAGCGAAACCATGTCTGGGCGATCAGCCCCGCCCAGCCCTGCGTCCGTCTGCTGCACTCCTGAATAAACACTGAACGGTGCCCCGGTCATGAGAGTGGTCACGTTCAGGAACTGCCATCCCGACGTGAGTGTTTTCCCCAAGGGACGCAGGAAACTCACTCGCTCCAACCGCAACAGCTGAATGACACTGGCCGTGAACACGTGCGTCACGTCGAAAGTCGCCGGGCCTTTCTCCGCTCCTGGATCCCAAGGATTCTGTGGTCCGGTCTGCAGCACCGTTCCCGCGGACCCCGAGCCCACCAGCACCGCACTGGTATCGTCCAGGACTTTCGAATAGGTATAGCTTGCCTGCAGACCGAGACCGGCACGAGCAGAATTCTTGGCCAGGCTAGTTTGCAACGCATGATAGGAGGAATGGGACCCGCTGCTTATCACGGTTTCAGCGCCGTAACCCCCGGTAGGGTTCCCGGCAGAATCAAAACGAGTGTAAGGTGCAAAGGCTGGACCAGCCCCCCCATATCCATTGGGTGAAAAAATTCTTGCCAGGTGGACGCCGACCGTAGCTACGTAAGACGCGCTGAACTTCACATCGCGGAACAAATCGTGATCCAACCCCAGAGTGTAGGAACCGATATACCCGTTGCGGAAATCGTGTTGAAACCCGCTCACCGGCACCAGTTGCACTTGTTGACCAGGCACACTCGCCGAGATATCGGCCTGAAGGCGATCCAGATCAAGAATGGTGTTGGGTTTCACGCTCTGCGTGGTTCCCGCGGGGAACACCGGCTGCCCATTGGTCGCGTATGCGGTTGGAACCTGCAGGGGAACAATGGTATTGCTAAACGGCACCGCAATCGAGGGCGTGGCGCTCACAAAAGCCGGGTACACGAAGGGCACGCCTGCGGTCAGGAAATTATCCTGCCAAAGATTTGGCAGCAGCGTCGTAATCGCACCTCCGGCATGCAAAACCGAGTGATGCGGCAGGGCATAATCCATCGCAAGTCGCGGTCCCCAGCCGCCCCAGTCCTGTTTGTACGGCGGTTGCGGATCGACGACAAAGATCTGTTGGGCGGTGTGATCCAGGTAGGACGCCGGTTTCCCGGCCGCATCGAGAAACATCATGGATGACGTCCGCTTGGTGGCCTCATGAATGCGGCTGTTGACCTCATACCGCAGCCCGTAGGTCAAGGTCAGCTGAGGAGTCGCTTTCCAGGTATCCATGTAATAGAAGTTGTACGCCTCGCGCCGGACACCAGCTTCGTTGAATCGTTTGCCGGTCGGAGTAAACGACGCAACCGCATACATGCTGTAGGAGTAAGGAGTCGCCGTGAGCAGTCCAAACAGCGAATCGGGAAGCTGGTCCCCGGGTTGGATGTCGTGATTTCCGCTTGACGAAGGGATGAAAACCGGTGAATAGGCTGCACCGCTACCGAAGGCATATGTGCCGTTTGGCGCAATACCAAAAATGGTGGAGTCACGATTCGCGCGAATTTCGGCACCAAATTTCAAGCTGTGCGCGCCCCGGATGACTGCCATGTCGTGTTTGAGCTGGTACAGGTTTCCGTAAGAACCGTAGATCGATCCGGCAGGCGCATTGAAGGCCTCAAACAGACCATCGCCAAAAGTAATTCCGGGATGCGTGTGATCGATCGCCGGGAAAAACGGCGTACTTCGTATGTAGCCCAGCGCAGTGTCCGACGTGAAGTGCGGACTGAATGTTCGCGAATACTTGACCGTGGCATTTCGCTGATGATCGAAGAACTGGACGGCGAATCGCGGATCGATTGCGGTTTGGTCCGGATTGTTCGTTGGTCCAGTGACCTGATTGAGGCTGAACCGCGTGAGTAGTTGGGCTTTGTCCGAAATCTTGTGGTCCACACGAATCGAAAACTGATCCGTCACCGTGGAGACTTTCGAAGAGGTCGAATAGGTGCGCGGCCCGAAGCTTCCCTGGGGAGTATTCGGAAGTGGATACGCATTCAGGATGGGCACGACCGCTGGGTTCACCGGGACGGTGTACGTGTCGGTAAAATTCGGTCCGTTATAGACGACGATGCCCTGTCGCTCGGCAGCGGTTGGGACGCGCACGACTTGAGTCGTACCGAGAACTTGCCGAAATCCCTGATACTCGCCGAAGTAGTAGGTTCGGTTCCGCCCGTCATAGATTCCCGGCAGAACGATGGGGCCGCCGTTGGTGAATCCAAACTCATTTCGTACGAATGGCGGAATCCGCCGGCCACTCACGGATTTCGGCGGATCGAAGTAATTGCGGGCATCGAAAGCCGCATTGCGGACGAATGCAAAAACCGTGCCGTGGACCTGATTCGATCCAGAGTTGGTCACCACATTGGTGTAGCTGGCGCCGCCGTGACCGATGTCGGCCGACATCACGCCCGCGTTCGATTGCACCTCGTGAATGGCGTCGACATTGAAGTTTGAGAATGTAGCCCCACCCATCTCCGGATCTGTCGTGTCCGCACCATCCATGGCAAACACGGTTGCCGAGCCTCGCTGTCCGTTGACAGCAAATTGTTGCGTGAAGTTCGCGGCGCCGTTCGAGTCGGTCATGGTTCCGGCCGCAAGCAGCAACAGCTTGCTGAAGTCGCGCGAATTCAGCGGCAGACTCGACACCTCTGTGCCGGAAAGATGCTCGCCGCCTGACGACTCGCTTCCCTGCAAGTTGTTGATCCCCCCTAGAATCGACGCTCGCAAGTCTCCTCCCTGCTGGCTGAGGCGAAGGTTGAAGCTCAACCCGGAGTGCCCAGCAACCCTAAGCGGCTCTTTCGTAGCATAGATCTTGCCGGCCACTTCGACCGTGACTTCATATTCCCCAGACGAGAGTTTTGGGAACGAGAACTCGCCGCTGTTAGAGGTGATGGCGGGGGAAGGAGAATCGTGATCTGCGGAATTCAGCCGAATGGTCGCGGCCCCTACACCGACCCCTTTCTCATTTGTCAGACGGCCATTCCAGGCGACCCATGAATCGGCTTTAGCAAGAAGGACGGACCCAAGGAAACACGCGAATACTGCAACCCGAAAGCACATATCAGAATTATAGCCAGCAACACTGCTGATGTCGGCGAAGAACCCTGTTTCCGCAGCAGACACGCGCGATAGCGAGAGGACCAGGTGGCTGCAAAGGTCCTCGCCCGTAGGGCCCTGATCGCGCCAAAGGCCTGGAGAGAGTACTTTCAGGCAGGATTAAAAACCCAGCTACTCCCCAGCACGGAGTTTCAGTTTGTCCGACATCCGCACCAAGTCGGCAATGGACGTGGCATTCATCTTTCTCATCACCTGGCCACGATGCATCTTGGTTGTGACCTCACTGATTCCGAGTTGGTCGGCAATTTCTTTGTTCGTAAGTCCATTTGTGACCAGGTGCAATACTTCCCTCTCGCGCGCCGTGAGCTCGTCAAATCGCGATTTCAGCGCGGAAAACTCGGCGCGAGCGACCCGCTGGGCACGGTCATGCGTCAAGGCCTGCTCAATCGCTTTTAGAAGCTCACGCTTCTGCACTGGCTTCATCAGAAACTCGATGGCGCCTGCTTTCAAGGCGCGGGAGGCACTCGGCACGTCCCCATATGCAGTGATAAAGATGATGGGAATCGAAATCCCTGCTCGCGAAAGAGCCTGCTGAAAATCCAGGCCATTGGCGCCCGGAAGCTGCAAGTCGAGCAGCAAACAACTGGGCCTATCGGGAAGCTCGGAGCTGCGAAACTCTTCTGTTGAACTGAACAACTGCGCGTCAAAGCCAACCGACTCGAGGAGGTTTCCAAACGCCTCTCGAACCGAGGGATCGTCGTCCACGACAAAGATCGTATCTCGCGCGTGCATCATTCCGTTTCGGATCGAGCTTGGTCAAGTATTGAGCCCAAGGTTCCCCCCTGGACTTTTCAGGCGCCGAATCTTTCCGCGGCGCGGGCCTTGGCCTTTGCGGCTTCTTCTTCCCGGTTCTTTCGCGGAGCAGTGGTTTCAAGAGACCGGAGCAGACGCGCCGACGCACCCGAGACTTCATCGATCGCCGCGGCGAAGGCTGCCTCATTCGCTTTCGAGGGCTTGGTAAATCCGCTGATCTTTCGCACAAACTGCAACGAGGCTGCCCGAATCTCATCCTCGGTTACCGGCGGATCGAAATTGAACAGTGTCCTGATGTTACGGCACATGAGCATCACCCGATCTCTATGATATGGGAAGATCAGGTCTTCAGTAACATACCTCCACCTGCCGCGGTCTCGTTCACTGCATGAACGAGCAAGTGCCTTTGGGGGCACAGGAAGCGGTCTGGCACCCCGGGGCCGACGCCAATACAGTGGTCACTGTTTTCTGTCACTTCCACCGATTCGAACGCGGACGAACCCCGGCGAAGGCGGACGCTTCTAAATTGAAAGACGAGTCAGGTGACGCACCCGGGCTCTTGCCTCGGGAATAGAAGGCTGAAGCCTCGGGTGCAGTGTTTTTTTACCGTGGCTCAAGCCGCATAGCGGTCGAGCGTGTTATCGGGAATTCCGAACTCCTGCAGAGTTTGCGGATCGGAGCAGGCGCGTAGCAGCCGCCGCCAGCCGAGCCTGTGTTTGAGCCATTGGGCAACCACGGTATTGTCTTTTACGTGATGCGTAAGATCGTCAGGAGAAAGACGCTGCCACTCGTTCGAGAGATGTTCTCCGGCGAGTTCGAGGTCACCCTTCTCCTCGCCGCTGCACAGTTTCCGAACTTGCACCGCGTCTTCGTAAATTCGATATTCCTCGACGCCCGAGCCGTTAGCAGCCTCGAGGCGAAGGGTCATCGGCATGAGCACCATGATCATTTACCCCGTTCCCGGCCAGAGGTACTAGAGATGACAATTTCCGTCATACGGGACAATCAGGGTGATCACCCAGATGGCTCAAGAAAGAACCGTAGAGTCCTAATCTTTGCCAGATCCCCCCCGGGGGCGTGTTATCCTTCACGGCCGTGAACGCAAAAGCCATCACTCCGATCCTCAACGTTTCCGACCTGAGTGCCAGCTTCGCCTGGTTTGAGAAATGGGGTTGGAAGAAGCTCTGGGACTGGGGTGCTCCCCCCACCTTTGGGGCGGTTGGCTCCGGAGAGTGCGAGATCTTCCTATGTAAGGGCGCACAAGGGGGGCGCGGCCGGGGAACGAACACTACCACGTTTCAACAACAAGGAGACGAAGAGGCTGACAAAGGTATCTGGATGTCGATTTGGGTGGAGGATGTTGACGCGGTGCACAGCCAATGCGTCGACGCGGGTTTGGAAGTTACCTTTCGGCCTACGAACATGCCTTGGAACGTCCGTGAAATGCACCTTCGCCACCCCGATGGACATGTTTTCCGTGTGAGCCGCGGGCTCCACGACGAAGGATAGATCGTCATATTAGGCCTCGTATGGCAGACGCTCCGGATCCTTATCGCCTCCAAAGATTTATTGACGCCCAGGAACCAGTGTTTTCTAGAGTGCTGGCTGAACTCGCGCAAGGACGCAAGTACGGGCATTGGATTTGGTTCATCTTCCCGCAAATGAAAGGTCTTGGCCGAAGTTCCACGTCGGAGTTCTTCGGCGTTTCATCTCTGGGCGAAGCAAGGGCGTACTTGCAGCATCCCTTGCTTGCCCCGCGCCTGATCAAGTGCACGGAGCTGGTCAATGCCGTCGAAGGTCGCGACGCGGAAGAGATTTTCGGCGACATCGACGCCATGAAATTTCGGTCTTCCATGACCTTGTTTGCCTACGCGGATCCCGACAATCGAATCTTCTCCGCTGCGCTCGCGAAATACTTCGCCGGAGAGTTCGATTCGCGCACTACCGCTTGCCTTCAAGAACAGGGGGAAATTTAGCCGATTCTTCAGGAGGCGAGGAGGGATGCATGCGCTCCCTCGACCGTTGCCGTACTCAAGCTGGATGTCCGGTCTTAAAATGGAAGGCCTTGAGCGCGGGAGACACTGCTTTTTTGGGGAGAAGCAATACCGGTCACAAACTGATACCGCTTTTCTTTTCCGCCCCGAGACCGCCTGATCAATTCAAGAAGTACGTCTTGTATAGCGTATCCCGCTGCACGGGCCTGAATCCGGCGTCGCGGATGATCCGGCGGAGTTCCTCCTCCGTCGTGCGGTTGGTAACGCCCGCCGCCCGCACGACATTTTCTTCCAGCATGACTGAGCCTACGTCGTTGCCGCCAAAGCGCAAGCCCATCTGGCAGACTTTCAATCCCTGCGTCACCCAACTCGACTGCACGTTCTGGAAGTTAGAGAGGAACAGGCGCGAGATAGCGAGGTTCTTCAGATATTCGACAGCCGTGGCTTCTTCCCACTTGCGGCCGCCAAGCGCGGTATTCGCGGGTTGAAACGTCCAGGGGATGAAGGCGGTGAATCCGCCTGTTTCTTCCTGCAAGTTGTAGAGCACTTGCAGATGGTGAATGCGGTGCTCGAACTTTTCGCCGACGCCAAACATCATCGTGGCCGTGGTCCGCATGCCGAGCTTGTGCGCGGTCCGGTGCACGTTGAGCCAGTCTTCCGTCAGGCACTTTAGGCGGGCGATGCGGTGGCGCACTTCGTCATGGAGAATCTCCGCACCACCGCCGGGAATGGAATCGAGTCCCGCATCGCGCAGCCGCGAGATCGTGTCGCGAATGGTAAGCCCACTGTATTCGGCGATGGCGATGACTTCCGAGGCCGAGTAGCAGTGTAGATGAATTCTCGGGAAGCGCTGCTTGATGCCGCGTAGCATCTGCTCGTGCCAGTCGATCTTCAGGTCTGGATGCAGGCCGCCCTGCATCAGCACGCCCGTGCCGCCGAGCTCCACCGTCTCGCGGATCTTCTCGTAGATCGTCTCGAACTCGAGGATATACCCCTCTTTCGCCTTGGGCCCCTTCAGCGGACGATAAAACGCACAGAACGTGCAGTACTCGGTGCAGTAGTTCGTGTAATTAATGTTGCGGTCGATGATGTAGGTGACCACTCCATCGGGGTGCAATTTGCGGCGCACCGCATCGGCCTCCATGCCAATACCGACGAGATCGTCGGAGCGATAGAGTTCAAGGGCCTGGGCTTGGGTGAGGGACATGGTTCTCGATTTATTCTAACTGACCGAGCAGTTTCCAGGTTTCAGGCTTCTGCCGCGGCGCGATGCTAGTCTCAGACCGCTTCCCATCGGCCTAGCCTGTCATTAAGCTTGCCGCCCCTCCAATGTTTTTTCTCTTGACCGATGGGCTCCAAAGTGTTACATATTGTAACGTTACGATGACTAACAGAAAACTGGCGCGTCCAAAGAATCTGGGAGAGGTGGAGCAGGTAGTCATGGACTACGTGTGGTCTGAGGGGCCGGTGACGGCGGAACGCTGCCGTGAGGCGCTCGCCGCCTCGCGTCCCATGAAGGACTCCACCATCCGCACCATCTTGCGCCGCCTAGAGGAAAAGGGCTACGTCACGCATGAGGTGGACGGCCGCACATTCATCTATCGCGCTTCCGATGAGCGTCAAAACGTTGCGGTTCGTGCGGTAAAAAGCATTATCGATCGCTTCTGCGGCGGCTCCGCTGAAGAACTCGTGCTTGGCATGGTAGACAATGACGTGCTGGACCGTAAACAACTGGAACGCTTAGCTCGCAAAATTGCGGAGAACGAAGACAGGAGCGTTCGAAAACCTAACCGCAAAGACATTCCCGAGTAAGAGGAGCTATGACGATACTTGGTCCTGAAGCCGCGATTTTCCTGGCGCAGCTTGTCACGGCAGCCGCACGAACCCTGATTCTTGCGGCAATCGCCGGCCTGCTGCTAACGGCATTGCGAGTCAAAACCACTTCGGTGCGGTTGTTCACCTGGACCGTGGTGCTCTATGCCGGGCTCTGCATGCCGATTCTTGGAGGAGTGTTGCCGTCGGTACGAGTTCCAGTCCCGTTCGGCAGATCTACACCGACCAAACTCCTAAATCAGGCTAAGGGCTCGATCGCCACCGTTGCTCCTCCGCCGCACCCGCTCACGATCGACACGGAAGAGATCGCGACGGCGAACGGGTCCGACCCATCAGTCGAGATTACGAATCGGACCGGGCAAGAGAAACACTCTTCATGGACAGTATCGCCGGTTTTATCTCAGTGGGCTAGGGTCGCAGTGTGCACCTATCTCGCGATCGCGCTGCTCTTGCTTGCCAGGTTCGTCGTTGGAGTAGGACTTGCCCGGCGTTTGGTCCGATCCTCAATCCCCATTGATGATCCACGCATAAGCGTCCGCCTTGCCTCGCGATCCTATCTGTCCAGCCGGCCTCGCTGTCCGCGCGTCCGCGAATCACAATCAGCTACGGTACCCGTGACATTTGGGATTTCTACTCCCACGATCATTCTGCCTAGCTCCTGGCGGCAGTGGGATGACGACAAACTGACTGGTGTCCTTACCCATGAGATGTCTCACGTGACTCGGCGCGATTGCTTGTCGCAAGCCGTTTCCCTCGTCCATCGCGCCATCTTCTGGTTCAGCCCTCTGTCCTGGTGGCTGAATCGTCACATCATCGAGCTGGCGGAACTGGCGAGCGATGAGGAAGCGTTGTCCCGGGGAGCCAATCAAAACAGTTACGCACGCATGCTGCTGGGATTCCTTGAAAGTATTCAGGCGGCACCAGGCCGCATTCGTTGGCAAGGTGTCGCGATGGCTAGTTCAAGCCGGGCCGAAAAGCGCTTGGAAAAAGTTCTTGCGTGGAGAGGAGATACGAAGATGCGTACAAAAAAATCGGCACTCATCGTGGTTGCGGCGGTAGCAATTCCAGCTTCGTTATTGGTGGCCGCCAGCCGGCCGGCCAGCCCTGGTCAATCTGGTTCGAGCAGCGGCACAGCTCAGGCTGGATCTGCTGCTCCACCTGCGATCCCCGCGATGTCGGAACCGGCTGTCGCACCTGCGGTTGCAGCGCCTCGGTCGCCGGCAGTGCCTGAGGCACCGCAGGAACGGATTTCCGCAGGAAATCACCATCACGGTTTTTCCCACCGGTATGGCTATGACGATGAGCAGCGCTTCGTAATCGTCTCCGGGAAAACGGATGGTTTTACCATATCTGGCTCCGCCGAGGATGCGCGGCACGCCGAGAAGCTGAAACAGGGCATACCAGGCGACTTCATCTGGTTCGAAAGGGATGAGAAGTCCTACATCATTCGCGATCAGGCCTTGATAGATCGTGCTCGCCAGCTGTGGGCTCCGCAAGAAGAACTCGGACGAAGGCAAGAAGAACTCGGAAAACAACAGGAAGTGTTGGGCCGGCAGCAGCAAGAACTTGGAGCCCGCATGCAAGCCGTGCGTGTGAAAGTCCCCGACATGACCGCTGAACTGGATAAGCTGAAAACCGAATTGAAGCAGCTTGGTCCCGATGCCACCGTTGAACAGATCGGCAGGATCCAGTCCGAGATTGGCCGATTGCAAAGCAGAATTGGGGAGATTCAATCTCACGCGGGCGAGGAGCAAGGAAAGCTCGGTGACGAAATGGGAGTTTTGGGAGAGAAGCAAGGCAAGTTAGGTCAGCAGCAAGGCGAACTCGGCCGCCAGCAGGGCGAGCTTGCCGAAAAAGCAAGCCGGGAAATGAAGCAGCTTCTCGACGATGCCATTAAGAAAGGAATTGCGCGACCCGAGAGCCCCGAACCCGGCGGCGCATCCCTCTAAGCTCGGGTGTGTGAACTAGTGGGCTCCGGAAGCTTTAGTTTTCAGGTTTTGCTTTCGGGCTAACTCATCAAATGCAGGGAATGATTGCGCTTCGGTGATGGTCGTCTCCGGAGGATTCAGTCCGCTGCTTAAAGCACGCGCTAGCATCTCGATCCCGGTGCCAGCGTTGGTTGGGACAATGACGGTTGCCGCTAGGGTTCCGCGACGGACATCGTTCTGTCCGGTTTTCGGCATGCCATCAATTCCGAGGAATGGCAAAGACAGCCAGCGGCTGCGCAATGCCAGATCCTGGATCTCCAGAAATGCCTTTCGCGCGCCGAGCGCCATGGAGTCGTCATGCGCGCAAACCGCGTCGAGCCCGCTCTGCTGCGATGTCGTAAGCTTTAGCCACGAGCTGACAGCTTTCTGCGCACTGGCTTCTGTCCAATTTGCTTTAATCGTTTTCACCTGCACGTTCGAGGGCTTGGCTTCCTGCATTCCTGTAGCGCGCTGCTTGGCAGCCAAACTGTCAGCCGGGCCATGGACCAACAGGATCGAGCCGCCATTCGGCAGTAACGCGGCAATCTGCCTGCCTTGAATGCGTCCGATTTCGGTGTGATCTGATGTGATGGAAAAGGCCGGAACTTTGGACCCCCTGCGCAGCTCCGCGAGATACTCCACGTCGCGATTGAGCACTACCCATCCGATGGCTGCAGCAATCGCGGCCTTGGCGACTTGCGGCATCGCAGTTCCGCCCACCGGCTCAAAAATAATGCCGGCCGGCCGGGACTCCGGGCTCGATTGAATGACCTTGAGTAGTTGCTGACTCTGCAGCACGGCATCGTTATCCGCATACAGCAATTCGATGTCAACCCCTGCCTTGGCCGCAGCTTGCTGTGCCGACAAAGCCTGTTCCTGTTGATAGTCGTTGTCGCGAGTTGTCAGCGAAACAATAAACTTCGGTTTCTTCACAACACACCTCTCGTGCTAGGTCCAGCTTAGCGAATGACCAGCGCCCTGTAAGGTAACCGAGGTAACTAGGTATTTATGCTTGTCTCTTGCCCGCTGCCACGAGTCGCAAGGAATCTCGGCTCACTCTCAAAAACCTTTCTTATGAAGCCGCACCCTCAGGGGATTGCGCGAAAGTGTGCTCGGGATGAGAAGCTTTGAAGAGACGGATGTGTTCTCAGGCCGCCTTGTGTTGGGGCTTGCTCGCAGCCGCTCGGGCGTCTTTATGACGGGAGCGTAGATACTTCACGAGCGTAAAGGCAGCGCCGATACCGGCCAGCGCCGCAAGGATCAACGCTGCCGGTTTGTAGTAGGTGGAAAAGAAAGCAAGAATCGCACCCCCGTAGAGAGCTCCGAGACCTGCCACGAGGGTGTAGCGTCCCGCGCGTCCCAGGGCCAAGGCGGCTAAAAACTTGTTCCGGGGATACTGCGCCACGCCCGCGGCCAGGAGTACCGGAACGATGGGGAAAGGCGGGGGCAATATTGCCGCCAACAAGACGGCGCGGAAGCCCCATTTCTGGAAACGGAGAAGGATCTTCTCCGCCCTATCTGGGCTGAGCTTATGCTCAATCGCCTGCTTGCCACCCTTGCGCGCGAGTGCATAGGTGAAATAGCCGCCAAGCACTGCGCCGATGGTGGCCATCAATGCGTAGTACGGCCACAAACGGCGATCGCTGGCAGCTAACCAGATGGTGATGACGTCCATGCTGCCAGTGAGAGGCACGGCGGAGTTATCGGCTATCCCGAGCAGCACGAGCCCCGGGCCGCGGAGGCGCAACACCCATCGCCAGATCAGGATTGTGCCCGGCAAGACAAACGGGGGCAGCAGCATCCTTGCTTAGAGGCGGTTTGCGTGCTGGGAGTGGTACGAGCAACTCGCGCCCAAAGGAGATCACTGCGACACTTGGGCCTCAATAAAGGAGAGTCTCGGAACTGCAGGCAGAATCCCGAAACGGTGGGCGTAGGCGTAAAACAGGCGCAGTCCATCCAGGCAATCATCATCCAAATGAAAATGGATGCTGCGCGTGAGGTAGTCGCTTGCGGCCTGCTCGCTGATGCCTAGCTTGGATGACCAGGTGTGAACAATCTGTGCAACATTGCCTGGCTCTAAACCGTGGTCACGAGATTTGTTGAAAACCGCAGCCAAATCTAATGAGGAACTGCTGAGCGCATCCTGGCGGACCGCCCAAAATGCGAACACAAACGGCTTTCCAGTAAAGCGAATCCACTCCTCCGCGAGGTCCCAGGTTCGATACTTCACACGATCCACTTGCAGGGCGGGATCGCCAATCAGCAGCGCAGCGTCGTTGCCTGCAAGCATTGAGTCGAGTTCGGGGGCGGACGAGGTGAATGTCCTCTGCCCTCCCCAGAATTTCTCGAACAATACCCGCGTGAGCGCCACCGACGTCAGCGAGGAGTTGTCGAGTGCGATCGTCCTAATCTCGTCCATCGGCAGGTGACTAACCAAAAGGATCGAGCGCACCGGCTGCTTGGATGCGATCGCCACACCGGGAACGACCACAAGGTTGGGGAGCGTGGCATAGGCGGCGGTAGGAATGATGCCAATGTCAGCGGTTCCTCGTGCCAACTCTGCTGCGCATTGCGAAGGCACGGTGTAGGAAACCTCGAACTCTGGGCTGGCAAGCCCGTGCTCGAAATCCCACATCAGGGGCGCAGTATTAAGGTAGGAAATGGCGGAGATGCGCATGGTAAGCAGGTTCTAGTTGATAGTTTTCAGCGTTTGGCCATTCACGATTCGAGGGGGAAAACACCACTATTCCTTTCCCGGAGCAAGGCCGTTTCTGAAACGGTGGTTGTGTTTTGTTTGCTGGTAGCTAGAAGCTTAGCAAAAAATTCTAACATCCAAGCGGCAAATGACCTGACTGGCGATTTCAGTCACCCAACTCGAGGCCTGCTGTCTTCACCCCCATGGTGGCTCAGGACTCGCGACCGACTCCGCCAAATATCCGGTCAAGTTCTTCGACGGAATGGAAGAAGAACTCCCTGTGGATGTTCAACTTGCGCAGGCCCCGTCTAGCGGGGGCTGAATCTAAGCGATGCCAGACTGCATCAGTATCCGAGGAAAGCTTAGCCCTCCTCCGGGAAAAGTATTGGGGGAACGTCCCATGCAGAGTTTCACAAGTCTCGAAGTTGTCCCTGTCATGCGGGCGGATCTTTTTCGAAGGGGGTTGTCGGGTGTCCAGCCCGTTGTGATGACAACATCAGCTCCTTGAGCAAGATCTGAAGGTTCTTGGGACTCACGAATGCGACCGGTTCTCCGCCGAGCGGGTCGAGGGGAAGCAAATGGGGCCTTTCCTAATAGAGCACCAGGTCACCGACAGCTGAGAGCTGACAGCTGACAGTTTTGTACCATTCGTGCTAGCTTCAAAAGCAATACCTGAAACTGAGGATCCATTGGCAAAAGGCTTAGTCATCGTCGAATCGCCGGCTAAGGCGAAAACAATTCAGAAATACCTGGGCAAGGGATACACGGTCGAGGCTTCGCTCGGCCACGTCAAAGATCTGCCCAAGAGCACTCTGGGTGTCGACATCGATAACGATTTCGAAACCGAATACATCGTTATCCCGGGGAAAGAAAAGGTTGTTGCCAAGCTAAAGAAGCTTGCCACCGGCGTGGACACGATCTATCTCGCGCCCGACCCCGACCGGGAAGGCGAGGCCATTGCCGCGCACCTCGCAGAAGAACTCGGGGACGGAGTCAAGAAGAAAAAGAAAAAGAAAAAGGACGAAGAAAACGGCCATGAGCGCATCCGCCGCGTCACTTTCAATGAAATTACCCAGCGCGCGGTGAAAGAAGCTTTTGAGCGGCCTCGTGACATCGATCGGCACTTGGTCGATGCGCAGCAAGCACGCCGTGTGCTCGATCGGATTGTCGGATATCAAGTTTCCCCGTTGCTTTGGGACAAGGTTCGCCGGGGACTTTCCGCTGGGCGTGTGCAGACCGTGGCCCTTCGACTGATCGTTGAGCGCGAACGCGAGATCAAGGCCTTCGAGAAAAAGGAATACTGGACGATCGACGCGCATCTTGCAGGGCCCAAACCGCCGGCTTTTGACGCACGCTTCCTCGGCAAAGGCGAAGAAAAGATTGAGATTCCGAACGAAGAGGAATCAAAAAAGATCACCTCTGCGCTAGAAAACGCGAGTTGGATTGTTCGCTCCGCCGAGAAAAAGGAGCGGAGGCGCAATGCCACACCTCCATTTACCACCAGCAAACTGCAGCAGGACGCATCCCGCAAGCTGCGTTTCAGCGTGAAACGCACGATGATGATCGCCCAGCGGCTTTACGAAGGCGTGGAACTTGGCGAAGAAGGCTTGGTCGGCCTGATCACTTACATGCGTACGGATTCGACCCGCGTCGCACCCGAAGCGCTCACGGAAGTACGCGAGTACATCGGCTCAAGCTACGGGCTGGATTACCTGCCGCAGTCTCCCAACACATATAAAGAGAAAAAGGAAGCGCAAGCGGCGCACGAAGCCATTCGCCCAACTTCGGCGGCGCGCCATCCGGATCAGGTCAAACAGTACTTAAAAGAAGATGAGTTCAAGGTGTACAAACTTATCTGGCAGCGATTCGTGGCTTCGCAAATTACACCTGCGGTGTTTGACCAGACTACCGTTGATATCGACGCCAAGTCCGGCACTGACACCTTCTGGTTCCGGGTGACTGGGTCGGTGTTGAAGTTCGACGGTTTCCTGAAAGTCTACGAGGAGTCCAAGGAAGGCAAAGACGAGGAAGACGAAGAACTGAAGCACAAGCTGCCGGCACTCGAAGCCGGCCAGAAGCTCACGCTGCGTTCTCTCAACCCGGAACAGCACTTCACCGAGCCGCCGCCGCGCTACAACGAAGCCTCGCTTGTGAAAGAACTTGAAGAGTGCGGAATTGGGCGCCCATCCACGTATTCGGCGATTCTCAGCACAATCCAGGAACGGCAGTACGTGCAAAAATTGGGCGGCAAATTCGTGCCCACCGAAATTGGGTTGGTGGTCACCGATCTGCTCGTCGAAAACTTTACCGACATTTTTGACGTCCAGTACACCGCACGTCTGGAAGAAGAACTCGACGAAATTGAGGAAGGCAAGGAAGGCTGGACCCAGGCGCTCGCCGACTTCTACAAGAAGTTCGAGAAGGATCTCCGCTACGCCCAGAAGCACATGGAGAACATCAAGCGGATGGAGAAGCCGACGGACGAGAAGTGTGAGCGTTGCGGCTCTCCCCTGGTGATCAAGTGGGGTAAGCACGGATCTTTCTACGCGTGCAGCGCGTATGACAAGGACGATCCGAATAGCTGTACTTTCACAAAAGAAAATCCAATCAACTTGCCGGACCTCGACTCGGCTGACATACAGGAAACCTCGCAGGAAGAATATTGCGAGAACTGCGGCCGGGTGATGGTGCTCAAGCGCGGACGATTTGGTCAATTCATGGCCTGCACCGGGTATCCAGACTGCAAGACCACGCGCCGACTCGATCAGGGCAAGAGGGTTCCTGATATTCCACTGGAAGAGACTTGCCCGAAGTGCGGACGCAACATGGTGATCCGCCACGGACGCTACGGAGAATTCACTTCGTGCAGCGGCTATCCAGACTGCAAGTACGTGAAGCAGAACTATATTGGCGTGAAGTGCCCGCTGTGCGAAGACGGCGACCTAGTGGAAAAGAAGGCGCGCAAGGGCAACACTTTCTACGGATGCAGCAATTACCCGAAGTGCAAGTTCACTTCGGCCAACAAGCCGATCGCGGAAAAGTGCTCGAGCTGCGGTGGCGAGTACCTGGTGGAAAAGTATTTAAAGTCAGGACCGGTGATCGCATGCCCGAACAAGGAGTGTACTTACGAGCGGCCAAATGAGAATGCTGCGCCCCAGCCGTGAGCAGCCCGACACCACTTCCTCGACTTCCGAAATTGCGACGCTGCTTCTCTCGGAATGACATCCCGGAAAAAGACTAGGAGACACTCCCATGCCTAAGACACCTACCGCCCAAGACGCCCAACTTATCATGCAGCTTTACGATCTCCGCCGTGAGGCCGAAATGCGCAAGGCGCGCGCCTGGTTCGCGGGATGGTGGCCAAATACGGCCGAGGAGATTTTGAAGGTCGTTCAGGGTGGAGGAACTCAGGAAAACGCATGGTTTCGTCAGGTGAGCGGCTACTGGGATATGGCGGCGTCCTTCGTATTGCGAGGGGCATTGAACCAGGACCTGTTCGTCGACAGCGGCACGGAAATGTGGTTCACGTTTGCGAAGCTGCAGCCTTTCTTGAAGGATGTTCGTCAACAAGCAAACTCTCCTCACTTCTACGCTCGCATTGAGAAGGTGGCTACTCGAACCAAGGACGGGCGAGAACGTGTGCAGATGATGGCGAAGCGTGCCGAGTCGATGCGGGCACGAGCCGCCAAGGCCTGAGATCAGACGGAATTCGAGGCGAGCGGGTCAGGAGATATATTCCCGGATGTACTCGTCCCTGGTTTCGCGCAGCTGCTTGAGATCTCCGTCGAAGATAATGTGCCCATCGCGAAGAATGAGGAAGCTGAAGGGCACTTCCGTGCGCGCGTGCGGCGGAAGAGGCTTCATCTTGTTCTCGCCGCGGTCAAAATAATGGGTCGCCATGGTGAACGCATCTTGCAGCCGATGCGTAACCAGAAGCGAACTGACCTTGTAAATATCCCGTTGCTTCACCACCAATTCGATGATGGTGTTCGAAGTGACCGGATCGAGCCCCCCGGTCGGCGAATCATAGAGGAGCACTTCCGGATGGGTGATAATCGTCCGCGCAATCGACACTCGGCGGCGCATGCCACCTGACAGTTCGGAAGGATATAAGTCAACCGTGTGCTCAAGTTCCACAAAGCTCAGCGCCTCGCGCACGCGCTCATCGATCTCTTCTTCCGATACTTTGCCTTCCTCGTACAGTCGGAAAGCCACGTTCTCGCGCACGGTCAAGGAATCGAACAACGCACTCTCCTGGAAAACGATTCCTACGCGACGCCGAAGGTCGAAGAGTTGATCCTCGCTCATCGCGGTCACTTCTTCTCCCAGGACGAAGATACGACCTGAATCTGGACGCAAGAGGCCCAAGGCAAGTTTCAGCAGTGTGCTCTTGCCAGACCCCGCCACGCCAAAAATCGCTTTGGTCTCTCCATGCTGAAGTTCGAACGAGACTCCGTCGAGCACAACCTTGTCCTCGAACGCGATGGAAACGGTTTCGAACCGGACCGTGATTTCTCCCGTTGGCTTTTGCTGAACTGTTTGCTCCAGTACCGATGGGGGCGTCGCCATAAGTGGTGTCACTGACCGAAAAGGGTCATGGAAAGCCGCGTCACAAAGAAGTCCACGGTAATAATAAGGATGGAGGAGGCGACTACTGCTTGCGTGGTGGCCCGGCCCACCCCCTGCGTTCCGCCACGCGCGGTTATGCCGTAATAGCAGCCGATGGTGGCGATGATAAAGCCAAATAGCACCGGCTTCGCTAGCCCCATAAAAACATCCTGGAGAACCAGTATCTGCCAAGCCGTGCTCCAATACTGGTGAGCATCCACTCCAAAAAACAGGGACGACGCCACTCCGCCACCAGCCAGGCCCAAGGCATCGGCGATGATCGTCAGAAAGAACAACATGGTGACGGTTGAGACCACCCTCGGCGTCACCAGCTTTCTCATCGGATCGGTGCCTAATGCCCGCATGGCATCGATCTGCTCGGTTACGACCATCGACCCAAGTTCACTGGCCATGCCAGAGGCGTTTCTACCCGCAACCATCAATCCCGTGATGACCGGACCGAGTTCCCGCACCATCCCCAGCGATACCAGTTGTCCAATCAAGGTGACCGAGCCAAAGCGCTGGAGCGTGCTGCCGCTGTTCTGCGCCAGCGCAGCCCCCGTGAAGAATCCCGTGAGAGCGATGATGGGCAAGGACCCCCAGCCAATTAGGTCGGCCTGTTGCGTAGTATCGGCAAGGTAGCGGGGGGCCGAAAATAAGGTCGTAATCGAGCGGACCGCAATCGACGCATAGTCCTGAACCGACTTAACCTGCTGTTTGAGCCAATCGCTCGGTGAAATGAGCTCGATATCCATCAGAGGGAATATAGCAGAGAGCCCCGAGCGATGAGCAGCTGCAAGAGGAGATCAGGATCTCCAGACAGCAACCAACACTGCTCGCGGCTCTTATTCTCTCCCCTTCTTTTTGATCTCGATATTGAGCCGTTTGATCTTCTGGTTGAGCGTGGAAAGAGGGATGTGAAAACGGTCGGAGGCTTCGGTTTGATTCCAACCGCACTTCTCGAGCATCGCGACAATAATCTGGCGTTCGCACTCTTCCATCACCTCGAACAGCGAGGCGTCCGCCCGGGTTTCCATGATCGGCAGAGTCGTTCCGCGGCCGGCGATGTGGTCGGGAAGGAGGTCTGGCCCGATATCGGTAGAGGACGAGAGCACCACAGCGCGCTCCATGACGTTCTCCAATTCGCGGACGTTTCCCGGCCAGGAATAGTTCATGAGAGGCCGCAGAGCTTCGGGCGTAATTCGACGCTGTGCTTGCTGATTCTCTTCTGAATATTTACGCAGGAAGAAGTCCACAAGCAGCGGGATATCTTCCTTCCGCTGCCGCAGCGACGGCAAATCGATGGTGATAACGTTCAGACGATAGAAAAGATCCTCGCGGAATTTCCCTTCCCGCACCAATTGGCGCAAGTCTACATTCGTGGCCGCGATAATTCGGACGTCCACCTGGATCTCATGCACTCCACCCAGATGCATGAACTTGCGGTCCTGCAACACGCGAAGAATCTTCGCCTGCGTTTCCAACCCCATGCTGCCAATTTCATCGAGGAACAACGTGCCGCGGTCGGCAATCTCGAACAGCCCCTTCTTCGAGGCAATTGCGCTGGTGAACGCGCCTTTCACGTGCCCGAAGAGCGTGGATTCCAGCAGATCTGCCGGCATCGAACCCGTGTTCACCGGCACGAAAGGGCGGTCTCGCCGGGGTGAATTTAGGTGCAGGGCCTTCGCGATGAGCTCTTTTCCGGTACCGCTTTCGCCTTGCAGCAACACGGTCGAACGGCTCTGTGCGACCTGGCCCACGAGATCGAAAATCTTGAGCATCGGTTCGCTCTTCCCCACGATGCTCTCGAAGTTGTAGCGCTGCTTGAGCGCGCGCTTCAGCTGTATGTTTTCTTCTTCTGCCTTGCGCCGTGCCACTGCCGCTCGCACGTCCGCCAACAGCTTTTCGTTGTCCCAGGGTTTCTGCAGGAAATTGGTGGCGCCCGACTGCATCGCCCGGACGGCATCCTCTACGGTGCCATAGGCCGTGATCATGATGATCGAAAGCTGAGGGTCGATAGCGCGTATTTCCGGCAACAAATCGATCCCGTTGCGGTCGGGAAGCGCCAAATCAAGGAGGACGAGGTCAAAGGGGCGGTCGCCGAGCCTGGCCAAGCCCTCTTCTCCGCTGGCCGCGGTGCCAACGCCATACCCTTCCAGTTCCAGCAGGGTCTGCAGCGACTCGCGGATCGCAGCCTCATCATCGATGATGAGCACGTTTCCCTGTCCCGACAGAAAGCCGGTGCTCGCGCCCCGAGAAATGACTGCCGCCTCAGACATTCACAGCCTTCCGGATCAATGGAAATTGCAGATAGAAGGTTGTCCCTTCGTCAGGAGCGCTCTCTACGCGAATCTTGCCGGCATGCTCCTGAATAATTCCGTACGTAACCGACAGACCAAGACCGGTTCCCCGCCGTTGTCCATCTTGTGGCGATGCTTTCGTGGTAAAGAAAGGATCGTAGATGCGCTGAATATGCTCTTGCGCGATCCCGCTACCGCTATCCGACACTACGACGCTGATGCCGTCACCGTTATAGGTGGCGATCTTCAGCGTACCGCCCCCCGGCATAGCATCCTTTGCATTCAAGAAAAGGTTGAGAAACACCTGCTGAAGCCGCCCGGCATTCCCCTGGATGGCCGGCAACTGCGGCGTCAATTCGTCTTGCACTTTGATCTTCGTCGTCTTGAACTGGTGCTCCATCAGGTTCAGGGTATCGAGGATCACTTTGTTGACGTCCACTTCTGTAAACTCGGCAGCGCTGGTACGCGAGAAATTCAGCAGATTGTTAACAATCTCCGAGGCGCGGAAGGTCTGCCGTGTGATCTTGTCCAGCAGCGCGCTCCTCTGCTCGTCCCCCTGAAGCTGCTTCGATAGCAATTGAGCATAGGACGAAATTACCGCTAGCGGAGTATTCACTTCATGCGCCACCCCCGCAGCCAGCAGGCCGATCGACGAGAGCTTATCGGACTGCGAGAGCTGCGCCTCCAGTTCCACCCGCTCTGTGATGTCGTCCATGATGATCAGACGTCCCACCACGCTGAATTTCTTCGTGACCAGCGGCGCAATGGCAACGTTCACGATCCGCGTCTCGCCCGTCGGCGTGGCTAGGCGGAACTTGTAGAGATTGTGAATTCCTGGGCTTTGCCGGAGCCGGTAGAACTCCTGCGCGAACGGCCCGGAGAAGACCTCTCCCAGCGGACGGGTCAGCGCCTGCCAGCGCGGCAGGGCATACATTACTTCCATCTGCGAGTTCCAAGACTCAATACGCTCCTCGAGATCGACCGCCAGCACTCCAACGTTGATCGATTCGACGATGTTCTCGTTGAAATCCTTCAAGCGTTCGTATTGCGCGATCTTCTGTTCGAGCGAAGCGTACAGGCGAGCGTTCTGGATGGCGATTGCAAGGTATCCAGCTAGAGTTTCGAGCAGCTCGACGTCTTCACTGGAAAGGAAGTCGCCTTCGACCGTCTTGCCCAGAGCTAGAACGGCAACCGTATGCTTTTGCGCGCGGCAAGGGATGTAGTAGTTCAGATCGAGCCGCGCGATGGTTTCCTGTGCTCCGGTGCTTTCACGCGGAACGTTGTGCGTGTTTTCGAAGAACAGGTGGCCTTCGGCGTTCTCCGGCCGGGGCGCGCTCAAAAAGCTCAAGTCAAGCTGACCGGTCTGTTGAATCCCAAACGACTTCGCCAGGACAAAATTTTCCTGCTCGCCCGCAAGCAAAATCGCCATGCGGTCGACCAGCAAGGTGCGAGACAGTTGGTCAACCACGGCGGTCAGCATCTTATCGAGATCGGTTTCGGCGTTCAGCTCGCGGCCAAACTCAATCAAAGTGTGCCGATAGTCGTAACGCTGACGGTAAAACAGGCGGTCCATGCGACCCTGGATCCAGTTGCGAAGCGGCTCGAATAGTAGCGCCGTCACGGCAATCGCAAGCACCAGGCCCGCGGTTGTACCTGCGCCCGGGACACGGGTGTTTACGAACACCCCGACGAGGGCAACGATGGTGAAATATGCACACGCGATCGTGGCTGCCGCTAGCGCATACGCCATCCCGCGCTTGAAAATCAGGTCGACGTCCATCAGGCGGTAGCGAACGATGGCATAGCCGAAGGTTAGGGGCAAAACACCGAGGAAGAGAACGGAACTCTTTATGCCGCTGAGGCCTAGGGCGTAGGGAATGGCATAGAACAGCGTGTACGGCGCGATAGCGAGGATCGTCCCGCGCGTAACCCATTTCAGCTGCTGCCGCAGGATCGGCCGATCGGCATGCCGGTAACTGTACAAAAACACCATGGCGGCAGCCGTGAAGTAGATAACGAAATACGCGGAATCCAGGCTGTCCATTCGCCAGCGCAGCATCTCACTCGCCCGCGAAAAGAGCTTCGCCACAATGTGAAAACCCAGCAGTGCTACGCCGGGCATGTAGACCATCGGCGCCAGCCAGCGGCGCTTCTTGAGGACCACATGGTCTTCCGGGAACGTCAGAGCGAAATGCAGGAAAATCGCAGGCTGCAGCAGCGAGGCCGCGACATTGCCCCACCAGATGGTCCAATCAAACGCGTTCAGCTTGCCGGTGTAATGGAAAGCGTATAGGACAAAAGACGTTACGCAGAAGACGTAGAAGTGTGTCGAGCCTGGCGCGGTCCAACGGCGGAAGAGAACGTACAGGCCGATCGCAAGATAAATCAATGCAATCAGCCGCAGCCATGCATTGGAGCTCCGGTCGCTTGGAGACAAAACGGGCGAAGCATCGAAGGTAAACTGGCCGCGCTGGAGCGTGTAGTTCGGTTTCGACCACACCCCGTCGTGGTACATCTGGGAGACAAGTACCGCGATTGAGGTCACTGGGCGGGAGTCGATCGCCGACACCCGGTCCCCCCGTTTTATGCCTGCCTGAGCGCCCGGGCCCTTCGCATCCACCCTTTCGGCGACGATGTTGCCTTCGCGCTCAACCCACCAGACGCCATCGTAAGGCGCGACGAATTGCCGCTCCTTGCGGAAGTTGATCCATCCGAGCGTCACGGCAGCAGCCGTCAGCAAAACCAGGAACCCGGCCGTGAATCGAATTTGGAAATCCCGGTTCATCGAAAAATCGATTGGCTGCTGATAGACTCCCGTCTGGCATCAATGCACTTTGGGTGCCAACGCGCTGCCCTGTTGCCAATTCATAAGTCCCACGAGGAGAGCCGTTTATCAAATTATAGAATCCTTGATCGGGATCGGTTATGTTTTTTGGAAGATATCTCTGATATTCAGTAAGTCTATGCTGCGCTTCCGGTTACACATAGGTAATCCCCAAAAACGAGTAGAAAAAAGTGGGGAGCCGAAGCTCCCCTTTACAGAAGCGACAGAGGCGATATCTGCATACATAGAATTCACGCGCATCGAGAAAAGTTGTCCGGAACGTGCTTTTGATTCAAGACTCTTGTCGAGGATAGGCCGATGGACCTTGGGTTCGGGGGCGCTAGGCACGGAGCGTCGAGCTTGAATCCAGCTTCAGAGGATCGGTGCTTGGCCGGACTCAGCGTTCGCTTTCAGCGGAGCGGCCGTGGCCCTGCCATGGTTCTCATTCATGGGCTGCTTGGATACTCCTTCAGCTGGAGGCACGTCGTCGAAGGCTTCGCCGCCGGGCGGGAAGTTTACGCCCTAGATATGCCCGGCTCAGGATTCTCCGAGTGTTCTCCGGCGCTCGATCCGCATCTGCCGGCTGCAGCCGAGCGACTGCTAGAGTTTCTCGATCTTGGGGGCATCCGTTCCTGCGACTTGGTCGGCAGCTCCTATGGCGGGACCACCGCCTTATTTCTTGCTGCAAAGCATCCCGAACGCATTCGTACCCTGACTTTGGTCTCGCCGGCCAATCCCTGGTCACGCATTGGGCGGAAGCGTCTCGCGCTGCTGCGCCTTCCCGTCATCGCGCGCACTTTTCCAGCAATTGCCCGCAAAGTACGCCCCCTCCACTGGCTTGCAATTCGTAGAATGTACGGCGACCCTCGCCGCCTTGGGGGCGAAACTTTGCGCGGCTACTCGTTACCGCTCATGCGAAACGGGGTCCTCGAACATGCCGTCGCAATTACCCAAGGGTGGTATGCGGACATGGCGGAACTCGAAAGCCTGCTGCCCAGCATTTCCGACATCCCAGTCCTCCTGGTCTGGGGAAGCAAGGACCGGGTGGTCGACCTTGCCTCTGCTGGAATTCTGACTAGCCGCTTAAGGAACAGCCGGTTGGTGATCATGGAGGGTGCCGGTCATCTTCCCTATGAAGAGTGTCCCGAAGAGTTCGTCTCCCTGGTCAGCAAGTTCCTCGAAGAGTACCCGGCGCCGGGTGCTCGACGGGAAGTAACCTGACACAACCCTGCTTCGATGCTAGGCTCGGAATGGTTTGGCAGACATCTCGGCCAATTCGCGCTCTGTCCGAAGAATCCGCGGACTCATCCTCTCCGTGAGCCGCGGAAGTTCCGGGCCATGGCTGCGCTTTTTGGCGGCGGCTTTCGGTCTAGCTCTGGCCTTTGCGGCCGCGATCTTTTCGACCGCGTCCCGCGAGTCTGGCAACGTGTTCGCCACTGTTCTTCTGGCTTCGATCGCTCTCTTGCTGGCGGCGCTGGTCGGCCTCGCCACGGTCCCCTATCTCGCCCGCCGTGTCGAAGCCACGCGGGTTCGGGAAGCACTGGATTTCGAGGTCACTCGCTCCGGTGCCGTATATGTCGGGGTCGTCCTGGTCATCGGGATCGCAGCCCTGAATACCGGAAACAACCTGCTCTACATCATCGTCGCGATCTTGCTTTCTGCCATTCTGGTGTCGGGTGTTGCGTCCAGCCTTTGTTTGCGTGGTCTGCAGCTTGAGCTCAAGATGCCCGAGCACATCTTCGCCAATGCGGAGGTCTACGGGACAATCAACGTGCGCAACCCGCGGAAGTGGCTGCCGTCGCTCTCGATCAGCGCTATACCGGCAGAAACGGCCCGGGAGCGCAAGAAATGGAGCTGGGTCGCAACCCGGTTTCCGATTCCCCCGTGGCGTCCGCCGGAGAGACAGTGGCTTCAGCTGCCTGACCGGAAGCTGCGCCGGGTCTCGATTGATACGGGATCGGGAGTATTCCACCAGTCTGCCTACTTCCCACTCCTCCCGCCTGCAACCCAGCTGCAGGCGGAGGTCAAGCTGAAGTTCCGCCGCCGTGGGCGTTATCAGGAACGATTCAGCCTTTCTACCCGCTTTCCATTCGCATTTCTGGCCAAGACGCGCCGTGTTGCCCTTGCCCGCGAAGTGCTGATCTACCCAGAACTTACAACCTCGCAGGAGGTAGTCGAGCTTCTCCCGGTGGTCAGCGGGAAGCGTGAGGCCTACCTAAAGGGATTGGGTTCGGATCTCTACCGCATCCGAGAGTACCTCCCGGAAGACTCGGCTCGCCACGTTGATTGGAAGGCCACGGCCAAGTCCGGAGCCCTCAAGGTCCGCGAATTTGCCCGGGAAGACGAGCGCAGGTTACGCATCGTTTTCGATAACCCGGAGCCCCGGCTGCTTTCTGCCGAAAAATACGAGCACATGGTTTCCCTTGCCGCCTCAGCTGCCTGGCTCATGGCTGAACAAGGGGTGTACTTATCGTTCATCGCCCAGGAATATGAAGGGGTAGGGGATGTGTTCGGCTTTCTAGAACACCTGGCCACCCTTCAGCCGAAGACTGGCCCCTCGATCATCGAAACCCTGCCCAGTTCGACCGACTACAGCCTGGTGGTGACGGCCCAGAAGCGCGGCTCAGTTCCAGCCTCCATGTGGCCGAGTGGTTACTTTCTCTTCATTGATTGATTGAACCTCCCTTTTTTCACCTGGTTGGAAGGTAACCTTTCAATGGTTACTTCTGTTCATTGGCCTACCGTGACAAAGCTGGTACTTTCCTCAATAACAGGCGCAAATCGTGCGCCGCAGGTAAGAACGAATGTCCAGCCCCCATCTGATATTGGTGTTGTGGGTCATCCAGACTGTCATTCAGGCCTGTATCGCGGCCATTCTCTACCGTCGCAAGCTGCACAAGGATTTCCCTGCCTTTTTCGCCTACATTGTTGCTCAGATACCTATCTTCTGTCTCGAATTGCCCGTCTACTTCTATGCACCGCCAGGATCAAAGCTGTATTTCAGCATCTCATGGCTTGCCGCAGCGCTGAATCTGGTTCTTGCTTTCAAGATCATTCATGAAATCTTCCTGGACGTCTTTAAGCCTTACCATGCTCTAAAAGATTTGGGCGCTGCCTTGTTCAAATGGGCGGCAATCATCATGGTCTTGGTTTCGGTAGCTCTTATTGCACTTAGCCCATCCTGGGAGGATCCTCTCGCGAACAGCATCTTGATCGTGCAACGCTGTGTTCGTGTCGTACAATGCGGCCTTGTCATCTTCCTCCTGGCCTTCTGCGGTAATCTCGGTGTCGGATGGCGCCGTCTCAGCTTCGGAATCGCCCTAGGCTTTGGCCTTATCTCCGGGAGCGAATTGATCAGCACTGCCCTGTATTCCAGCGGGTGGGTACGCACTCCAATAGCGCAGGTCGCTATTATGGGTTCATATGTCTTGGGAATGCTCGTTTGGGCAATCTACTCCGTAATAAATCGCCGGTCGGAAATGGTTCCCGTGCTCGTGCCGCAGCGGTGGGATGAAGCCCTTATGGACATCCAGACTACCCCCGCAAATGAAGGTGACTCCCTCATCCCCATGTTCGAACACATGGTGGAACAAGCATTGTCTAAGACAACCAGCTCCCGCGTCTCCTAACCCACCTTTAGGGGAACCACTGTTCCAAAAACGGAACATCCGTACTCCAAAGATTCTCACTACTTGACAATCGGGCTATAATTCCTGCCACTAGGGTTTCCGCTCCCAGGGGACCCGCATGTAAGGAGAAAGTGTATGAAACGTGCGGTCAGGACTTTGGTCCTGGTGGTAGCCGTAGTTTGTACATGCCTAGCAGTGGCGGCTCCCGTTAACACCACCACGAATGAGGGTGGGCCGATGGGCGTTTGCACTCCGGGCCACTGTAAGTAACCGGAATGAAGCAACTTCGAAATTATGGGGCCCGGCTCTCGGGCCCTCTTTTTGTTTTCGACAGTTGCTGAAATTAAGACTCGGCTAACCAGCAATGAGGTTCACTGGATCGTTTCTCCCGGCTTCATCACCACAACTTCTATACCCTTCACCAGCTTACTCAACTCACTCGGACGGCCTGTAAGCACGGGAAATGTTGCAAAGTGCATGGGGATGACCGTCTGCGGCTTCAGCAAACCGCAGGCGTAAGCAGCCTCGCGCGGGCTCATGGTGTAGTGATCGCCGATGGGCAGCATCGCAATTTGGGGAGCATACAAATCGCGAATGATCGCCATGTCGCCAAACACATTCGTATCACCCGCGTGGTAGATCTTCACGCCGTTACCGAATTCGATTACATAGCCGCAAGCTTCGCCACCGTAAACTAGCTGATCGCCGTCCTGAATACCGCAGGAGTGATCGGCATGCACCATGGTGACTTTTATATCTGTCACCTGTTGGGTGCCGCCTTTGTTCATCTCCGCCAGATGATTGACGCCCTTCTTCGCAAGCCAGCGACAGAGTTCTGGGATTCCTACAACCTTGGGATTGTGTTGCTTCGCCAGTTCGACGGCATCGCCGATGTGATCGCCGTGTCCGTGGGTAATGAGCATGACGTCGAGGGCCTTCAGGGTTCTTTCTGATGCCGGACATGCCGGATTGTTCATGACCCAGGGATCAATCACGACAGTGTTCCCCTTAGGTGTTTGAATGCGAAACGTAGCGTGTCCAAGCCAGGTGATTTTCAATCCATTCAGCTGCATGGTCTGCCTTTCAGATGACTGGAACATTCTAGTTTGGCGGCCCCAGTTTGATTCATGTAGCTAGCTGCGAGTGGTTGTCTACTGCGGGTCGGGCAAGCGATCGAGTGATCGCTCCCCTCTGATGGCGTAAGATGTTCGTCCGTGGAAGAACTCAAGCTACTGATTTCCCGCGAACAGATCGCGAATCGCGTCGCCGAGATGGCGCAGGAAATCACCTCCGACTTCAGGGGAGAGGCCGTGCTGTTTGTCGGCATCCTTAAGGGAGCGGCGATCTTCTTGAGCGATCTCGTACGCCAAGTTCAACTCGACGCCACCTATGACTTCATTGGTGTCTCAAGCTACGGCAACCCGCGCGGACCGAAACAGGAGAATGTCTGGGACTCTACCGGCGAAGTGCGCTTGACAAAGGACGTGGAGCACTCTCTGCGCGACCAGAATATTGTTCTGGTGGAAGACATCCTTGATACCGGCTTGACTCTGAGCTTCCTCAAACGCCTTCTGCAAGGCCACCAGCCACGGCGGATCTGCGTTGCCGTGCTGCTGGATAAGCCCTCCCGCCGCAAGCTGGCGATTAGCGCAGACTATGTAGGCTTTACGATTCCAGATGAGTTCGTCGTTGGCTACGGACTCGACTATGCGGAAAAGTACCGTAACTTGCCGGATATAAGGGTGCTGCCGGGCGTCACACCAGCCGGGACCTAGCCAAATGTTGGGCCCTTAGAGAGCCCACGACGCGCTTCTACAGTACGGCGTAGGTCTATCGACGCTTCTCCGTTTTCCGCAACTCACGCTGCTATCATTGATTGGTGGAAATGGCTGCCGCGAAATCAGAAGTGCAGACGCACGTAGATCCTTTACTTCTCGAAGTGGCCGACGTGGTCAACACCACGCTCGACCTGGACACAACCCTGCGCCGTGTCGCGGAACTGGTGCGCAAAGTCATCGACTACGAGATCTTCGGCATCCTCCTGCTGAACGAAAAGACCCAGGAACTCTATTTTCGGTTTAGCGTTGGCCATCAGCGAGACATTGCCGAGCGTTTGCGCATCAAGCTGGGCGAGGGCGTAACCGGGACTGCGGCCCAAAAGGGTGAGGCCATCCTTATCGACGACGTTGCCGCCGACCCACGCTACATCTCGGCTTTGCCGAATGTGCGTTCCGAACTGGCGGTCCCGCTGATTGTGAAGAATCGCGTGATTGGCGTGATCGACATCGAATCACCCCAACCCCACCACTTCACCGAAGAGCACAAGCGGTTGCTGACGCTGATTGGCTCGCGAATGGCAATTGGAATCGAGAACGCCCGGCTGTACACGCGCATCAGCCGCCAAGCGCGCACACTTCTCCTGCTGAACGAAATTGCCCGCGAGTTGACGTCGATTCTGAACCTCGATGAACTCCTGAAGAGGGTAGGCGAGCTGCTGAGCCGCCTCATCGATTTCCAGATGTTCAGCATCCTACTGCTTGATTCCGCAGGCAGCACCCTGCAACACCGATTTTCTCTCCGCTTCCAGGAGAATATTCAGTTGAAACATGACGTTCCGGTCGGCGAAGGTCTTGTGGGTTATGCAGCGCAGCACAAGCAGGCGGTGCTCGTCCGCGATGTAAGGAAGGATTCGCGCTACATCGAGACCAACCAAGAGACACGATCGGAATTGGCTGTGCCGCTGATTTACAAAGACAACGTCATTGGAGTGCTGGACCTTGAGCACACTCGGCGCGGCTTCTTCACCGAGGACCACCAGCGCACCATCACGACCCTAGCGGCACAGATTGCCATCGCCATCGAAAATGCACGTCTCTACGAGCAAGTTGCCCGACAGGAGAAGCGGCTGGAACGCGATCTGGCCATGGCGCGAGAACTCCAATTTCGCTTGCTGCCGCAATCGCGCCCTAAGCTCGCGAATTTGGAAATCGCGGCGAAATTCTCTCCTGCGCGTGCAATTGGCGGCGACTTGTACGACTTTCTTTCCTATTCGAACTCGCGCCTCGCACTCGCGATCGGCGACATCAGCGGCAAAGGCGCGCCGGCCGCCATTTATGCTGCCCTCGTCAGTGGGATTCTGCGATCGCACGCGCCCATGGAGCCGGGCCCGTCGGAAATGCTTGCCGCCGTGAACTACTCGCTGGCGGAGCGACGCATTGAGGGGCAGTTCGTGTCCCTCATCTATGCCGTTTGGGATGACGAGAACCGCACTCTGCAGGTGTCGAACTCAGGTCTTCCCCGCCCTGTCTATTGCCACAAAGGCAAGACGCAGTTGATCGAAGCTACGGGCCTGCCGCTTGGCCTCTTCGATGACGCCGAGTACGACGAATTCACGTTTCAGGCAGAGACGGACGATGTTTTCGTGTTTTTCAGCGATGGCATCCTTGACGCCACCAACAAGGCCGGCGATCTGTTCGGCCGCACCAGGTTGGAAAAAATCATCAGCGAGTGCTCCGGCAATTCGGCCGAATCCATCGTGAAATCGGTCTTCAAAGCCGCCGCAGAACATGCCAAGGGCGTCGAGACCTTCGATGATCAGACGGTCGTCGCGATCCGAGTAAAAGGGAGTGCGTCGAAGCGCAAGTGAACGAACTTCCCCATCGGCCTCCCGGCTTCCTGTACAGCTCAGCCCGAAAGACACATCAACTGCTTTGCGAGCGTGTGCCGCTTGAAACACTCGCCAAGCGGTTTGGCACGCCTTTGTACATCTATTCTGCGGGAATGATTCGCGAGCGCGTAAAAGCATTTCAAGAAGCCTTCGCGGCACAGAACTACGCAATCTGTTATTCGGTCAAGGCGAATTCCAATTTAGGCATCCTGAGGCTGCTTGGATCGCTCGGCTGCGGGTTTGACGTGGTCTCCGGCGGCGAATTGCAGCGTGTCATTCGCCTGGGCCGTAACGCCAGTAAGACAGTCGTCTTCTCTGGCGTGGGTAAAAACGTCGCCGAAATGGAAGCCGCCTTGAGAGCCGGCATCCTCCTGTTCAACCTGGAAAGCGCGTCGGAACTGGATTCGCTCGCTCGTACGGCATTGCGGCTCAAGAAGAACGCGCGAGTCGCCTTGCGCGTGAATCCAGACGTTCCCGCCGACACCCATCCATACATTTCGACCGGACTGCACAAACACAAGTTCGGTGTGCCGATTGCTCAGGCACGGGAACTGTATCGGCAAATTGCGAGAGCAAAGTATCTGCAAGCAGCCGGCGTGAGCGCCCATATCGGATCGCAAATACGAGACTTCTCCTCCTTCCGTGCGGCCATGGAAAGGGTGGCGGCGCTGGTGAGCCAGCTTCGGCAAGACGGGCACGACATTCAGTTTGTGGACGCCGGCGGCGGAATGGGAATCAATTACCGTGATGGGTCGGAGGACTTTGCGAGTCTGGCGGGGGAATATTCGAACGCCCTGACCGCCCCGTTGCAAGGCCTCGGAGTCAAGCTGCTGCTCGAGCCGGGGCGCGCCATCGTCGGCCCCGCGGGAGTGCTGCTGACGCGCGTGATCTATCGGAAAACCAACGGCGAGAAGAAATTCGTGATCGTCGATGCGGCCATGAACGACCTGATTCGCCCCTCGCTCTATCAAGCCGAACATCAAATCACGCCCGTATCGTTAACCGACGCTCGAAATGAGACCGTGGATATTGTCGGTCCAATCTGCGAGTCCGGCGACTTCTTCGCCCGAGATCGCGAATTACCGGTTACGAGAGAAGGCGACTTGCTCGCCATCCTTGACGCCGGCGCCTACGGGATGGTGCTCGCCTCGAACTACAACACCCGCCCACGCCCGGCGGAGATCCTGATAGCTGGCAAGTCCGCCAAGGTTATCCGCCGGCGCGAGACTGTGGCAGATCTAATGCGGGCAGAGCTTTAACAAGACCGGGAGAGCGCGGTATTTGAGCCTCGTTCTTTTCGCAGGTACCGACCCCTGGAAGGTCGCGGTGTCTATCGTAAGGCCGGTGCCCATCAATACGGAACTTCATTTGTCGGGCGGCGGGAAGCGTTCTCGTAGTCGTCCGAGGTCACGCGAAAGCAACGCAAGCGCGCTTGTCTTCGTTCGAGGTCAGCAATGGGAGAGTCTGCAGCGTATCGGAATTGGGTACTCGGACTGCCCGCCTTACGCTGCAATTCCCGCACTTGCCATAACGTCTCGTCGCAAGTGGTATCGCGAATAGCCTGCACCCGATGCACCAGAGAATAGCTCAATCCAAAAGAAGATAGCGGGTTCTGATATGGAAGAAAATCGTAGATCAGCTTCACAAAGCGGGATTCATTCTTGGCCAGTTCCTGTTCGGCGATGAGAACTTCGTCGTTGGCAAAGAACGAAGTGCGGGGATATGCGATCTCCACCGCAATCAACCGGACCTCGATTGGCTCCTTCCGCGGTGCCGGCCAGCGGGACTGGGCATGGGCAGCAGAGATGCTGCCGGCTAACACGAATCCGGCCAAGACTAAGGCGCTGAGTACACTCCGGGTAGTCATGGCTTACGTTGTATGTTTTCGATGCACCGGGGCCGGCGGCCGGCTACCTGTGGACGAAGTCAAAGGTTTTCGGACCGGGGCATTATTACAGAGTTGAGGGCCTGCGTTTGTGAAGGGAATGTAAAATCCTGCGTGCTATAATGTTGGTTCGCCGGCTCGTTTCCAAGGCAAGTGAGGCGTCCGATGGTCGTCTCCTACGAGCGATTCCTGATCCCGAATCAGCGCAATTTTGCCGGATCTCCGGCTCACACAAGTTCGATGAAGGCGAGGGTATAACCATGTCTGGCCACTCAAAATGGGCCACAATTAAGCACAAGAAGGGCGCACTCGACGCCAAGCGCGGCAAGATTTTCACTCGCCTGATCAAGGAAATCACGATCGCCGCCAAGAACGGCGGCGGAGACCCTGATTCAAACCCGCGCCTGCGCACAGCTATTGCCGCGGCCAAAGCTGAGAACATGCCGGCGGACAACATCAAGCGCGCGGTGCAGCGTGGTACCGGTGAATTGCCCGGATCTACCTACGAGGAATTCACCCTCGAAGGCTACGGCCCGGGGGGTGTGGCGCTGATGCTCGACATCAACACCGACAACCGGAACCGAACGGTGAGTGAAATCCGCCACGCGTTCGGTAAGAACGGCGGCAACATGGCCGAAGCCGGGGCGGTCTCCTGGATGTTTCACAAGAAGGGCGACATTGTAGTTCCGAAGAGCGCTACCAGCGAAGACGATTTGATGGGCATCGTGCTCGAAGCCGGTGCCGACGACCTTCGTGACGATGGCGAGAATTGGGAAGTGGTGACCGACCCATCCTCCTTCGAGGCGGTTGTGGAGGCGGTCAAGAAGGCCGGCATTCATCCCGCATCTGCGGAAGTCGCGATGATTCCGCAGAACTACATCAAGCTCGAGGGCCAGCAAGCGACGACCATGATCCGCCTGGTTGAGGCGCTCGAAGAGCATGACGACGTGCAGAACGTGCACTCGAATTTCGACATCGATGCCAAGCTGCTAGAGGAAGTGGCAGGCTAGGTTGAGGTTGGAATCCGGCCCGGGACGAGGGTCCTGGGCTTTTCTTTTGTTCAGTGAATCGCCGAGCGCACGTTCAAAATGACCCTTCGGTATGAGGTCAATCGAGGCGCGCCCTCGTCGGTCACGGCCAGGATGACGTGCGCGACGCCGTCTCCTTTGCATGGCACGACTCCCGGCAGCCAGGGGAGATGACAAACGGCGGTAGGGGTGATTGTAACTTTTGCGCTATCCGCGCCGTCGATGTTTACATCTGACAAGTTAGTCTCCGTCCCTCCCGCCTCAGGATAGGCAAACCATTTGAAATGCAGCTTCTGGTGGTCAGGATCGCTGCTGCGGCTGGCGTCGAGAACCACCCGCTTCCCGAGCTCAGCATCCAATTCAATCGGCGCTGTTCCAGGCTGTCCATTCACCTCGATGACGGGGTTGTGATTCGCATGGGCAAAATCTTTGATCGTCCAGTCCATGCGGGCCGCGAAATCGTTCTGGTAGGCTTCGCGCCAACGCCAAATCGTGGCCTGGTCTGAGATGTACTCCTTCCCGTCCGCTCCGGTCACCGTGTCTTGCGAGGTCTTGGTGCGAAAGAACTCGTCCCCGCCTTGCGTCCAGATGGGGTGCGTCTCTCCCCAGGGCTGGCGATAGACATAGCGCCCACCCCAACCTCCCCAGTCCGGCCGGCGGTATGCGTTCAGGCCATTGTCGACCAAGTTGAGAAACGAGGGTGTGTCGCCTTCCATGATGAACAGAAACTTGGGATAGAGCTTACCGAGCGGGCCCTTGCTGCGAATGTTCGAATCCAGCCATTGGTTTGTAACCAGAGCGTTATTAGCGCCCGGACAATTGCGGTAGTAGGCGTCCCCACTGATGCCGGTCCAGGTTGCGTAGTAATACTGTTCTCCGTTCGGCGGCGAGGGGCTCACGATATAGAACAGGTTCGGGAACTCTCGCCGGATCCAGGGCCCAGCGTCGTCCTGATCGGAGATGGAATAAACGCGTAGCTTGCTGACGAACTTTTCAACATCTTCGGACTTGTGCGTCTGACGAATTTCGAGCAGCGCTTGGGCGAGAGTATTCGCACCACCCCAGATGGTGATCCAGAGCGGACGTGGATCGTCGCGGTCGGCAGCGCGGATAATGGCACGCGCGCCTTCGGACATTTTGTCAGACCCGGTGGCTGCAATCCCGTACGCTGACTGGCCACTGAAAACATGGCCGTGCAGATACTCTGCCGTCGGCCATCCCTTCGCATGCAGCAGCAGATTCGGGCGCACCTCAGCATAGGCGTCGATCAGCTTGTGCATGGTCTCCGAGTGGGTTGCAGCTTTTTGCCAGGTTGATGTGCTGGCAATGAGCGCTTCGACCTCAAATTCGTTGGAGTAGAGCAGGAAGCGGACGAGCGACATCTGGTCATCGGGCTCGTTGCCGATGTCGCTGATCACGACCACACGCGGAGGCCCAGCCGCGGCATCGACATGGGTCGGCAGTGGTTGAGCGTAAAGAAAGGCAACGGATGCGAACAGCGAAATCGCTGCCTTCGCGAAGGTCGGCTTATGAGGGCTCGGGCGCATAAGTTGATTGCAGGAAAGAAATGATTTTAGCCACAAAGGCCGCAATAACATACCCACGCGACTTGAGATATTGCTTTCCTCTTGCCACTTCTCTTTGTTGTTGTCGCGTTGCTTTGCGGGAGACTAGGGCAAGGTCAGGCGCTAGAGCCTGCAGAGCCGGTTAGCCGTTTTGGTGAGTGGAGACTTACTGACTGACCTTTGCGGTTAAATGCCATCGGCATTACTTCTCCCATCAAAGCCGCGACTTGCCAAGTAACCGGTGGTAAACGTCACCGTGGTTCCGATCGCGACCCACCAGGTCCAGGGCACAGAGGTGAACTGCCAGAGGTAAGCTTCCGAACAGAATCCGACAAACATTCCAATCATGGCGCCGAGTTCCGTGGCTCGGCGCGTGAGTACGCCAAGCAAGAACACACCCAGCAGCGCTCCGTAGGCGATCGATGCGATTTGCAGACCTACCTCGACCACACTGGGTATGCGATTCAGGCAAAGAAACGCAAGAACAAACAGCACACACGCCCAGAACACGGTGGCGAAACGGGAAATCCGAAGACGGTCGGGCTCGTTGGTTTGCGGGTGCAAGCGCAGGTAGAAATCGAGAATCGTGCTCGAGGAGAGCGAGTTGAGAGCGGCGCTCAAGTTCGACATCGCTGCTGCCAGAATCGCCGCGATCAGCAGCCCTGAAATCCCGTGCGGCATTCGGGTCACGATGAATGTGGGGAAGATTTTGTCGTGAGTTCCAAACTGACTCGATGGAGCCTTGTAGTAAGCAAACAGCATGACCCCGACGATCAGAAATAACGCAAATTGCAGGAAGATCCCCACGCCGCTAGAAAGCAGCGCGGCAACCGATTGCTTCTGATTACGGGCTGAGAGTAGCCGCTGCACGATCAGTTGATCTGTCCCGTGGCTCGCGGTCGTAAGGAACGCACCCCCAATCAATCCTGCCCAGAATGTGTAGGGTTTGGAGAACGTTGGGGTGAAGTCGAAGATGCGCAGCTTCCCGGCCGCATCGGCGACAGCATGAATGTAGGGCCAGCCGCCGGGAACGAAATGGACAATGGTGATGACGCCCAGAATGGTCCCACCGACGTAGACCACAGTTTGCACAACGTCGGTCCAGATCACAGCTGCCAGGCCGCCTTCGAAGGTATAGATCAGCGTAAGCAGCACGATGATGGCGATCGAGGTAAGTTCACCGGTGCCAAGGGCAATCGAAACTACGATAGAGACGGCGTATACACGCACGCCTTCAGCGGCGGCGCGAGTCAGCAGAAAAAGGCCCGCGGTCAGGAGGCGCAGCTTGGGGCCGAAGCGTTTCTCGATCAGCTGATAGGCCGTATAGAGGTCTCCTCGGAAGTAGTGCGGCAACAACACAAAGCTGATGATTACGCGCCCTACCACATACCCCATGACCACCTGCAGGAATGTGAGATTGCCGTCATAGGCCACTCCGGGGATGCTGATGATGGTCAGGGTACTGGTTTCTGCGGCTACGATGGACAGAGCAATGGCCCACCAGGGAATGTCGCGTCCGGCGAGGAAGTAATCCCGCAGGGTCCGCTGTCGGCTGCGGAAGCGGATACCGAACAGCGTAATGCCCACGAGGTAGGCTGCAATGATTGCGAGATCGAGACGGCTCAGGCCCATGTGCTTCGATCAGCGTAGCGCGGTTACGCCACAATCCGGCATGCCGTATGGAGGGGTATCTAGGGAGTGATGAGTGGGGGCGACTCGGGTTGGAGCTGGGAAAACTCCTTCATTTCCTCTGATCCCGCCTCCCCAGTCGCACGAGAAACCACGGGGTCTTCACCGCGAGCCAGGACTCAGTTCCACTACACTAGTATCGATGCCCGTATCGATAGGCCGGCTGCGCCGATGGTTTGTCGCTGCGCTGGCGATCGTGTGCGTGATGGTTGGGGGCTCGTATCTCTATCTTCGACATCGGGTCACGAATGCCCTGAAGCAGGTTCGGGAAAAGATCCCCATCGAAGTCCAGCAAAGCGCCCAGCAGTTCACCATCTCTAAATCCGAACAGGGACGTACGATCTTTAAACTGCAGGCCAGCAAGGCGGTGCAGTTCAAGCAAGGGGGCCGCACCGAGCTGCATGATGTGACCATCACACTCTACGGGCGGGACTCTTCGCGCTTCGACCAGGTCTACGGCGAAGCATTCGACTATGACCCTCCGTCGGGGAACGTGACCGGCAAGGGTGAAGTTTCGATCGATCTCGAGGCCAATCCGCAAGGAATTCTCCATCCTGACCAGGCCATGCCCCATGAGTCGAAGAACCCGATTCACCTGAAGACCAAGGATCTGGTGTTCAACAAGAACACCGGGGATGCCTGGACTGCCGCACCCATCGAGTTCCGTGTGCCGCAGGCGAATGGGTCCGCGGTAGGGGCGAGATACGTCGCCAAAGAGTCGGCGCTGACTCTGGAATCACAGATTAAGATCGTAATGACGGGCACGACGCCAGGGACAATCTTCGCCGACCAGGCGCTGTTAGAAAAGGCGCCACGAGAGATTGTGCTAACTCATCCCCGGGGCGAGAACCCAGAGGAACAAGCGCAGGCGGAAGAGCTGACGCTATTCCTGAATGAAGACAACACGCTCGATCGCGCCCTCGCGACCGGCGCAGTGAAAATGACATCCCACGATCTCAGAGGTGGAACCGCCCGCCCAAGGCGGGCGAGCGCCACCGGAGTCCGCGCAGGCCAGGGTTCACCTACGTGGTCTGAGGTCACCTCGCAGCAGCTCGAAGTGACCATGAAGCCCGATGGCAGGGCCAAGGACGCGGTTCTCTCTGGCAACGTTCAGTTCCGCAGCACGGGGACACAAAGTCTCTCTGGTTCCGCGGCTAGGGCGACCATGAACTTCGGCGCCGAGAACGCACTGAATAAAGTCCATGCCGAGGGCGGGGTGAAGCTGGCGCAGGCCGCTGATTCTTCCCCAAAGCAAACTGCCGCGCAAGGCTTCGAAATCGACTCTCCTGCGATGGACTTCTTTGTTGCCGATCAAAAGCTGACACGGGCTGAGACGCTGGGCACGCCAGAGATCCTGGTATCGGAGAGCGCGTCTGGCAGGCGAAAAGGGGAAAGTGTCCAGCCAGGGGCCACTCAAATCACCGCCGACCAGTTCATCGCCACGTTCGACAAGCAGGGACAACTCTCGCAAGTGCACGGCACGGCGAATGCACGGGTAGCTTCGCCCACGCCATCGCAGAATGGAGTGGCCCAGCCGGAGCGGGTCACAACCAGCGACACCATCGACGCATTCTTCCGTCCGGGAACTGGAATCGACTCGCTGGTGCAAAAGGGCCATTTCGCTTATCGCTCGGGAAGCCAGCAGGCGTTCGCAGAATCGGCTCGCTACACACCTGCCGACCAGATGCTGATGCTCAGCGGATCACCGCGAATCATCGATGCCGGAATGGAAACAACGGCGCGCTCGGTTCGTCTGAATCGCGCGACTGGCGACGGCTTTGCGCAAGGCGACGTGAAGACCAGCTACAGCGATCTGAAGCCACAGGCAAGCGGCGCGCTGCTGGCAACGTCTGACCCGGTACACGTCACTGCACAAAACATGACTGCGCGCACCAATCCTGCCCTGGCAACCTATACCGGCGACGCCCGCTTGTGGCAGAACGCTAATGTAATTAAAGCTCCCTCGATCCAATTTCAGAAAGAACAGCGAACCGTGGCGGCGAGCTCTATCGGCGGACAGGAGGTCTCCACCGTCCTGATCGGGACAGACCAGAAGGGCAATGCAACTCCCATGACGGTCAGCTCAGGAAAGCTGGTTTATAAGGATTCGGACCGCAAGGCGCACTTTGACGGCGGGGTAACGGTACGGAGTTCTGATCTGACGATTACGGCAAAGCAGATGGATGTATTCCTGGCGGAAGCGCCTGCTCAGAAGGCGGACTCCCAGGCGCCCTCGCCGGTACAAAGTGGAAACGCGAATGCACCTCGAGGCCTACCGTCGGCGTCTCCGCAATCTCCTCAGGATGAAGCTGCAGCACACGAGCAGCTTTCTCCAGCCCGCCTCGAAAAAATCATCGCCACTGGCTCTGTCGTCATCACCGAACCGAACCGCCGCGCCACGGGCGAGAACCTGACCTATACCGCATCGGATGATAAGTTTGTGCTAACTGGCGGACCGCCTAGCATTTTTGATGCCGAACATGGCAAGATTACCGCCGTTTCGTTGACTTTGTTTAGACGCGATGGTAGGGTCGTGGTTGAAGGTGACAAGAGCTCGCCGGCTGTCACTGAG
>Ga0157378_10000009_pt1 | contig 161557 bp, 127 predicted proteins | sample M65metaG_FD_115309 | JGI IMG/M metagenome (GOLD analysis project Ga0157378, IMG submission 115309) | Miscanthus rhizosphere microbial communities from Kellogg Biological Station, Michigan, USA - M6-5 metaG | ecosystem: Host-associated > Plants > Roots > Rhizosphere > Soil | place: USA...
CCAGCATCCAGGTTTTGCTCACGAGTAAGGAGGGGCGTGGACCTGAAGCGGGTCTTCATTGGGGAGCTGACAGACACGTCTCGACTTCAGTCTAGCACCGGGTGACCGGGATAGGCTCGCCGCTAGTTCGAAGGCAGGTTTGAGTGATGGTAACGGACCGGTGCTGGACAAGGAGTGGCAAGGAACGAATCAACAAGCTGTGTGATTCGTTCAACCCATCAATCTTCAACCGATCGATCTAGGATACGACTCCCGCTCCCGGTCCTGGCGTGGGCTGCGGCTGATGCGCCGCCGCGGTTGCAGCAGCAGCCTCGTTCAGGATTCTATGGTGAATCGTAAAGAGGGCGAGTTCAAGCCGGTCCGACACGCCAATCTTGTCGTACACATTCCGCAGGTAATTCTTGATCACTTGCTCGGTTGTGCCAAGCTGGGTTGCGATTTCCTTGTTCTTATACCCCTGGACGATCAAGGCAACAATGCGCAACTCCTTCGCCGTTAGACGATCGCGCACACGCAAGCCGACCATATCGTTTTCCGTCAGCTCGCTTGGAACCGCGATGTCCTGGATCCAGGTCTCGCCGCGCGCCACTTTGCGCACGCAATCGACCAGCGCCGAACTGGTCACGTTGCGGTACACAACTCCGTGAGCGCCCGCGCCCATATATTTCTGCGCGCTCTCACCCGTATCAGCGAGCACCACTACGCGGGTGCGCACCTTGTTCGAAGCCTGCAGAACGCCAGCGAAGTCGCCGTGAAATCCGCCGGCGATCACCAGCACCGCAGCGCGGAACTTATCGAGCGCCATGAACATCTGCTCGGGCGTTTGTGCCTGCGCCACAATGCGCATCTCGTCTTCCACCGCCAGAACCTTGGCGATGCCCGCTCGGAAAATTGCCTGATTATCGGCCAGAATCAGTTTCAGCATCTATTCACCTCGCGACTACGGCTGGCGAACAAAATCGTAAGAATCGATAACGCAAGCGACACCTTGCGGCTCTTCGCCCTCGGCATCTTTGCGGACGACGCGACCTTTGCACTGCACGACTACGTGCTCGTTGCCCCCGGTGAGTTCGGGCGGCAAAGCAATCTCAAATTCAACACTGGATCCGACGTCAAGCGCCGGGTTCCCGCGGATGTACACACCCGCCGCGCTCATGTTGCCAGTCGTGCTTCCCTGCTCAACCCCTTGAATCTTGATTGGCAGTTCCAGCGGAAATCTCTTTCCAGTTCTCGCTTCGGTGGACACAAGCCCTCCTCGGAACGACTGAGTCATTGAACCACTGCCGGGATTGAAGGAGCTTTGCAATGCTTCGGCGACCCGATGACCAATGATTCAATCCCAGTGATTTTACGCCTATCGCGACCGCCTTAGGCCGCCAAGCCTGGGAATCCGAATGACCTTAGGGGGTTATATCACGGATTTTGTTGAGGATAAAGGGACGGGTGCTTGGGAGGGCAATAGCCAAGAACCATGACGGGGCTTAGGTTTCTGCTGCCAAAGCAATCGCCGACATCCTGACAACCAGCGGAGGTTTCAGGATCTTCCCTGGCCTAGGCGCAGAGGAAATGGCACTCAATGAAACTTTCCCGACCCCCCTGCCTTCCCCTGGCGCCGCCCAGACGCGCCTCGGCATCGGCTGCACCATCCTGCTATTCTCCTGGTGGGAGGTTTTCGTGTCCGGATTCAATGGATTACGGGTGCTTTCCTTCGAAAGTCGCCGCGCTAAGGAAATCGCCCAATTGATTAGAAGTAACGGAGGCATTCCCACGGTCGCGCCTTCGACTCGTGAAGTTCCGGAGCGGGCGAGCGATGACGAATTGCAGATGATTCGAGAGGTCGTTGCGGGCGAATACGCGGTTGTGGTTTTCATGACCGGAGTAGGCGCCAAGGCTCTACTCGAAGTGGGCCGCACAATCTACCCTGCCGGAGAGTTCGAAACCGCCCTGGCTCGAACCAAAATCATCGTCCGTGGCCCCAAACCTGCGGCCGTGCTGCGGGAATTCAAGGTCCCCTTTGCTCTCACTGCTCCCGAACCAAACACTTGGCGCGAAGTCGTCCAAGTCCTAGACCAGAATCAGGACTCTCAATCCATGCAGGGTTGCCGCATCGCTGTTCAGGAGCATGGCGAGCCAAGCCCCGAGCTTTATGAAGTCCTGCGCACGCGCGGGGCCGAGGTGTTCCCCGTGCGCGTCTACCGATGGGAACTCCCGGAAGATATCGGGCCACTCCAAGAAGCAGTCCGCAAAGTTTGCTCGGGAGACGTCGATGTCGTCCTATTCACGTCTTCCGTGCAGCTCACACATGCAATGAGGATCGCCGAAGATCTTCGACTTGCGAAGCAATTTATCGCGGGACTCAACCGTGCGGTTGTTGCGTCGATTGGTCCGGTGGCTTCTGCCGCCTTGCGCAGCGCTGGAATAGCCGTGGATCTTGAACCTTCGCACCCGAGAATGGGCTTCCTGGTGAAGGAAGCTGCGGAGCAGAGTGGGCACTTGCAACAGGTGAAATCCTTTCCCGACAATCACGCCCCAAAAGATTAGGGGCGGCATACGCCGCCCCCGAGGGATCGTGATCAGCTACTCTTAGAACTGCAGAGTTCTCGTGCTCAGCACTTGCAGAGCATAGGAACTTGGTTTTCCGTTGTACTTTTGTAGCAGTGCATCCGCCAGGCAGTGATCATACTGAATTAGGTTCGTACCACCGCCATTCCACGTGTACTGCGGTTGTCCGGGCACGACTGGAAGCAAGTTGCCCGCGGCATCCACGGTTTGGGCAACATAAATCGCGCCATTGAACGTGCCGTTTCCGCCGCCGTTGTGGACGACCTGTCCCTGCCCAATCACGAGAACGATTCCGTTCCACGTGAAATTACCCGAGAAGGTCAGCGTGCCGGTAACCACCAACACCCCGTAGCCTGTCGGATTTCCGCTCAGGGTCAAGTTTCCGTCCACGTAGGTGACAGAACTCGTAGTGGTTGCTGGAAGACTAGTTACCGTGCCAGTCAAGACCGGGCTGGTTGCGTACGACTGCAAGTTCTGAACGAAGCTATTCAGGTTGGCGGGAGTCACATCGTCGCCGCCCAACGAGGTATACACGTTCTCTACCGACGGGGTTCCCCCAGCACCGGTATAGTTTGCCGGTTTGCCAAGGGCGCTAATGACAGATGCCTGCGAACTACTGTCCCAAACGCCGATCGCCGGCTTCGCTGGAGACGCCGTCTGGCTACAGCTATTGGCGTCATTGCCGTTAACCGTGAAGTTATTCGAGTTTGGCGATACAAAAGCCGGAGAAGGCCCGGCGAGCGTGATCGCCCCGCCAATGTTCAAAGCGAACGGCGGTCTGATGCCGGCTTCCATTTGCGCCATGGATCTGGATGCGCTCCGGGTTTGGGCAAAGGAAGTGATCAGATAGATCGCCCCCATGGAGGTGTTCGAAGTACCTGTAGCGATCGTTGCGGTCGCGGTCGCGCCAGTACCTCCGCCCCCGCTGATCGCAACGGTTGGCGGTGAAGAATATCCGAGGCCGCCATTGGTCACCGCAACGTTGCTCACGACATAAGCACCGGTTGCGGTCGCATAGGCCGTGGCGCCCGAACCAAACCCGTTGCTGGGGGTAATGGTAAGGGTGTAGTTCTGACCCGGTGTGTAGCCCGTACCGCCATTCGTGATGTTGATTGCCGTCACCGCCGAAGCCGTTGCTGGCCAAGGATTCGGGGTAGCCGTGAGCAGCGGCGCGGTCCCGGTCACGGTGCCCGCCAAAGTGGCGGTTGGCTGGGTCATGTAAGCTCCGCCGTTCGTGATGCTGATGCTGCCGATCTGTTGTCCGGCGCTGAAGGTCGGGTTTACCGTGCAGGCTTTGCCTTGATTGTCAGTGATCGTGATACTCCCTGCGCCGGTACTATATCCACTGCCCACATTGGTGATCGTGAGCGTCGCGAGCTTATGGCTATTCGAGAACGTAGCTACCCCTGCGGCGAATCCAGATCCGCCACCCGCGGCAGAACTCGATGTCACAGCGTAGGCCTGGCCCGCGGTTGTTTTATTGCAGGAACCGCTAACGCTTACCGAAGCGATGCAGCCCGGGTTGTTCATACTAAGCGTGGCAGATGCTGTGCTGCCTAGCGGGCTCGCAGTGAAGCTGATGGTGGGCGGTGAGGCGCTGCTGTAACAATAATTGGTTCCGGTAGGCGTTACGCCCGTTACCGCCGAACTCGCAACCACCGGCTGGAAAGTAGCCCCGGCGGGTGAGATGCTGACGATTGGCGGAGCCGTATAACCAGCTCCCCCGTTCGTTAAGGTGACACTGGTGATGGTAGTAGCGGGCGACGGTGCAATCGTAGCCGTGGCAGCAGCACCGCTACCCCCGCCACCCGTAAGCGTGACCGTGGGAGCGGAAGTAAATCCTGAACCAGCACTGGTGATGTTAATTCCTACAACCTGATTTCCTGCCGTTAGCTGGCAATTGCTTCCGTATCCCGACGGAATTTGGTTCTGATATCCTCCATCCCAACACACCTGTTTGCCTGATGCAGCACCACCCTGGGGATAGACGTACATCGGCGTGTTCCAGTCTTCTTTCAGCGAAATTCGCACCCACTTGTAATCGATCGGATTGGCAAGAGTCCAACTGGTCGGGTTAGCACTGTTGTCGTAGTACTTACACCAGTTCGTGCCTCCACCGGCTACTGGAGTACAAGGTGTCGCAGGGACTGCAGTTGCCCCAGTACAAGCCACACCTCGCGTTCCAGGAGTTATGCCTAGCATGTTCTCCTGGCAAAGCTCTGCGTCGAAATAGGGGTTGTTTCCGTTGTTCCAGTTCCACGGGGCAATGCTGTTGACGGTTTCGCCGTTCGCGGTGTTCGGATTGAGAATGTACAGGATGTATCCTCCCGTACCACCCGCGTCCGGCGTTGCCGTCGGCACATAACCGGCTATCGTAAGGTCCCCGAATTCAGGATGGATTCGCTGGCGCGCCTCTTGCAGGGCCGAAATGGCAGCATATGTGGCCACCTGCTTGTCGCGGTAATTGACGGAAATCATCGTCTCCGAGTCGGAAGAGTACATCATCGCGACCACAATCGCGGTGAGAAGCATGAGACCAAAAATGGTCAGCATGAGCGCAACACCGCGTTCCTGGCGCCGAGTCGGACTCCGATGCGAATCCCGGATGATGAAATTGGTTCGTGTCATAGCTCCCTTTCTACTCGCAGAACGGTGGGGTGTAGCCGTTGAGCAGGGCTTCTGAACAGCTGTTCATCAGCGCCATACTCGAAACCACGGTCGTAACCGGAACCCCTCCCGTGAAATCCTTGTTCTGGGACTGGACAGTGAGATTGACTTTAAGTGAGTTTATTGAGGCCAGAGTCGCAGCATTGTTGTCGAAGTCAATGGGAAGGCCAATCGCCGTTCCGGTGGCATCGTAAACCGTAAAGATCGGGTCCGCCGTGGTGGTACCACCCTGAACTCCCTGGATTTCAAGTTGTGCGGGGGCGTTGCCCGGGTTCTGGGCATCGGTGAGGGGGTCCCCGCCACTTCGGTCGAATTCGGTGCGCCGCACGCAGGGACATCCCGTTCCGCCCGCGACATAGTCATAACGGACAATCTTCACTTTCGCCGTTCCAGCGGTTGCGCCGCTCGAACCGTCTACTGCTCCGGCAAACCAGAGCGAGCCATTGTTGACGTAGATGAGCCCGGGCGCATTGTACGGATCGTAGGCACTGGTATAGGTGTTGTAGGGTGCGGCATTCGGACTGGTGGGATTCACTGTCCCCAGCGTCATGTTGCGCTTATAGGGATACCCGGAATTCCGCAAGTCAGTGGTGATCTGGTCCACGAAGTTGCGAGCCTGTTGCGTCAGATCCAGACGCATCTGCTGCTGCGTGGAAGTTTGCTGGGTAACGTTGATCGATTTAAACACCGCTCCCATGATGATTGTGATCACTAGAACAACAATCATCATTTCGATCAGCGAGAAACCTGACTGAGTCTTGAATTTTGTCAATCGTTCAAGATTCTTTCGCAGCTTCATGGAATTACACCCCTCCCACATAGGCGCGCATGTTTACCGGAATCGCAAATGCGAACTTCTGGGGTAAACCGCCGAGCGGACGGGCACCCACCGTCACCAGATATGTCGAATTCCCCAGGTCTTGAATGTTCCAGCGCACGTCGTAAGTGTTTGGGACATTGTTGTTGCAGTCCACGTAGTTCATGTAATAGTTCGTCGTAATACCGCCCTGTGCCTGGGTAAAGTCAATGCCGCTACCCGAGGTACTCGCACCGCCTGGATCGAATGCGATGGTGTGCGCTGTCCCGGTGCCATTGCAATTCGAGTTATCCGAGATCGAACCCGGACCGCCACCGGCAAGCTTGGCACTCAACTGTTCCAGCACCGCTTGTGTGAGCATGGTTGCCGTGCTATCGATCTTGCTGCGACCGTTGTTGCCGATCGCGATCACTAGCAGCCCCATCAAGGACAACATGCCGAACACCAGCACAAAGCCGGCAATCGCCAGTTCGATGAGGGTCATCCCAGATTCTCGATGAAGCTTGCGTCGATGTATTGTTTTGCTCATCAGTTCTCCCAACCGCCACCATCCCAATACCAATTCTGAATTCGTCCCGCAGGCGAGATACTCAGGGCTGTCCATCGCGTGGTTCGACTGGTGTATTTGAAGTAGTAGACATTGCCGGTAATGTTGGTACACGCCGACCCCACGGTTACCGCGGCACACGGTAGCCCGCGCGAGTTAAAGTAGGGGTCCGAGTTCGCGGTAAAGCTAGAACCGCTCGATCCCCACATCACGGTCGCGGTAAGCTGCGTTGGCCCACCCGTGGGCAACCCCGGAATGGAAAACTGCGAAGGGAGTAGCACCTGGGGATCGGTCTGCTGCACGGTCAATGTTGTGTCCGTGATTGCCTTGCAGTAGAGAATCACTTGGTTTCCACTGGTCGTAACGAAAATGTGCTCCGACGTATTCTTCTTCAGAGCTTCCAGCCGGCATCGCTGTACGAGACCTGTAGCGTTGGTCAGGCCCCATCTCAGCTTGTAGGCATCCATCGTGTTCAGGGTGATAGGCGTGGCAAAAGCCATGACGATGAGACAAACGGCAATGACCACCAAGAGTTCCACCAAGCTGAACCCGCGAGAACTCGTGACCCGCTGAGTCACGCCTAGATTCGCTTCGCCCGTCAGCCCGAAGCCCACCGACACCGGATTGTCGCGTTCTGTCCGCACGACCCTCTCCTGACCCCTAATTAACAAGACTTTGGTTCTTTGGACCAATTAAGTCATGATAGGCAGAAGCGGGAGGCTCACCCACGTACCCGAGGTGTATGGCCGTAGGTAACGAAAGAAACAGGTCGCGCTTCGCGGATCGGAAGCGGGATTGCTGATTTACGTTTATTTTCAGCTACTTGAAACGACAGAAGACTACCTGAATCGCGTGACCAAGAATTCCTCGTTTTGGGCTTGGACAGCCTCAGACGCCAGGCGTTTCCCTGGGCTCGCACCACAGAGGAAATCAGAGAAGATGAGTTGATAAGCAGCCAAGAAAATGGCGCTAGAGGCGAAGAGCAAAGCGGCCGCCACGGGCAGCGGCGGAACTCCCCCCATCAGCACGATGGCGCTGATGGAAAATAAGAGTACCGCGCATACCAGTACCAAGCTGTCTACAAAGAGCGAAAATCCGTGGATGGTGAATGAGAGAAATCCCCATCGCACCGACTCCTGTTCCAAGGGTAAGGGCAGAGAAATTGCGGGTCTTGCCGCAGCGGAGAGCACCAGTTGCGAGTCAACCGGAGGAAAGATCGACACACGACCTGAAGCCGCCGCGGCATTCAGCATCTGAAGCAAGATCCACTCGCGGACGGAGCGCCTGATTTTCGCGGGCACGTCGTTGAAGGTGACTCCGGCCTGCCCGGTCTTGTCCGCCCAGACAACCCGGCCCAGCGTCTCAACCTTTACTCGCGGCGAAAATAGCTCGAAGCGAATCGGTAAGTATTCGCCGGGCTGGAGCGGCATCACGGCTTGCACGGCAATGCCGGATTCGGTCAGATCGCGGATGATCCCGCCATTGTTTTCGTGAAGTCTGACGTACGCCAGCGAATGCATCGGAAAACGAGGCTGGCTTCGGCGCCGCAACTGCGCTGCAGCCGGGGCGGAGCCTGCGGACGGGGTCATCCTGAAATACTAGCCTGCTCTCGTCCGATATCCAATTGCTTCCTGACGGTAGAATCGAACTTGAAAACGCAGCAGCCAGGCCCTACTTCTTGGTAAAAGCGTCGAGTGCGGCCTTTACGATGGCTTCGTCGATCTCCGATTTCGCACCGCTCGCCGACATGCCGCCTACAAGTTGACCGTCAACCACGATTGGCAGACCGCCTTGATTGGGAAAGAACTCGGGATAGGCCAGGGCTTCCACGTGCCCTTGCTTTACCGTGTCCTCGGCATTCTTAGAGGGCGCATTATAGAAAGCGGCATGGCGGGCTTTCCTTTGCGCCCACGTGATGGTGTTCAGAGACGCGGTGTCCCCCTTTTGCAGGAAGAGCAGGTTCCCGCTTTCGTCCACGATGCAAAGCGTCACGCTGACGTGCTGGCGCTGCGCTTCAGCTTCAGCGGCCGCTACCAGAGCCTTGATCGATTTCAGGTCAAGATATTTCTTGGTCGGCAGGTCTGCTGCCGAGGCTGTGACCGCGATACCCAGAACCGCGATCGTGAACTTAAGTAAGGATGGTTCAAACCACTCTAGATTGAACATGGCAGGAAATCCTAGCACCGCCCTAAGCAATTCGCCAGATAGGTCCCCGACGCGGCGTCGCATAATGTTTTGGGGGGCGAGGGCAGACCATTCGCATTGTCCTCTTGGCTCCCTGTAAAGTTGGATAAAAATGTGTTCACAAGCTCAAAACCGGGAAGAACAAATAAGTTCAGCTCATCGGCGCCCGCTGGATTTTCTTTTGCCCACGATCGGTAGTGCAGGCGATGTGCATCCCGTGATCGAGCTTGGAATGGAGTTCAAAAGACGCGGACACCAAGCAACGGTAGCAACCAACGAGTTCTTCGAGCAGCAGATCAAGGACGCAGGGTTGGACTTTGTGGCTCTCGGAACCATCGGTGAAGCCGAAGCCACGATTGCTGACCCACGCCTCTGGCACCCCACCAAGTCTTTCGACTGTATCGTCGAACACGCAATCGTTCCCAACATTGAGCGGCTCTATCGCATCATCCAAGATCGTCGAGGTCCAACGACCGTGGTCGCAGCTTCGGGCCTTTGTCTTGGCGCGCGGATTGCCTACGACAAGCTTGGTATCCCGCTTGCCACAGTTCATCTGCAACCGGCATTGTTGCGCAGCCTGTGCGATAGCGGCCGCCAAGGGCGCGTGCGAATGGACAGGAGCGTACCTCGACCGATTAAGAGAACATTCTTCTGGATTCTCGATAAGCTGGTTGTGGACCGGGCGTTGGCGAGTCCGGTAAACTCTTTCCGCGCAACCCTCGGATTGCCGCCGGTCAAACGCATCTTCGGGGGGTTCGTGCACTCTCCCGAGCTAGTGATCGGTCTATTCCCCGACTGGTTCGCCCCATATCAACCCGACTGGCCACCGAACACCCACCTGACCAATTTCTTGCTCCACGACGATGGTCATCGACGCACGCTCGGTGACGAGGTGGAAAACTTCTTGCATGAAGGATCTCCGCCGATACTGTTCACTCCCGGCTCCGCGGCTGCCACTTTGAAGGACTTCTTCCGAGAATCGGTTGAGGCTTGCCGAATCGCAGGCTACCGCGCCATGCTGGTCACGAACTTTCCCGAGCAACTGCCAACCGATCTGCCCCCTGGCGTTCGCCATTTTCACTACCTGCCATTCGGACAGATACTTTCGCGCTGCTCTGCTTTGGTCTACCCGGGCGGTATTGGCACCATGGCACAAGCCATCAAGGCAGGGGTCCCGCATCTTGTCGTACCGCACGGCCATGATCAGCCGGACAATGCTGCTCGGGTCATGAAAATGGGCTTAGGGACTACCATTTATCCGGAAAAATACCAGGCGCCTCGGGTCGCATCCGCTCTGCAGCTGCTTGTCCGTGATACAGGAATTAAGCAACGCTGTATGGAGTTTTCAAAAAAAATTGACCCCGCCTCAGCACTCGAAACGGCCTGTAACCTGATTGAAGAATTGGGCAGCGACACTGGGGTCCCGCTTTCGAACGGACTTCGAACAACTCCTTAGCTTCACCGCGGAAGAATTCCCTCAACCGCAACCGAAGACTAATCAGAACTGGCCCAACTTGATCCTCACAACCGCCGGATCTTCCGCATAAAACTGCAGTCCGCGATCGGTTTCGTCGCCATTCCATAAGCGCTTGGGCTTCCAGACGCCGTTGTTGTAAACGCCTTCCTCGGCGGACAGAATCTGCATGCGCATTCCCGGCAATTTGCCTGGAAGGTGAAAGCTCACGCTGGCGTCGATCCCAGTTACCAGAAATTCATTGGGACCAAGTTGTGCGACGAGGACGACGCCATGGGCATCTTTGGTCCCAGGCGGTCGGCGGCCGTCGTATTGGGGATAGCCATAGGAGACGGTCGCTTGCCATGCCCCGAAATCGAGTTCCTGCTGAGCTTTGCCAACTTCTTCCATAGACGTCTTCAGCTTGCCGTCGAAGTTCAGCTTCGCGATCTCGCGATTCATGGGGGCGAGCAGAGCGAAGTTTCTCGCATGGCCGGTGGCTGCGCTGTCTCCGAGAATGTTCCACCCCCTCGGATCGATGCCAAATGGGGCAATGCCGAGTGCACCCTCCCCTAAGGCCAGGAAATCATAGCGCGCAAAGTTATCGGTCTTCGCGATTTCCGGCACGAGCAGCGGGTTATCGGGACGGTGATACGCGGCGAGCACGTCGCGTACGAAGCCGGCGTCATCGCCGTAAATGTCGGGAGCGATGGCTTGAAGGGAGGGAGCCAAAACCCGCCATAGACCTATCCATCGCTGCACGGCTCCGCCACTCGGGTATTGAATCCCGGGAACTGGCAGTCGTCGCTCCGGCAACTCCGCCGGCGGATAACTCAACCACACGTTCATATAAAGAGGTATGTCGAATTCGGCCTTGCCGGCGGTTGCGATCTCGTTCAGATAATGCGCCTGGCGGTAGAGCTGGAAAAGTTCGTCGGCGTCTCCTCGGAATACTTCACTCCATGTTCCGGGCTGCTTTTTTGCCGCGGCCAACATATCTGCGGGGACTTGACCTGCAAACTCCTTGTTTGACTCGGCAGAAAAATCACGCGGGCTTCCGATAATGCCAGACTCGTTCTCAACCTGCACCATCAAGATGGTGTGCTCGGTTCCATCCACCACTTTGAGGTGGCGCATGAGCGCTACGAATGCCGCCTTGTCCGCCTGAAGGTTGGAGCGTGAGCTGGCCGAGAGCACATCGATCGGCTCGCCGTCGCCACGAATGACGCGTGCAAAGCGCTTGGGGTCGGCCTTCACCCACTGCGGGACGTAATGCATGTTGCCGTTTTTCCATGTGCCGAACCAGAGCAGGACGACATGCAGGTTGTGCTCGCGCGCTCCTTTGACTACGGCGTCGACGTTGTCCCAATTGAACTTGCCCTCTTGTGGTTCCACCTGTTCCCAGTAGACGGGCGCTTCAACCGTGTTGGCATGTAACTCGGCAAGAGACTTCCACACCGCTGGCAGCTCCGAAGGCCATGCACTCGAATTATGGACCTGGCCGCCCAGAATGAGGTACGGCTGCCCGTCGACCATAAGGGCCCAACGGCCATCGCTTTCCACAAAACGCGGAGCCTCGACAGCGAATGAGGGGACGCACAGGGTAAAGACCAAGAGTCCGAGCGCCAACCCGGAACGCAGTGCCGCCTCTTTCCCTGACGGTTTCGATCGCATCATGCTTCCTCCGGAGTAGCTTCGAGAATTTGGAATTGCAGCTTTTGATCGCCAAGAACGGGATGAGTTGCGGTTAATGTCACCGTTCCCGATTGCTCTTTTGCACGAATCCAGATCGCACCAGTGCCGCCGATCAACGAGAACGGGTTGTCGCCAATCAGTTCCGCGGGACCATCTAGTTTGAAATTGATTGAATCGTTTGCAAATGGCCGAATCGCGCCGAACTCGTCGGTGACGCGCAGAACTACTCTCGTCGCGTCCGCCCCATCGCCGCTTAGAGTGGTTTCATCGGGCACGATGGCAAAGTTCGTATCAACTCCCCTGCCCGACATCTTCTTTTCTATTACCTTCTTGCCCGAGATGTAGCCTTCGATCCGCAGGTCTCCCCAACCATGGCGGAGCCCGGAACCTGCGTCCACCACAAATGGCGCGTAACGAAGATGCTCAAATTGCTGGCGATCGGGATCAGCCTCGGCTATCAGTTTGTCATTGATGTAGACCTTTAAGTGCTCGCAGTTGGAACAGAACACCGCCTTGGTGAAGCCAATCGACTCGTCGCCGCGCGCCCAGTGAAATGCCGGCTCGAGTACAACTTCTTCCGAAGGATCGCACTGCGATTTGTAGAATCCGGCTGCGGGCTTCGGCTCGCGGAAAATGTCCGTCACTCCGTGATAACAGATGCGGTCGCCCGAACCGAAATTGCTATGGGTGTTGTAGTCGAAGGCGCACCAGCCAATTCCTCCCGCGTATTGCGGATTCGACGCTAGCTGGTTGTGAATGCGGGCATGGCGCATCATGTGTTCCGTCAACCGCTCGGTGTTGTCGATGGTTTTGGTGGGGAAGGTGTGACCCACAAACTCGGTGTTCAGATAGCGCGGATGATTGGGCGGCTTCAGCGGAAACCCGAAGTCGTTCATGGTGAACACGTCTTCCAGGAACTCGGACTCCTGGAAGTAGCGAATGCCGCCGGTCTGCCGGGTGGTATCGAGTTGGTGCGCGACGGCGTTCGTGCGGGTGTAGAAATCATGATCGTCGCGCGACTCATTGATGCGCACACCCCAGAGGATGATCGACGGGTGGTTCCAATCACGGCGAATCATGCGCCGCACATTGTCAATCGCAATCTGCTTCCAGGCCTCGTCGCCAATGTGCTGCCAGCCCGGGATCTCTTCAAGAACCAGTAACCCAATTTCGTCGCACGCATCAAGGAAGTGCCGGGACTGGGGATAGTGCGAGGTGCGAACGATATTGCAGTGCAGCTTGTTGCGCAGAATGTCGGCGTCGCGACGCTGCGCGCGGCTCGGCATAGCTTGCCCGACCCACGGGAAGGTCTGATGACGATTTAAGCCGCGAAGCTTGATGACCTTGCCATTCAATTCGAATCCATGATCGGTAAACTCAGCTTTCCGAAAGCCGAACCGGCGGGCATCATCGTCGACCACCTGGGTCCCGTCCATCAATCGCAGACGCAGGTTGTACAAATTCCGATCCTTGAGCTCCCAAAGCTTGATACCAACGAGATCGGGAATGGTAAGTACATAGGAAGAGTTGGAGCCGGCATCTGGCACTGTGCTCCCAGCTGATTTGCGGGCGGAAGGAGAGGCGGGAATTTTTTGACTCGCCTTGCCAATCGTCTGGTTTCCATCCATTAATTCCACTTCAAGGGACAGCGGCTTCCGCGAGGCTTTCACGTTTTCCAGGAAGCACTCGACCTCCACCGACGGTTTGCCACTGAGCACGTCTTTCGGACGCACAAAGATGTTTTCGATGAAGGTGTCGGGAACGATGCGAAGGGCCACTTCGCGATACATGCCTCCAAAAGTCAAATAGTCGATCTCATAACCAAACGGAGGTATGTCGGGCCGCTCGGTGGAATCGACATCGACCGCCAGCACATTCTCGCCATCCCAGTCGAGGTGGGGCGTCAATTCGAAGGAGAACGGCGTGTATCCTCCTTTGTATTCGCCGAGACGCACACCGTTAATCCAAACCGTCGATGCCGTCATCACTCCTTCAAAATCGACAAAGACACGTTTCCCTTTTGCCGGCTTCGGCAGCTTGAAGCGTCGGCGATACAAAGACACAAACTCATAATCTTTTTCGTCGAACCCGTGCCAGGGGAGACGTTTGTTGGTGTGGGGAACGACGATGCGATCAAAGGCGGAATCATCAAAGTTCTTATCGTGCCCACCTTCGGTTTGCTTGGGGCTGAACCGCCAGCCACGATTGATGGGCAGAATCAATCTGCCCCCTGAGGCGCTCGCGCCTGCACTCTCCCCCAAAGCGTGCGGCGCCAGGCTAGCACCTGCCAACAACGTACCGGTGGTACGGATAAAGTCACGTCTGTCCATCAGGCAATCCTTTCGGGCCCAAGAAATCTCCCGTCATGCGGGCACAGCAAAGTACTGATGATTACAAAATCCAGGAAAGCAACTGCTTCATGTCCGTTTGAGCGCTGGATCCGGTGCCGCGCGGAACGGACGGGCCGATCAACACCGCGATGTTATGCCCCTCAAACCACGCCAGAAACGAGGCTTTCTGAGCCCCCGGCAACCGTTGCTGATTCAACCAGTTGTAATAGGCACTCATATCGGCGTCCACCAGCGAACCCACCGGATCGAGCTCTGGCCGTTCAGCGCTCGGCTTCAGCAACTCACTCATGGGCTTTTGCCGCTGCCGGGGAGCGAACCTTACTAATAAGGTGACCGGCTCAGCCCGGCGCAGGGCCTCCCGAGCAGCCCACTGGGCGAAGCTGGTGCTGAAGATCTGTGTGCCCGATCCTTCCGTCAGTAGCTTCACCGCAAAACGATCGAGCACGGGATCGGCAGATGATTTCACCCCCAGGTCGGCCGGATGCATTTGTGCCATCAGTGTACGCAACATTTCCGGGCCCATACCCGGCTTCAGCAATTCGGAGTGCATTCTCTGCAAAAGAGCGCTCCGCACCGGTTCTAGCCCCAGGTAAGAGACTGACGTCAGAGACGGATCAACAGCTGCGGGTTCCCCGCCATCGATGTACCAGTGTGCATAGCGATCGTTGTACTTTTTGGCACGGTCGCTTACGGCATCGAGCAGGATCCTGAGTCCGTTCTCGGGAGCCACTCGTGAGAAATACGCCCCATGGGGACGAAGCTTGCGAAAAAGTGGGGCCTCGTAATTATCCACTCCCTCGCCGATGACCGTGATTCCCAACCGGGGAAATTTGGGTTCTTCCGTCGGTACAGCGGCGTGGAGGCGGTCCGCGTACCGGGTAGCCGCCATCCGGAAAGCGTCCAGCTGATGCGTCGTCCACAGATGAGCCGACAGCTGCTCCACAAATTGGGCGGGCGCATTGACCCAATCGAAACGCTCGAGCTTGGTGGAAAGAGTAATTTTTGTGAATCCCTCGAGCCAATCTTCTCTTTCCGAGGCGGAGAGACGCGACAGGTTGGCCAGCTCCTTCTCCAGAAATCTGCGCTCGGCAGGAAACTTGTAGTCGTAATCGATGGCTTCCCGCAACACTCCTGACAAGAAGCTGAGGGGCAACTCACGGAGGACCGCAACATAGTCCGTCACCAACTTCTTCGCATCCGTCGGGTACGAGTTGAAGGTCTCCGGTTTGAGTTCGCTTGGCAGCATTACACAATCTCTGTTATTGGCTTCCCTTGCGACATTGCAGCGGAAAATCCCAATATCGATCCAATGGTTGGAACAAGGTCGGTTGAATCGACCGCCCGATCGTAGACGACACCCTCTCGAATGCCCGGGCCCATCGCCATGAGCCAGGTCGTGCGCGATAGCGGATCGCCCGTGCGGTGGTGCTGGAAACCATTTCCACCAGGATCATCGTCGGCGTCCCGGCCGAAATCCGGGAGGATCAATAGCGTGGTTTTGCCTTTATACTCCGGCTCGCCCTCGATGATCTTCCACATTTCCGAACACAGCCGGTCGGTACGGCGAATCCCGTCAACATAAAGCGAATACGTTCCGGCGTGCGCGATGTCGATGTCGTGCATGGTGATCCACAGCAGACTGGGTGCGACTTGCCGCATGAGTTGCCGCGCGATGTACACCGAAAGTTCGTCAGGGCTCGACAGTGTCTCGGCATGAGTCTTGAAATCGGTGACGGAAAGTTTCAGCAGATCTTCGAGTTGCTGCAATTCAAATTCACCGCCGGCAAGCTCTGGGGTAAAGTATGGCGTCTCGTAGTTGTCGCGCAGCAGATGCTCATAGTCGGCGTGGCCCCCGGAAAGAGCCGCGCTGAGCAAGTGCTTCGGCAGAATCACCCGCGCACCCAATCCCGCCCCATAGGACCTGTGACTGCTTTCGCCGATTCGATTGAACCCATTGCTGGGCGCCACAACCCATGCCTCTGAGGACGGGCGCCTCAAGTCCTTGCGATAGTATTCGAACACCGTTGGATTTTCCGGCGGCAGCGACGCAAAGTTATTGATGGTTTCGTAGGCTCCGGTGGCAAGGCTCGCGGTCGCCACATAGTGACCGAGGATGCCGTGGTTGACGACCTGGGTGAAGAACGTAGACTGCGGAATGAGATCTCGCAGCATATTGGGGACGTTCTCCTGGCCTTCGGGCGCAAAGGTCTCCTGATCGCGCGCTCCACCTCCAAAGGTGATTACCACGACCTTCTTGTTTCTGGGCAGGGCGGCGGCACGAGCGAGGGGAGACCGCAGCGCGGCGGTTCCGAGCGCAATACGAGTGGCATCGCGCAGAAACTCGCGGCGGGTGCGTGAAATTTGGCAGCTCAACTCCTCTAGGCGCGTCATTGATTCCCCGCCGCCGACTTCTTTTCGGAATAGACGAACTGCCGAACCTCCGCCCTCTGCCGCTCGAGTTCGGACAGATGTTCAGTTCGTAACTTCTGGTACAGGCGGAGTTGTTCTTGCGCTTGTTCTTTCTTGCCGGTGTGTACCAGCGCTTGCCCAAGCCGATAATGGGCGTCTGCTAAATCCGGGTTCAAGGCGATTGCCTGCTGATATTGAGCAATCGCAACCTCGTATTTCTTCTGGTCCGAATAAAGGTTTCCCAGTTGGAGGTGAGCCTCGGGGAATTTTGGGTCAAGCGCCACGGATTTCTTCAGCAGCCCCTCGATCTGCTCAACATTGACCTCGGCGTCCTGCGCGCGGCGTCCTTTCCAAAGACTCATTGCATAGTAATAAGGAGCGCGGCCATTCCGAGGCCGTAGATCCATGAAGCGCCGAAAGCGTTGAATTACCTCGTCGGCTTGGCCAGGGGAACTGTCGTAGGCCTTGGAAAGGAAGTAGTAGCACTGTGCGTCTGAAGGATCCAGATCCGCCCCCCTGAGCAGCGCCTTCACGGCTTCATCGTAATTGCCGCGCGAGTACAGCGCCATGCCTAGCCCAATCGCCAGCCGCGGAGACTTTGGATAGCGTTCGGTGGCCCGCTGAAAGATGTCGACCGCGGCATCGAGCGTGCGGTGCAATAAAAGCTCGCTCCCCCAGTCGAAAAGGTTACTCTCACTGGGATCCATGTGTGCGGCTGCTTCGTATTCGTTCGCTGCCGCCACAAAGTTCTGCTTCTTCTCTTCAATCTCGGCCAGCAAGTTGTGTAACTCTGCCGTGTTTTGTCTCCCGAGGAGTTCCTTCGTCACGCGCTCCGCCAAATCGATCTTTGAGGTCTCGACATAGGCAAGAGCAAGATTGTATCCGTTGTCATAGGCCTCGGGTTTGAGCTGGTACGCCTTCTCGAGGGAAGGAATGGCTTGCGGCAGCTTTCCGGCAGCTATGTAGAATTCACCCAGGTTGTGGTTGGTGTCGTAGCTGTCCGGCTCCAGAATGCGAGCCTTCTTGAACTCAAGTTCTGCCGCTCCGAATTGGTGGAGCTTAAGCAGGTTGGTTGCCAGGTTGGTTCGGGCCGCCGCAGAATTCGGGCTTAAGTGGGCAGCCTTCTGTAGGTGTCCGTTTGCTTCCGACGGCTTCCCCTGCGAGGAGTAAACCATCCCCAACAATTCATGAACATCGAAGCTTTCCGGAACTTGTTGCACTAGGGCCTCGAGTCGTGCCGCCGCCTCAGGCAGGTGGTTGGAATCGTACAACTGGACTGCTTCCTGGAACTTGCGCTGCAGTTGCTGATCTTGCTCGATCTCGGCGCCCAGAGCGGGCGACAGCGCGCAGGTGGCCATCAGCCAGAGCCAAATCAACCGGGAGATCACAGCAACCGTATGTTAGCACCGCTCGCGTGGAGAGAACTGCCTAACCGTTACTCGAAGCCTGCCTGGGATAGCGAGTCCCATCGAGGGTTAGTTCCCGGCGCGACTGCGGCCGCGCCGGGAAAACTGAGGTTAGAAGTAGAGCTTCAAAGCGAACTGAAGCTCTCTCGGATCCAAAGGATTATCGCGAGTGGATCCGATTTGACCAAAGTTCGGGTTCGTGAAGTTGCCCGCACCCGAGATCGCGACAACTCCATTCCCGCCGAAGTTCGGCTGATTGAAGTTCGGATGGTTCAGCAAGTTGAAGAATTCTGCTCGGAATTCCATTCTTGCTCGTTCGCTTAACTGGAAGTTCTTAAAGATCGAGAAATCCCAGCGATAAAATCCCGGACCAGGAATCTGGGACGGCTGGTTTCCGCCCAGCACTCCCCTCGGCGACGTGTCGTTGATACACCCAACGGGTGTACCGGGATTCCCGAATTGACAGGGTTGTGCGAAGGCTGACGCATTCAGCATAGCGGGATTGCCGTCAGGCGTGATATGGATTGAGGTCCTCGGGTTCTGTCCTGGGAGCACGAAGGCATAGCAGTTCGAACCCGCCGAAGTAGCGGAGGGACAATCCAACTTGAAGGGCTGACCACCCTGCAGGTTCACAATCCACACGACTGCCCATCCTCCCACCACGGCATTCTTCGCGCCCGAGGCGTTGCCCATCATGGACTTCCCCTTGCCGAACGGAAGCTCGTAGCCACCACTGAGGTGAAATACGTTCCGGATATCGAAGTTGGCAAGTCCATAGTCGGCGTGGATGCCAACTCCCGGAACATACGGTCCCCGGTACCCCCCTCCCGAGAATCCGTTTAGCAGGTCATAGGCATCGGAACGAACTTTTGACCAGGTATAGGCGGCGAGGAAGTTTAGGCCGTTGCCGAATTTCTTTTCGACGTTGGTCTGCAACCCGTGATAGTAACTGCTTCCCCAAGTGGCGGCATAGCTCGCTCCGCGGCCAAAGTCGAAGAACGGAACGAACTGTTGAGCATCTGCCGTCGGAGGTAACAACTGACTGACTTGGTTCGAACCTGGGAAGACCTCCAGGTGCCTGCCAAGCGTGGTTACATAGGCCGCCTGAACCGAAAGGCTAGGCTTCAGTTGGTATTGGAAGGTGAGGTTGCCACCCATCGAATAGGGCGTCTTGTAATCGAACTGGATGCCACGTAGTTGCAGCCCGCTTGCATTCACGGCTAACGGATCAAGGGGGATGCAACCAAAGCCGGTCTCGAGGGTTGGTCCTCCGGCTGGCGTTGCGGCCGCGCAGCCAGCGAAGTTGTTGATCGGATGTGCGTCATTGGGCTGGAAGTAGGAGAAGGAGAACTGGAAGGGATAGTTCTCGCCGAGGTTGGGAGAATATCCGCGGTTCTCAAAACCGTTGTAGAAGAGGCCGAATCCTCCGCGAGCCACGAACTTTGGCGTCACCTGGTAGGCAAATCCGAAACGAGGAGCGAAGTTGGTTTTCTGCGAGTTGCCTAAGCCCTTCCCGTACCTGTTGGTGATATCGACAGCGATACCGTCCTGCGCCATCAGAGTCTGGAAGCTGGTCGACAAGTTATTCGCGTTCGGGCTCTGCGGGATGATGTACAAGGGCGAGCCGGTCGGTGGACCGAACGGCACAAAGTTCGCCTGCTTGCCGTAATGGTCATAAACCAGGGTGAAGAAGTCCCAACGCAAGCCCAGGTTCAGGGTCAACTTCGAGGAAACCTTCCAGTCGTCCTGGAAATACGTTCCCCAGTAGTTCTTCCCGTTGTCCGAAAGCGAGATGTTCGAGGCAAACACGGTGTTCGGTCCGCCTACGTAGTCGATCGTTCCGGGTGCGGAAGCTGCCACCGGCGTCAGCAGGAATTGCGCGCGGCCGGTATTACCGCCTCCGACGTTTGGCACATCCGTATAGTTGCCATCGAAGTTGAACTGGCCGCGGGACCACGGTGGTTGCAAGGTGGAGAACTTCACGTGCTGTTGCTCAAAGCCCATCTTGAACGTGTGCTTGCCGTAGATCTTGGTGAAGTCATCGTTCACCTGGATCGTGGAGCTCACTTCGTCAGACGGGAGAAACGCGTTGCCGCCGAGCGTCTGCAAGCCATTGATACCGAAAGCGGGCAGACCGCCATTCTCCTTTTGTTGCGGTATGCCCTGAATGCCATACTGCGAGGGCAAATCCGAGAGGTTGTTGGCTTCAGGAATATTTCGCGTAGTGTGCAGATAGTTTAAGCCGACTCGCGCCACGTTGACGGTTGTCGGTGAAAACGTATGGTTCCAAGCGAGAGCGCTGTGCTGCGCGCCGGCCGTCTGATTGCCTTGGAAGAAGCCGCCGCCATCCGCCACGCCGCCAAAGATGCTGGGAATCAACTCCGGCTTATCGTCATAGCTGAAGCTGTAGGACAATTGGTCCTTCTGGCTGACGTTGATGTCCATGCGCACGTCAAACTGCTTTTCGTTCTGAATCAGCACCGGCGAATTCGTGTAGTTGGAAAACAGATTGCCGTTGGTCGGTAGCGGATACAAGTTCATAAGCGCCACGGCATTCGGATCAATCCTATTTAGCGGAATGATGTTCCCCGGGAACGGGTCACGAACAAAACCCGCGCCACCTGGACGGGTGGTCGCGGGATCAAAGATCGTCCCTTTGGGAAAAGTCCTCCCTAATGCGTCCGTCGAGCAAGACGACCCAGGGCACGAACCAGTGATTAGATCGCTAAAATCCGTAAAACCGCTTTGCCGCTCGGCTACGGTGGGCACCGTACCCGACTGGGGTTGCCCCTGCCTTAACCGCCAGAACTGCACATCGCCAAACAAAAATATCTTGTTCTTGATCACTGGTCCGCCGAGGGCACCGCCGAACTGATTCCACCTCAGTTCGCCCTTCTTCGCTGGCGTACAAACACCGGTTGCGGCGTCGCAGTTGTGCTCAAAGAAGTCTCTGGCATCGAGCACATCGTTGCGGAAGAACTCCCAGGCGCTTCCATGCAGCTGATTGGTCCCCGATTTCAAGGTTGCGTTCAGGACGGCGGCTCCGGAGCGTCCGTACTCGGCGCTGAAGTTCGTGGTCTGAACCTTGAACTCCTGAATCGCGTCCACCGGAGGGAGAACGACGTAGTTGGTACCGTTCAGGAAATCAACCGTGTCGGAGTTGTTGTCCACGCCATCGAGCATGTAGTTATTTTGGGCCGGACGGAAACCATTGGCAGAAAATGCACCCGATGCCGCATTGCCGCGCGTATCCGGCTGGGGAGAGTTCACCCCTTGCACCAACTGTGCAAGAAACGTGAAGTTACGTCCGTTGAGCGGTAGGTTGTTCACGCCTCGCTGATCAATCACCCCGCCGACGGAAGCGTCTTGGGTTTGCAAGACCGGTGTTGCCCCGGTGACTTCCACGGTCTCGGTCTGGCTGCCAGGCTTCAACGCGAAATTCAGCCCCACGTTGGACCCAATGTTCACCACCACGCCAGACTGCGAGGTGGTTTGAAAACCTTGGGATGTAACTTCCAACTTGTAGCTCCCGATCCTGACCGGGGAGAACTTGTAAACTCCATCGCCTCCGGTGGTCGTTGTGAGGGAGGTCCCGGTGCCCTCGTTGGTCAAGGTGACCTTGGCGCCCGCAACCACGGCGCCAGAGGCGTCCGATACCACGCCGGTAATCGAGCCGGTATCGACTTGAGCATAGAGCGCGGTAACTCCAAACAACGTCACGCCCACCAGAATTGCAAACAGACTTCGCAGAACCCGAGAACTGCTTTGACTCATTTCCGTTCTCCTAGTCAGCTGTTCGGCCCTGAGTGCCGAGAATGTCTCAATGAGTGCCTTCGCGCGATCGCTCTTGAGCGCAAATACACAAATCCCGCAGTCACTCTGCGGGTCACAAACACATCTGCAAAACAGGCGTTTCGTGGTGAATGCGAATCAGCTACCCCCGTCCGGATATCAACCCATCAACGACTCATTCCGTTCTACGAGAAAGAGTTCAGCTCACGAATTGCAGAGCAGGTTAAGCGCTTAAAAAAGTTAACCGCTTAACCTAGTGTGCTGGGTTTATCATGTGCGAGAAATCATTGTCAAGATTTTTTTCTGGTGTGCTACACTCCACCGCAATCGTGAGTTGGCGCTGGAGTGCGGTGACTCACGATGGCGATACCCTTAAGAAAAACGATTTTCTCATAAGCAATGGCAGTAACCATTCGTGACGTGGCGATCGCAGCAGGAGTTTCCACAGCTACGGTCTCGAACGTCCTCAATAGCACGGGAAAAGTCGGAGGCAGGACGCAGCGCCATGTGCTCGCCACGGTGAAGCGTCTCGGCTATGTGCCCGACGTCCACGCGCGGCGGTTGGCTTCGAATAATCGCCGCACGCTGGGAATCATTGTGTCCGACGTTGAAAATCCCTTCTTTCCGGAGATCATCAAGAGCTTCGAGACGCGGGCCCGGGAACTGGGCTACGACGCCATCCTGGGTGACACGAACTACGATCCCGATCGCACTCAGGAAGCTGCTGAGCGCATGATGGAGCACAAAGTTCGCGGCGTCGCGATTATGACCTCAGAAATCAGCATGCGCCTGGTCCACGAACTCGCGCAGCGCCGGATTGCGGTCACATTTCTCGACCTGGCTCCGGCGCGCGGCTACATGAGCAATCTGCGCATCAACTACGCATCCGGAATCGAACAGATCGTCCGTTATCTGTATGCCAATGGACATCGGCGGGTCGCCTTCGTAGCTGGCCGGGAAGGGCTAAGGTCGAACACCATGCGCCAAAGGGCGTATGAAAACACCATGCGGGAATTGGGATTAAAACCTGGTCCGATTCTCAAGGGAAATTTGCGCTTCGACGGCGGCCTTGAGGCTGGCCTTGCCATAGGACAGCTCAGACCGCGGCCTACCGCGGTCGTCGCGGTGAATGACCTCACCGCCATCGGCGTCATCAAAGGATTGTTGCAACGGGGATGCCGCGTTCCCGAAGATATTTCCGTAACCGGTTTCGACCGAACCCGCTTGGCGGAATACAGCAACCCGTCGCTTACCACCGTGGACATACATCGCGACCTGCTCGGCCGAATCGCCGCCGACGCACTGCATGAACTCTCCAGCTCGAAAGACGCAACCGGCCGGGAGTATCCCATCGACGCGGAACTCGTCATCGGCGGATCGACCGGGCCGGTGTCGAACGGGCACCCCTGATACACTTCTGAGAGCTGTTCCCCGCGTGGACTGCAGATGTCGGAACCGAATCCCCTCGCTAAAACCTTCTCCCGCCGCGCGCTCCTGAAGTCGCTACAATACGCCCCCATCGCATTGCTCCCCGCGCCATGGAAGTCGCTGTCCGCGATTGGTCGACCGCTCCCATGGGAAGGTCTTCGGTTCGCAGACTTACGCATCACGCCGCACTACCCCTCTCGTTCTCCCATTGACGACATGATGGGACTGGTTGCGCCGGGTTCTGATCAGTTCTTGACGGAAAAGTACGCCGTTCAAATTGCTGAACGTCTCAAGCGCTGGGCGAGCGATTTGAAACAGCCAAACCCCGGAGTGGAGTTGCTTGGTAGTTTCGCGGATAGATCGCTGCGAGGCTCCGGCTTTGTGCCCGCGGCGGAACGCCCGGTTCGCAGCCGATATGGCATTCACGTCGGCCAACGAAAAATTGGCGGCGCGCCAACTCTCGCCCGCGATCAGGTTTTGACCGAGTTGCTTGACTACATCGCTAGCTTGGGTCGGTTGAGAACTGCTGAGTTTCAGATCGTAGGAATCCGGCAGATGGAAGCTTCACCGCTCAGGGTGCAGGCGGAAATTCGTTACACGTTTGTGGGCGCGAAAGACCTGAACGCGAGCGAGCAGCGCCTAGGTTCCTGGCAGACCGAGTGGCTCGAGCGCGCTGGGGGCGATTGGTGGGTCACGAAATGGATCACCACCGAGGAGACCATAAGCTCTCGGAAGGCGCCTTTGTTCGAAGATGCTACCGAGCAGGCATTCCCTGGGATCGGTTCTTACCGGGAGCAGCTATTGCCGGGCGCCGATCATTGGCGCACGGTACTCGATGGTGCCTCGGGAATTGATGTTTACGGCAACCAAGGCATCGCAGTCGGGGATTTCGACGGCGATGGTTTTGACGACGTTTACGTCTGCCAGCCTGCCGGTCTCCCGAATCGCCTATATCGCAATCGCGGGGATGGGACATTTGAGGACGTCACAGCCTCCGCTGGGCTCGATGTTCTTGACGCCACCTCCTGCGCATTGTTCGCGGACTTCGAGAACCGCGGTCATCAAGACCTGCTCATCGTTACTAGCGGCGGACCTCTACTGTTCGTGAACCGCGGTCAGGGCAAGTTTTCGCTGAAGCGTGATGCGATTCGATTCGCTCGCCCTCCTCAAGGCACTTTTACCCATGCCGCGCTGGCCGACTATGACCACGACGGCCGCCTCGACATTTATTTTTGCCTCTACAACTACTACGCTGGCCTTGATCAGTATCGCTATCCTTCCCCTTATTTCGACGCCCGCAACGGCCCGGCCAACTTCCTTTTGCATAACGACGGTGATTGGACTTTTTCTGATCGAACCGAGACGACGGGTCTCGACGTCGATAACGACCGTTACAGCTTTGCATGTGCATGGGGCGACCTCGATGGCAATGGCTGGCCTGACCTCTACGTCGCCAACGACTTCGGGCGCAGCAATCTGTACCGCAACAATGGCGATGGAACATTCTCTGCGATCGCAGCCGAAGCTCACGTTGAGGATGTGGGCGCGGGCATGAGTGCGTGCTGGCTTGACTCGAATCCAGACGGGCAGCAGGACATTTACGTGGCCAACATGTGGTCGGCGGCAGGCCTGCGTGTGTCGCACCAGAGCAACTTCCATCCCGGCGATTCGGAGGAGATACGCGACATGTATCGCCGCCACGCCCGGGGAAATTCCTTTTATCGGAATCTCTCGGGCGGGAAATTTCGCAATGTGGCCGCGGACAACGGCACCGAGTACGGTGGGTGGGCCTGGTCCTCGGATCACTGGGACTTCGATCACGATGGTCATTCGGACATCTACATCGCCAACGGCTACGTCTCTGGCATCGAAGACTCCGATCTCGCAAGTTTCTTCTGGCGCCAGGTGGTGGGCAACTCGCCCGCGAAACTTTCTCCTTCGGCGAAATACGAGCAGGGATGGAACGCCATTAACGAGCTTATGCGCTCGGACCGATCATGGAGCGGTTACGAGCGCAATGTCTTTTATTGCAACAATGGTGATGCGACCTTCTCGGACATTTCCGGGATCACCGGCCTTGACTTTTCCGACGACAGCCGCGCCTTCGCGCTCTTGGACCTTGATCACGATGGGCGTCTCGAGGTCCTGCTCAAGAATCGCAATGCCCCGCAGCTGCGCCTGCTTCGCAATGTAATGCCCGAAATTGGCCGTTCGCTTTCGTTCCGACTGCGCGGCACAAGAAGCAATCGCGACGCAATCGGAGCGGCCATCACCATCGACGCGGCAGGCACGAAACAGACCAAGCACGTCCAGGCAGGTTCCGGCTTTCTTTCTCAGCACACGAAAGAAGTGTTCTTCGGTGTCGGAGATTTTTCTGGCACCTTGAAGGCATCCATTCGCTGGCCCAGCGGAGCCGAGCAGGTGTTGGAAGGCCTTCCAGCGAATCACCGGATCGAAGTCACCGAGGGAGCAGGCGATTTCCATACCACTCCCTTTTCCGCCAGTCGAGCTCGCAGCTCCCCCACCATTTCACCACAACCAGGAGCTTTCGGAGAGAACGCAGAAACCTGGCTGCTTCAACCCCTTCGAGCGCCTGGCTTCTCTTTGCCGGATACCGCCAGGCGAATGTGGGACCTGCACGCGCTTGCGGGAAATAAATTGCTGATCTTTTGGGCGAACGCGTTCCCAAAGTCTCTATCCGAACTGCGTTCGTTCAGCCTCGACAACCCAGGCGGCCTGCAAGTTCTAGCCTTGAACGTGGATGATCCACCGAGCGAGTCTGCGGTCAGATCTCTTGCCGACAAACAAGCACTCCGATTTCCAATTCTGCTCGCCAATCCAGATGTCATTGGCACGTACAACATCGTATTCCGCTACCTCTTTGACCGGCACCGCGATCTGGGAGCGCCGACGTCGTTGCTGATTGATGAGAATGGGATGATCGTCAAGGTGTATCAGGGGCAAGTCGGAGCGAAGCGTGTGAGTGAAGACCTGGAGACCTTGCCACGCACTTCCGAAGAACGCAAAGGCCGAGCTCTGCCCTTTCCCGGCACACTCCATCTCGGGGCGTTCCAAAGAAATGACTTTACCTATGGAGTCGCATTCTTCCAGCGCGGATATCTCGATGCCGCGACCGACTCATTTATGCAGGTGATCGCCTCCAAGCCGGACGATGCCGAAGCCCAGTACAACCTGGGCACGCTCTACTTACGTCGCAATGAACCTGATTCGGCCCGTCTCTACCTAGAAAAGGCGGTCAAACTGAAGCCTACCCACGCCGAGGCCTGGAACAATCTCGGCATGATCGCCGGCCAGCAAGGCCACGTGGATGAAGCCATTCGCAACTTTCGCGAGTGTCTCCGCCAGCGGCCCGACTTCGTTGTGGCTCTTCTGAATTTGGGCAATCTGTACCGCCACCAAAAACAATTTGCGGATGCCGAACAGCTCTTGAACCATGCCCTCGAAGTGGAGCCGGACAACGCGGAAGGCAATTACAGCTTGGGAATGCTTTACGCGCAGAAGAACCAGATGGAAAAAGCCGAGCGAGGCTTTGAGAACGCGCTGCGGGTCCGCCCAGAATATGCCGACGCCCTTAACAACTACGGCGTTCTACTCGTGCGCGAGCAACGATATTCTGACGCCGAAGAAAGATTTCGCTCCTGCATTCGCAGCCATCCAAACTTCGATCAGGCCTACCTGAATCTCGCGCGACTCTATGTTCTCGAGAACAACAAAGGCCAAGCGCGAGAAATCCTTGAGCTGCTCTTGCGCCAGCAACCCCAGCACGCGATGGCCCAGCAGGCGCTCAAAATGCTACAGTGAGGCAATCACACCAGATGTCGGGACCTGTTCAACTTTCTCGAGGAGCGCTCGCCTTCCTGCTCTTTTCGCTCGCATGGTGCGCGATTCCAGTTCACGCGAACGAAGGCGCCGCACCGCACAAGAATCCGGATAGGGCAACGAAGTCGTCCGAACTTGCGCAGGTGCAGATGCTTCTCGAACAAGGCCAGGTCGCCGAGGCCAAGGCCTCCACGGTTGCGTATTTGCGCCTCCACCCCGCTAGCGTCGAGGCCTACGACCTCCTCGGCATCATTTGCAGCCAAACCCGTGATTACGAAGGCGCACTCGATGCGTTTCAGCATGCCCTAAAGCTGAATCCAGGCTCCGCAAAGTCGCATAACAACTTGGGAAACTTGTACGCTGCCGGTGGAAAAGTGGACCTGGCTGAGAAGGAGTTTCGCAAAACGCTTTTTTTCGCCCCCTCGAATAGCGAGGCCAATTACAACCTCGCTTTGTTGCTAATTTCTCGCGGCAAGCCGTCAGAAGCAATCCCGTTTCTCGAACGCGTCCGCCCGCCGACGCTGGAAGCGAGGATGAATCTTGTGCGCGCCTATCTTCGTGCAAGCCGCACTGCTGAGGGACTCAAGCTGGCGCACACGCTCTCTGTCCAGGACACGAGCAATGTGCAACGTCACTTCACCCTCGGCGTTCTGCTCGCTGAGGAGAAGCAATACAATGCCGCTCAACTGGAATTGGAGAAGGCGGATGCTCTGAAGCCCGGGACATTTGAAATCCTTTTCAACCTCGGCCAGGCATACTTGCGCGCAAAGGAGTACGGGAAAGCAGAACTGGTGCTTAACCGGGCGCTGAAGCTGAACCCTGATTCAGCCGACGCCATGTACCTATTGGCGCAAGCCTTCAACGACGAAGCTCGGCCGGTCGATGCTCTGGATTTGCTTGCCCGCGCGCACAAACTGGCCCCGGAAAATACCGATATCATTTTTCTGCTGGCGCGCGTCAGCATGGGGCAGAACTTTTATGAGGATGCAATCCCGTTGCTTGAGTCTGGCTTGAAAATCGCCCCGCAACGGGCCGACCTGCGGGCGGCGCTCGGCGAAAGCTACTTCATGTCGGGCAAAGCCGACAAGGCGATCGATGAATTCAAGAAGCTGATCGAACTGGAGCCTTCAGCTCGATCCTACACGTTTATGGGCCTTTCCTACCGGCACCTTGGTCGCTTCGACGAAGCGCGAAAGTATTTCGAGGAGGGGTTGAAACTCGAGCCCACAAATGCCGCGTGCCTGTTCAATCTCGGTTTTATCGAAGAACGTCAGGGTAGCGCGGCTGCCGCTGACCAGCACTTCCAGCAGGCGCTGCGCTCCAATCCCGACTTCTCCGATGCTCTGCTTGAGTTGGCCAATCTCCGGAGCAAGGATAAGAAGTATGCGGAAGCAGCCGAACTGCTGCGCCGGTACGTGAAAGTCGCTCGCGAGCCTTCTTCCGGCTACTACAAGCTTGCGATGGTGGAACGCAGCCTTCACCAGATGGACGCAGCCGAGCGCGACCTCAAGGTTTTCCAGACACTCTCGAAGAACTCGAACACCGGCCCCTACCCCTATCAGCACCTGTTCGATTATCTGGAAAACCGTACCAAGCTGACGCCAACCGAACGCGCACAGCTTGACGTCACCGAACTGTTGGAGCAGATCAAGAAGAATCCAGGCCAACCGCAGGATTTGTATCTGTTGGCGCAGGCATACTTGAAGTTGGGGAAGCGCGACCAGGCGTTGCAGGCGGTCTCGCAACTCGACCAGCTCAGTTCCGAGGATTACCGCACTCAGGCCGGCGTCGGCGTCTTACTCGCGCAGAACCGGCTTTACGATCAGGCGATCGTGCACTTTGAAAACGCGCTGCGCAAAAATTCCGGCTCCGATGAGATTAAGTTCGATCTCGCCGACGCTTACTTCCGCAAGGGAATGTATTCCCAGGCCTTGCAAACGGTCGAGACCATTTCAGCTGCCGGACAGCAGGATGACACCTGCCTTTCGTTGGTAGGGGATATCTACGCGCACCTCGGCGACAACCGGAAAAGCGCCGAGATTTTTCAGGACGCCATCTCCCGCAATCCCGACAACGATCAATACTACCTTTCCCTGATGCTCGTACAGTTGCGCAGCGGCGACATCCAAAGCGCAGAACAAACGCTCAAAAAAGGCAGGGATCGAATTCCCGTGTCCGGAAAAATTCAATGGGGACTGGGGTTGCTTTCCGCGCTTAAGGGCGACACCCCGCAAGCCGCCGAACAACTGGAGCGCGCCGTTGAATTGTTGCCGGAATGGTCGGGTAGCTATTCCACGCTTGGAATTTTCTATTACCAGACAGGTCAGATCGACAAGGCTCGCGAGGTCCTGAATCGCTTCAAAGGCAGCAATGCCGGAGGACTGGATGTAGAGCGCATCGAGCAGGCGTTGTCCAAAGCTCCTGTCACATCGGCCTCGGCTACGGACCCGTTGCCGACCCAGGCGCGCCAGCAATTATTGCAATTCGCTCTGGTCATCGCCGATCGGACGCTTTGAGAGGCAGCTCCGGGCACGCTAGAATGCCGTAATAGTTGTCCAATCACTCAATTCCAGCACACGACGGGATCCATCTCATCCGGGAAATGGGGAAATCATTGCAGAGAACCAGCGGGCACATTCGCGCTCGCCAGACGATTGCCGCGCTGTTTCTTTCCGTGACGCTGGCCACTTGCTTCGAACTCGGTGCTCAACCAGCGGCCAAGGTCACAACCAAGACGGGTATTCAGGTTGGTTACACCGATGTGCGTCAGGCAGCCGGCATTACGTTTCAACAGGACTCGACGCAAACGGAGGAGAAATATTATCTGGAGACCATGGGTACGGGTGTGGCATGGCTCGACTATGACCAGGACGGCCTGATGGATCTGTTCTTCGTGCAATCTGCTGCCACTGACATCTATAAGCCGCCCCGGCCTCTCCGCTGCGCGCTCTATCACAACAACGGGGACGGAACCTTTACCGATGTCACTGCAAAAGCCGGCCTGGGCGGCGAAGGCCATTACGGCCAAGGTGTCGCAGTCGGCGATTTTGATAACGATGGTTTCCCCGACATCTACGTCACGGGCTACGACCGCGCCATTCTCTACCGCAACAATGGGGACGGAACGTTTACGGATGTGACTGCCAAAGCCGGGGTGGGGGATGAAAATGGCTGGTCGACCAGCGCAGGCTGGTTTGATTACGACAAAGATGGATGGCTCGACCTGGTGGTCACGAATTACATCGAGTGGAGCCCGAAGAACAACCTGTGGTGCGGCGAGCACCGGCCCGGCTATCGCTCCTATTGCCACCCCGGCAACTACAAAGGACAGCGCATCAAGCTTTATCACAACAATCACGACGGAACCTTTACTGACGTAAGCGATCCTTCGGGCGTCGGCAAGCCCGAGGCGAAGGGCATGGGCGTTGTCCTGGCGGACTTCAACAACGATGGCTGGCCCGACATCGCCATCGCCAACGATTCTTGGCCGAATTTTCTCTTCCTCAACAAGCACGACGGCACATTTGAAGACGCCTCGCTCGTATCAGGAATTGCCGCCAGTGAAGACGGGCGCTACGAAGCCGGGATGGGCATTGATGCCGCGGATGTCGACGGAGACGGCTGGCAGGATCTCTACGTCACGCACCTAGATTTCGAACTCAATCGTCTTTATCACAACAATCAGGATGGCACGTTCACCGACGACACGTTTGGGTCCGGAATCGGCAACAAAGCAATCCTGCTGAGCGGTGTCTCGATGAAATTTGTTGATTACGATAATGATGGCTGGGACGACATTCTCCAACTGAACGGCGCGATGCTCGACAACATTCAGCTCTATCACTCTGAAGTCACTTACAAAGAGCCATTGCTGATGTTTCGAAACTTGGGGAAAGGGCAGTTCGAAAAAGTTTCCGATGCGCTCGGGCCCGACTTTGTACGGCCCATAGCGGGCCGAGGGGTGGCGACGGCTGACTACGATAACGATGGCGATATGGATATCGTCAGCAACAACCGCGGCGACTACCCTTCTCTGCTGCGCAATGATGGTGGCAACAGGAACCACTGGCTGACCATTCTGCTCATCGGAACAAAATCGAATCGCGACGGGATTGGCGCGTCGCTAAAGTTGACCTCCCAGAGCAGAGTGCAGTACCAGCAAGCCAAAGGCGGCATGGGATATATGTCGGCAAGCGATCCGCGCATTCACTTCGGACTCGGGGACCGCACCAAAATTGACTCGCTCGAAATCACCTGGCCGAGTGGACAAATTCAGAAGCTCACCGATCTACCGATCGATCAAATCATCGCGGTAAGGGAAGGCGCCGGAATCGTACCCCGCAAATTCCCTCGGATTGTGAGCCCCAAGTGAATCTGCCGCGCCGCCAGTTCCTGGGATCGTCTCTTCTTGTCTTTGGCTCCACGCTTATGGACGCGCTAGCCACGCCCTTGTGGAGATGGAATCGGCCGCTCATGATCGATGCCAAGACCGAAGCCGGGTCGGATGGGGTACAGTTCGTCGACGTCGCCAAAGAAGCCGGGCTCAATATTCCGAATGTTTGGGGCTCCGATACCAACAAGCGCTACATCATTGAGGCCAAGGGCAGCGGTATCGCTTTCTTCGACTACGACAACGACGGTTGGCTTGATATTTATCTCACCAACGGCACGCGACTTGGCGAGAAGTGGCCGCAGGGAAAGGAACCCACATCGCAGCTGTTCAAGAACAATCGTGACGGCACCTTCACCAACGTGAGCGAAAAATCTGGCTTGGCGCGCACGGGTTGGCAGACGGGTGTTTGCGTTGGCGATTACAACAACGACGGGTGGGATGACTTGTTCTGCTGCTTCTGGGGACACAACCTCCTTTTCCACAACAATGGCGACGGGACGTTCACCGACATTACCCGCAAGGCTGGACTCGAGAACCCCGAAATTCGCTGGGGCGCAGGATGCACATTTTTCGATTACGACCGCGACGGCTATCTTGATCTCTTCGTCTGCAACTACATCAAGCTCGATCCTGCCGAGACTCCCGGGCCTAACGACCCGGCTATGTGCCAATGGAAAGGAATTCCCGTCATGTGTGGCCCTCGTGGCCTTCCCGGAGATACCAACGTCCTTTACCACAATAATGGAGATGGCACCTTTACCGACGTTTCCGAAAAAGCCGGCATTCTGAAACCTGGTCCGCGCTACTCGATCACCGCCGTTTCCTACGACTTTGACAATGACGGCTGGCCTGACATTTACGTCGCCGTCGATTCACAGCCGAGCATTCTGTTCCGCAACAATCACGACGGAACGTTCACTGACGTCGCAGTCATTTCCGGTTGCGCCTATAGCGAGAACGGTCATGAACAGGCGGGCATGGGAGTGGGGGTAGGCGATTACGATTGCGATGGCTGGTTCGACATCTTCAAGACCAACTTCGCCGACGATACCTGCAATCTTTATCACAACAACGGCGATGGCACGTTCAGCGACGTAACGTTTTCCTCAGGCATTGGCGTTAACAACCGTTATGTCGCATGGGGCTGCGGGTTCCTCGACTACGACAACGACGGCTGGCAAGACATCATTCAAATCAACGGCCACGTATACCCGCAGATTGATGCGCACAACATCGGACAGACGTACAAGAATCCGCGACTTGTCTATAAGAACCTTCGAAACGGGCAATTTAAGGACGTTTCCGAACAGATGGGCCCCGGCATCACCGAGCGTTACTCCAGTCGCGGTGCCGCGTTCGGAGACTATGACAACGATGGCGACATCGACGTTCTGGTGTTGAACATGGGAGACATTCCGTCGCTCTTAAGAAATGACGGCGGCAACAAGCAGAACTGGATCAAGATCAAACTCATCGGAACCAAATGTAACCGTACGGCCATTGGCGCTCGAGTTCGTGTGATGACCGGTAAGCACACACAAATGGACGAAGTGCACAGCGGGTCGAGCGTGATGTCACAAGGAGATCTGCGTCTTCACTTCGGATTGGGCAAGATTGAGGTGGTTGATACGATTGAAGTAACCTGGCCCACCACGCAGAAAATCGAACGCTTCACCAAAGTGAAAGCCAATCAGATTCTCACCATTCGCGAAGGACTTGGGATTGTCACTCCGAAGAATGACTCTCGCGCGTCGACTCCGAAGGGCTCTTAGGCCATCGAGGGCGGAAGCATCTCGCAATCGTGCAAGGCTTTGGCTTTGGCGGAGCTTGGGGCATTTTTCGGGGTTAAGCGCCTGCGGCGACCAGCACTAATACTCCGTAGCCCGGAATTTCCGTGGCTCCGCGGTGTGCTTGTCCGGTGATCGCATCGTTGAATGATCCGTCCAAGTTGATGGTTTGCGGTTCACTTTTGTGATTTAGCAGGCACAGCCAGCGCTTTTGTGCGCTCTTCCGCACCGTCAGTTCGACACCGGTAGGTACCTCGATGGGACGCTTGACGCCGGCTGATCCGACAAACGTGGCCAGAACTCTCGCTAAATCCGCTGCGCGCAAATCAGCTCCCACGTACACTGCCGTGCCGTTGCCGAACTTGTTTAGCGTGATTGCTGCCTTGCCGCTATGCTGGCCGGAACTATAGCTCGCCAGCACTTCGGCACTCGATGGCTTCAAGATGTCCGCCCAAATACCACACTCAGCATCCGCTCCTGCGAGCATCGAACCAAATTTCACGTAGGGATTTTGGGCATAGGTGGGGACATAGTCTTCGAGGGTCACGCCCATCACATCGGCGAGAAATCCGGGCAGCGGCTTGCGCACAATCTGGCTAGACTCCGTTTTCACCCCTAACCGGAAGCTGGTCACGAACACACCGCCAGTCTTTACGTACTGGCGAATCTTGTCAGCCTGGGATTCCGAGATTACGTAAACCACTGGCGCGAACACAATCTTATAAGGCGAGAGATCGCTTCCGGGCCCGACAAGATCGATTCCGGTGTGGCTGGGTGACGCCGCACCATACCATTTGGTGGCTTGCTCGGTGTAGCTCAAGCGAAAATGCCCAGGCTGAATCTTGGTCGCCCAACTGCAGTCGTAATCAAAATACAAAGCCGAATCAGCCTCATATCCAGAGTTCAGAAACTCCGGACCAAGCGATTTCAACTCTTTCACGGTCCACAAAATTTCCTCGAATGCAGGACTTTGCGATCGATCGTGATTGAGCATTCCGTGCCAGTATTCCTCTGCACCGAAGGTCGCCGTGTCCCAACGAAAATAGTTGATCCCCATCGCGCCATGCGCGACACCCTGATAGCTCCACAATCGCACTTGCCCCGGTTCGGGCTGTGGAGAGAATGTTGGTTGCCCGGCTTTGCCCGACTGCTCCTCCATGATGAGGAATGGCTTGCGCAGGATGCTGCGGCCAAAATCGTGCTGCATGGCGATGGTCGCGGGAATCACGTCGCTTAACAACGTTCCCGTTTGTCCGCCTTGGTGAAGCAGCATGTCGAAGAAGCCGGGGTAATTGTCAAACGCAACAAAGTCGAGCTTGGCATAAAGTTCCCGATCATCGATCACATCATAAGGAGCACCGATGTTGTTGGTGGTCACGAAGTGCTTGGGGCACAGTTTGCGCAACATCGAGAGCTGCTCCGCAAGAAATGTTGCGTTGGCAAAGGATTGATACCGGTTGTAGTCTAATGCGAGGCCCGGGTTCGGATCCGCTCCCGAGGGCAGCGGCACCGGGATCTGTGCCCAGTCGGTGTAGCGCTGGCTCCAAAAGTTCGTTCCCCAGGTCTGGTTGACTTTTTCTAGGGTGCCGTATTTTGAACGCACCCAGCCCTGAAATCCCGCGCGGCAATAGTCACAGAAGCAACGGGGAGAAGATCCTAAGGTAAATTCGTTATCGATCTGCCATCCGATGACTCCCGGATGGCCTGCAAACTTCCTGGCCATCTCGGTGGCGACGGCAAGCGAAAGGCGGCGATACGTTGCATTGGTTGGACAGGTGAATCGCCTGCCTCCGGGGCGCAACTTCTCGCCCTTGTCGTTAACCTCGACCACGTCCGGATACTTCATGGTCAGCCACGGAGGCGGAGCCGCCGAAGGAGTTCCCAGAATCACCCCTATATTGCTGCGATGAAGAATGTCCACCGAGCGCTGCAACCAGGCGAAATCGAACTTGCCTTCAGCAGGCTCCATCAGCGCCCACGCAAACTCCGCGATTCGAACGTTGGTGAGACCGGCTTCGGAAATCTTATGAGCGTCTTCTTCCCACAAAGACTCTGGCGTTTGATCCGGATAATAGTCGACGCCGAGCAACAACGGCACCGTAGGTGAGGCCGGGTTGCCGCCAACAACCTGTGTCCACATTGGCAACCGCAACCCTGCCGCGCCCAGCACCGCGGCCGAGGCTCCTACAAATCGACGCCGATTTATTTTTTCCATGACCCAGGCTTCCTCCAGCTCGTGAACGATTCGAGCGCCACCTTCCCCTTACTGATGAATGCGTGCCGCCCAACCTCCGCCTGGCGCCAAATGGATCTTCAGTTTCGTCGTCTTGCTCACTTGACGTGTCATCTTCTTGTAGTCGCTGGCGTTGCGGTCAGCATTCACTCCGTCTTCGTAGGAATCGAGAGTGAAGTTTCCCTCCGGCAGGAACGAGAAGTCGACCTCGAGATCACGCGAAGTCCAGTCGGTCATCCCGCCAACATACCAGTCGTTTCCATTTCGTCGCGCCAAGAGAACATATTCCGACATCTTCGCGTCAAGTACTCGACTCTCATCCCACACCGTAGGCACGGCAGCAAGGAACTCCATCGTTTCAGGTTCGCGCAAGTAGTTGGATGGACTGTCGGAAAGCATTTGCAGCGGAGCTTCGTACACGACATACATGGCCAACTGCTGGCAGCGCGTTCCCATTGCCATCGGCTGGGACATGATGGGGGCGAAGGTTTCGCGCGTGGCGTTGCGCATGGCGCCGGGGGTAAAGTCGAGCGGGCCAAGAAACATCCGCGTAAACGGCAGGCTTACATTGTGCGCAGGTTCGGACTCTCGGCTCCACTTACTCCACTCCATCCCTCGCACGCCTTCGGTATTGATCAGGTTAGGCCAAGTGCGGGTCATCACCGCCGGTTTTTGAGCACCGTGGAAATCTACTAGCATGTGGCGCTTGGCAGCTTCGCGGCAGACTTTGTCGAAGTAGTTGATCATGATCTGATCGCTTCGCTGCATGAAGTCCACTTTGATGCCCTTGATACCCCACTTCTCGAATTGATCGAGCGCCGGAAGCAGCTGATCGTCCAACGTCTTCCACGACGTCCACAGAATCAGGCCGACGTTTTTCTGTTTGGCATGCGCGACCAGCTCGTCCATGTTCAGCTCAGGCATAACTTGCAGCAGATCGCCCAGCTTGTACCAACCATCATCAAGAATGATGTACGGTATCCCATACTTCGCCGCGAAGTCGACGTAGTACTCGTAGGTCTTCGTGTTGATTCCGGCATGGAAATCGACGCCGTCGATGTTCCAGTCATTCCACCAATCCCAGGCAACCTTGCCCGGTCTGATCCATGTCGTGTCCTGAAGCTTCGAAGGACTCTCAAGCAGGTAAACCAATTGGTTTGTAATCAGGTCGCCGTCGCGATCAGCGACGCCGAGGACTCGCCATGGAAACGTGCGCGTGCCCGATGTAACCGCAATGTAGTCGGCGGCTTCTGTGACTTTGTAATCCCGATCGCTTGTCTGTTGCTCTTTCAGCGGATAGGGAGGGAATGTTGCCCTCAGGCCAAACTGTGGCGCAGCGCCTTGCAGCCACAGCCCTGGGTAATCGCTCAGGTCCGATTCGGCGATCGCCAGCTTCGCGCCCCGCCCGACGTCGATGACCGCGGGTAAGGTTGCAATGAACATGGGTGCGACTTCGCTGAGATGTTGTGGCAAATATTTGCGCTCATTATGCGAATAGAACGTATCCTCTTGCGGGTAATAGACAATAAAGTTGCTGGCAAAATTGAAATTCGCCTCTTCGCCGTAAATCTTCACCTGCTTTTCGGGAAGCGCAGTCTCGAAACGATAGGCAACCCCTTCGTCGTAAGCTCGGAAGGTCACGGCGTAGCCGCCATCCAAGGTGAGCCGCAGTTCGTTGTAGTGATCGCGAACCTTCGCAAACTTCTGACGCACGACAGGCTCGACCATTTGGTCGTTGCTTCGCTGCTTTGTGCCCGTCACCTTGGGCTGCACTCCGAGTTTTTTGTGCTCCACATCTAGCGACAATGTGGAATTCTCGAGCAGCGCATTGCCTCGCAGTAGCACGTCATAACGCAGCTGGCCGGAGGTACGAATGCGAACCTCAATCCGATTGTCAGGAGACTTCAGGTCGTAGCTGGACTGCGCGATCAAGGTTGTGCTGGCAAGAAATGCGATGAGAAGGATTCCGCTGAACCTCATTTTCCCTCCTGGGCTAAACTGCAAGAGCACAATAAAACCTGCATTTATATAGGAGGTTAAGCGTTTTATCAACCAGTGAGGTTCACGCTCAGTGGGAGATCCGAGACGCCGGCTCGCCGAGCACCACTACAAATTGCCGAATCTCGCGACGACGTTGCTCAACAGCGGCCGCATCAGACTGCTTCAGGCGCTCAAAAGCCTGCAGTTCTTCAGCGGCCCGTTGGCTGTCGCCGCTGCGTTTGTACACCTGCGCCAGACGAAAATGTGGATCAGGAAACGTGGGGTTCGCGGCCACAGCCCTCTCGTAGGAAGCTTTGGCATCGTCCCACTCCCCTTGCTGCGATTGCACCACTCCCAGCTGCAAATAGGCTTCGTCGAATTTGGGATCGATCCGCACGGCGGTTTCAAGCAAAGCCTCGGCTTGCTCCCGGCGCTCTTCCGGTCCATTCGTTTTTAGGATGGAGACGGCGTAATAGAAATTCGCGCGCTCGTCTCCCGGGTGTTCACGCACGAACCTCGCCAGTTTTTCTTCCACGCAAGGCAGCACCTGCGGCGCTGCTTCGGCCATTCGCCCTAAAAACAGATATGGCTCCGGATCGGATGGATTTAGATCGGAAGCTTTACAGACGTTCGTGGCCGCTTGCTCGTAGGCCCCATTTGCATAGAGCGCCGCACCAAGTCCCGCGAGCATTCGTTCGGATTGTGGAAAGGCACCGCCACCGTTGGTGAATACCCGCACCGCGGCCTCTACCGCACGATGCACCAGTAGTTCCGCTCCCCAGACAAAATAGTTCTGTTCACTCGGGTCAAGTTTCACCGCGATCTCATACTCTCGCTCCGCCGTGAGCGGATCTCCGAGGCTTTCTGCAATGTCCCCGGCAAGGCGGTGCAGCTCGGCCCTTGGATTTGAGGCCAGCAACGGCTCGACCAGCGCGTTCGCTTTGCTGTGTTGACCCGCGCCTTCGTAGGCTTGCGCCAACTCGATTGCGGTGTCGAAATCGGTGGTATTGAGGGCATGCGCTTTTTCGAGTGGTGGAATGGCGGAGCCATACTGGCGCTCGCGCAAGCAAAAGGCTCCGAGCTCGCGATTCGCACTGAAACTGGAGGGGGCTCTCAACACCGCTTCGCGAAGCCGCTTTTCCCGCTCAGGATCCGGCAGACTCGTACGCGCCTTTGCCGTACTCAGCGTGCGGGTATCTTTGGCCAACGATTCACTTGCGCGGAGATTCACGTCGCTGCCATGTCCGCCGGCCGCAGTCCAATCAGTGATCCCGGCGATTGTGAAGTCTGGCTTATCGTTGAACTGCATGCCCGGCTCGGATGTGGTACTGGCTGAAGAACCGCGCGCCGGGACCAGCAAGACGCTGAGCGATTTGCCGGCGAGTGGTAATGTCAGCGGCTGTTCAAAATCGCGAAACTCAGCCTTGTGCACGCGCAGCACGAAGCTTCCCGACTGCTCGGTCGTGAGCGAGAAGTTTCCCGCCCCATCCGTCATCGTCTCATTGGAAACGCCATTCCTATCGAGGACGACGCGAGCGCCGCGGACTGGAGTCCCATTCGATTCGCGAACGCTTCCCGCAACAGTTTGTGATGAGGAGACCTGAGGAGTGGAAGACGCGAATACCGCGGTCAAGAACAAGAGCCCGCCCAGCAGGCTGGAACGTCGAAGCGTTTTGAACATGGATAGACTAGTCAAGGCAATTCTACTCCGCTTAGGAAGGCAAGTAGCGGCGCGCGAGAGTGCGGAATCCAGAAAGTTGGCTTTGTTTCCTGCGATCGTCCCAGCCGAGCTCAGCTGCCAGCAAATCTGCGACGGTTGGGGCCATCTCGATGGCCGCGGCAGCATTCAGGAAAAGAGCGCGAGTGCGGCGCGCGAGCACATCCTCAATCGTGCGCGCCATTTCCTCGCGGGCGGCCCACACAACTTCAGCCTTGAGGTAAGCGAGTGCCGGATGCAACCGCTCGCCCAGTACAGGATTCTCTTCCGCCAAGCTCCGAATCATCTCCGCGTCGGTGCCGTACACCGCGAGAGCACCGCCAGCTCTCGCCCCGGAGCGACATCCATGGATTCTCAGGTTTCGCGTAACGCACCCACGCTCCGGCAGCTGCGCCAGCGTGACGGCCTGATCGACACAGTCTTCCGCCATGTGTCGATAGGTCGTCCACTTACCCCCGCAGATTGTCATCAGCCCCGAACTGTCGATGTGAATCACGTGATCGCGCGAAAGCGCGGCGGTACTCACTGCTCCCTCGGCCTTCACAAGCGGACGAATTCCGGCGAAAACGCTGAGCACGTCGCTGCGGGTCGGCGATTTCGCCAAGTATTGACTGGCAGTCGCAAGAATAAAATCAATTTCTTGCTCCATCGCAACCGGTTCGAGGGTGACTTCGCCGACGGCAGTATCGGTTGTTCCAACCAACAGATGACCATGCCAGGGGATGGCAAAGAGTACGCGCCCATCGCTCGTATGCGGCACCATGATGGCACTATCGCCGGGAAGAAATTCTGACCTGAACACCAAGTGAATGCCCTGGCTGGGCGCGATCATCGGCTTGGCAGAGGAGTCTGCGGTTCGACGAAGCGCGTCCGCGAAAGCACCGGTGGCGTTGATGACCACCCGCGCAGACGCACGAAACTCCTCGCCGCTTTCCAGATCCCGCGCGATTACGCCGCTTACAAAATCCTGAGAATCCTTCGTGATCCCCGTTACCTGCACGTAATTCAGCAACGACGCACCCTGCTCGAACGCGGTAAAGACCATGTGGATCAAAAGCCGCGCGTCATCGAATTGGCCGTCGTAGTAGATTGCACCACCGCGCAGGCCTTCGGTTTTCAGCGTGGGCAGGTGTCTGAGGGTTTCTTCTCGCGATAGCAGGCGCGACTTGCCGAAGCCATATTTCCCGGCTAGCACCTGATAAAGCTTCAACCCAAGACCGTAGAACGGGGCTTCCCACCACTCGTAGTTGGGAACAATGAAGGCGAGATCGTGCACCAGGTGAGGCGCATTCTGAAGCAGGATGCCGCGCTCTTTCAGCGCTTCCATGACGAGGCCGATATCGCCCTTCTCGAGATATCGCACGCCCCCATGGGCGAGTTTCGTGCTGCGACTCGATGTTCCTTTGCCGAAGTCGCTTTGCTCAAGCAGCAGGACGTCGTAGCCGCGTGAGGCAGCGTCGATCGCAATCCCCACGCCGGTGGCCCCGCCGCCGACAACGATCATGTCCCAAGGGCCGCGATGTTCGGCGACGCGTGCCCAGATTTCTGCCCGCTTCATTTTCGCTGGATCCCGTTTAGCTGATACCGGCAAGTTTCACCACGCCAGCGGCAATTGCGCCTCCAGCGAGTGGCCCAAGAATGGGAACCAGCGCATAGCCCCAATCCGACCCCCCTTTCCCGGATATGGGGAGAATCGCGTGCGCGAGGCGAGGGCCGAAATCTCGGGCGGGATTGATCGCGTATCCGGTCGGGCCGCCGAGACTCAAACCCAATACCCACACCAGCACTCCCCAAAACCAGGGACTGAAGCCAGGCGCTAGTCCCGCCGGCGCCAATTCTTTGCTACCAAAACTGAATCCGACTACCACTAAGAGGATGGTCACAATGGTTTCACACAGCAGATTTGCGGGAATGCTTCGGATCGCCGGCGCGGTGCAAAAAACGCCCAGCTTTGCGGCGGCATCCGGAGTCTCTTTCCAGTGCGGCAGGTACACAAGCCAGACCAGAAAGGCGCCAACAAATGCTCCCAGTATTTGCGCCAGCCAGAACGGACCTACATTCGACCAATTCTTCGAGAGAATTGCGACCGCAAGGGTGATCGCCGGATTGATGTGTGCGCCCGGACTACCGCAGGCCACGGCAGTGCAGATCCCTGCCACTACGGCCATACCCCAAGCGGTCGAAATCACGATCCAGCCTGAATTCTCGCCTTTAGATTTTTTCAACAACACGTTCGCAACCACTCCGTCGCCCAGCACAATGAGCACCATCGTACCCATAAACTCGCCAAAAATTGGCCCGTGCATTGGTCCTCCCCTTACGCCAAAACTACTCAACCCAGTCGAAGCTTCGCGAAACCGCCTTTTTCCAATCGTGATAGAGCCTTTCACGAGCGACTGCCTTCATCTGCGGTTCCCAGCGATGATCAACCGCCCAGTTGGCGACGAGCTCTTCGGTGCCGCTAAAGAATCCGACGGCCAGGCCAGCAGCGTAGGCTGCTCCAAGCGCTGTGGTCTCGGTGACTTTAGGGCGAACCACCGGAATCGAAAGAATGTCCGACTGGAACTGCATCAGCAATTGGTTTATGACCATGCCGCCGTCAACGCGCAGGACATCGGCCTTTACGCCCGAATCTTCCCGCATCGCTTCCACTACTTCTCTAACCTGAAACGCGGTGGCCTCCAGGGCCGCGCGTGCAATGTGCCCCTTATTGGCATATCGCGTCAAACCCGCAATCACCCCTCGGGCATTGTCTTTCCAATAAGGCGCGTAAAGTCCAGAGAACGCTGGCACGAAGTAAACACCACCATTGTCTTCCACCGTACTCGCCAGCCGCTCCACCTCTGCGCTGGACTGAATCAAACCGAGGTTGTCGCGGAGCCACTGTACCAGCGCCCCCGTAATCGCGATGCTGCCTTCGAGCGCGTAGCGGGCAGGCTCTTCCCCCAGACGATATGCCACGGTGGTTAGCAGTCCGCACTTTGAGAGCACCGGTTTGGTGCCGGTGTTCATCAGCATGAAACAGCCCGTCCCGTATGTGTTCTTCGCTTCGCCGGGTTTAAAACAAGCTTGCCCAACCAGCGCCGCCTGCTGATCTCCCAGCACTCCTGCGATCGCCACTCCCTCGATCGAGGACAGGGTGGCGTTTCCGAAGTATTCACTGCTCGAAACTATTTTTGGCAGCATCGGTTCAGGAATTTGAAAGTCGTTGAGGATGTTGGCATCCCATTCGAGCGTCGCCAGGTCCATCAACTGAGTGCGGCTCGCGTTCGTGACGTCGGTGAGATGCAATCCGCCGTTTGCTGCCCCGGTAAGTCTCCAGATCAAGAAGCTATCGATGGTTCCCGAAAGTATTTCACCCACTTCCGCCTGTTCTCGAGCGTGCGGGACATTCTGGAGAATCCAGCGAATCTTCAGGGCGCTGAAATAGCACGCCAGCGGCAACCCGGTTTTTGCGCGAAATCGGTCTTGACCTCCATGTCTGGAGAACTCGGTAACGTCGTCGGCTACTCTGGTGTCCTGCCAAACGATCGCGTTATAGACCGGTTTGCCGGTGATTTTGTTCCAAACCACGGTGGTCTCGCGTTGGTTAGTGATCCCAATTGCGGCAAGATCGGCGGGCTTGAGTTTCGAGGCTTGCATGGCCCGTGCGATCACGCTTTCTGTACGCCGCCAAATTTCATCGACGTCGTGCTCGACCCATCCTGGCTTTGGGTAGATCTGCTCGTGCTCTTCCTGCGCACTGCTGACAATTTCCCCAGCCCGGTTGAAGATCATGAATCGTGAACTGGTCGTGCCCTGGTCAATCGCGCCGATATAGTCTGCCATCCTCGCTCCGAGTTGCCTGAACTCGTGTTACCGGGTTGCGCCGGCGTCCCAATAGGTGCTCACTCGCCACGGCACAGGCTCTGAATCTTACGTCCGGGCGGAAAGAATGGTCAACGCGGGATCTTTGGGCTGCCACCGATCTTCGCCGGCTCTGACATCCGCGAATTCTCCAGTTCCTGGCTCAGTACAGGTTCTGATATAAGGGAAGATCCGACTAGGGAAGCGACTCCTTAGGTTGAGGCTCCATCATGGGAACGGGTCCCCGGTCCCTGTTCATGTAGGAGCAAAACGGAGCCTAACCGTTCCAGCGAAGCGCAACTATGAGCAATCCCGTGGTGCTCGAGGTTTGTGCCGATTCAGTCGATTCGGCTCTTGCCGCCCAAAGGGGCGGAGCGCATCGCATCGAGCTATGCAGCGGCCTTGTCGAAGGCGGTACGACTCCGAGCTCCGGTCTGATTTCCACTGTGCGCAGCCGATTATCGATCCCAATCCATGTGATGATCCGCCCACGCAACGGCGACTTTTGCTATGGTCCCGAAGACATGGAGGCCATGGAGCAGGACGTGCTCAATGCCAAACAGCTAGGCGCTGACGGAGTGGTGTTTGGGCTGCTCGAGGAAAACGGCTGCGTAGATGTAGAGAAAACGCGACATCTTGTGAAATTGGCCTGCCCGTTGAAGGTGACCTTCCATCGCGCCTTCGATATGTCGCGAAACTTGGGCGAGGCGTTGGAAACTCTGATTCAGGCGAATGTGGACCGGGTGCTGACGTCGGGCGGGGAGCAGCGGGTGGAAGACGGGCTCGGCGCGGTAAGATCGCTGGCCGCAAGAGCGGCGGGGCGAATCGCCATCATGGCCGGCGGGGGTATTACAGAGTCCAATGCGCACCGTGTGATCGCCGCCACCGGAGTGAACGAACTGCATACAAGCGCGGCTTCCGCGGTAGGGAGTCCCATGCGGCATCGGAACGAGAAGATCGCAATGGGTGCGCTCAAAGGGCGCGAATACCAAAGACGGGTGGTCTTAGAAGACAACGTCCGGCGCTTGCTCGAGGCCGCCAAGGGCGGAACCCGCCAGAGTGTAAAGGCGCGATGATATCGCGAAAAAGCATGCTCAAACGTGGGATTGCAACGCGAATCGCGATTGTGGTTCTCGCGAATTGTGGCATGCTGGTCGCTCAAAATTTCACCGACATCAAGCCTTCCCCGCAGCAGCTCGAATGGCAGGATCTCGAGTTCGGCGTCATCATTCACTTCGGAACGAATACATTCTTAGACCGCGAATGGGGAGACGGCACCGCCGATCCGAAGGTTTTCAATCCCACCGATTTCGAACCTGAGCAATGGATGCGCGCGGTCAAAGCTGCCGGGGCGAGCTACGTTGTGTTGGTCGCGAAGCATCACGACGGTTTTTGCCTGTGGCCGACCGAGCAGACCAACTACAGCGTAAAGAGCAGTTCGTGGCAAAACGGCCAAGGTGACGTTGTCCGCCAGGTGTCCGACGCCGCGCGCAAGTACGGGCTGAAGTTTGGCGTCTATCTCTCGCCCTGGGACCGCCACGAACCGAAGTACAAAAATTCTCCAGAGTACGACGATTACTACATCGCAGAGCTGGGAGAGCTGGCAAGCAACTACGGCAATCTGGTCGAATGGTGGCTGGACGGCGCAGGAAGCGCAGGCCACGTCTATAACTTCCCCCGATTTATCGAGAATCTTCGAATGTATCAGCCGAACACATTGGTGTTCGCGGATGCGGCGCTATTCGAATACGGTGACATTCGTTGGGTCGGAAACGAAGAGGGTACGATTTCGTACGAGAACTGGAATGTGCTCGATCGTCACGGCAACTTGCGTTGGCGGCCAGTGGAAGCTGACACGCCGCTGCACAAGGCGCACTGGTTTTGGCATCCCAATGACGAGGGCAGCCTGAAAACCCTTCCTGAGCTGCTTTATACCTACGACAACACAGTAGGGCACGGAGGCCAGCTCATGCTCGGCATTGCACCCGACCGGCGAGGCCTCCTGCCCGATGCCGACGTGAAACGATTAGCAGAATTCGGGAGCGCGCTGCGCAACCGCTACGGAGCCAACCTGATCGCAAAGCAGCATCTGCGCAACCCGGCCACCGACGCCGCCCTGGACGGAGACCCAGATACATTCTGGTCGGCGCCATCAGGCTCGCATCATGCAATGCTTGAGGCGGACTTTTCACATCCCGTAACGTTCAACCGCAGTATGGTCATGGAGTGGCTCAACCTCGGCCAGCGGGTCGAACATTATCGCCTGGAAGCTTGGGACGGCAGAAATTGGAAGACGCTAGCTGAAGCGCACGCTCTCGGGCACAAAAAGATCGATAGCTTTCCTGAGGTAACCACGACGCGTGTTCGCCTGAATATCCTCGCATCCTCGTCGGAAGCGCACATCAGAGAATTTCAGCTGTTCAAGGTCGTCGATAGGCCTGATTCGAAATAGATCCGGGGCTCGACAGAAAAGGCCCTCACAATCTCTGGCCCCCGGCGAAAATTGCGTGGATCGACCCCGCCTTGGGTTAGGTCAAGCAGACAGAGCATGATTCACCCCTTGAGGGAGATAGGACATTCGAACTATATGCCCGGCGTTGACACCGGAGTTGCTCGGGACTACTTTAATCAAGACCCAGTAAACGTTTGCTTTATCATCATTCAGATTTATTCGGCAGTTCTCGTGCGTCCCCGTGCGTGCGAGCTGAATTCGAGGTGACCTATGCCTTCCTCTTCACGCTTTTCTCGCCGCAAGTTCTTGTCGACCGTCGCAACTTCTTCCGCTGCCGGGATCCTCGCGCAACCTGCATTTTCTCTTGCGTTTGGTGATGCGGCCCGCGCGGGCTTCTTTGACCTGGCTGCGGCCGGAGCATCGCTTGCCTGGCAGGATCAAGGCGTTTTGAATGTGGCCAAGTCACCCTTCGCGAAGCTGCACTCGGTACCCGTCCGCGCGGTAACCATTGAGGAAGGATTTTGGTCGAAGCGTCGAAAGACCAATGTCGAACGCAGCATCCCGACGATGCACCAGGAACTCGAGGCGCACGGTCGAATGGATAATTTCCGCCGCCTGGTTGGAAAGAGTTCGGCATCACAGATCGGACCCTATTTTGCCGACTCCGACATATACAAGTGGATCGACGCCGTAGGCTGGGCCTTACAGTCTGATACAAACACGGAGCTCCGCCGCACGACTGAGGCGATGATTCGCGAAGTCGTCGCCATCCAGGAGCCCAGCGGATATCTCAACACCTACTATCAGGGCGACCGCGTTTCTTTGAGAATGAGCCAGCATGATCAGGAGGTCGGGCACGAGATGTACTGCCTGGGCCACATGATCCAGGGCGCAATCGCCTACTACCGTGGGACCGGTGACAGCACGCTGATGGACGCCGGTGCCCGGATGGTCGACGATTTTGTAATCCCCAACTACGGTCCCGGCCCGAATCAAAAGCCAATCATCTCCGGACATCCGGAAATCGAAATGGCGCTCGTCGAACTCTACCGCACGACTGGAAAGAAGCAGTACGTGGATCTCGCCGGCTACATCCTCCATGGCGATGACCGGTGGAAGATCGAGCCGCAACGGATCATCTACATGTACTGCGGAACGCCGTTCACCTCACGAACCAAGCTCGAAGGACACGCGGTTCGGGCCATGTATGCATGTTGTGGAGCAACAGACTACTACCTCGAAACCGGTGATCATGCGTACTGGAAGACTCTCAATACGCTCTGGGAAGACCTCACGAAACGGCAGATGTATGTCACCGGCGGGGTTGGCGCGCGCGCCCAATGGGAAGCCTTTGGTGAACCCTATGAGCTACCAAACGCCCAAGCCTATGGCGAGAGTTGTGCCGCCATTGGCAACATGATGTGGAACTGGCGCATGCTGGCGGCGAGCGGCGAAGCAAAATTTGCCGACGTAATCGAGCGTGCGTTGTACAACGGCATCAACTCCGGAATGTCGCTCGACGGCACCACCTATTGCTATCGCAATCCGCTTGCCTTCGATCCTTCTTCCGGGGAGAAAATTCGCAATCCCTGGTACGACGTTACCTGCTGTCCGCCGAATCTTGAGCGTACGCTGTCTTCCCTGCCCGGCTATTTCTATAGCACGAGCAAGGATGGCGTGTACGTACACCTTTACGACAATTCTGTGCTCGATTGGCATTTGGAAGATGGCACTCCCCTGAAGATTCACCAGAAAACCAGCTATCCATGGGATGGGGATGCGCAACTCACGGTGGCGCCTTCAGAACCGCACGAGTTTACCTTGTACGTCAGGATTCCGTTCTGGGCGGAGGGCACTTCCGTGGCCGTCAACGGCAGGCCGCAGACAGGAGTGAAAGCTGGCGAGTATCTCGCAGTTCGTCGCACCTGGACCTCGGGCGATGTCGTGAAGCTGCTCTTCCCGATGGGCACGGAGGTGATCGCGTCAAATCCGCGAGTTGCTGAAAACCGCGGCCAAGTTGCGGTGCGACGCGGTCCGATCATTTACTGCATGGAAGAATTAGACCAGCCGAAGGGTGTTGCGCTGGCCGACATTTCGCTCAATCTTTCCCCGTCGGTCGGCAAGGAATTTCAGCACGACTACAAAGCAGATCTACTCGACGGCGTCGTGGTCCTGCATCATCGTGGCAATGTGCTGGAGTCGGCCTCCTCCGAGGAAGCCCTTTACGGCCCGGTGAATCTCGCGAGGCCAAAGACGCGACTCACCGACACGTCGTTTATCCCATATTACGTTTGGGCCAATCGCCAGTCGTGCGCCATGCAAGTATGGGTACCATACGGGCGTACCTAACCCAGGGAGAGATGAGTGGAGCGCTGGCGAATTGCTGTCCTGGTGAGCGCTGCGATCGCGATCAGCTATTTGGACCGGCAGACTTTGCCGGTAGCGGTCAAAGCCATCGCACGCGACATTCCGCTCTCGAACGAGCAGTTCTCTTATTTGCAATCGGCATTTCTACTCGCATACGCGCTGATGTATGCCGGTGGGGGCAGGCTTACTGACGCGCTCGGAACTCGCCGCGGGTTCTTTCTCATCATGTTCTTCTGGTCGCTCGCCTGCGCCAGTCACAGCCTTGCCATGAACTTCGCCATGCTCGCGGCCAGCCGGTTTCTGCTGGGGGTTGGCGAAGGCGGTGGCTTTCCGGCGGCAACGCGGGCCGTGGCGGAATGGTTTCCTGTGAGCGAGCGGGCTACCGCCATGGGGATCATCAACGCCGGAACCGCCGTGGGCGCCGTGGTTGCGCCGCCTCTCATAGCCGGCATTCTGCTGGTTGCAAATTGGCGTTGGATCTTCCTCGCCGCCGGAGCGATCGGACTCCTGTGGTCCATCTGGTGGCGGCTGTCTTACGTCGACCCTGAGCCTGATCGATCGCAACCATCAACCAGTGAAGTTGCGATGAACGGCAATATTTCATGGCCGGCGCTGCTGCGGATTCGAGAAACTTGGGGGCTCGTGCTCGCGAAATTTCTGAGCGACGCCGCCTGGTACTTCTATCTATTTTGGCTGCCTAAGTATCTGTACGACGCGCGGGGATTCGATATTAAAGCTATCGGGAAGTTCGCTTGGATTCCCTACGCGGCGGCAGGAATTGGCTGCCTTATGGGTGGCGGACTTTCCAGCTTTCTGGTGCAACGCCGCCTGGCTCTCGGCGCTGCCAGGAAAATCGCTCTGGGGCTGAGCGCAGCCGTAATGCCCTGCGTCTTTCTGATACCGCATGTCCCCGTCTCATGGGCTCTGGCGCTTTTCAGCCTTGCCTATTTTGGACAGCAATCATGGTCAACCCTCGTGATGGTGTTGCCCACCGATGTCTTCCCGCGGGCCGTGGTGGGCAGCGTAGCCGGATTGGTGGGTTTTGGCGGGGCGATGGGCGGTATTGCCTTTGGACAGCTTGTTGGATATTTGCTCGACCACGGATCGGGCTACGGCCCGGTGTTCGCCATGGCGGGCAGTTTTCATGTGGTTGCATTTTTCATAATCTTGCTCACCATTCCCGTGGTCGGCCCGTTGATGGAGAAGCCGTCACTTCGCCTCGAGGCAGCCAGTTGAAAATCCAAGACATTCGTACTCGTGTCGTCCGCTGGAACGGGAAGACCGTTCCCCTCCCTCCTCATTTCTGTACCAACCCAATGGACCTGGTTGCGGAAAAGGCGGCCAGCAGTGGTAGTTCAGGATCGCCCGCCTCCATGACCACCTTCACATTTCACGAGTGGCTCATCGTGGAGGTCTTCTCTGACGACGGGCATGTCGGCATCGGCAATGCCGCGCTTTCTCCCCAGGTCAGCCGCTTGGTAGTCGATCTTTACCTGAAGCCGATGCTCGTTGGCGCAGACCCTTGGAACCTCGAGTTCCTATGGCAGCAGATGTATCGCAAGACAATGGCGTTTGGCCGTAAAGGAACGACGATGGCGGCAATCAGCGCTGTCGATATCGCATTGTGGGACTTGCTTGGAAAATCTGCGGGGCAACCGGTCTATCGACTTCTCGGCGGCCGCACGAAGCCGCGCATTCCGGTCTACGCCAGCCGACTCTACAGTACGCCCCTCGCCCAACTTGCTTCGGAAGCCTCGCGCTATAAGAGCGAAGGCTATAAGGCCATGAAGTTGCGATTCGGCTGGGGGCCGACCGATGGAGCAGCCGGCATGCAACGAAATGTCGATCTGGTCCGCACCGTGCGCGAGACCGTCGGCGATGGCATCGACATAATGGCCGACGCTTACATGGGCTGGACCCTGGACTATGCCAAGCGAATGCTCCCGCTGCTTGAACCTTTCCGCCTGCGTTGGTTGGAAGAGCCGGTCATTCCCGATGACATTTCGGGCTACGCAGAATTGAAAGCTTATGGGCGCGTTCCGATCGCAGGCGGCGAACACGAATTCACTGTGTATGGATTTCGCGAACTCCTGGACAAGCGAGCGGTCGATTACATCCAATTCGATACCAATCGGGTGGGAGGAATTTCGCAAGCGCACAAGGTTTGCGCTCTTGCCGAAGCGCACTCGGTTCCGGTCATCCCCCATGCCGGACAGATGCACAATTATCACGTGGTAATGTCGAGCCTGAATTGTCCGATGGCGGAATATTTCCCGGTGGTCGACGTCGAGGTTGGGAACGAATTGTTCTGGTACATCTTCGATGGCGAACCGAAAGCGCGGAACGGCTTCGTAGATCTGGATGACAATCTGCCCGGCCTGGGACTTACGATCAACGAGCAATCGCTGCAAGACAATTTTCAAGTTATCGCATGAGCACACGCCTTATCCAGTTGGGGAAAGCCGCCGAGCGAGCGGTCGCATTGGTCGAAGAACCCCACCTGCGTTTGCTTCGAGATGCTGAGTCCATCTACGCGCTGGCCGATGAATCTCTCCAACGGCGAACCCGATTGTCCTCCCTCGCGACAGAGAAGGCCACTCGGGAAGTTCTGGATTATGACTCCGTGTATGAAGGCGATAGTGAATGGCACATCCTGCCTGCCATCGATCATCCGGGCGAGCCTGCCCGTTGCCTGGTTTCCGGAACCGGGCTGACGCATCTGGGCAGCGCCCGAGATCGACAGTCAATGCACTCTCGCAACTCTGATACCGACGAGATTGAGAATCTCACCGACAGCATGAAAATGTTCCGCTGGGGGAGGGACGGAGGTCGCCCCGCAGCCGGTCAAATTGGCGTTTCGCCGGAGTGGTTCTTTAAAGGCACAGGCCGGATTCTGCGGGCCCATGGCGAGCCTCTGGAAATTCCTGATTATGCCGAAGACGGTGGCGAAGAGGCCGAGGTCGCAGGCGTGTATCTCATCTCACCCGAAGGTCAGCCCGTACGCATCGGCATGACCCAAGGAAATGAGTTTTCTGACCATAACTTCGAAAAACGGAACTATCTGTACCTTGCCAGCTCAAAGTTGCGCAGTTGCGCGATCGGGCCCGAACTGGTGGTCGATCCAAAGTTCTACTCCGTTCCGGGCAAGGTCTCCATAACTCGTAGAGGTGATTCCGTCTGGTCAAGACAAATTCGCACCGGGGAAGCAGAAATGTGCCACAACCTGCAAAACATTGAGCACCATCACTTCAAGTTCGACGACCACCGCCATCCCGGTGACATTCATGTTCACTTTTTTGGCGCGGATTGCTTGAGTTACGGTGAGGGCGTGCGCCTTGCAGGCGGCGATCTCATCGAGATTCACTTCGAGGGATTCGGGCGGCCGCTGTGCAGTACCGTATCGGCGGCGCATGCTCCCTCAGAACTAGTCAGGATCACATCTCTGGAATAACTCACGATGAAAACTCCGGTCGCAGTTTTGGGATTGGGAATCATGGGCTCCGGCATGGCGCGACGGCTGGTGTCCTCGGGATTCCCGCTTAGCGTTTACAGCCGCAGTCGAGAGAAAGCTGCGCCGTTCGCCGAACTTGGCGTATACCTAGCCGATTCTCCACGGCAGGCAGCCGAGCGCGCCGACGTGGTCATCAGCATGGTCTCTGACGACACTGCTTCCCGGGCGGTGTGGATGGGTGATGCCGGCGCACTTGCTGGTGCGCGCAGAGGTTCGGTGCTGATCGAGTCCAGCACACTCACAGTCGCCTGGATAAAAGAACTGGCCGAGGCTTCGTCCCAGCGCGATCTCGAGTTTCTGGATGCGCCGGTGACCGGAACGAAACCGCATGCCGAATCCGGGCAATTGTTGTTTCTGGTTGGCGGATCGGCCAATGCCGTCGAGGTCGCACGGCCTGTGCTTTCCGCTCTCGGACGCGGCATCGTCCATTTGGGCCCGACGGCAAGCGGGGCCCTCATGAAGTTGATCAACAACTTCATGGCGGCAGTGCAGACCGTCTCGTTCGGAGAGGCACTGGCTTTAATCAAGGCTGGCGACCTTGACGTAGATAAGGCTTTGTCCATCCTCACCGAAGGAGTTCCGGGCAGCCCGATGGTGAAACGGGTCACCACTCGAGTGACTTCGGGGGACTACACGCCTCACTTCTTCTTGCGCCTGATGACGAAGGATGTGAGCTATGCGGTCGAAGAAGCAAAATCGCGAGGCGTCCCCATGCCGACGGCAGAAGCTGCGCTCTCGGTATTTCGGCAGGCCCAAGCCAACGGCTATTCGGAACAGGATTTCACCGCGGTGATCCAGTCGTTGAAGCCCAAGAAGTAACTCCAGGAGAAGACGATGGCCTCAGGTAAGTCTCGCACAGTAGGGTGTGCTCTTCCCAGACTTTGGTTTTCATCATTTGCCATGGGCTGCGTTCTTCTTGCCACGGCCGGAGCCCAGAACAAGCCGAAGACACCGCCGACTCCCGGTCCCATGCTCCAAGGCGGAACCATCGAACTCGAAACTCCAGAATTCAACGTGACCTTGGTACGTTCCTCGCAAACCGTAGCTGCTTTCAAGCCGAAATCAAACCCGGATTTCGATTTCACGCCGGGAGACTTGCTGATCGAGCGCTCGCAAGACGGATACTTTCATCTTGGCGACATCACACTGCGCCTTCGCTCGGGCGACTCCGGGCAATGGAAAAACTACTTAACCGCCATCCATCGTATGCCAGTAACAACCCTGCCCGCCTCTTCCGGCGTTCTTGCGGCAGCGGACCTCGGACCGAGCTTGCCAAGCGACATCCCGCTTCAAATCCAGCGCACTTGGACAGTGCAAAATGGCAAGCTCGCCCTGCGTTTCGCGTTAAAAAATAAATCCACCGAACCTGTGGAGATCGGCGCGCTCGGCATTCCGATGGTGTTCAACAATGTGCTAAATGACCGCTCTCTCGAGCAAGCCCACGCGAAATGTTCGTTTTACGATCCTTATATTGGCGAGGAGGCGGGCTATCTGCAAGTCACACGTCTCAGCGGACATGGCCCGGCGCTCCTGGTTGTGCCCGACACTGGCACCAATTTTGAAGCCTATAACCCAATCCTCGATAAGCCCAATCATTTTGGCGCTCCTCCGGTGTTCACCGACCCAACGCCCCGGGGAATTACCTTCGAAGGATTCTATGAGTGGCTGGCTCACAGCGCGGCGTATGCGGAAAACGAATGGAATGGTGTTCGAGAGTGGAATCAACCCACTTCGATAACGCTGAAGCCAGGAGAGACAAGAACCTACGGTGTGAGATTCCTCTTGTCCAGCTCCATACGCAATATCGAGCAGACGCTCGCGGCAAACCAGCGCCCCGTCGCTGTCGGAATCCCCGGATACATCCTTCCCAGTGACCTTGACGGGCGTCTCTTCCTCAAATACCCCAAAGACGTGAAGTCAATATCGTCAGACCCTTCGGACGCGCTCTCGCTCCATAAACTTTCATCGCCTCCAGACAAGGCTTGGGCTGCCTATTCCATCCAAGGTAAGCGATGGGGCCGCGCACGTCTCACGATCACATACAGCGACGGCCTCGTACAAACCATTCACTACTTTGTGACCAAGCCTGCGCGCGAGGTGGTCGCAGATATGGGGCGATTCCTCACCACCACGGACTGGTTTGTCGATCCCAAGGATCCGTTCCACCGTGGCCCCTCGCCAATGACCTACGATCGCGAAGAAAACAAGATTGTCATGCAGGACAGCCGCGCCTGGATCGCCGGCCTGGGCGATGAAGGTGGGGGTGGCGCATGGCTCGCCGCCATCATGAAACAACTCGTTGAGCCAGACAAAGAAGAGATCGACAAACTGCAACAATTCATCGATGGTGTCGTTTGGGGCGGACTGCAATACAAAGATGGAGACCACAAATTTGGGGTTCGCAAGAGTCTCTTCTACTACCAACCCGACCAGTTGCCCGCAGGATCCTACCGCCCAGATCTCGATTGGACCAGCTGGACCAGTTGGAACAAACAACACGCGGAACGCGTGGACCGTTCCTATGACTATCCCCATGTCGCAGCCTTGTATTGGGTGATGTACCGGCTCGCGCGCAACCACCATGGCCTCGTTACGAATCATCCTTGGGACTGGTACCTGAGTCAGTCCTACGAAACCTCGGTTGCGATGACAAAATACGCTGGCGAGTATGCCGTGTTCGGGCAGATGGAAGGCACAATATTTTTGCAGGTTCTCTCCGACCTGAAGCGCGAAGGCATGAACGACAAAGCGACTGATCTTGAGACTAGGATGCGCATTCGCGCCGATCGGTGGAGGGCCGAAGCTTATCCCTTTGGCAGCGAAATGCCCTGGGACTCCACCGGCCAAGAGGAAGTTTACGACTGGACAAAATACTTCGGATACCGCGACAAAGCAGAAGTCACGTTGAACGCAATTCTCGGATACGATCCTGCCATCCCGCATTGGGGATACAACGGGAGCGTGCGCCGCTACTGGGATTTCATTTTCGCCGGCAAAGACCGCAGGCTCGAGCGGCAGCTTCATCACTACGGCTCGTCGCTAAACGCCATACCTTTACTGGCGGAATACCGGGACCATCCGGATGATTCTTACTTGCTTCGCGTGGGGTATGCCGGCACGATGGGCGCAATTACCGATATTGACCAGGAAGGCTTTCCTGCAGCCGCATTCCATTCCTTCCCGGACATGCTAAAACCCGATCCCATCACCGGCGACTACGGCCCAAATTTTTTCGGCCATGCGTGGAATACGGCAACCTACGTCGTGAAGGACCCGCAGTTTGGTGCGCAGGCTTTCGGAGGAAACATCACCCGGAAAGGCAACCTGGTTGAAGTCACGCCCCTCGACTCGGCTCGCATGCGCGTTTATTTGGCGTCGCTCGGACTATGGCTCACTCTGGAGTCGGGTACATTCGACCGCGTTCAGTTGGATCCAGCTACTGGCAAGGTTCGAATTGGCTTCGCACCCTCGACCCAGTTCACTTCGCAAGCATTGCTGACCATCGAACAACCTGCAAAGATCCATGGCGTGGGCACTTACCATCCGAAACAGCAATTGCAGATGGAGCGTGGTGCCTACATTGTGCCACTCACGAATGACTTGGCCTGGATCGATCTCACGCCCTGAGCAGCAGTTCTTGACTGTGGGCAGCTTGGCCTCGGCGGGGGGAGGTGTTCCTGCAACCAGGTCACACCTTCTCCCAACCCTTGTTGGCAACCCGGCCACTACCTTCGCGTAAGGTAACGAGTTGGTCGGCGGGAACATTTTTGTAGCTCTCGTGCAGTCCATTTGGCCAAAACACGTCCAGGTCAACCGTCTTCACATTTCCCAAACCGAAGTGCAAACGTGGGTCGCTCGCTGAGTAATAGCTGGATTGGCTGACGGCAGCCTGGGTCTGTTTTTTGCCACCGTAGCTCACAAGCACGCGGGCACCAATGGCGCTGCGGTTCGACTTTACGCCTTCCAACTTCACTTTGATCCAATGCTGCTTCGGATCGGCATCATTCCGGAGAAGCGAGGGGCGCTCGTTCATATTCATGATCAGGACATCCACATCGCCATCGTTGTCGAAGTCTCCGAAGGCGCACCCACGACTGCTGTGAGGCGTGGTGATCCCCGGTCCCGCTTGAGTGGGTAACTCCTCAAACGTACCGTCGCCCAGGTTGCGGAATAACACTCGGGGCGTCTTGTACGGGTACTGCGGAAGTTTGGCTTCCACTTCGGGGTAAACGCTGCCCGTGACAACGAGGAGGTCGGGATTGCCGTCGTTGTCAAAATCCGCAATGCCCGTGCCCCAACTCGTATAGCGGGTTTCAACCCCGACCTTCACCGATCGCGTGACATCATCGAACTCGCCCTTGCCGTTGTTTCGGTAAAAGCCACAGGTGTCTCCGATGAAATGGGTCTTGAACAGATCCAGATGGCCGTCGAGGTTGTAGTCGCCGATACCAACGCCCATTCCCGCCTGTTCCATACCGTCTTCGCTCAAGGCCACGCCGCGCATGACTCCTTCTTCGCGGAAGGTGCCGTCATGGTTGTTCATGAACAACAGGCTAGGAGTGGAGTCACATGCCACGAAAATGTCGGACCAGCCGTCCTCGTCGAAGTCTCCGACGACAACGGTCATTCCGTAGCTCTCCACCTCAACATCGATTCCAGCCTTCTTGCTGACATTCGTAAAGGTGCCATCGCCGTTGTTGTGGTAAAGCGAATGTCGTCCGGTGGGCAATCCGCGCGGACCGCAGTTCACCGGAACGCCCTTCCAATTGCAGGTGGAGTTCTCGCCTGGTACCGGCGCGTGCTGCAAATCGAATCGAATGTAGTTGGAGACAAAAAGGTCAAGGTGACCGTCGCGATCGTAATCTACGAATGCACAGCCCGCACCCCAACGCGGCGGCCCATCTTCCCAGAGACCGGCTTGCCGGGTGACATCTGTAAAAGTCCCGTCGCCATTGTTGCGATACAGTCGGTTCTGGCCGAAGTAGGTCACAAAGATGTCATCGAAGCCGTCATTGTTGTAGTCGGCAATGCAAACGCCATTGGCCCACCCTGCGAACCTTAGGCCAGCCTTCTCGGTGACGTCGGTAAATGTACCGTCGCGATTATTCTTGTAAAGGCGATTGGTGGCTTCGGCGGGCGCGCCTTCAAGACGAGTTCCCGATAGCAGAAAGACATCCATCCACCCATCGTTGTCATAGTCGATAAAAGCGCAGCCGCAGCCATTGGCTTCCAGGATGTATTTTTTCCTGTCAACTCCGCCATAAATGACCGGCACATGGAATCCAGCTACCTCAGCGACGTCTTCGAAGTGGGCGTTGTAAGGTTTCCCCGAAGGAGGGGGGGCGGCCTGAGCTTTGACATCGCGGCTGGCAATGCCTTGCGGGAGCGCCTGTTGGGCAGCAGCACAAAGTGAAAACAAAACAAACGAGCGGCGAGTGACGAACATTACCCTGGGTAGCTCCTTGGATTCATCGGTAGCAGAAGTGTAAACCCCTCGAATCAAGCCACCGGGCGACGGCTATTGCGAGGGACTTACCACGAGTTTGTAGCGATTGTTTTCTGCCTCCTGCTTGGTGGCCTCTTGTCGCGCCTCCGCAAGACGCTTGAGAAGATCAGGAATTTCCGCTTTGCGGTCGGTTTTTCGCAAAGCTACGATGAGTCGATAAAGCGCAGTCTGGTCTTTCGGGTTGTGCTCGAGCGAGACACGGCACTCCGCAATGGCAGCATCGGTTTTCCCTGCCTGCAAATAGAAATTCGCAAGTACGTCATGTGCGTTGGCAAGGCTGGGCCGCAACCTGACGGCTTTTCTGGCAGACTCCATTCCATGCAGAAATTCCGGCGTGCCGGCCGCGGGGGCTTTTTGCTGAATGATGGCCGATTCCAGATATAGCAGAAAGGCATCGTTCGGCGTCTTTGCCAATTTCGATCGAACCACCGCCAGCGCCTTGTCGGGATCGTCCTGGTGCCGCTCTTCGGCGACTAACCCTTGAGCCACACCGGCAGCAGTACGTTGGGGATCCAACTGCTCGGCTCTTTCAAAATCTGCCTCTGCCCGATCGAAATCACCAGTTTGCACATACAGAACACCACGCGCCAGGTAAAGCGGTGCGGCCGCAGGTTGAAGCTTGAGACCGGAGCTGGTCATTTCAATTCCCGCCTGAAAGGACTGGTGGGCAAACGCAATGTTCGCAAAATCCACATACAGCGAGACCCGCCGAGGATCCTTCACGATGGCATCGTGCAGAAGTTTCACCGCCTCGGGAGTTTCGCCAAGCCTCTCGTGTGCAGAAGCAGCCAATTGCAGCGTCTCTGCATCTGGATCACCATTTTCGACGAGTGGCCGCAACGTAACGAGCGCTTCGTGCGTGTGGTCGCCAGCCAACTGCACCGCGGCGAGGGCCCGACGGGCACGCAGATCGTCGGGATGGGAGGCGAGGAGTTGCTGGAAAACCGGAACCGCTTTCTCGGGCTGCTTCAAGCGGACCAGGCAGGCTCCGTACTCCTGCAAGGCTCCCGGTTGGGTCGCGATCAACTGCTGGCTTTGCTCGAACTCCGCGAGCGCTTCCCTGCAGTTTCCCTGCTTGTAAGCGAGGGTGCCGAGCATGGCATGGCTGGTCTGGTCGGAAGGGCGAAGTTGCGCGACTCGTCTCAGGAGAAGGACGGCCTCCACGTCTCCAGCCTCGTACTGAATCTGGGCAGCGCCCTCCAGCGCTGGCAGATAGTTGGGAGAAATCTTGAGCGCGTGGCGGTAGGCGCCGAGAGCTTCCGTCGTGCGCTTCTGGCCTGACAGGGCAATTCCCTTGAGAGCCCAAAGCTGGGGATCGTTTGGCGCCGCCGCCAGCCCCTGATCAGCCAGCTGCACCGCCTGATCTAGCTTCCCTTCCCTTAGTGCGGTTGTGACTTGGGCGGCACGGCCCGGAGTCGTTTGAGCGTACAACGAAGCACACCCCGACAGGAAAGCCCAGGTGGCTACCAGTTTTCCCAACAGATTCATTACAGCGTATTATCCCCGATCGTCGCGTGCGCTGGAGAGGATCCTGAATTCCCCGGGGGTGCCCCCGGGGATCCACCAACTCCTAGCCTTCTATCCTGATATATAGGCGATAGCCTTCGTCCATGATTTTTCCGAACGGACGCAACGTGACAACGCCCGAGTCGGTTCGTACGGCCCAGTCATCCGCAGATTGGGAAACGCGGGAGGCTCCCAAGAGTTGTGCTCTCGTAACTCGCGAAGGAACCTCTGTGACCGCGAATAAGGCCAGCGGTCCCTGGAGAAGCGCCACGTTGTTGGGATTCTGTTCGTCGACAGCCTCGAGTCGCAGCGGCATCTCGAACTCGACCTCAACCCGGTCGCCGTCTTTCCAGCTGCGCTGTAGAGCCATGAACTTCCCCGGCTCTACAGGAGTGTCCGCGCGGCGGCTGTTCACAGAAACACGCGTCTTAGCGCCAGCCCATGCAGGAATCCGCAGATACACCGCAAAGGTTTCCGGTCGAGGCAAGGCAAATGCCAATTGCGTAGTTTGCGCGTGCGGGTACTCCGTCGTTTGCGTCAGAGTAACTTGGGTGTTGTTTTGCGACCAGGTTACACGCGATGGCAGAAAAAGATTCACGTAGATTCCGTCGCTCGACTTGTAGTAGGAGCTGATTCCGTAGTCGGCGGCAAGCTGCGGGTATGTGCCGGAGCAGCACGGCCACTTGTCCCGATAGTGAACCTTCTTGGCAGAGTTGTTGTAGTCGGAGTAGTAAAAGGTGGTCCCGTCAGACATCACAGGGGGCGCACCGGCGATGGTGTTGTACAGCACACGTTCCATACTGTCGCCATAGCGAGAATCGCGGGTGGTGCGTAATAGGTATCGTGTGATCTTGAAATGCCCATAAACTCCGCAGGGGGTTTCGAAGCTGGCATGCGTGGTACCCAGACTTGCATCCAGCAAGCCTTTGCCGGGCACAACAAAGGCTTCATCCGGACCCCAGCCGCCGGTTGCATAGCTCTGCTCATGGACAAACTGGAAACCGTTCTTGGCGGCCCGAAGATATTTCTCGTCTCCGAGCACGAAGTACGATTGCATTGCTGAACTGAAGGCGTTCACGTGACTGTAGGCGTGCTCACCCGGAAGCACATTCTGACCGTCGGCGAGCGGACCGAAGTAGTCCTGCTCAATAAAGCGCGCGCCCAGATCGCGATACTCCTTCCTGCCGCTTCGGCGATAGGCGAGGAAGAAGTTTTCCGGCAAGGTGTAAGTTTCATCCCACGTATCCGCCACCATGCGATGTGGCCTCGCGCGCTGCTCGGCACGGCTGAGGGCCTTTTCCGGCAGATAAGGCAAGGCCGCCTGCGTGGCCCGCCAATGTACCTCAAGTGCGTCCGGGCATTTCGCAAACTCGTGCGCGTCAATCAAGCCGCAGCTGGTTTTGTCGAACGTGTAAGCGGGAAGGTGATACCCGCGGTAGAACTTCCCTTCTGCGCCAACAGTTGCTCCAAAGGCGCGTACCAGGCGATGCACTTTCTCTTGGGTGGCTTGTGACCCGGTGATGGCGTACGCGCGTGCAAGCCCAGACAGGTACTGTCCGAAGCTGTGTCCGGGTATGAAGGCATGAAAATTTTCCGGCGGACTGAAATCGTCGGCATTGTCGTACCATCCACCCATGTCGGGACCGGGGGCCGGCATCCCCTCCCGCTGGCGGAACGGCTTGAGCAACGCATCTTCATCGAGATGCAAAAATACATCGTGATTGCGATCGAACTGCTCGCGAAAGAGTCCGGGCAAGAGCTGCACCGCGGGGTAATCGAAAACGGATAGCGGCGGTTCGACAACAACGGACACGGAATCAGTGGCTGCCCACAATTTGCGAGCAGGATGCAAGAGAGCCGCTCCCGCGGCTCCTGCTCCCGCAATTTGCATGAATTGGCGTCGAGATGTCTTCTTCATAGGATTTTAAGAGTTTACCCAGTCGAAAAAATAAAGCGAATGTCAGACGCTCTGCATGGTACATCTGTCTCATTGCAACTGCTAAATCGACCGTTCACCCAATGAGCGGAATAATTCCTTGCTTCATGGCGACCGAAGCCGCTTCCGTGCGGTCGGTCACGTCGAGTTTCTGGGTGATGTTGTTGATATGGTTTCGAACCGTATGCTTGCTGATGCCAAAGGCTTGCCCGATTTCTTTGTTGGTCAGACCTCTTGAGAGCAGCTCTAGGATCTCGAGTTCGCGCGGGCTGAGGCTCGACCGATGATTGCGTTCGGAGAGTCTGGCGGCAATCGCTGGCGGGAAGTATTCTTTTCCCGCATGGACGGCCACGATGCCGGCGACGATCTCATCGCGCGACATCTCCTTGGTTAGATATCCGCGTGCGCCTGCTTGCACGGCGCGAAAGATTTCTTCTTCAAATTCGAAGCTCGACAGAATAATCACTCGAGGCGGGGTTGGGTGCTGCCGGAACAGGCGGATCGCATCAATGCCGTTAACCCTCGGCATTCGCAAGTCGAGCAACACCACATCCACAGGACGTCGGGCCAACACCAGAGCGGCCTCTTCTGCGCTCGCAGCCACCCCCGAAAGCTCCAGGTCCTTGTGCTTGCCCAGCATGCTGCTCAAGCCAGCCCTGACAACGGGGTGATCATCCACGATCAGCAGTCGAATCGGCTTCTTTGTGTTTACCTTGTTCATTCGATCGATGCTCCCAAAGGGAATGCCAAAAGCCCATCGGCCATCGTATTCGCATCAGCATGGACACCGGCACGAGCGCAGACACGGTGGTTCCGACCCCAAGCGTACTTCGGATATCTAAGTCAGCGGAAATCTTGTCGGCGCGGCTTCTCATCCCGCGAATTCCAAACCCTAAGGTCTGCGACTCGATCAGGAACCCTCCTCCGTTGTCTTCAATCTTCAGCTCGATGGTGCTGGTTTCATAAGCCAGCGTGACCTTGAGAAGGGTCGGGCTGGCGTGGCGGACCGCATTCGCGAGCGCCTCCTGCCCGACGCGAAACAGCGCATCTACAATCCGAATGGGGATGCGGAACGGCTCTCCGGAACTCACGGCAAGGACTCGAATTGTGCCCCCGGCCACCATGCTTCGCGCGCTTTCTTCGAGGGCCTTCAACAAACCCGCGGATTCCAGCAGTTCGGGACGCAGGGCAGCGATGTTGCGCTTGGCCTCTTCATGACTGCGCCGCACCAGAGTTGAGGCAACCTCAATCTCTTGACGAATGGCAATCTCGTTATCGATCTCGTCCCGAATTGCCTGCAACTGAAAGCCGATGCCCGCGAAACTCTGCGCCAAAGTGTCGTGCATCTCCTGCGCTAGCCGGTGGCGCTCGTCGAGCACGGCAGCAAACCTCGATCTCTCAACATAATTTTGCAGAGCCTGTGCGATCAGAATCACTATGAAGCAGGCAATGATTGCTACCACGATGTTTCGGGTGTTCCACCAGGGAGGGCCTTGCAATACTTCGACGTCATTGCCTGAGGGGAGTAGGACCGCAAAGGGCGTCAGATCGTGGGTAAATGTCGAACTAACTGCACAAATCCCTCGCAACCGCAGGCGGCTCTCTTCCTTGATCCCCCGCAAAGGCGCCACGCCGCTCGCCGCATTAGTAATCGCCTGAAAGGATTGGTTGTCTTCATCAAAGTCCAGAATCATGGCCCCGTCGGGTGCCGACTCTTTTTTCACCAAACGACCTTCAATCTCGATATACCGCCCATCAAAAGCACCCGTGGCGGCCTGCGAAGCGGTCACCGTCATGGCATGCAAGGGCGCATGCGACCACAAGCTGTGCACTTCCGCATTGTTCATGATCGCGCTGAACTCGTGAGGCTGCGCCTCTCCTTTCGCTTCCACCTGGTCCCCGATTTGGGGCGGCGTTTTCGCGTGAAAGTTGCGAATTTCCACGCCACCGCTAGAGTCCTGAACAAACAAGCTTGGCACCGTGAGAGTCACAACCCCATGGATGGTAACCTCGGTGGGCTTATCCGGCGCTAGCGCCACAAGGTTTGAAATGAGTGTTCCACCGGGGTCCACGTGGTGGTCTCGCATGTCGAGATACAAAGGTTCGAAATACTGCTCACTGGTGTCATTGGTAGGGTCTCCGATGGGCCCGACTTTAGTCAGAGGGTTGGGCGTGGGAATTTCGGCATTCCCCACCATCGCGGTAAGATCCTCGCGCGTGGCCGCGCGGACTCGAAGGTTTCGCCAAAGACCTCCGGTTTGATAAGACTTCAAGCCGAAACGACCTGATCGGATACAATCCGGCACGCGAACAGCGTCGGTCGTCACTGCTCCATCCACCGACGTCGCGCTGGCAACAATGTTGCATTCGTACGCCAGGAACTTCAGGTGATACCACCGCTGGGCAACCACCCGTGGCACCACCCGGTTCTTCTGATACTCGATCCATCCAAATCCCGCATGGCCAAGGATCAGGGTATTGTCCAAGTCACGAAGCCCGGCATAGTACCCGTTATAGGCGTCGACGCCAACTTCCTCATTGTGCGCTCGAACAATCAGGCCGGCATCACCGTATTGCCCCAATAGCTGCACGTCGGCTTCGACCAAATAATCGGTGGGGCGAATATCGTCATACATCAACTTCGCGCCGCGCTCGTCGGAGTTGTTAAGCATGGCACCGTTCACGAACTGCCATGCGCCGCCGAAGGCATGCCAGTCGTCCAGTCGCTCTAAACTCGGTTCCAGGGGAAGCGAGGATGTATGCCATCCCCGCCACCGCAAAGCCACGGCAGCCGCGATCACCCCGACAGCTACGCACGCCGCGAGCAACGCCACCCTAGAAGGCCAGTGCCTTTTCATTCGCTGGCCCACCAGTTGGCCGTCAATTGGCTGGAGATTTCCGCCGAGTCCAGGTTTTCGCGCGTCATTAGCAGCGGGGGCAGCACGGTAACTCCGGGAACCGATTCTCCCTTCAACTGCGCAAGCATGAGATTCATGGCGACGTGACCCATGTCGTAAGTCCGTTGCATCACGATCGAATCGATCCCCCCGGTTCGAAGCGGTGGGATCAAGTCCTGATCGAATCCGATAATCTTGATGAGCCGGGGTTTCCCAAACTCGACGATCGCGTAATACGCGCCTCGGGTTGAACTGGCGGAGAGTGCCACAATCGCATCGAGTGGCGTGCCTCCATTGAGAAGATCTTCGGCAATCTGTTGTTCTTGCGGAACGCTGTAATGTCCGAGGCGACGAGCGACCACATGGATTTCAGGAAACTCTGCCGCCAGCGTCTTCTCGAGAGAACGCTCGCGCGCCGTCAGCCCGGTCAGCTGCGGATTGATTCCGAGAATCGCGACTGAACCCTTTCCACCGAGCACAGCCCCCAGGCGTCGCGCCGCGATTTGGCCTCCCGTATCGTCGTCATTCAGCACGTAAGCCAATTTTTTGGACGGTGCCACCCCCAACTGTGTGCCCACGACCACTACCGGAACTCCACGATCCACAATTCTGCGGACCGGCGTTCGCAAAGGAAGCGTCTCGTCAGGGGTCAGAATCACTCCGGCGGGGGAACGATTCACAACCTTGCTCAATAACGCAATCTGCCCTTCGACGTCGTCCTCACGGGGCGGTGCGTTCCAGTACACCTCGATCCCATTTTTGTGGGCTAGGTGCGCCGCCCCAGCGTGCTCTGGTTCCCACAGGACGGTCCCGCAGGAACGTGGGATGACGGCAATCAATCCATTGCGCGGCCGGCAGGAAGCTGAGAAAACGCATACTAGAACCGCGACAACGCCGATTGCTCGGCGCGCGAAGGATGGGGGACACGAGGGCATGATCCACTCGATGGGCGAATGAAACCTTAAAGCTATCCTCAGCAGAGTAGTACATTCATAGTACATCTGTCTCATTCGCGGCGCCTGCAAAATCGCTTAGCCTGCAACTACTCTCGTCTCCCCCGCCCAACCCAGGATTGGATCTTTTTCAGGGCGATACGAGTAAACGATTACATGAAAATCCTCACGAGGAAATTCCAGGAGTGCACATGTCTCTAAAAAGATTCTCCTCCCTGGTGGCTTTTGTAGCCCTGCTCGCAGTCCCCGGCTGGGGCCAGTTCAGCAGTAACATGCAGGGCGTCGTTCAAGATTCCTCAGGCGCGGTTGTGCCCAAAGCGACGGTCACTCTAACCAGCTCCGCGACGCAGGCAACGCGAAGCACGACGACCGACGCGGACGGAAACTACCGTTTCGTGAGCCTGGCGCCGGGAACCTACACATTGACAGTCGAGGCGACGGGCTATTCTCGCTCCGAGTCCAGCGTAACCCTACTGACCGAGCAAAACATCAACGTGCCCGTGACCCTAAAAGTCGGCGCCGTAACCGAAGCTGTGAACGTCACCGCCGCGACACCGGTGGTTGACACGGCCGATAGCCGCGTTGAATTGACTCTCCAAAACCAAGCGGTCGCCGAACTGCCGGTGGTCGGCCGGAACCTCGTGACCCTGGTCACGTTGGCACCAGGTGTCTCCGGGCTTGGAACGAGTTCTTCAGGCAGCCCCGCCTCCGGTGTGGACAATTTTTCAACCGAAGAGCAGGTCGACGCCAGCGCCAACGGCCAAGGTCAGAACAATAACCAGTATGTTGTCGATGGCCTCGACATCACGAGCGGAATTCGCCAGGGTGTGTTGAATTTGACACCCCAACCCGATGCCGTCCAAGAGACCAGCATTCAGGTAAACACCTTTGGCAGCGAATATAGCCGCGCCGCGGGTTTGCTGACGGTCTTTACCACACGCTCTGGCACCAACCAGTTCCACGGTTCGGTGTCGGATTGGTTCAACAACCAAAAGATGTTCACCAATCAACACTTCGTGAGCTCTTCCACGAGTCCCTACAAACCATTCCACTCCAACAACATGAACTTCTCCGTGGGCGGGCCTATCATTCCGCACAAGGGCAGCTTCTTTTACTTTGCTGTGGAAGCTCTGCGCTCCTCCTCGAGCGCCGGTGGATCGGTAACGTTCCCGGACCCGCAATTCATTTCCTTCGCGCAGACCAACTACGCGAGCACCGTGGGAACACATGTGCTAACCAACTACCTTCCTTCCGGAATTGGTAACGCCGCGGTCTCGCAAACGGCCCAGGACATTTTCGGAACAGGCGCTGGTGGCTGTGGAACCACGGCTGGTCAAAATGGAGTTCCCTGCTCTCTGCCGATGATCGATGTCGGCTCCTTTGGAGCGACGTCCAGACGCAACGGAACGCAGTATTTCGCGCGTATTGATCAGGACTTTAAAAAAGATCGGGTTTACGCAAGTTTGTTCCGCACGCTTCTTCTCACTGGGGCACCTTCACCCATGCCTCAATTCTCAGCTTTGAACAACACATGGCAAGTTGCAGGACAGGCTTCCTGGACTCACACATTTTCCTCCAACACGCTCAATGACTTCACAGCAGGTGTCAGCCGCGTGGAGGGGGTTTTGGGGAGTGGAGCCAAGGATTACACCGTGCCCTCGATTAACGTATCCGGTATCAATGTGGACTCGGGTCAAGCCTATGGCGTGGGTTTTGCTCAGGGCGATTTCATTCAGCACAACTGGCACTGGCGCGATGTGCTCACCCATATCCAGGGTACCCACACCTTGAAAGTTGGGTATGAAGGATGGTACGGCGATGACGTTGAGCCTTTTCAGGGACCTTGGTCACAGCCAAAGTTCGATTTCAACAACTTGCTTGCATTGGCGCAGGACGCGCCTCGTGACGAGAACGGCGTCATGTACGACCCTGCGACCGGAACCCAGCAACTGTGGAACTGGAATGCCGCTTCAAGAACGTTTGGCTTGTTCGTACAGGACACATGGAAAGCCCGCAGAAATCTGACCCTGACTTTAGGGTTGCGCTACGACGACAGTGGCAATCCTTGGTCCAAGAGTCCAAGTACAGTATTCGGCAACTTCTATTTCGGGACCGGCGATACTGTCCAGCAGCAAATCGCCAATGGATATGCAAAGGGTACGCAAAATGCTCTCTTGCACTCGGTCAATAACTTGTTCAGCCCTCGCGTCGGTTTCGCGTGGGATCCCACGGGAAACGGCAATTGGGCGGTTCGCGGTGGTTTCGGAATCTACAACAACTGGTTGACCCAAGCTAACGTGCAAGAAGAATTCCGTGGCAGCCCGCCCGGGCTGGTCTTACCCACGTTCTTCGCTGGGGGAACCGCAACCGCGCAGGCACCCGTCTTCGTGCTAGGCAGCAGCAGCAAGCCACCATTTGGGTTTACATTCCCTACCTTCCAAGGTGGGCTTAACGCTCAGGGTGGCGTCGTGGGGGCAAGCTTCAACATAGGAGGTATCAATCCACTTCTGAAGTCGCCGAAAGCGAACCTCTGGATGTTCAGCGTTCAGCGCAAGCTCACATCCAAGTTGGCCGCGAGCGTCGGCTACTCGGGCTCCCACTCGTATGACATCGTGAGCAATGGCAACTCGAGCGGCATCGTGAGCTACGGTGTTGACATTAATGTACTGCCTGGAGACATGATCACCCATCAAAGCCTGGTCCCGACCCGGCTCAATCCAAGCTTCGGTGCGATCACCTATTCTGCCAATGATCGCTACGCGAACTACAACAGCGTATATTTCGATCTCCGGGGCAAGTTCTCGCGGGGCTTCATTGACGCGACCTACACCAGGTCGCGGGCTAAGGACGATGCGCTCACCTATCCAGATCCGTTTAACCCCGGAAAGTACTACGGGTTGTCACCGTTCGACGTCCCCAATCGCTTCTCTTTCTCCTTCAACTATTCCCTCAAGGGATTGGCCGATGGTAAGGGAGCGGTCGGACTGCTGACCGGAGGTTGGGGTATTAGCGGTACCAGTATCTTCCAGTCCGGATATCCCTTGACTGCCTTCACCGGTGCTTCATACCAGCCGGTGTGTCAAAACGGACCGAGCAATTGTCCCTCGCTCGCAAATCCCGCCATCGGGTATGCGCCAGGGAGCGGAGATTTCAACGCAGACGGAAACAATTTCGACTTCCCGGATGTTAGTAGTTACAGCCAATCCACGAACAATCGTTCATGGTTGACCGGCGCCATTCCGAAGAGCAACTTCGCACTTCCGGCATTCGGCTCCGAGGGCAATGAAAAGTCGAACGGCTTCCGGGGACCCAACTTCTACGAAACTGACGTTAATTTCTACAAAGATACGCGCATCACGGAACGCATCAATTTCCAACTCCGGTTCGAATTCTTCAATATCTTCAACCGGGCAAACTATGCCAATATTGACAACAACATTGCAGACGGTATTTTCGGCCAGGCCACAGCTTCCCATCAACCACGGTTCTGGCAGATCGGCGCAAAGATCTCGTTCTGAGCAATCCCAGTCCAACCAGGCCCGCGTCCTCAAGGCGCGGGCCGTTTTTGTTGCGAACGGTAAGTTCATGCTAGGAAGTTTGGGTTTGGGTAATTGACCCACTCTGAGTAAATTGAAGTTGCCATTGCTCTGGATTTACCAATTCTGGATTTACCAAGATGGCGGCGTTCCCACGAATTCGTATGTGCGCAGTCGGTTTCTTGTTCCCACTGGTGTGCGCGCTTGCTTTCACGCAAAGTGGTGTGAACGAAGAATCGCGTATAGCCGGCGCGATCCGCGACGGGAATTATGCAGGCGCCCTAGAACTGCTGGGCCCAGCGCTACGCCGCTCCCCCGGCAACTCGCAACTTTGGACGATGCAAGGCGTGGCCTATGATCGCCAGGGTGACAAGAAACGAGCACTCGCAGCGTTCAAGCATGCGCTCAGCATTGCTCCCAACACAATTCCGGCGCTCGAAGGCGCCGCTCAGATCGAGTTTGATAGTGGCGATCCCGGCGCGATTGCTGTCTTAGAGCGTTTAGCGCGGCTACGCCCTGAAAACACCACCACTCATGGCATGCTGGCAGTGCTCGAATATCAGCAAGGCGACTGCGACCGAGCCCTTCCCCATTTCGAAAAAGCCGCGCCCTTGTTCCAAGCTCAGGTTGATGCCCTGCATGCCTATGCTGTTTGTCTAGTTCGTTCGAAGCAACTCGAACGGGCCACAACCATCGTGAAACGCACAGCCGAACTGAAGCCCGGTGATTCTCAGGAGCTTCGCCTTCTAGCCAGCATCCAGCTGATGGCTAATCACCCAGAGGCAGCCATCGCCGCACTCCAGCCCATGCTGTCATCTGACACCCAGGATGTAGAAGCATTGGAGCTTGCCTCCTCCGCCTACGAGGCCGTCCACGACACGGATAAGGCCGTAGACGCTCTGCGCCGCGCCATCCTCCTTCAGCCCGCGAATTCCGGCCTATATGTGGATTTCGCCAATCTCTCCGCCTCCCACCAGTCGTTTCAAGTCGGCATCAATGTTGTGAACGATGGACTCGCACTGCAGCCACAGTCGGCGCCGCTTTACTTCGCCCGCGGGATGCTCTACGCCCAGTTGTCCAATTTCGAGAAAGCGCAGGAGGACTTTGCAACGGCCTACCGTCTGGACCCCACTCAGTCCCTCACGACCGCGGCTCAAGGCATGCTGGCTGTGCAGCAGAGTGATCTCTCCGGTGCCCTCAGAACGGTTGAGCAAAAGCTGGCGGAGAAGCCAGATGATGCCGTCCTGCTGTACTTACGGGCAGACATTCTGACCCAGGAAGGGGCCGAGAAAGGGTCTGAAAGCTTTGCTACAGCACTGCGTTCCGCGAAGCGAGCGGTGACATTAAACCCCCGGTTGGCGGCAGCTCATGCCGTCCTCGGAAAGCTGTACCTGCAATCGGATGACTATCCCGGCGCGATCAGCGAATGCCGCAGATCCCTAGACCTAAACCCAAAAGATCAAGCCACGCTCTATCGCCTGATCCAGGCACTGCGTAAAACCGAGCACAGCAACGAGGTGCCGGGCTTATTAAAACAACTTGCGCAACTTCACGAGGAAGCAACGCGTGAGGAGCACGATCGTAATCGCTACCGGCTGGTGGAAGGAACTGCGGCCACGCCCTGAGCAGAAATTTATTCGGACAGACTAGCTCGTCATGAACATTCGAGAAATTGCCAAACGCGCGAAAGTATCTACTGCTACGGTCTCTCGCACGATCAACCGGGTGCCGACGGTAGATCCGCGGCTCGCCAGACGGGTTTGGAAGATCGTTTCAGAATTGGGCTATTTCCCAAATAGTCAAGCCCGAGCGCTAGTCTCGGGGCGAAGCCGAATTTTCGGGCTCATCGTTTCGGACATCACCAACCCTTTTTTCCCGGAGATCGTTCAGTCTTTTGAGGACATCGCAGTTCAGCACGATTACGAAATACTTCTCACCTCCACGGTGCACGATCCTAAGCGCATGGAAGCCTCTGTCCGACGCATGATCGAGCGCCGAGTCGAAGGCGTCGCCGTGCTGACGTTTGGCATGGAGGATTTGCTGCTGCAAGGACTTCGTTTCCGAAAAGTGCCCTTGGTGTTTATCGACGTCGGCCCCGCCCTCCCCGGCATCTGCAATATCCGGGTGGACTACCAACGAGGGATCCGGCAAGCAGTTCAGCATCTGGCGGCGTTGCGCCATCGAAAGATTGCATTCATCACCGGGCCTTTGACACTTCAATCGGCGGTAACGCGGAGGCAGGCATTCGAGAACTCTGTCCGCGAGATCGGCATGCGCGTGGAGCCCCATCTGATAATCGAGGGCGACCATACGATAGAGGGTGGCATGCGCGCATTCGGTGAACTCTTCGGCCGAGCGAAATGCCTTACCGCCGTCATGTGCTCAAATGATATGACCGCGATTGGAGTAATGCGACAAGCCTATGAACGGGGAATTTCAGTACCCACCCAGCTCTCCGTCGTAGGCTTCGATGACATCCGGCTGGCGCGATTCGTCATCCCACCGCTGACAACCATTCGGATGTCGCAAACCGAAGCGGGACGACTTGCTTTCGAAGCGTTGCTCACGGAGATCGAAGGGCATACGCCCCGGCTTACCGGAACCGAATATACCTTAGGTACGGATTTTGTCCTTCGCCAGTCCACTGCGCTCGCTCTCAACCCTTAGATAGCATTGGGCGGCAACCTTGCGTGCGCCGGCCTGGCTAGCAGCATGCAGAAATTTCACAGCTCTTCGGGCAGTGCAGGCGTGCTCGCACTTATGACTTCACTGATCAGGAAGAGGTCCGTGAGCAGGGCGCGCAGGTGGATGGAAGCGTTCAGATTGTCGATCAATTGCGAGCTGATCACGGGTTGCCCCAGCACCATTTCAATGGCGGCCAGCGAATCGCTGGCATCTCGGTCTAACACGGAAACAAATTTTCGAGATCTTTCGAGCGACTCGGGGCTCGTCTCCCCCAAAGCCTTCAGGCATGCGGCGGGCATCCCATCGAGCGCCGCGGCGGCACGCTCCAAGTGCCTGCGAACCTCGTTTCCCTGTTCACCGGGAATGCCCTTCCCGGCGTAGCCGAGCATGAACTCGTAGCATTCTTCGACGGCGTCGCAACGATCGAGGAAGTCAGTCGCCATCGACGGAGCCTCGTTGCGGCTGGTTCAAGCTCTTAATTGACCAGCGGGATGGATCGTGTTCTTTCAAATAGAACTCTCGGCTCATCGTTCCTACCAGCATCCCGGCCGTGATGGGGAGCTTTTCGGGGCGAACAGCGAAATAGATGTGCACGATTATCAATGTGATGAATCCCACGCCTGCCAGGCCATGCAGTACGTACATCAGCCCCCAAGTCATATCGCCAAATAAATAAGGATTCCGCGGGAAGAAAATCGTGCGCACTCGAAACATCATGAAGATTCCAGTGATCACAACCGCCAACCCGGTGAGCATGACCGCTCCGTGATAGAGCTTATTTTCAAGCGGGTACTTGGAGAATTTGCGTGGCGGGGGCGCAGACTGTCCAAAAAATCGTTGCACTCGATTCCATGCATCCCTCATGTCCGTGCGGTCGGGCCATATGGACCAAAAATCCATAAAGAAGGAGGCGTGCACGATGTGGAACAGGATCGAGAGCGTCAACAAGGTGCCCGCGATCCAGTGGTATTCGACCCAATCAAATTGCACACCAACCTTGGGCAGAAAAGCCGTGAAGAGAAGCGCCAGCATGGACGCAGCCATGACCCAATGAAACAATCGCGCCGTAAGCGAATGGCGGGGGACACGGGCGGGCAATTGTGCTGCGTCAAACGACTTCGGATCGGTCGCGAACTCTTTCTCCTTCGCGAAAAAGCGCATGTAGATCGCATGCACGATTAGGAAAGCCATAGCCGCGATCACCGCCACCCAGATCAGGAACCATGCTATGTGGATTGGCACATGCTGGCCCAACGGACTGGTAGCCCACTGTACTATGCCCATGACGCCTCCTTGACGCCGGTGATCGATCGCTTCACCAGGTTTCGCATCAATGGAATTTTGTAGGCGTTGAACTGCAACGGAGCGGCACCCTGCACGGCTAGTTTCCCCGCCATTTCTCCCGTGGAAGCGTCGCGAGCGCGGCCGCGCACCGCGTCTTCCACAGCTTTCAACCGAAGTGGTCGAGCCGCCGCCGCATTCACCGAAATGCGTACGTCCTGAATGGCATCGGCCGACAGCTTAATTGCAGAAGCAATATTCAACAGCGGAAAATCCCAAACATTTCTGTCGCAAATCTTTTCGAAAAAGAACTGGGCGTCCGCCCAAGTAGATGGAATCCGAATCGAGGTGAGCAAATCACCGGGTTTCAGGATATTCATTCGCGTGATATCTATCTCCGGTCCAAGGAAGTAGTCCTCGGCATTGACGACACGCTCGCCTTGGGGGGTCCTGATCACGAATTTCGCGTCGAGCGCAATCAGCGCCGGCGCCGTATCGGATGCATTCACCGCGACACAGCGCTCCGCGTGCAGGATTGCATGTTCGCGATTCCGGCCGACGGGCGTGTCGGCGTAACAGATATTGCCGCCGGCCCGGTAGCAGGGCCATCCTGCACGGTAGTACCAGCAGCGGGTGTCTTGCGAGACATTCCCGCCGAGGGTTCCCTGGTTGCGGATTTGCGGAGAAGCGACCAGAGACGCAGCTTGCGCTAGCAACCCGTAGTGCTCGGTTACGACGGGATGATTCACAACTTCGGTCAGAGTGGTAATTGCGCCGATCTCGAGTCCATCGCTCAGCGCCCGAATTCCGCGCATTTCTTCGACCCCACTGAGGTCTACAACCGCCCTGGGTTTGCGGATTCGATCCTTGAGCCAATCGAACGCGTCCATGCCTCCCGCGAGCACCATTGCCTCGTGCCCCTGGTTTTCGAGCAACTTTTGCGCATCCGCGATCGACGTGGGTTGCAGCAATTGGAACGCCGGCATCACATCACGAATTACTGCCATAGTTCACTCCGTGTTCTGTGCATTTGCACTCATACATGTGCCGTCAATGGGTCCTGCGTGGGACGCCCGGCTTCGAGCGCCGTCAGAATCGTGTCCAAATTCACTGGCGCTCGCCGATAAATCTCATCGCCCAAGGCATCGGACAGCGCATTGAGAATAGCGCCACACCCGCCTCCGACTGGAGGCTCGCCAATGCCACGGGCTCCAACTGGCGTCTCCGGATCTGGCATGTCGAGCGCCGCCCACTGCATGTTTACCGGGACATCGAGGATGGTGGGCGGTTTGGTGTGATAAAAGCGCCGCGACACAAAGTGCCCGTACTGCGGATCGAAGACCCACTTCTGTCCGATTGCGTGGCCGATTCCGAGCACAGAGCGTCCCGTGATCTGTCCCCCCAAGGCCTTGGGGTGAATCACCGTGCCCACGTCGGCGACCGCGAGATAGTCGGTGATGTGATACTTTCCAGTTTCCACATCCGCCTCGACCTCAGCGAAGCAGGCGACATACGAAAAGCTCTGGCCATCATGTGGGAACTTGTCCTTCGCAGATGCGATCAGGCCCTGTCCGGCCAGCGCGGCGATCGAAGCCTTGGTTACCTTATTCACTTCGGCCGGAGCTTCATGCCCGTCGTAAATTCCTCCCAGTTTGATCGCGTGTTGCGCAGCCTGGGCCAACGTCATACTCCCGCCCCCGCCTTTGTGGAAGACGCGTTCGTTCGCGACTTGGTATTGCTCCGGCTTACCGCCATAGGTCTTCGAAGCGATCTCTTGCAGCTTTTGCTTTGCGTCGAGAGCTGCCGCGTAAGCCGCACGACTCATGGCATGGGTCGTTTGACTGCCGCCGGAGACACAGGTCCAGGGCAGGTTCTTTGCCGTATTACCCCAGATGACTTCACACTTTTCCCACGGCACTCCCAATTCTTCCGCCACCACGCGGTGCACATCGCTGATGGATTCGGTACCCAGATTTCCAATTCCTGACTGGATCGAAATTCGTCCGTCTGGCTTGATCAGGAACAAGCCGTCGTACCCGACCGACCCTGCATAAAATGCGCTGGATGAAACACCCAGTCCGCGCACCTTCGTGCCGCTCCGTTTCGGCTGGGCAACGCGTTCGGTCCAGCGGAACTGCTGCGCGCCGTGATCGAATGCTTCCTTTAGATATGCGCTGGTGGAGTGCCGCCGTTTGCCCTCTTGGGGAGCACCAAACAAGGATTTGCCCTCAGGGCAGTTCGCTTTCCGGATCTCGACTTGGTCGAGCGCAAGTTTGCGCGCCGCCTTCGACAACAGCGGCTCCATCATGACAATGCCCTGCATGCCACCTGGCGCGCTCTGCGCCCCGCGAGGCGGGGTGTTGGTGAGAACCGTCACTGCGCGCCAACGCATCGCGGCTGGCTGATACAAAAGCGAAACGATGTTTCCCGATGCACCTGCATCCCCTACGGCGTCGTAAGGGCCGTTATTACAAATGACATACATGTCGAGCGCGGTGATGCGGCCATCCTTGGCGAAACCTACCTTCATGCGCCCCTGGAATCCCGGGCGCGCGCGTCCGATGAAGGTTTCTTCTTCACGGCTGATGCGCATCATCACCGGAGCACCGGCCTTTTTCGACAGCAGCGCCGGGATAATCGCGAAGATATATCCCGTTGCCTTACTGCCGAATCCACCACCCGTGTACTCGCTAATGAGCACGATCTGGCTTGGATCCATATTCAGCCAGCGTCCCAACCCGGCCAGGGTTTGCACCGTGCTCTGCGTTCCCATGTGAACGAATACTTTTCCGTTCTGCCAATACGCAAGCGTGCTGCGGGGCTCGAGTGTCTGATGGCTGGTATCCGGCGTGACAAATGTCTCGTCCAGCACTAGCGCGGCGTTGCGGAATCCGGCCTCGACGTCGCCGTAACTCCACTGGTCCTGCGGATTACCCATCGGGAGTCGCCCTTCTTTGGCTTCTGCAAAATCGGCCTCCGTCCATTTCAACTCGCCCAACTTTGGAGGCGGAGGCCCCTGAGGCTTCTCTCCCGGCTTCGAAGGCGGCACCGGCTGCTTCACCCAGACGTTGCCTTCCATCCGGGGGTTCGGCCCACCTGGGCGTAATGTGTCGAGCGGATCCACGGCAAACGGCAAATGCTCAAATTCAATGTCGATGGCTTCAATAGCCTCGGCCGCGGTGTATTCATCCACAGCGGCGACCGCCAGAATCGGCTCGCCTTGGTACAGCGGTTCCATCGCCAGAGCTTTTTCGCCTTGCTGATTTGCCTTGGTCACCACTCCCAGATCAGAGACGCTGTCGGCTGGCGCCGGGAGATCATCCTGCGTAAGGATCGCCTTCACCCCCGGCATCGCGAGCGCCCTGCTTAAGTCGAGGTGCTTCACGCGGCCGTGCGGCACCGGACTCAGCAGCAACTTGCAGAACAGCATCCCCTCGGCGCGAAAATCTTCCGCATACTTCGCCTGCCCGGTCACCTTAGCGTAAAGATCGGGCGTTGCGTAGTCCTTGCCGAGTACTTTGTACTTGGCCCCGAACTTTTGCTGATTCGGCTTCCATTCACTAGGCATGGGTCACCTTCCGCATGTTCTCGGCTCCGCGCATCAGCGCGGTGAGAATTTTGTCGTAGTCCTGACAACGACAGAGGTTTCCGGATACACCGTGCGCCATTTCAAGCCGGGTTGGGGTTCGATTCGTCTTCAGAAATCCAACCGCCGACATGATGAATCCCGACATGCAGAACGCGCACTGGAATCCCTGTTCGTCAATTACGCCCTGTTGTACGGGATGGAGTTTGCCATCGGCACTGGCGAGGCCTTCAATCGTGAGTACTTTCTTGTTGCGTACCGTGTGCGTCAGGATCGAACACGAATAGTGCGGAACATCATCGATCAAGACGGTACAAGCCCCGCACTCAGCCCGGTCACATCCCAACTTCGTTCCCGTGAGCCCGAGTTTGTAGCGGAGCGTCCATGCCAGCGTCTCCTGCTTCATTACGTCCACTCGACGCTGTTGACCGTTGACGTTCAGGGTAAGGAGCCGATCGCCGCTGCTGTCCCCGAGCACACCTGATGCACGGAACAAATAGGTAGCCGAGGAGACGGCCACGCCACTGCCAATGACACCTTTGATGAAGTTGCGCCGCGTGATTCGCCGCGCCACCGCATCAGAGAGTTGCTGCATGGATTTCTCGTTGTCAGCCATACCGACTCCTGTAGTGAGTCATGCCAACCTGGAGTGAACCTGCCACCACCTCTGGGATACTAGGACGACATCTTCGGCAGGATTACAACATCGAAATTTTATGCTCAAAACGCGTGTCTGTGTTCAGCAAAGAGCTAGAAATTTTCTGAACCCATTTTCAAGTTTTTCCGTGAATAGCGTGCCACATTCCTCTCAGCACACCTTAAATCACGCGATCCAGAGACACTGCAGATACCCAAAAAAGGTAAGGTAAGTTGCCAAGATCGGAAATGAACGCCCGTTATCGACAATTATGATGCAGAGCAGTCTGAACGCGATGGCATGAAACCTGAAAGCTTAGGACCTCGCAGGCAAGGTAACGACCAACAGCATAGCCATCGTCGACACCAGCCAAACTCTGACTTCGTCCGAGAGAATGGATGACATGCAAGCTGGCTCGAACCTGACAACCAAAAAGCGCCCGCCCATCAGCCTTTTACAAGCGGGTCCTCCCCGAGATCCTAGAAGACAGGTCGCGGGTGAGACCGCCTTGGTCTCGGTCGGGTTCATCAATCAGGATGAACAATTCGCCCAGGCGCGGTAGCATCCCTGAAGTGGGCAGTCGGTGTCGGTGAACGGACGTCCTACGCAGCTTCCGCGTCCGCCAGCGCAGATTTCATTCCTTGCCAGCTTTGGATCGAAGACGCCTCGGCCGCACCTGCACCGCGCCAATGCGTCTCTAAGCTGATCACGCCGTGATAGCCATCGCGCTTTAACGCCCGGAATTGACCAGGCCAATCAATCATGCCCTCCCCAACCGCTGCCCATTCTCGTTTAGCACCATTCCACCCGACGTCTTTGCAATGACAAAGGCCAATGCGATCTTTCGGAAGCAGGTCGTAACCTGATGGGTAAGGGGTTTCGCCCGCCATGGCTGCATTCCCAGGGTCCCAGTTGAGCATCAGATGTCTGGATCTGACTTCTGCCAGGACACTCGCTGCCTCCGCTCCGGTCGCCGTATTGCAGGCGTGTTCATTCTCCAGCACGAGTGTGATGCCCTGTTTCCCACTTTTCTCTGCAGCCTCTCGCAGCGCCTGATTCATCGCCTCGCGATATGGTCCCTGGTCATCCAGCCTCCAGAAATCGAAACACCGCACCGTGGAAGCTCCCAGGATCTTCGCCAGTGCGATGCTCCGTTCGAGCACTTCGTCTTGTTGCGCAAATGTATAGCTCGCGTTGAAATGATCGCGTTGCTCATTGTGGGTGGGAATTGGAGCACCCGGCCAGTCAACCTTGAACAAGGGTCCAGCAATGCCGCTCACTCTAAGGTCATAGCGCTTCATCAACCGAGCTGCTTCGACAACTTCAGTCGCATCGAGCGCCACGATGTTCTTGTCCCAGAGGGAACGCAGTTCGACCAGGTTTATGCCAAAACGGCTGCGCGCCACCTCACAGGCCCGCCCAAAGTCTTGTGAAACTTCGTCACTCAGAACAGACAGTTGAAATGCAGGCATAGATTCTTAGGGATCTCCCAAAAGCGTGCTGTTGTTGCGTAAGAGCCTTCACCTTGATCCGGAGGAGGTTTGCTCGAAGACGACCTCGTTGCCATCAGGATTTCATTCGAACCCGAGCGGCGATTCACCGCCCAGATGCTCCCGTGTCACTGAAAACGGCGCTCATCATAGCAGGTGCTGCACACTTCCGAGCAGGCACGGGTAAAACGCTCCAACAGTCGGACTCGGATCTCGCTCAGACTGGCCCCCCTGAAGGGGCTGCTGAGTTTTGCGTTGTTAACGTGCAGGGCTAGAATTTTCTGCTTGACACATTTTGGTGGGATGCCTAGCCTTCGGATCGCAGCGGACTTTTATTGCCGGCGCGGAATGCAATTCACATTTCTCCACCCGAGGTGATTCGTGGTCCTCAAGTTCTGTTATCTCTTCGTTCTCGCGGTCTTCGTCGCATCCGCACAGGAAACGGTTCCGGAAGGCTTCCAGCATTGGACCTCCGCCTCTTTGAGCCAGATGGCAAAAGAATTGAGGACGGAGGCCGCGACCGCCCCTCATCACGTCGCGACTCGCCGGCTCGGGGACTTCTCCAACGATCTATTTATGCTCGCGCATCGCGAGGCCGACGGAATTCCCGAGTGGCACGAGACCCAGGCAGACGTCTTCTTTGTTCAGTCGGGATCTGCAACCTTGGTTGTGGGTGGCACGATGGTTGGGGGCGAAACCGTCGAGCCTCACGAGAAGCGGAACGGGAAAATCGAGGGCGGAGTTCGCAAACAACTCTCCCCAGGAGATGTGATCCGCATTCCTCCCAAGGTTCCGCACCAGATCTTACTCGAAGGATCGAAAGAATTTACTTACTTCGTCGTCAAGGTAAAGGGATACTAAGAACGCCATTCGGCTGGAGAGCCCGCGTAGACAACCACCCATCGCGGATCGACTAGTCATCTCTGTGGCAGGGTTCGCGAATGAATCGGACGATCCAGGTGGGGTTGATGGGAGCGGGCAATATCAGCGAAACGCACGCGCGTGCGGCGCTTGCGATTCCGGGCCTCGGCATTGCGGCGATCTATGGCTCCAATCCCGAAAAAGTGCGGCGGTTTGCCGATAAGTTTGGGGTCCAGCCCTATACCAAGCTCGATGACTTTCTCAATCACACCCCCATGGATTTCGTCGCCATCGGGAGCCCATCTGGCCTGCATGCGGCGCAAGGGATCGCGGCTGCAGAACGAGGTCTTCACGTCCTTACGGAAAAACCGATCGACATTTCCGTAGCCACTGCTGACACACTGATTCAAGCCGCGCGTACGCGAAACGTAAAACTTGGCGTAATGTTTCAGGACCGCGTTAAACCGGAGATCCGCAAACTCAAAAGATGGATCGAGCAGGGCGTGCTCGGGAGGCCGCTGCTCGCCGACGCCCGCGTGAAGTGGTACCGTCCACCTGAGTACTACGCAAATTCGAAATGGCGAGGGACCTTGGAACTGGACGGTGGTGGAGCTTTGATCAACCAAGCCGTGCATACCGTGGACCTTCTGATTTGGCTCATGGGAGATGTGGCCCGCGTGCAGTCTTCTGTTGCCACCGGACTTCACAAAATTGAGGCGGAAGACCTCGCCGTTGCTCTCCTCGAATTTTCCTCAGGCGCCCACGGAATTCTGCAAGCTTCCACAGCCATTTTCCCAGGCTATCCGCGGCGTATCGAGATCACAGGGACCGAAGGAACCCTCGTCTTGGAACACGACCGCGTGGTCGCAGTCGACTTGCGAAATCCGCCGGAAGATGTCCGCCCCGGCACTCCGTCAGACGATCTTGAGAACCTCGCCTCACCCGTGGTAAGCGACTTCTCAGGCCATCAGGCGATCTTTGAAGACTTTATTCGTGCCATTCAGGAGGACCGAGCGCCTCTCTGCGACGGAGAAGAAGCACGACGAAGTCTGGTTTTGGTTGAGGAGATTTATCGTGCGGCGGGCAGAACTCTCCCCGTGGCCCGGCCAGAGGACTAACCGCAGAGCGGCTTGTAGACTCACATCACCTTGGGAATGTCCAAGTAGGTTCGATTCAATTGTTCCACGGAATGGCAACCGAGCAGCCTCAGGGTACGCTCCATGTCCTCGCGCAAAATCTGAACAGCCCGAGTAACGCCAGCCTCACCCGCTGCTGCCAGTCCATATGCGAACGCTCGTCCGATCAGCACAGCGCGTGCGCCCATGCACAAGGCCTTCACAATGTCCGCGCCGCGGCGAATCCCGCCGTCGAGAAGGACTTCGGCTCTGCCTTCAACTGCACCCAGAATCTCTGGCAAGGCTCGCAACGAAGCCTGCACACCATCCAGTTGACGGCCGCCATGATTTGAGACGACAAGACCCGACGCCCCTTCATCGAGGGAGCGTCGAGCATCGTTCCTGGTTAGGACACCCTTGATCACAATGGGCCTTTTCCATACTTGCCGGATCCATGCCATATCGGGCCAACTGAAAGCAGACCGCACCAACGCCGTGTGTGCCTGACTCACACGCAACGGACCTTTCTCGGGGTGGACGATATTCGCCATCCTCGGTAGTCCCCCGTCGAGGAGGAAGCGTACCAGCCATCGGGGATGCGCGAACAGTTGCGGAGTAAATGGAAGCTTCGACCAAAAGCTCCCGCGAAGTAATTGTTCCATTCCCGAGCGTAGTTCGCGTTCGCGCTGCCCGATCACGGTCGTGTCGATGGTGACGACGAGGACTTCATAGCCCGCGCTTTGTGCCCGCTCGAGCGCCTGTTCTGCCGCGGCTCGTCCGCCGGTCAAGTACAACTGAAACCATGCCGGCCCTGAACACGCCGTCCTCACGTCCTCGAGTTTATGTCCAGAAACGGTAGAAAGCACGAATCCCGCTCCCCCGCGGCAGGCGGCGCGGGCGGAAGCAATCTCCCCTCCTGGATGCATGACCCGCAGGTAACCCACCGGCGCGAGTAACACCGGCATAGACAAATCGCATCCCAGCACCCGAGTCTGGAGATTACATTCGCGAGATGCAACTGCCTGCTGCGGACGAAACAAAACCTCCTGAAAGGCGCGGCGGTTTTCCTGCATCGTGACTTCGGCCTCGGCTCCCCCGTCGAGGTAATCGAAGACGATTCCGGGCACGCGTCGGCGCGCCAATTCTCGCAGGTCCGCTATGTTGACGGCTTTCATTCTTGAATCGAGAGAAGACCAAACGCGCGAGCTACCCACCGTCCACCGCTAGAACCTATCGATGGCTACAATTTGCGTCGGCCGCCCCAGCAACATCTCGCGGAGTTCCCCGGCGGCACGCAGGAATTCTTTCCAAGATCTGTCGGCTCAACAAAAACCGGCATCCGCAATGTCACCTGGCATGAAGAAGGTTTTCCGCCCGCGCTCACCACTTGCGAGCACGTCCCTTCCCCGCTGTTGGATCTCCCATGAACCGCAAACGTTGGCTCGAGCTTCCGCTAGCGCAACCGCAATGGCCGCGCCCAGTCTGCGGGTCGATCCTGTCATCAGCCTGAAAGAGTCGACGATCATGAGTCCTTCTTGACTTCTGCCATGGGTTGCGAATAAGGCTTCGGCTGCAACCCTAGCCGTCGAGCGCAGTCGGATAGGATCTCAACTTCCCACTCAGGACGCTTGGCGTTCTTGGGGTGGGATCGCGCGGTTGGAATCCTGCCCATCAAATGCAGGAAAATAGCCGCAGAAGCTTTGTACGCCGGTACGGGATCCCTGAAAGAGATGTTCCCCAGGTACTGCAGAGCATCGGAGAGCGCCCAGTAGCGAGCATCTCCCGCTTCCCACAAGCGGTCTCGTTCGGCAAACTTCTCCGGCGCGAATGTGGCCAAGCCGAGAAGGTAGTCCGAGCCATATTCGATCATGTCGATTGCAAGATCATTGCCCGTGTAAATGCGGAACTCAGGACGATGTAGGTCACGGAGCCGCAAACGCTCCATCTCCAGCATGCGGTCGAGCGAGGAATGCTTCATGCCCGTGATCGTAGGAATATCGAGCAGCCGTCTGAACATCTCCTCGTCGAACATACTCCCATTGGGTGCGAACCGCGGGCTCAGTTCGAAGGCCAAGACTTGCGGATAGTCCTGGCTGGCCAGTTGGTATACACGAGCTCTTTCAGCAGTGGACTTCCCCTGCAGGCGCTCCGTCTGGAACATGATGGGAATCCCTCCGACACTTGCGATCGCGTCCATCTCGCGGCGGTAGAGATCAACGGGGTCCCCGGTCTCGTTTTCGATAAAGGCTCCGGCCACAAATGGTACGTCCCGCCCCAATGCGGCTCGAGTCCAGCTCAAAACGTCTCGCTTCTCGGCGCGCGTCAAATGGTTGACGTAGCCGGTATCCATGTTGACGGCATTCACCAACCCGGACTGATGGGTAGCCACCAGGTGGTGCTGAAATGCTTCAACCGCAATGCTGTCATCCTCTTCATAGGGCAGAACGGCCGCTGCGATCCCTTGAATCCGCCGGCGAGGTTTCTTGCTTGCGATTATCTTCTCGATCGTTTGCGCCATCTCTCCCTCAGCTCATCATTGCCTAGTGACCTCAGGCTCCGTTCGCCGAGTGACTCCTTTCGCGAGCTCCAGTTTCTTAGCCAGCTCCGAATCTTTGTAATAGCTATCGAGCGGGAAGCATCCCGAAGGCAGCCCGTTTCGAGGTGCGGTCGTGCAATCGCTGAAGGTGCGGCAGATACGCTTCCTCTCAAGCGCCCGTCCCGAGCTCGCATGCCAGAGAATTTGCGGATACGTCAATACCATTCGCCCCAGACCTACCAGGTCTACCCATCCCTCACGAATGGCAGCTTGCGCAACCTGTGGCAAAAATTCCTGAAGATAGCTGTAGGCCGTGCCCACGATGATCAGTTCTGGGAATTGCGCTTTCAGTTTTCGGGTGGCGTCCATCTGCCGCGCCACCCCGATCAAAGGGTCCTCTGGCGGTTGATATCCGTCGGAGGGGGGATACAACGCCGGCCGTTGGATATGCGGGGAATAATAAGGACTGCCGGCAGTCAGGTTCACTAGCCGTATGTTCAGCTGCTGCAGAAGCTCCAGGAACTTTGCCGGTTCGCTCAGATCCATCTCGGTGGGATGTTTCGCATCCACCCCAAATCCCCACCGGTACGGGATCCATTCGTCGTTGGTCTCTGGAATTCCAGGCCCAAGCTTTGTTCCCGACGATTGCTCGGGGTCCGGTCGGAACGGAACCATGTCAAAAGCCGACAGCCTCACGCCGATATCGAGCCCGGGCGCAGCCGACCGTATGCCTAAAACCACTTCTCGCAAGAACCGCGTGCGATTTTCAAGGCTGCCGCCGTAGTCCCCTTCTCGCGTGTGTGCGCTCAGGAGTTCATGCGCGAGATATCCATGACAGTGCTTGATATCGACGAAATCGAAGCCAAGATCTTGCGCCACGACCGCCGCACGATGAAAGCTCTCGATGATCGCCCTAAGCTCACCGTCGGTGAGCACCGGGTAGGACTGCGATAACCGAAGGCGCGGGTCCAGATGAGGATGGTGATATGCGATTCGAGGCTCATTCTTGCTATGCAGGTTCGGCTTTGAATAACGCCCGGAATGCGTCAATTGCAGGCCAACGAGCGGCTTGCTATCAGATCCGGTCGCAATGCGATACCCCTCGACCAAGGTCTGACGAAGCCCGGCAAGGCCTCTCTTGGTACGATCCGCGATCACCAACTGATTGGGATTGGCGCGGCCTTCGTGCGAGACAGCAACCGCCTCTCCTCCCCAGATAAGACCTGCCCCGCTGAGTCCGAAATGCAGCCATCGCCGAATGGTTGCTTCGGAAGGATTTCCCTCGTGGGTTCCGTCCCACCCTTCCATCGGCTGGACAGCGATGCGGTTCGCGATCGTGTAGCCGCCGCGCACCAGTGGTTGACGCAACGGCGAGTCCTCGCCGGTCAGGATCGTCTCATCACAGGGGATCACTACACCCAGGGAATGCACGTGCTCCTTGAAACGGCTGGCATTTTTGAGACTCGGCACTCGCACAATCGTGCTACTACTCATCCAGCTCTCCTTGTGTTTGGGAGTAGCAAAGCTGCTGCGGCACCGAGGAGGGCCATTCCCACAAGCACCAGACATCCCAGCCCGTAGCTTCCGCTGGTATCCCGTAGATGACCGACCCACCAGGGCGCCAACGCCTCGGCAACGCCCCCGGCGGTTAGAAGCACTCCCATAAGGCGTCCAAGAATCTGCACTCCAAAAATCTCGGCCGTCATCAATGGGATGATCATGTAGTCGCCGCCAAGCGCGATGCCAAACAGCGCCGCAGCGAATGATGTCATCATCGGTTCATGGGAGAAGAAAATCAACGGGATCGCCATCGCAACTAACAGGTAAATCAATAGCATCACGTATTTCTTGGGGAAACGATCGGCCAGCCAACCCATGAGCAATCTGCCCACAATGCTGCAGCCTAGGACCAGTGACAAGACCCGCGCTGCCTCAGTCTGGGTGTAGTGCCGGTCGAAACTGAGGAAAAGCTTTAGGCTTTGTTGGGTTCCGCTCACCGCGGCAATCGAGCACATGCTCCCAAGAATGAGCAGGGCAAACGAAAAGCTCCTGAAGGCTCGCCCGACATCCGAAGTTGTACTTCTTGCAGCGGTTTCGGGAGGTGGGGGTGCCTCCTTGACCAAGACGGCAAATGGCAGCGAAATAACAACGATGAGCAGGCCCAGCACCCGCAGCGCCATCTGCCAACCAACTTGGTCAACCAGAAATCGCGAGATCCAAGGTAGCGCGGCACCTCCAAAGCCAATCCCCAGATAAGCGGATCCCATCGCCTTTCCGCGACCTTTCACAAACCATCGCGAGACCAACACCTGGCAAGGAAGCGGCCCTCCGCACACATATCCGAGAGCGTTCAGCAGATAAAAAAAGTAGAACCATGGCAGGGTCGAAATACTTCCCAACCCAGCCACAGCAAGACCGGCCAGCAATATGCCTACAATGAGCAGTTTGCGCGGGCCAAAGCGGTCCACCATCCAGCCCGCTAGAAAACCGAAAACCGGACCTATGAGCAGTTTGCTGAACGCGTTGCCCGATGCTACCTGGGCTCGCGTCCAGCCAAACTCCTTCACCATAAAGTCGTAATAAAAAGGAAGGCCCCATAGCGCGATGCCGACGACCGAGAAAAGGGCGAAGAAACCTGTGGCCGCAGCGAAGTTGGCAGCCCGGCGGTCCTTTGGTTCTTGCTCCAGCGTTCTCGCAAGTTCCGGTGCTACTTCGGCGAGCTCGGTCTGTCGATGTGTCGTCGTCATGGGCGCCGATCGTTGGGGAATACTCAGGCCTGGATATCAGCTCCGGGTCCTATCGCTACGACATAGTAATTCGCCGGTACGCTGCCGACGTTCCTGATTCCATGCTCGTCGTTCGATCGTACAAAGCCCATTCCGCCTGGCCCGATGATATGGGTCGTACCGTTAATGGTGAGCTGCACTGTGCCTTCACGGATCAGCCACATCTCCGAATGGGCATGGCGATGGGGAGGGTGCGGGTACCCGTTCGGCGGCAGCGTGGATTCATGCACCTCCACCGACTCCCCGGTCGCCAGCTTCCCTTTCATGATGTGCCGGACTTCGACACGATCATGCCTTTCAACCGGCAACTTATCGAACTCGAATGTCGCGGAAGGAAGCGCATCCTGTCCGCCCGCCACTGCGGGCAGAACCGATGCCAGTGGCACAGCAGCAGGAATCATTGCAAAAATGTCTCGTCTGGTAATTGCCATCTCACCCCGTCCTGAAGAGTCTTACATGAGCCGGAAAATCAACCCTAACCACACCGGCCCTCGAAAACGATGGCAGCAGGAACTCCAGCTGTCAAACTGAAAAAGTTGAAGCCAATTTTTGGCGGGCTAAAAAGGAGGGTTCGAAATTGGAGCCGAGGGAGCCCGGCACTCCAGCAAAACAGAGGTCCCATGCGGCGGAACGTGAGGTCCCACATCCCGCCGCAGGTCGTCGCTAGGTTTGGCCGACGCTACGCGACACTTCAAAAACTACAGTGCTGCCGTTCCTCTTTCCTGATTGCGAATGCGGACCGCGTCGTTGATGCTGGAGAGAAAAATCTTCCCGTCCCCAATCTTCCCGGTCGCAGTGGTTCGAACAATGGTTTGCACCGTGGTCTCAGCTAGGTGGTCGGGTACAACGATCTCAACCTTTATCTTGGGTAAAAGATCGACTACGTATTCCTGGCCCCGGTACACCTCAGTATGACCTTTCTGACGGCCATGTCCCCGAACCTCAAAAATCGTCATGCCCTGAGCACCAAGCTCAATCAGCGCAGTCTTCAGAGCCTCCAGCTTCCCCGGTTGAATGATTGCTTCAATCTTTGTCATCATCGCGTCCTCCTGGACGAGCATAGGGCTATCTATCGACACCGTTATTTACGCTGCACTCATGGAGTTGCTTCAGGCCTCCATGATGTAGCCTTCTTCTCCGTGCAGCGCTAGATCAAGGCCTTCGATTTCGTGTTCCGGAGTAACCCGCAATCCGAGCAAAACGTCGCAGATCTTCAAGATAATCAGCGTCCCCACAATTGCGAGGCCCCATGCGATGGCTGTTCCAATCAGTTGATTGACAAGCTGGCCCGCATGACCGTCCACGAGTCCCAGAGGAAGTGGGTTGCCCGAGTTATCCTTCAACGCATTGTTGACAGCATTAGTCGCGAATACTCCTGTAAGAATGGCGCCTAGCGTTCCGCCGGCGCCGTGTACGCCGAAGGCATCCAAGGAATCGTCATAGCCGAATTTGTTCTTGACGGTCGTGACCATGAAGTAGCAAATCACTCCCGCGAGAAAACCGATGAGCATCGCGGGCATGGGTTTTACGAACCCCGATGCTGGCGTGATAGCCACGAGTCCGGCCACGCTCCCAGAAATTCCGCCCAGAACACTGGGCTTGCCAACCCTGACCCATTCCGTCAACATCCACCCGAGGGCGGCCGTCGCGGCGGCGAAGTGCGTGGCGACAAATGCGCTGGTCGCCGAACTCGATGCCCCCAATGCACTGCCGGCATTGAACCCGAACCATCCCACCCACAGCAGGCAGGCGCCAATAAAGCTGAGTACGACGCTGTGCGGTTTCATCCCAGTGGGGTACCCCAAACGCTTGCCCAGATAGAGCGCACAGACCAGCGCAGATACTCCGGACGTGATATGGACCACTGTGCCTCCGGCGAAGTCGAAACATGGGAAGCGGCCACCCAGAAAGGCGTTCAGAAGACCCCCCTTGCCCCACACCATGTGTGCCATTGGAAAGTAGACAAGCAGCGACCAAAGCACCATGAATAGGAGCATGGCTTTGAACTTCATGCGTTCCCCGAACGCCCCCGTGATCAGCGCGGGAGTGATGATTGCAAACATGAGTTGATAGACCATGAAGGTCTGCTGCGGGATGGTGGCGGCGTAATCGGGATTGGGGGCGCTGTCGACGCCGTTCAAAAACAAATAGCGCAGGCCGCCAATAAAGGAGTTACCCTCGCCAAACGAAAAGCTGTAGCCGACGACTGCCCACAGAACCGTGATGACCGCCATGAGAACGAAACTCTGCATCATGGTGGCAAGGACGTTCTTCTTTCGTACCAGTCCGCCATAGAAAAGGGCCAGCCCTGGTCCGGTCATCATCAGCACCAGCGCTGCGCTGGTTAGCATCCAGGCGTTATCACCTGCGCTCTGAGCTGCTTTTGCAGCAGCATCCACCGATTCCAGATCAGTGGCCCGTGCACTTGCAGTGATCACCAGCAGGCCTAATGGAAAAAGTCTTAGTACCCGTGAAATCGCGGCCTGTTTCGACGTTCGAATTGGCCGCACAACGGTCGATACGACGCACGATTGTTCAATGAGCATCCCATTCTCCTCGTTCAAATTGGATAATGCCAAACGATTAGGGAAGTGAGTGTCCCGAGCACCCACTACAAATCAAGACCTGCGCCGATACTCCAACCGGTGTAATTCATCGGGCGGAGACCAGCGCAAATTGTTTAGAGAATTGCCCAGGGGGGAGAACGACCAAGTCCTGAACCTAAATCTACAAAGTAAGATCGGCTCAAGCCTTGAAGTAGCAGCCATGATTCGGTGAGGCACGGCAGGCCTACTTTAGCGGCGGAGATAGGAGTAACTGTTTTCTTGCTGCAACCGTTTTTTAGCTGAATCCTGGCGATGCGGGCTTGTGAAAAGGACAGAGTTGAAGGTCGAGCAACCGAAATGTCTGCGGAATGCGACTGATCTTGCCGAAAGCGATCGGACTCAATCCCATGACCAGGTGTGGCGCACGCCGTGGAAACCGAGACGATTAGGACCCAGATCAATGGTGACCGACGTTTTGGAGAGTGCAGATCCAAGATCAATCTCTTCTTCAAGCTACGTCTTCCGCCCCTCAATCGAACCAGCGATGGCGAGATACAGAGGTCCCTGCATCTCGCCATGGTCGTCGCTACGTTTTGGCCGACGCATACGACTGACATCAAACAGCAGCCGCACCACGCTCCTGGCTGCGAATGCGGATCGCCTCCTCCACCTTGTAGAGGAAGATTTTGCCGTCACCAATTTTCCCGGTGGAGGCGTTTGTAATGATCGTGTTCACGGCACTTTCTACAATGTTGTCGTCCAGTACTACCTCCAGCTTCACTTTGGGCAGGAGGTCCACACTGTACTCACTGCCACGATAACTTTCCTTGTGTCCCTTTTGTCTTCCGTGTCCCCGCACCTCCGAAACGGTCATGCCCTCCACGCCAATATCGATGAGGGCTTTCTTCACGAAATCAAACCTGTTCGGTTGAATGATTGCTTCGATCTTTGTCATCTTGTCTCCTTGGTAGTTCGGGCGGCGGCAAGGCCGGAGCCTCGATCACAGAGTCTCCGGCTGCCGCTGCAACCCATCGTTCGTCAGCCGATCGCTCGATTCAGCGAAGCGGCCGGTGCCATGGCGTGTGCACCTTGGCTGAGTGGCAGTTCCTGTTCCATTCCTGCGGGTGCGCCAATTGCGGAGATGACGTACTCCGGATAGGCAGAAATCCCGTGTTCGTGCAGGTCCATGCCATAAGCTTCCATTGCTGTTGGAAGGCGCAATAGGCCGATGGCATTCACCGCCTTCATGACCACCATCGCAACCGCGAAGGTTGAGATCGCGACGCAGGCGCTACCAATAACTTGGGCCTTGAGTACCTGTAGACCGCCCCCGTAGAGGAGGCCCTTGAGAGGAGCAGAGTTGTCAGCCCCCAATGGACCGGTCACGCCAAATTGCCCGGAAGCGAATAGCCCGAGTGAGATCGTCCCCCAAATTCCGCAGACCCCATGGACCGGCACCGCCCCGATTGGGTCGTCTATCCGCAGCCATTCCAGCAGGTCGACTGCGAGAATGACCAGCACTCCGGCGATGCCCCCGAGCAGCACCGAACCGGTGGGGCTAACCCAATAACACGGGCACGTGATGGCGACGAGCCCGGCCAGGAAGCCATTGGTTGTGTAACTGGCGTCCCATTTCTTGAACCTGAAGTAGCCGTACAAGATTGAAGTCAGGCCGGCTGCGCAAGCCGCCAGCGTGGTATTCGCAGCAACGCGACCGATCCCGACCAGGTCCATCGCCGACAGTGTGCTGCCGGGATTAAATCCATACCAACCGAACCACAAAATGAGCCCGCCGCTGACGGCAATGGTCAAATCGTGGGGCAGCATGGGCTGCCCTCCGTCGCGCTTGAATCTGCGGCCGAGTCGAGGCCCGAGCACAATGGCTCCGGCGAGCGCGATGAAACCGCCGATGGTGTGCACAACCGTCGATCCGGCGAAGTCGTGGAAGCCCAGGCCGAGGGACGGGAAGAAGTGTCCGTCGCTACCCATCAGCGCCAGCCAACCGTCCGGCCCCCATGCCCAGTGTCCGATGATCGGATAAATGAAGCCGGTTACGCAGACGCTATACAGAAGGTCTCCGACGAATCCGGTGCGTCCGATCATCGCGCCCGAAGTAATCGTTGAACAGGTGTCGGCAAAGGCGAATTGGAAAATCCACACTGCAAGAAAGGCAACGCCGGTGCCTTCGTAGGTCGCAGGAGCACCTTGCAGGAAGAACCAGTGATACCCAATAAACCCGTTGCCGTGGCTGAACATGAAGGCAAAGCCGATCGCGTAAAAGAGAATGCCGCAAAGACATGTGTCAACCACGCATTCCACCAGAACATTCACGGTTTCTCTTGAGCGACAAAATCCCGCTTCGAGCATGGTGAAGCCAACCTGCATGCCGAACACCAGGAATGCTGCCACTAGGGTCCACATCGTGTTTACCGGGTTGACGATATCGGCGGCTTTTACGTCCGGCGTCCCAGTGTCCGCGTAAACATGGGTGAAGAAGAGTCCGCTGACTACCATCATGAGCAGCAGTACCATCACCACTCCGAGAATCTTGCCGGATAGGAGTGCCCCACCATAGCGACGCCACTGCGGATCTTTCAGTCGCGTCCGCAGTCGCGCAAACTTTTGAGATAGTGACAGTTGTTTTGTCGGCCGAGTCCTAGCAGTCATTCTTGTTTTCTCCTTGGTTGCGTCTTTCGCTGATCTTCCCCTTTTTGCCCTACTCAGTTGCGAATTGCAGTGCTTTGCGGATTCCCAGAGGCCGAAGAGCTCCGTCCTCCAGGAAGAATCGGAATCCGTAAAGTTGAGCCGCCATGGGCAAAGAACTCACGCGCGGCGGGTTGTCTTCCCGGTTCACGCTTCCCGGCAATGATCAACTCCGGGTCGCCCGTCTCCCGTTGCCGATAGACTTTCAGCATGGCGACTTGGAGCTGCGGGATCGAGGCAAAAAGAACTTCGCGCACGCTGAGGGCGTCTCGTAAGGTCTGCCAGGTTTCGTTTTGTTCGCGAACAACCGGCGCGACATCCACATCCCACGGATCGTTTCTCCTCGCGATCCACTCGCACTCGGCGTAGCCTTCGCGCAATTCGAGACGAACCAGCTTCAACGGCAAACGTGAGCGGTCGCCAAACCTTAGCTGCCGTCGGAAGGTCCGAATGAATTCTGCCGCTGCGAAAATCCACCTCATTGCCTCCCTCTTAAGTCCCTCAACCAACAAGCACCAAGAACAACGCTGATTCCGCCGACACGATCCCGTTCGCCTGCGCATAGTTCAGCGCAAAGCTCCAGAAAGGAATGCCCTTCCCCGGTCAGAATTTAGTGGTTACTGCGCTGCGGAATCGGCACTGCATCGTGCCTGAAGACTGCCTCTTTTCAGCGTCGAAAAGGGGGGTGCAACTCACGAACGTAAGCGGATTATGTTGTTAGAAACGATTGAAGTCAAATTCAAACTTTTTATCATCGGCATTACTGCAAAACTTAGAGCTCGTCGAATGCCTTATTGGACACGGAGTTTGGGCGAAGTTCACGATTATCCCTGGTTCCGCAGCGAGTGACTTAGGAGAACGGCTTCTGCAATTTCTTTCATCGACCTTCGCATCTCTTGACTTTGCCGCTGCAGTTTTTGGTAAGCCTCTTGTTCCGTTAATCGCAAATCCATTTGCAAGATCCCCTTCGCCCGTTCCACCAGGGTACGCATCTCGAGTTTCTTGGAGAGCTCTAGGTTTTGCTTGTCCAGTCTCGCTATTTCAACCTCTGCTCCGACGAAATACCCAACGGCGGAAAGTAATGCGATCTCCCGTTCGCTGAACTCGTATGGGTAGCGGTTCTGGACATTGATCACTCCAACCAGTTTTCTTTCTCGCACCAGGGGCACAGATAAGAAAGCCTCATATCGATCCCAGAGCTGTTCGTTGAAAAGCCTGAACCGGGGATCGAACCCGGCACCGCTAGGAATTACGACATGTCCTTTGTGGTCGAGGGTCACTCCGAGAATGCCCTGTCCAACTTTGAGCTTGAGACGCTCAACGGCTCCTGGATGAGGATTTCTGGACGCACGCAGCACCAGTTCGCTGCCTTCCAGAACATAGATGAAGCAGGAGTCGCAGGGCACGACCTCTGCGACAAGTTTCACTGCGCTTTCGAGCCGTGGAGAGTGGGAAATCCGGATCGCAACTCGCCGCAGAACAGACAAAACCGAATCGTCATCGATTCCGTCAGGGCCACAGGTGCTCGACCTGGGATCTCTTGTTTGCGGGTGCCACTCCGCGGGAGAAGCCATACCTCAAGGTATTTCGCCATCTACCAATCGACAATCATCCTTTGGTATGGGTTTTGATAGAAAGGGCTTATGGGTGCAATAAATCGTAGGGAGCACTCAGAATGCCCGCACGGCTACACCCGAGTGAAGCAAACTATTTCTGACCGCCCGGGCGATCTCGGTAGCCCCCTTGGTATCAGAATGGATGCAAACCGTGTCGGCCTCAACGGTTAATGCAGCGCCGGCGGTTGTAATTACTCGCTTTCGCGCGGCGATCTCCACTGCCTGCGACGAGGCGTCTTCCGTCGACTCGAGCAAAGCGCCCGGAAGCGATCGGCCGCGCAAGCGACCGTTTGCCTCATACCTTCGGTCGGCAAAGGCTTCTGAAGCCGCATGTAGCCCCATTTGCCGATAGACGTCGAGACATCGGAATCCGGCCTGCCCCACTACCACCAATTTGGCGTCAACGGCGAGAATGGCGCGAGCGACTGCCCGGGCAACTTCTTCGTCTTCATTGCAGGAGTGATAGAGAGCGCCGTGGGGCTTGACATGAGTTATCTTCGAATTGAGCCGACGTGCAATCCCTTGCAGCGCATTCATTTGATCGGTGATCGACGCTTGCAATTCGCCCATCGTCAGACTGACGACATTCCGTCCGAAACCGGCGCGGTCTGGATAACTTGGATGGGCACCCGGGGCGACTTTGTTCTTTTTTGCAAGCTCCAGAGTCTCTTCCATGGTGAATGAGTCGCCGGCATGCCCTCCACAAGCAATATTGGCAGACGTGATGTAACGCATGAGTTCAGCATCGCTCCCGTCAGCCAGACGCTCACGGGACTCTCCCATATCGGCATTGATGTCAATGGTCAGCAAACTCAAGCTAAGCTCCTTCCCTTGGCCTCCGGCAACAGGTAAATCACTCCCGCAGCGAGGACGTACAAGACAGAGGTGCAGGCGAGTGCAATCCCGATTCCATGGCGATCAGCGAGAAATCCGATGGTCGCTGGGGCCAAAACACTGATTCCACGACCAACGTTGTAACAGAGCCCTTGCGCCGTCGCCCGCAGCATGGAGGGAAAAACCTCCGCCAACATTGCTCCGAAGACGCTGAAATAACCATGACCAAAGAATCCTACTAGTGGACCAATGAGCATGAGCATTCTCGGGGAAGTGGCGTGCAGCGCGTAGACGGGAACACACAATGCGGCGCCAAGAACGAATATGAGAAAGCTCGGCCGGCGCCCAAAGCGATCCGAGAGAAATCCAAAACTGGTGTAACCGAACAATGCCCCGACTTGCATTGCGACGATCCATGGGGTGGACTTCACCATCGACAAGCCAGCGCCTCCGGCCGTAACGGAGGTGGAGATGTATGTCGGAATCCAGGTGAAGAGCCCCCAATACGCAAACATGAGCACACTGCTCAGCACGATAAAGGAGAAAGTAATTCGCAAGTAGGGTGGAGTAAAGATTCGAGTCAACACCTGAATCGTGCTTGGAGCCATCTCTTGTCGAGCCTTGCGCCAGAGCTCAGGTTCAGGGATGTTTTTTCGTACCCACCATGTGAGCAGCGCTGGCACGACACCGACGACGAATAAGGGTCGCCAGCCATGGCTCGGAATAATGGCAGCGGCGAGAATGGCCGCCGCAATATAGCCCAACGCCCACCCACTTTGCACCAGACCGATCGCTTTGCCACGATGCTCGGGCTCCCAGACTTCGGCCACCAGAACTGATCCGGCCGCCCATTCGCCGCCGAGGCCCAGCCCGACAAGAAATCTCCAGGTCAGGAGTTCAGCGGCAGATTGCGCCGTTGCGGTGGCCGCGGTAAACAGGGAGTAGGCCAATATCGAGTAGATGAGGGCACGAACGCGCCCATAGCGATCTGCGATGAATCCGAACAGAATGCCGCCCAAAGCGGAGCCGAGAAGCGTGGCCGAAGCTAGCCAGCCTGCCTGGGCACGGCTAAAGTGAAATTCCTGCTGAATGCTGGTGAGGGCAAATGCATACAGCATGATGTCCATGCCGTCGAGACCCCACCCCAGCAGAGCAGCCCAAAGCACTCTGGACTGCTGAGCAGTGGTGTTTTGATACCACCGTAACAATGAAGTCATAAGGCAAACGCCCGGTACAGAAGGGTTTCCTGATGCTCTAAGGCTTGGAGGGCCTGGGCCATGGTCACAAAATGAAACCTCACCTTGTCGCGAGGTCGCAGTTGTCCCACCCGAGAGAGGTCAGCAGCTATCACATTGGCAATCTTCGGATATCCACCGGTGGTCTGCTGGTCTACGAAAAGAATGATAGGTTGCCCGTCCGGAGGAATCTGCACTGCTCCAAGAGCTACGCCTTCGGTCAAAAGTTCTCGCTTAACGTGGGGAAGAACCGGCTCGCCTCGCAAACGCACACCCGAGCGGTTGGAAGCATCACTAACGGTAAATACCTGTTCTCGAAATAAATGAACCTCGGGCGCTTCAAACCAGTCATGTTGTAGAGAGGGCGTTACGCGAAGCGTTCCCGGACCCGTACGCGAAAGTTCTTCGAGCAAACCCGACGGAAGCTCTTTGCCGACCCCGAGCACGTTTTCGCCAACCGCGATGCAGTCTCCCGCCCGGAGTGCTCGTCCCTCGAATCCGCCGAGGCGAGCCGGCAGAAAGGTCGCGCAACTGTTCATAACGGAAGGAACGGCGATGCCTCCGCGCACCGCCAAGTACGTACGTGCTCCGTCCAATAGAGACCCAATTGCGATTTTCTCCCCACCGGAGACGTCGAACGCCTGGTTTAGAGGTAGCGAGGTACTCGTGCGTGCCCCGAAAATTGCGAGCGTTGCATTAGCGTCGAACTCCAGCGTGGGGCCTACAAGGGTGATCTCCAGGGCAGGCGTATTGGGGTGGTTCCCTACCAAAAAATTGGCGAGTCGGAACGAAAGCGAATCAGCCGCCCCGGCAGGCGAAAGCCCCAGGTGCGCAAACCCGTAGCGCCCAAGGTCTTGAACCGTGGTAAGCAACCCGGGCTTGACTACGTGGATCACTTGCCGTGCTCCTGATCTCGGACAAGTTGTTCGAATTCCACTCGGCTGATTCGCCTGAAGCGAACCCGATCCCCGGGGCGTAACCGTGACGGCGGGTCTTCTAAAGGGTCAAACATCCGCTGAGGAGTACGCCCTATGAGTTGCCAGCCACCTGGCGAATCGTTGGGATAAATCCCGGTTTGCTCTCCTGCAAGGCCGAGCGAGCCGGCCTTCACGTGCGTGCGTGGCGTTTCAAGGCGCGGAACCCGGAGGGCCTGGGAGAGTCCACCGAGATATGCGAACCCAGGGGAGAAACCGAGAAAGTAGACGCGGTATTCACCCGCGGCGTGAAGAGTTACAACCTCTTCCGCCGACAAGCGCAGATGTTGAGCAACATTCGCCAAGTCGGGTGCGAACTCCGCTTCGTAGCAGACAGGAACTTCGACCGGTTCAGCGGTCAAGCCCTGCCGGCTTTCAAATTTGGAGCTTTGCGAAAGGACCAAGCTTTCAAGCTCGCCCTGCGTGGCAGAAAGCGGGTAAAAATCGATCAATAGCGAAGCATAGGCGGGATGCAGATTTTGGATGCGAGGGTCACGCAGTTGCTCCAACGCCTGAAACAGTGCGATGACTCTGAGGTGCGCTTCAAACGAAATGCTATCGCCAAAGGTGACGAGGAGCGCGGAATCGCTAGCGGGGGTAATTCGCATTTTGCGAGTGGGGTCTCAGTCTAATGCATGTAAGGCTCAGCGTGGGGCGAACGAAGGCCCCATCTGGGGAACAACGCCACTCCTGGTCTGCTCGGAAGGTGGAGGATGGACAAAGTTCCGGGTTAACGATAAATTCATATACATATTTCGAAATTAGATACGTAGTTCGGATTTATGGTGAACCGAAAAAAACCGCGGGCGACAACCTATCAGGCTCATCGCGATCGACAGCGGCGAAGGATTCTGGATGCTGCTGCCAAGCTGTTTGATGAACGCGGAATTGATCGTGTGACGATGGCGGAGATTACCTCCGCCAGTGGGGTACAGGCTTCGACAACGTATCAGTACTTTTCTAACAAGGACGAGATCGTTTGGGGGATTCTCGGCACAGTCATGGCGGAGGATACGGAACGTGCAAAACAAAAGATCGAGGGCGCCGCGACTGGGCTAGCGAAGATCCGGGCTTTGCTTGAGTTCATGGCGGATGAGCTATCGAGAGACCAAGCCAAAGTTCGATTCATGGCGCAGTTTGACGCCATGTATGCCCGCCACTGGCCGGCCGAACGTCTGTTGATGTTGGAAGCGCAAATCAACCCGCGGGGGTTCAAGTACTTCAGCAAGCTCATCCGCGAGGGCATTCGTGATGGCTCCCTCCGCCGCGACCTGAATCCCGAGTTTACCTTGCATGCCGTCATGAATGCAGTCATTGGAGCGCAACGGCGGCTCGCGTCCTTGGGAAACAAGGTTGAGCAAGAGTACGGACAGCCGATTGAACGATTGTTCCGGGAAACCATCCGTATCCTTGTGCTGGGGCTAGCCAACGCCGACAGGCCGCAAGCATCGGGACAACTCAAATCTCACAACAAAAAACTCCAATAAGGAGAGTTCGTAATGTCTCTATCCCGCACCATGCTCGCAATTTGCCTCACCTTGATTTTCGGGAGCCCGGCCCGGACGAATGCCGCAAGATCAGACACCTCCCGCTTGGAACTGGCCGCGAATTCCGGGTGGAGATTTTTCTTAGGCGACGCCCCAGGCGCGCAAGCAGCATCATTCGCAGACGGGTCATGGCGCACGGTAAATCTGCCGCACGACTGGAGCATTGAAAACCCGCCGGACAAAGACAACCCGTCGGGCGCAGGAGGGGGCTTTTTCGCAGGTGGCGTAGGTTGGTACCGTAAGACCTTTACTGCCCCTGCCGATTGGAAGGGGAAACGCGTCAGCATCGAATTTGACGGCGTGTACAGAAACGCCACTGTGTTCCTGAATGGACACAAACTCGGCGATCATCCCTACGGCTATACCGCATTCACCTTCGATCTCACTCCGCAGCTCGATTTCTCAACTAAGAACTTGCTGGCGGTACGAGTCGACAACTCAGCCCAACCGAACAGCCGCTGGTATAGCGGTTCAGGCATTTACAGGCACGTCCGGGTTATCGTGACGAATCCCACACACGTTGCCCACTGGGGAGTTTTTGTAACTACACCGGAAGTTTCGAATAACCTCGCGCAGGTTATCGTGCAGACGAGTGTGGCCAACGAATCTTCCCAACGGGCTGGACTGACCCTTGAGACGACTCTATTCGACAAGGCTGGAGTCAAGGTGGGGACTGCCGAGTCAACGCTCGAGATTGCTCCGGGAACGGAAATGGAGAGCTCTCAGCAGTTCAAGCTTACGAGTCCCTCGCTGTGGTCCCCCGACTCGCCGAGTCTTTATCGCGCCTTTTCACAGGTGAAAGCTGATGGCAAAGTCGTGGATCAGGTGAATACCACGTTTGGCATCCGATCGCTCGCCTGGTCAGCGGAAAAAGGCCTGGTGCTGAATGGCAAACCCATTAAGCTAACCGGCGGGAGCGTCCATCATGACAACGGTGCGCTCGGGGCCGCAGCCTTTGATCGGGCTGAACAGCGCCGCGTCGAGTTGCTCAAGGCTGCCGGACACAATGCCGTGCGAACCGCCCACAATCCCCCATCTTCTGCGTTTCTGGATGCATGCGATCGCCTGGGGCTCCTGGTTCTCGACGAACCATTCGATGTGTGGAAAGCGCACAAAGTGAAATACGACTATGGAAGCGACTTCGAACAGTGGTGGAAGCAGGACGTCTCGTCCATGGTGTTGCGCGACCGGAACCACCCCTCGGTGATCATTTGGGGAATCGGCAACGAGATCCCCGAATTGGAAGTGGAGAGTGGTGGACCGCTCGGCAAACAGCTAGTGGACCAAGTGCGCGCTCTGGATAACACGCGTCCGCTCACCTTGGCCTTCCCTGGAACGACGACCAAACCCACCGCCGAAGCTGTGTTTTCGCAGCTGGATATCACCGGTTACAACTACAATCTTATTCCCACCTATGCAAAGGATCATCAGCAGTTGCCCTCGCGCATCATGCTGACCACTGAATCGAATCCGTCCAAGGCCTTCCCGCTCTGGCAAATCTCGCAAGACAACACCTATGTCATTGGTGATCTGACTTGGACTGCGATGGACTACCTGGGTGAGTCCGGAATCGGCGCGTGGTCCTACGGCACTCCAGAACAGGCAAAGATCGCAGAGCAAATGATGAGCGCCTTTGGGAATACTGGCGTCGTGGACCAACTCTTCCTGGGAATGGCACAGGGGAAGGATGCTCTGGCTGACATGTCAAAGAATGCGACGCCAGCCATGAAGGCCGCTATGGAGGTTTTATTCCACGGCTTTCCATGGCACGCAGCGGCGTGCGGAGATCTGGATCTAACCGGCTTTCGCAAGCCACAGTCTTACTATCGCGAAATCATATGGAACGGAGGCGATCGCGTGTATTCGACGGTGCGTCTGCCTGAACCGGAAGGGAAAAAGATCATTGCCGTTGGTTGGGCAACCTATCCCACCCTTCCCACGTGGACCTGGCCCGGACGAGAAGGCAAAGACCTGGAGGTGGAAGTATATTCCGGTACGGAAAAGGTCCAGCTTTTCCTGAATGGGAAGTTGATCGGTGAAAAACCAACCGGACGCGATCAAGAATTCAAGGCTGTGTTTTCCGTTCCATACGCACCCGGAACCCTGAAAGCAGAGGGAATCCGCGGCGGCCGTGCCGTCGCTGAACATGTGCTCACGACCGCCGGCAAGTTAGCAAACCTCCGCGTCACGGCGGACCGAACCGTAATAACGGCAGACGGTCAGGACCTCTCGTTCATTCAGGTGGAAGCCGTAGACGCTGAGGGGCGGTGGGAGCCAAATGCCGATCATGAGGTTCAGTACTCAATCAGCGGCCCCGGCATGATCGCAGCTGTCGGCAACGGTGATGGCCAGGACAATGCATCCTATCAGGGCGATCACCGCAAGTTGTTTCAAGGACGGTCGCTCGTGGTCGTTCGGGCATCGCAACAAGCTGGGGCGATCAAGTTGACGGCCAAGGCGCCCGGGCTAAGCGATGGTTCTGTCATTATTCAATCGAAGACTGCGCGTGCACAGCCCGAGCTGCAGTAATCACGAAGTTCGGCACATCTCTCGATTCCGTGGCTGGCGTCCCGGAGATGAATGACTTGGGCCAAACTGTTGACCGAAGTGACTCTCCTCTTAGCCCAAAAAGGAGTTCGCACCAGCACCGCGAAGGTCATTGCCGAGACCATCCGGCAGCTGGTTCATACCGATGGACAGGCATGTACGACGTAACCTTCAGAAGGGCATGGTGTCAAATATCGCATGGAGCGGCGAGGGCCCCTTGACCTATCCCGCATTCCCTATCAGCGACGGCCTAACCTCACGCGCAATCGCTACCAAGAAAACGGTTAATGTTGGGGAGGTGGCGAACGATGCCGACTACTTGCCGGCGCTCGCGACCACTCGGTCCGAAATCATCATTCCGGTTCTCGATGCCGCGGGTGAATGTGTACTAGGCACCGTTGACGTTGAGAGTGAGCAGCCTCATGCGTTCGATTTCTCTGCACAGGTACGTCTTGAAGAATTTGCAAGGTTGTTACGAACCTTTTGGATCCGCTGATCAAAGGCGTGAAACTGCGTCGCCTACGCTCTGCCATGTTGGGGTGGATCGACAGAAAGGGGGCAGTCTATTTCGCTGCAGCGCTGACGAGTGTAGTCGCAGGGGTTCCTAATGGCGTAAATCGTGCTTTGAACGTAGGTTTCCGCGTGGAATACATGACGATACCGGCGCCGATCAAGCCGAACAGGATCGACACGACCCCACCATCTGCGTCGGTTTCTATAGCCCAGAAATTCACGACAACCACTTTTAGGGCCGCTAGGAATTCGACGTGGTGCTCCCTTGCGACCGACAGCGCATAGAAAATTGCATCGCCGAACGCCACGCTAGCTGCGGTAAACAAACCTATCATGATGCGGGCCGACCAGGTCACTTTCCCGATTCCCTTGACCACGGCTTTACCTACGAACAACCCAATAATAATTGCGCCCCAGAGGAAGATTCGATGCAGAAGGTAGGCGACGCCTCCCCATGCGATGCTACCCAACAGAGCCGCCCCTAAACCGTATAGCAAACCGAGTGGCATGTTGGTTTCAAGATTTTCATATTGCAGGGCAGCTGCATCTAGTTTTTGGCTTAACTGAACTTGGCAGCCGGAACAATAGTATGTGGGAAGGTCGTTCAATAGCATGAGTTCTGGCTCGGCTCGCCCGCATTCCTCACATTTGCCGTTGATTCCACTCGCGCAGGTTTTTAGGGCCGCAAGCAAATTACCGAGATCCTCCCGAATCGCGGAGACGTCTGGCTTGCCAAACGCGAAGGTCCGGGTGAGAGTGGCAGTGGTTTGGTCGGTAACGAGCTTAAATTTCCCCTTCGCCGGATCGAGCGCTTGTCGGACTTGCTCCGGAGCTTGGGTCTTGGCATAACGCAGCAAAATTTTGACTGCCGCGTGCCCACCCTCGGCCTTGCCCAGGCCAAGAGCCACGATAAAGCCATCGGTAATGCCGATCAGCGATCCGCTCTTATCGCCAAAGACTTTGTGCTCTTGGTAATACGGTAGACCGGTGAGTTTGGATAATTGACCAAGCCACTCTTCGTTTTTCATGCGTGTAACTCTCACTTCCCGCTGGGCTTCAGGATATCGGGAGGCCGTGAATGGCAATAGGAGAATTAAGGGCTTGAGCTGACGAAAGTAATGTCCTTTTGTTATCAGCCCTTGAATCCCCGAACCGACTTCTGCATGACCTACCTCAATGAAGACCAACTACTTCCATCAGAGTCGGGGGTGCACCATTTTCTGTTTCTCTATCGCCAATCCAACGCCGTAGGTGGATTAACCCGCGAGCGACGCTCACATCTGCGGGGATCCACAGATGTGAGTGCTGCGCCGCCAACCTCGAATTCGATCAACTCCAGACTTCACCATTTGTTTATGACCTTCTAACACTCCATTGAAGTGAGTTGATGTAGGATTCCCTCTACTGACTTCCTAGCAAGCGAAAGGCGGTCAACGTGCATTCCACTCAAAGCTCCTATGCCGCACAAGACACCTTGTCCTTCCACCTGATGCGATTGGTCCTCGTGAGCTTGCAAAGGGCGGTTTCCTGCATGCGGGAGATCAGACAAAGATTCACCCTATGGCGGGCTGCTACGTTCGGGCCGAAAGGTCGCGCAGTGTGAGGTGTTGATTTTTTCTAAGCTGTAACGTAAGCATGTCCTACCCTCGACGGGGAAGGTCGCCAGTGAGCAAGGTTCCAACCCAGAAGCACTTCTAGCCGATCGATTTCGTCCGCAATGAGAGCGTAAACCGTTTGCGAGAGATCTGGTGATAAATGTTCGAAAGGCATCCCTGAAGCCAGCAGCAATTGACCGATCCTGGAATCGCGGATTCCGGCAACGACTCGATTGAGCCTTTTGGTTTTCAACCACTCTGCTACGCGTGAACTGGTGTGTGTAACCGTGTGCCAGCGAGGTTGCGCCAATGACTCTGAGGTGTGTACTCGCCTCATGGCCGTAGCCGGCACTGTGAATCGCCGAATGCCCAAAAACTCGCAAAGATCATCAATATAGGCTTGTGGGCTTTCCAGCAGATCATCATAGAGTGTGGCGAGCACGTGGTTTCTGCCGAGCGATTGCTGCCACGCCAGTAAGTGGGTGGCATATTTTGAAGATTCCAGGAGTTCTTTGTCTTTGTACAACGCCTCTTCGAAGCTCCACGGAATCATGCCGTGCGCACGTCTAACTCTGTAAAGCGAGACAATCCGTTCGACGGGGTTCCGGAATATGCATGCGACCTTCGCACCGGGCATGGTCCGGGCGATGCGTTGGCGTGCCTCCGAAGAAGCGAAATACGTCGGCGCAACTTCCCCGATAGGAAGTCCCGATTCTTCCCATCTAGGGAAATGACGGATGTACCAATCAAGACCACGTTCAAAATGCAGGTCAAAAAATCGCGTTTCTTTGAGGTCGGGCAAGATAGCACGGGGTTTCAAAACTTGATGAAGCCAACTTGTTCCCGTTCGGGGTGGGCCGATCACAAAGAACGATGGCAACGCTTTGGTGCCCATAATCGTATGGCGCCTCCCCACACTCGTCTGCGCGACCGAAGGGCGATAGATGAGAGAACGACGGAGTAGTTTGTCAGTGGGGCACTCTTTTAAACGGACTTTAACAATGGCGCCCAATCGCCGACTTGAGAACCGCCTGCTTGACTAAATGGTGTAGATCCGACTAGCCAAATCGAGCGTCGAGAGAGCATCGATACGAGTTGCGAGTTGTCCTGATCGAACTACCTCAGAGAGATATCGCTGACCACATCAATGGCCAGATCGCGAGGGCCGAACAGATCTTTCTTCCGATCTCAAGACGTTGACCGGGACCGTGCGCCGTTCGGCCAGCGTGAACCCAACATCTTCGCGTTCGAACCGCACTAGGAGCCCGCTAGCTGTGGGTCTAGCAAGGGAATTAACGCTTCTGTAACACTCAGAATGGTAGTGTTTAAAGTTTGCGATGTGCTCCCAGATTGCTTCACGAGTAGCCAAATGAAACTTGATATCAAGCGGGTTCCACGACATCACGCCAGTGAAATTCATGAGCTTTCGACCTTAGCTCTCCACGCGTGCTCCGTAGCAAGTGACGCCGCATTCAACGTGAAGGATTTTCTCCTCGGATCCTCTCCAATGGCCTTCCTCGCTGCGCGGGACTGCGAAAAGGAATTGGACCGCATCGAGCAGCAAATAGACGAAGAACTACCCTGGGCTATCAGCCAGGTCAGTGAGCCTCAAGCCAGAGAACTTCTCGCCGCATCCCGGTTCAGCACGGAACTCGAGCGCATTGGAGACCTGCTTTTTGGGGTGAGCAAACGCTTGCAAAATCTTCGCATGCCACTATCGCGAGGCGATATGCGGCATCTGGCAACGATGCTTGGAGTCTTGGAAGAGATGTTGAAAGAGCTGAGGATCTCGTTTGAAGGTCGTGAACTTGATGGTGCGAAATACGTGTTGGGAGCCGATCGAGAAATCGACCGCATTTACAAGGGATTTATTGGACGCCACTTGGCAGTCGACGATATTGATAGGATGCAACAAAGCACAGAGGTCTTGTTGATTGCGCAAGTGCTTGAGCGAGCTGGAGACCACGCCACCAATCTCGCCGAGGAACTTTTCCGCTTGGTGGAGGGACGCAGCCTTCGTCATTCGCCGAAAAGAGAACGACAAGACTAGACGCGGCCCACATCCGTGCACCCTTCTGCATCGATAACCGCGAAATCTTCATCGTTCGCGATTAGGCCCAATCGAGAAGCAGTCGAATCTTCTCCGCGACCCCGCTCTCCCGTTTCGCAAAGGCGGGATCATTAATTGCCCGAGCCAAACCATCAACGCTGCAGCGATCTTGTCCCAGTCTGCGCATCGAGAGCAAGTAGCCGACCAGTGGGGTGCATTCCATTCCAGTCATACTCATACGCAGCACCGCACGTGAGACAGATTTGATAGTGTCGGCCGTGGTGGTCAAATCGAGGCCAGGTAAAACGGTGAGAGCAACCTCTTCCGAAGATACGCTTCAAAAAGCTCATTGTGCACTCCTCTGTGGGGAATCCGTCGTTGCCATCTCATTGCGAGGCAGGCTCACGACAATTCGAGTGTCGGCCAGACTCGATGTTTTCAGAGGCGAACTTCCGTCCGTGAGGGCTAAAGTGTGCCTTGTCGAAGTGGCGGGCAAGCTGATTTGACCACGGTATTCTGATGGTTTCAAATTACCAACGTCCAATGAGGAGCACTACCCCCTGTCGTGGCCACCTTTGATGCTGGCTAGAGAATCGGATACCATCCCTCGATGACGATCTGCAAGGCGAGCGTTGAACAACAAGTCTCGTGGTTGGCGTGAAATCCCTTCCATGATTGCTGCAAGAATGCATGTCGAAGAGTAGTAGTTCCCCCAGTAGAACGATGGTTTCCCAAGGTACACAAGCCAAACGTTGCCTTAGGGGCCGACTAACTATTATTTAGGCTCGAAGGAGGAATGGCATGGCCGCGGGTTCTCTGAGGGATGGTGAGGGATGTTAGGGCTTGGGAGCCTCGGCGATATGCCAAAGCACACCCGTTGGGTCGCTCAGGTAAAGCACACGAATGCCCCAGGGCTGCATCTCAGGGGGTTTGCACATAATACCTGGGTATTTCTTCGTGAGCTCCTTCTGCTGGATATAACCCCACCAGGCGTCCACATTTTCGACGTTCAGCCCCATCATGAAATTGCCTGCGTGTTGGGCAACGTAGAACTTCTGTAGTAAGAACCGGAACGATCCGATCTGTAGCTCAGCAATTTCCTCATTGCTCCATTGAATGGCAAATCCCAGATCAGTGTAGAAGGCTTTGGAAACATTGAGGTCTTTTGCCGGTACAAACGCCTTGATGTCGGTTACCGGACTTGGAAGCATGCTTTCTCCAGTGCAAGAGGCCTCGGGCAGTTTCCAATAGCAAGCGAGGCGCCAGCGTCAGTGTACGTGATCCAAGGTCAAGCTTCACATCGCTCGGATGAGACGGTCGGGTGCCCCCTCAGTCGTGGGAATCAACATGACTCGCAAACACGTGAACAGCGGGCGGAAGTATCCCGATGACTTCAATTTTATCCCGCAAGAACTCGAACCGCAGCGGTTTCAAGTTCCGAAGTGCGGTTGGTGAAAATCCTCATTTCCCTCGCGTAGAATTCATGATGCAGGAAGAGCTGTCCGCACTTGAGGATCTCCAGGCTATGACAGACTGGTTTGCGCGCCCTGTCCTACACGTGACCGATGTTGAGGCCTCACTCCGCTTTTATGTTGACCGGCTCGGCTTCACGAGTTCTTGGCGCTACGAAGATGGCGGAAAAGCGCGTGTCGCACAGGTCGACCGCCAGGGCTGCGCGCTCATACTCGCCGACACATGGCCGGAAAGGATTGGCAAGGCACTGACGTTCATCTCCCTGAACGTCGAGCCGGAGACGCGGGAAGCTATGGTGGCTGCGTTGGATGCTCTGCGCGCCGACCTTGAGGCCAAGGGCGTTTTGGTGAAGGAGGGTTCGTGGGGCTACCGGCTCCTGGTGGTCGATGACCCTGACGGCAATCAGCTCTTCTTCAACTATCCGAACCAATCTGCATCCGCAGGGCTTACTTAGAGTAGGAATCGTAATCATCGAGCGGCGCCGGCGGGTTGATTTCTTCGGCACGGTGTTTTAATCGGCCACGCATCATCCTTCCGAAGCAAGATCCGCAGCGGCGGCACAGACCTCCGGTATCACAGCATCGACGTGTTCATTTGTTGTGAGGTGATTAACGATACAGGCGCGGAGACAAAACTTTCCCCTCAGTTCCGCATTCGACAGATATATCTTTCCACGACCCACGATCTTTTTGAGCAGCGCGAGATTGAAATGGTTGCGTGCTTCTTCCGTAGCGTCGTCCTTGATCACGTGCCGGAAACAGACGGCGCTCAGTTCCACGGGCCCAGTTAGTTCGAGCTCTCCATGCTTTTCAACGGCTACTGAGAGTCGCTGTGCCTGCTGGAGGTTCAGCCGAATGGCATCTCGAAACGCCTCAAGTCCGTGGTAACGCAGCGAGAGCCACAGCTTCAGTGCCCGGAAACGTCGCGACAACTCCATCGATTCCTCAAAGAACGCGAACCCTTCAAGCGGGTCATTGCTGAGCTGTCGGGCGTAAGAACCTGTATAGGCGAAAGTCTTACGCGCCATTTCAGCATCACGATAGAGAAGGCAGCCGCAATCGAGCGGCTGAAATAGCCACTTATGAGGGTCTAGAGAGACTGAATCTGCTTCTTCCAACCCGCGGAACTTTTCAGGGGCAGCGATTGCCGCCAGAGCTCCATACGCACCGTCAACATGGAGCCACAAATCATGTGTACGACTAATTGCTGCGATTTCGGGCAAGGGATCAATCGAACCCGTGTTCACGGTTCCCGCGGAGGCAATCACCGCGATCGGCTTGCGGCCACGAGCTTTGTCTGCCGAGATGCTACGATTCAACTCCGAAGGGATCATGCGGTAACGGTCATCGCAAGGAATGTAGCGCAGATTTTCCCGTCCGATACCAAGCATCGCTACCGCCTTGGGAATGGACATGTGCACCTGTTCCGATGCGTAAATGACAGGCATTTCGCTGCCCAACATGCCGCGATCGTTTGAGGGAATCCTCGACTCTCGCGCTAGGGCGAGCGCCATGAGATTTGCGGCGGAGCCTCCGCCGGTCAGGGTTCCGGAAAACCCGACGCAACCAATGGCTTCGGCCAGCCAACGAACCACGGTCCGCTCGATCGTGACCCCTGCCGGCGAAGAGCGCCATGCCGTCATGTTCTGATTCAGAACCGAAGCTACAAAGTCTCCCAATGCCGCAACCGGCTCCGATGTGCCCTGCACGTATCCGAAAAAGCGCCCATTCTGAGCGCGACTATGGGAGCTTAGATCGACCAAAGCCTCTAGCGCCCTTTCCTTCATTCCATGGTCTGGGGTACTCGCCGCAAACAGTTGTTCGGTCTCTCGGCCGCTGGTAGATGGAAACACCGACCGCTTGTCCAAGCTGGAGAGATACTTAACACTCATCTCCACAATCTTGGACGCAAGATGATGGAATCGCTCTGGCGAAAGCTCGATGGGATTCATGTTGCGCAAAATTAGACCACAACCCCCGCGCAAATTGGAGTCAGCGTGCTTGCTTGGAATTTCCGAGGAACTAACAACCTCCACACTCAGGGACTCTGCCAGAATTTCCCTATCGCCAATTGATCCAAGAGGCTTTCGGGTTGAGGGTCTGGTTGGCGGCGGGGAATGAAATGCCCATTAAACGCGGTAAGATAGCAAAACATTTTTCGGTCATCGGTAGAACTCTGAGGCCAAATGAACGATCTCTAAAATGGAGTAGGCGATGTTGAATGCGAAGCGGGTCGTGAGATTGATCCTAGCCCTTATTGTTGCGGTTTCTTGCCTGTTGTTTGCGTCCAGCGGACCTGTCGGGACCAACTCCAGTCCTCAGCGACCGGATCAAATCAGGATCGTGACGGTCGTGAAGCGGACTGGCATCGTCTGGTTTGAGCGCATGGAACAGGGCATTAAGCAGTTCGCTGCCCAGACTGGCGTTAACGCCACGATGACCGGCGCGGCCGACGCCGATCCACAGAAGCAGGCAGACATCATTCGCAAGTTGATCGAGGAAAAGCCCGCCGCGATCACGGTAGTCCCGAATTCTCCCGAGGCCCTCGAAGGGGTGTTAAAGCAGGCTCGGGAGGCTGGCATTAAGGTGGTCACGCACGAGGCAAGCAACCAGGTGAACACCGACGTCGACATCGAAGCATTCGACAATCTCGCCTTCGGAGCGCACTTGATGGATGAACTCGCCTCGTGCATGGGTGGAAAAGGCAAGTATGTCGCCTTTGTCGGCCACGTGACGGCTCGCAGCCATATGCGATGGGTCACGGCCGCTCATGAGCGTGCCCGACAGAAATACCCCAACATTGAGCGCATCGCAGGGCCAGTCGAAACCGGTGAGGATCTCGAAGCCGCATACCAGGAGGCGAAAAAGCTACTCGCGAGGCATCCGGATCTCAAAGGTTTCGAAGGCAGCTCGGTCGTCGACATCGCGGGTATCGGACGAGCGGTGCGAGAGGTCGGGCGGCAGAGCAAGACCTGCGTCATGGGAACGAGCCTACCGTCGGTTGCGGGTGAATTCCTGAACGATGGTGCAGTAGACAAGATCTTTCTTTGGGATCCGGTCATTGCCGGCCAGGCACAAGACAAGCTGGCGCTCATGCTGATCAAAGGACAACATGTAGGGCCCGGTCTCGATCTCGGCTTACCCGGCTACAGTAACTTGAAACGGATTCCGGGAACGCCTCACACCCTGGCCGGTTCCGGCTGGATCGCAATCGATAAGGCAAATGTCAATGACTATCATTTCTAACTGGCCTTGATGACAACGCCGGGCGATGTATGCCAGGCCCTAGGACGGACTGGACCTCTTATGCGCAAGATCAATTCGATATTATTCGTTTCCCTCCTTCTACTCGCGCCCTTCGCTTGGCCGCAGGCCACCGGAACGCCGGTTAGCCCCCGAGGACCGAGTATGGCCGCCGGCAGCCAGGGTGTGGTTGTGTCAGGCAAGCCTGCTGCCAGTGCCGCCGGCATCAAGATTCTGGAACAAGGAGGAAACGCCGCCGATGCTGGCGCTGCCACGCTGCTGGCCTTGTCCGTCACCTATGTGGGTGCGTTCTGCGTAGGAGGAGAGATTCCCATCCTGGTTTACAGTGCGGACCAGAAAAGCGTAAAGCTGCTGGAGGGACAAGGAGAAGCCCCTCGCGACCCCGAAGCAATCGCTTGGTACATGGAACACGGAATTCCGGACGGGGACGTGAAGGCAGCCGCCGTGCCTGGCACCATAGATGCGATTGTCACACTGCTGAAACTTTACGGAACCAAAAGCTTCGAGGAGGTCGTGCAGCCGACGCTGGCAATTCTTGATGCCGGTGGCCCCAGTTGGTACATCGACACCGGCAGCGAGAAGAGGATTGAAACCGGCGTCAACTGGCAGGCGGATATGGCGGTGACCTTTCGTAAATTGGTGGAGTCTGAAAAGACCGCGAAAGGTACCCGGCAGCAGAAACTGCAAGCGGTCTCGGATCGTTTCTATCGCGGCGACATCGCCCAGGCCTTGGAGGCCTGGTATATCGAGAAAGGCGGCTTCCTTCGTAAGGCTGATTTGGCCGCACATAAAACCCCCGTGGTGGACCCGCTCAAAACCACCTACCGTGGCTACACGGTCTACAAGGCCGGTCCGCTGACCCAAGGCCCCTATCTCTCACAGACGCTGCGCCTGCTGGAAGGCTTCGACCTGAAGAAGATGGGGTTCAATTCGGCAGACTACATCCATACGGTGATTGAAGCGGAGAAACTGGCGCTGGCGGATCGCGACGAGTACTACGGCGATCCGAACTTTGCGAAGGTACCGATGCAGCAATTGCTTTCTGAGCAGTACACCAAAATGCGGCGCGGGCTGATCGATCCGAAGAGGGCATCTCTCGAGCTCCGGCCGGGCGACCCCTACAATATGAAACCGACCAAGCCGCCCACTATTACCGGCCCGTGGCATGGCGGAACCACCGTTATGTGTGTGACAGATAAATTTGGGAATGTGATCGCGGCGACTCCGAGCGGCCTGTCGAGCACCGCCGGCGTGGCCGGGCGCACGGGCATTATTCACGGAAGCCGGCTCAGCAGCCTGAACACATTTGCCGGAACTCCTAACGTCATCCAGCCTGGCAAGCGTCCACGAATCACGCTGAGCCCCACCCTAGTTTTCCGGGGCAATGATCCCGTGATGGCGATCTCAGTGGCGGGTGGCGACCAGCAGGATCAAGCCGCTATCCAGGTCATCCTTAACTACGTGGAATTCGGCATGAGTCCCGAGGAAGCGTTTAAGGCCCCGCGCTTCTCGACCACCCATTTCATAAGTTCCTTCAGTCAGGATCGCGCCGACTTGGGCAGCCTGTCCGTGCCGAGCACGCTACCCGAAAGGGTACAAGCCGATCTGAGGGCTCGCGGCCACGTGCTTACCATCAGCCGTGGCGGAGTGGGCGGCGTTGCGCTGATCGGCATTGACCCCAAGACCAAGCAGGCCACCGCCGTGGGTCCGGCCGCTAAAAAAATTGAATAGATTTGCATCTCGCCTTACTGCGGCGCTGAGGGATGGGATTTTCGAAATTCGCCCGCTACCCGATTGGCAACCTGATCCATCCATTATCTGCGAAACGAGCGTCTCCTCCGGCAATTGACCCTCCTCACTGACCAGGCTCGAGGCCCAAGTCTCTGGGTTTCCGGCGCGCATCAACCGGTACTCGACCGTGGCAGTCAGATAATCGGCAGTACGTGCCCGAGGATCGCCTGCGGTGGTGCCCACATCAATTGCGCCTGGTGGGGGTACGCCGATTTTGTGGTCGCCAGCCTGCAGTACCTCAATCAGATTCGTATGCAGAACGAACCCGCATTCTTTGTCGCGTACATCAGTGTCAGGCTCGTCGGTTGATTCAAGTGGTATTGCCTGTATCGCTGCAGCTTTCCCTTTCTTGACATCTTTGCTCTTGTTGATCCGTTCGAAAGCCTTAATCAGTTCGTTCCGCTGCCATGTGGGATTCACGTATTCTCGCGAGCTGTTTTTCAGCATAGAGACGCAAACGCGGATAGGTTCCTGTTTATCCTGAGCGTGCACTATAGAAATGACCAGAAGGGACAACAGGAAAGGATAGAGATACCGCATGGGGGGTTACCTCTTTGTCGAAGGCGAACGTGGAGAGTATACCCCCTTTCAGCTAACTGCCGAGAAATCTCCCTGTCCTATCAGGCTATCGATCACCGCTAAGTACCTAAACACCTTTCCAGGTCTTTGCCGGGGGGCACCCGGGTAACTGGTGCCCCCATTGCGATCTCATCTCTCATGCAAGGAGCGTGACCACGTCAGGTAAGTCCCGCAGCACTAGTTAGTGGTGCGAAGCATGCTGACTTGAAGCAGTCGGGATCGAAGCTGTAGTCTGCAGCGGTTCGTCCTTGTCAAGCACCCGATAGAGCGTTTGCATCCCTCCTTTCATGTGGTCATCCACATGGCAATGGAACATCCACGTTCCAACCTTATCGGGCACCATGTCCGCGGTGACGATCTGCGCCGGTCCAATGGCCGGCAGCACATCCATATACTGTCCTCGTACGCTGACAAGATTTCCGTGCCAGTGGGGAGTATGAAAGTTAAACCCGATCCCCATGGTCATGACATACCAGCGCACGTGTTCGCCTTTTCGCATGGTCATCAACGGGCCATTGCTGAACAGGTATCCATTGATCGAATTCTTCATGTTGCTTATTCCGAACCCTGTCCCTAGAGGCAGGTCTCCGTCGCCTCCCGGATCAAGCGGAGTGTATTCACCACGCTGAATCGTCGCCGGATCGGCGATATGGGCCTTCACATTGTGGTCAAAATAGCGGCTTTGATTCTCGTCAATGATCATGAATAGGGAAAAGAACTCGTGAGCGATATCCTTCGGCGACCCGTCCGGCCGTGCCATCCCTTTCCGCGTAATCACAATCGCTCCAATCAAGCCTGCGTTTACGTCTTTTGGTTCGTAGTTATGAGAGTGATAGAGCCACGCGATGGAGCTGCCGTCTTCCGGTCCAGGGCCAGCTTCCTTTCGCACTTGCCATGTATAGGTATGGGTTTTGCCGGGTGGAACCAAGCCGTTGGCTTCGGGATGTTCCATCCCATCCGCATACATGGCTCCTTCCGAGTCACGGTCGTAAGAAACCCCGTGCGGATGAAGGCTGAAAGGGAAACTTGCGTTATTGCGCAACACCACCTTGATCGTGTCACCAACTTCCGCACGGATCACCGGCCCCAGCAACCCCATGTGTGAAAGAGCAGCGGGCCGTGGCTTAGGAGTAGTAAAGGTTGCGTCCGCGTATTCGTGGAACACAGCTTTGCGGTAAGTGTGACCGATACGCTTTTCTGTGTGCTCGGTGAAAACCCTGCTGTAGCCGTCGAAATCGGCCTGCATCATCACGTCTTTGCCGTCGGGAGTGTAATCCCAGTCGATCTCCTCAGCACAGAGATAGTAAGTGCGCACGTGTGGCGCAGATTTGGCGCTCCCGATTGCCTGCGATTTCCCCTCTGCCTCTGCCACAGCGGCACTACACAGCACGCATGACAGCAGAAGGCCGGTGAGCAAGAGCTTCTGAGCTTTCATTGGGATCCCCTTTGCGAAGAAAGTGACAGCAATGGCCGCAGATTTTACATCAGGCGAGGGGGAGTAACAACGAATCATTTCGACGAATCATTTCGATGGTATGCCGAATGCAAACAGATTTCGGCGTTCCCGGTTGACGAACGAATGCAAATGCCTTCACGATGCCCCAAAGTAGATTGCTAGTCACTGGGTGAAAAATTCCCATTACACTCATTGACGTCGGACGGCAGGTTTTTGGCAACTCGAATGGCCGTCAACAGAAGGTCACCACGGGAGATGCCGGTATGAATCGCAGAACGTTCTTTGGTTCCATAGGCGCGGTGGCAGCGGCTACGGCAGCCGCGAAGCTGCAGGCGGCGCCATCGAGCATGCCGAAGATGGCGATCAAACGCGTGCGCGTGTACTCCCCGCCCAACCCTAACCCGCTTTTTAATCAGTCTGATCTGGTGGTAACCGTTGAAACCGATGCCGGTCTCATGGGCATCGGCGAGGGTGGCTCGCGGGACATGCTGGAGCAGTGTGCTGGGCGACTCATTGGCCAGGATCCGAATGCGATTGAACGATGTTGGCAGGACATGTATCGAGCATTTTTCTATCCTCCCGGTCGCGAGAAGATGCATGCTCTCGGCGCGCTGGATCTCGCCCTTTGGGATATTCGTGGCAAGGCTTTGAACCGTCCGGTTCACGCTCTGCTGGGAGGAATGGCACGCAATTTCTGCGAACTTTACAACACCGCAGGCATCATTCCGCAGATTCGGGAAGGAATGAGCATTAGGGAGCGGGCCCACGCCACAATGGAAGCTGGCTACCGTGCATTCCGTATGGACGCCGCCTCCACCGCGCCGAATAGCACCTACAACACCCACGAGCGGGTCCTCAAAATGGCGGGAGAGTGCGAGCAAGCTCGCGAAGGCGTGGGGAAGGACGGTGACTGGATCGTCGATTTTCATCAGCGGTTCGACCTTAGTGATGCGATTCGGGGATGCGACATGATTAAGGACTACGCGCCATTTTTTGTTGAAGATCCCGTACGCACAGAGGCATTCGGGGAGGACCTGCCGATCCTCCGGCGGACAGTGAAGGTTCCTATCGCCGCTGGTGAGGAGTGGGGCAATCGGTGGGACTTTAACAAGCTGCTCGAGAGTCATGACATCGACTACCTGCGAGCCACCCTGCCCAACGTTGGCGGGATCACAGAAATGCTGAAGATCGCGGCAATCTGCGAAACGCACTTTGTCGGTATGGTGCCGCATTTCACGGGACCAATATCGACGGCAGCCCTGGTTCACGCGCTTGGCCCATTCTCGGGACCCCTCCTGCTGGAATACAACTACCAAGGCCGGACCATTGCGCATATGCCGGTGGGACTCGACTTCAAAGACGGGAAACTCTACCCCAACGATCGGCCGGGGTTGGGTGTCGAACTCGACATTAAACCTCTGAAGCTGATCACTGAAATCACGGAGCGGGCCACTGCGCGCGCCCAAACATACTTCCGCCCCGACGGATCGATCACGAATTGGTAGCGGTTGCGTAGCAGGGCGCCGACCGATAGCAGCAGGGGTACGACGAACGGCAATGGGAACTTCTCGGACTCCCGATATCGGTTTTGATTGATAGTCAATCTTTCGGGATCGTTACGGTTGACGCGATCTCTTCCACGATCGTAGTTCGGGGATCAAGGGATTATTCCCAAAGAGCACATACGGGTTGCTCTCAATGCCATCTTGAACTTTCCCGTCTAGCGCGGTTCTGATGGCCTGCAAAAGTTCATTCGGGCTTCCACCCTTGCAGACAAAAGCATCCATCAAACCTTGGATTTCAGGCGACACATCCTCTGGATAACCGGACAACATGATGATCTTGAGATGTGGGAGTTCTCGTCGCAATCGTTCTGCGATCTCTCCCCCGCTTATCTCCGGCATGTTGAAATCCAGAATGACCGCATCAAAGTGCATAGATTCCGCAAATGTGAAGGCCTCCTGACCAGTCGATGCCGTCACGACGCGGTAACCGTGAGCTTCAAGAACCATCTTCCGTAGGAACAGACCCGGGATCTCATCATCAACACAGAGGATACTCAATTTCACCGATATCACCTTGTTTGTAAGGCCAGAGGAAGGGTTAAATCAATTCTACTCAGGAAGTCTTAAAACGCGCCACACTGGCGAGAACCGGAAGTTCTCGTTTGCCCCAAACGGCCTGAAGGTCGGCTGCGGACGATGACGGTTGCGGTGCGTCCATGAAAGATGTCGCCCCTGCAGGATTAGGAATACACGGGGTGCCCCTCTGTTCCTGTCGTTCGACCCAGGGGTTAGGGACGTACGCCGGCCAGGCATTCGACAGCAAAGGTAAGGGCCTGCTATCTGGCTCCTGGAGATACGATATTCCTCACTGGCGTACAAGATTCCCCAGCCATAATAGCCCGCAAGAATAGATGGAGGGTGCGTTCCAAGAGCAGGGTTCCGTTGCGAGAGAGGCAGCCAATGAGATCTGGCTCAATCTTGTTTCTTCTATTCTTAGCAACCACGGGTGGCGGTCGGGATTTCGATCGTTATCCACGCTCCTTGCGGGAGTTATTCCGCAAAGATTCGATACCTGAGTCGCACTTCGAGCCCCGAAAATGCGCCCACATTGTGATACTGGAGCTGTGGGGCGGGGATCCGAACATCGTCAAACCGCCCGCCAAAAAATTCACCAGCAATATGCCAATCCTGAAGGTTCCGCCGCCGTGCTTTCAGGACTCAGCGCACAAGGGTTGGCGATAGTTCCGCTGGATGTTTGGGGAACTGGGTTCCATGGGGATTCTCGTCCTATGACCGCTCACTCTACCCTTACGATAGATTGCGTTTCTAAACCCTCAGGCTATTTTCCCTTGAAGGCATCGAAGTAGTGGTTTTCGCCCTCATCCTCGTACTCCTCCTCAACCGATATCCCAACGGATCCGAGCAGGTTCCTATACTGCTCTGTTCCTAGAGAGATCGATTCCAATCCTGTCATCGTATCTTTCCCAACGAAAAGTTTGGCGCCTGAGGTGAAAAGCAGACGCCCGCCCGGCACCAGGATCTCGGCGAACCTCTCGATCAGGCGGTGCTGGTCTTCGGGCTTGAGAAGGAACATCAGCCCCCATGCCAAGGCAGCATCGAAGGTTCGATTAAACAAACTCGACTCTAGAACGGATTCGCAAACAATGGGTGTTCGGGGCAGGTTGCGTCGGAATGAGGCAACAAAGGATGGCGCCGCATCCACGCCGAAGACATGAAGTCCTTCGTCGACCAGTACCGCGGTGATGGGAAAGCCAGGCCCGCAGCCCAGATCCATGACATTGCCGCCGCGCGGCAGCCTTCTCGCCCAGCTCCGCACTTCCTTCACGCCGATTCCACTAGACCGACTGCTGCCCCGCCGCGCCAGAAATTCGGCCGAGACCGCCTCGTATCCGTTGGATCGATCCATCCATCGATGGTAGCAAGCCCCTCACTCTTGTTGGTAACCAAGTCTCTTGGTATCGGTAAACGGAGTGGATCATTGGAAGAGGCCCGCGATCGATACGGAATACCGTCCGGGGGGTCTCTAGAGTCCAGACCTCGGATAGCCTCCACAACAAATCACAAATAGGTCAGCCACCAATCATGCCGACGCCGCTTGAGTCGCGCAAACCAAAGGCATGCCGGATAAAGAACCAGCAGCACCACAATCCAGACGGCATACACGGTCCAAAGCGGGAACCCATAGCCAAGGGGGAAGAGTCCACTCGGACTTCCCATGGAGGGTGGCGCAAGCAGCAGAAATGGCTTTGGGCCGTAGCGCACAAGGTTCAGGACAATCTCAATTAGATGAGCCAAAAACAAATGCGCCACGTAGTAGAACAACGGCACACGCCCGAAAACAATTAGCGGATTGGTGAAATGAAGGTTAAATTTCTCAAGCCAGGCCATGGCGACCAATGCCGGACCAAGTGTCATCAACAAGAAATCAAGTGAAGGCGGGTATTTGGTCACATTAAGAAAGGAGAGCACCGTGAAAACTGCCGAGGTCTGATGAGTCCAACGCAAGGGATCGCCATAGAAATTAAGGGCACGCACCACGACGAATCCCGCAGCAAGCGCCATACCAGTACGCATAAGGAAGTTCCTGCGGCGATGCGCATCCCATTCAAAGACCGCCCCGAGACAGTAACCACCAGCCATCACTCCGATCCAGGGCAGCACCGGGTATGCGGTCACGAAGTTGATTTCGTGGAAGGCAAAAACATTTTGCTGATGCAGGACGTCCCAAATCCACGCCGCCCTCCCAAAGCGAGAGGCCGAGACGGGATCGAGTAGATTGTGCAACGCAATAATCGCGATGCTAACCGTGGCAATCACGGGTCTCGGAAGATAGATCAGCCCGGCTAGACCGATCATGGAAATCCCAATGGCCCAGAGGATGATCAGGATCACAGGATCCACCTTGAAGCTTACCTGTGAAAAAAAGATTACCCTCAGGATCGTGACCTCAAGGAGAATGAGCCAAATTCCGCGACTGATCAGCAGGCGGGAGAGTTCGCCATTGGTGTGATGTCCCCGCACCATCCAAAAATATGCGGCCAAGCCCGCTGTGAGCACGAAAACTGGCGCACAAAAATGGGTGATCCAGCGGGTAAAGAAAATAGCAGGCGTCGTACGCGTGAGGTCAGTAGGCAAGAACTGCTGGGCACTGAGGGCGACGTAGTCGCGAATGTGATCGATGGCCATTAACATCATGATGGCCCCGCGCAGAGCGTCCACCGACTGAATTCTAGACGCCGGTGCAGACTGGGCGGGAATCGCGGAAGCGGCCATGGGCTTCTATTCGTTAGGCTCTCATAGCGTTATCTGCTTTTCATCGGCTGGATTGCGATGGATAGTTGATCTTGCAGTGTGTGGCGTCTATGCGTCCGAGACCCTGAGTTTTGGTGAAGAGACTCCCAGCTTGCGTTATCGCGCTTGCTCAGCCGGCAATGGCCACACAGTCCCGTCTAATCCGCAACCGTATTCTCTAGCCCAATTCTTGTAGTAGGGAGCATCGACATCCTCGGCCTTGGTTGAATTTGGCAGCGGCGAACATCTCGGCTTTGCAGCCTTGCTTGGGCTCTTGACAGCTTCGGGTTGTCCACCTTTCACGTCGTCCTCACTTACAACTGGAGCCCGCTCACTCGCCTGCTCGATTCCTCCCATGGTCGACGCGTTTTCCAGAGCATCTGCGGCGTCGTCGCTTTCGGCCTCGGAATCGACTGCTGCGTCCGCCGAGACCCGTGCTCGTCTTGTCTTCCCAGTTGTTTTGGGTGTGCTCTTGACGTCCGGAGGAACGGTGGTAGAAGTACTCGAACCGGGTGAATTGCTGGCGCTCTTTCGTTCGGCATAGTCCTTGACTTCGACAAGAACTATGAGAAGAGCAACGATCCCGGCCCCTGCGAGCAACCAACGAGGTACTGTTTCAGGCATGGCAAATCCCTCCCGCTAGAATGCGGCACACGTCCCTCTAGCAGTTGAACCTTCATAGGGGGAAGGGCTCGAACTTACGTCAATTGTCTCACAATTGTTTACCCGCTGCTTCTGTTCTTGCAATACCCCAAAAGATGCAGGATTTTGGCCTATAACGGACCAGCAGGGCCCCCAAAATGGCCTAAAGGACTCGAGGATCATCCGGGGCGCATGCCAAAAAGCCTCCCGGGGCAAAAAGAATGCCCAAAGATGTACACCAAGTTGCAGGGATTCGGTTCTGGCTGCGGCCTAGCAGCTTCCCTGCCGGCATACCCTCTCGCCCTCAGCCCCCAAGGTGTAGCTGAAATTCCTCGAGCGCCGGGCCCGCTAGCGTTTCAATGCCGCCGCGGGAAAATAAAGAGACAGCTTCAAAACATCAGGAATTCTTGGCTTCGTTGAAACCAGAAACAAGTGTCCCGATGCTAACCAAATTGGACGATACAAGAAGGGTTGATTTACTTGACTCGTTCTTGAATCTTGGCGATTCGCATGGTTACGGTTGTTACCTGTCCCACAATGTCGGCATCTGCCGGATAGCGAACTTGGCGGATTTGCCCGCGGGACTGTGGACAGGGCACGAATATCAAATGGCCGCCACCATCGAGTTCACACCAGCTGCAAACGTAACTGTCACGCAGCTCAACAAAGTAAATGGGCCGCTCGGCTTCGTTTTGCCAAGTGCCCGTCGTCTGGATTTTCTTTTGACGGGAATCAATCTCCACAAATGATCCGGGTCTGAGGAAGGGGTACATCGTGTAGTCCTCGAGCCCAATGTATCCATAAAGAGAGTTTTGCCAATCCAGTCTCTGCAGAAGCGCGATCGGAACTTCTCCCCAACTTTCAAACATGCGGGACACAAGGTTGGTTTTCTCCAGTTGAACCTTGGACCGGAGTTCGATGGGAGCAAGGATGGTCTCGCGCCTTCCTTCGAGCGTCGGCCCTATCAGATGTGTTCGTGGCAACCCAAGCGGAAGTGGCTCCTTCCCAATGTCGCGAATATTGATTCCATAGAAACCGACCAGCTCATCGAAAGGTCGTCCGTAGATGAGGCTGAGGCAATGGAGACGAAAGAGACCGGGCATGGACTTGCCATTCTCCACTTCGGTGAGCCAAGCATGAGAGATGCAATATTCCTGATTACCTCGCTTTTCAGCAATCAGCCGGCTACGCCGGGCCACTTCACGGGTGGACAAACGCACCCGCAAGCGCTCAGCTCTGAGCCGTCTTCCAGCTTCTGGACTTGGTGTCGATACGCCCATTGGAGGCGGTATTTTACGTGGAAAATGTTGTTGAGACTTTGTTGGGGACAATTCTGTTCCAAAAACCGAACAAGGACTCCGGGGAGGAGTTTCCAGAGGATATCTCGGTGCAAACCACGGCGCTTATTGAAGTGGTCGCTACTCCGACCTGCTCCAACATTTGTTTCTTAGTCAGCGCTCGGCTCTAAAACGTCAAATGATGCCCGCCGCCTGTTGTCTGGTCGCAGTCACGGCCACAGCTCAGTAATTCATTCGCTCGGAACAGTCTTACGTCTATACCAAACCAATCACTGCGAGTGTGCGCCCAGGCTGACCCCGGGGTCGCGCAATAGCCCCGTAGTGCCCATACATTCTCGCCAAGAAAACGGTTTGTGAGCCCTCCTGTGTCTTCAGAAAGCAAGTCAGCCCGAGCCCCCGACCTGGCAGGTCTCCTCAAGGCGATTCTTGCCAGCAGAGGCCTTACCCTTCACCAAGTCTCGCGGATGGTAGAAAGCCAGTATGGAAGGTATTCCCCGTTTTTTCTTCCTCACAATCTCTACTACGAGCTTGGGCTTCGGACCTTCACTCCCAGCCTGCACCAGCTCTTCGCACTCAGCCGAATCACCAACTACAAATTGGGCGATTGGCTATGCGCTTTTGGCTTCAACCTACCGGACATAACTCGGATGGAGATTCTGCTCGCCCCCAAACGCACCATCCTGCTTGACCCTTCGCTGGATGATCTCAATTGCTGGATTCCATGGTTCGCGAGCAAGGCGGTTAAGGTTCCGACTCGAGGCATTGTTCCGCTGACGCGCCTGCTCGAATATTCCTTTCCCCGCCGAGTTGCTGACTTATCGGAAATCAATAGCCGTAACTTTCTCTATGCCAGACTGGGACGCCAGGACCTGTTCGCCTTCCCCGACCTGCTTCCCGGCAGCGTCGTGCGCGTAAACCCCAACTGGCACCGGCCGCTTCAAGTCAGCCAAGAAACTACGACCCAATTTTTTCTCATTGAACACTCCCGAGGACTGTGTTGCTGCCGCTTGCAGACAGGCCCGACGAGCGCGGTAATACCCACAAGTACACAACTTCCTTACGCCCAAGTCGAATTGCGGATACCAGAGGAAGCGAGCGTTCTCGGCTTGGTCGACGCGGAGATCCGGCCTGTGCCAATCTTTGAGTCCGCCGACGTTCCGCGGTCCTTATCGAAGCATTGGAAACCGGACCTATTGGCCCCGCCCCAACTGAAGTTCGGGTCATTACTTCGCGACGCTCGCAGCAAGCGAGGCCTCTCTTTCCGCGAGGCTTCTGATACGAGTCGCCAGATTGCAAGTTTACTGGGGGACGAACACTACTTTGCCTCTCCCGGCTCGCTCTCCGATTATGAAACCCTCGACATGCCGCCTCGCCACATTCACAAGGCAATCACTTTGTGCGCGGTTTATGGACTGGAGTGGTCAACCTTCCTGAAATCTGTCGACCTGCCACTGGAAAACGCAGGAGCAGAGCCCATCGGCGACGATTTGCTCGATCGGCCACTGCCGCCGCGGGCGGGCAGAAAGGAGATAACGACCGGAGCACCGGGTGTATTTCTCAATCATCTCGTAACAGAATGGGAAGGCGAGCTACCACTTTTTCTTCGCGAATCATTGGCAGTACTGTCCGGACTCTCTCATGTTTCTCTTCAGGATGTTTTCTGGATTGGGGAGAACCAAAGCCCTCTACCCACAACGCGAAGCAACAGCTTGCTCGCCATCGTGAACCGGCGCAAGAAGACGCCAATGCACTGGAGAGCGAAGCCACTATGGCAACAGCCGATGTACGTGCTGCTAAGACGAAACGGAGAATATGGTTGTGAGTTTTGTACCCAGGAGAACGGCGCACTGGTCTTGCACTCCTATATTGAGGGCTATCATCGCTCAGAGCGGCTCCGGAACCGGCATGATGCAGAGGTGATCGGGCAAGTCGTCACCTTGGCTCGAAAACTCATTTACCCCGCCCGAAATTAACCACTCGCCGGCTTCCGCGAACGACGGGCGGGAATCCGAACGATTCACACTTCTTGTGGACGTGCGTCGAGCCTCTTTCTAAGCTCTCATGCCAAATGGGCCCTTCTGTCTGTCCAATTGGCGGGAGTATCTGGTCGAAGTCTGTGCCGAGCGAACTCCGTTGGTTGGGAGAGTACATCCGCCCCTTTCTTCGTTGGCATGTGGCAAGTTTTCTTTGTATAGCGGCCGGCAGCGTTCTGGCACTCGTCACACCCTTGGTGTTGGGACGCCTGATTGATGTGGTGCTACCTCGGCGAAGCGTTCCCTCCCTGATCGAGATGGTTTTCCTTCTCTTTCTCGGTTATCAAGGTAGAACCTTCCTAACCAATCTAGGCGGGTGTGTGACTCTGGCGGCCGCCCAACGTATGTCCCTGCGTTTGCGCCTCGCGGTGCTACACCATATGAATGGGCTCTCCGCCGAATATTTCGACAAGGTCCCACCTGGCGCCACCATTTACCCTCTAGAAGAACCCATTGATGAAATTGCGTACTTCGGAACCGAGCTGTTTCCGTCCATCTTGCGTACAGTTTTGACGCTGGCTTTCACGGTAGCCGCAATGCTGTGGCTAAGCTTTGGGCTAACGGCAATCGTGGTTCCGCTAGTTCCCTGTTTTCTAATCCTGCGGCAACACTCTCGCAAGAAGCTCAGCGCGTGTTCCGATCGCGTTCACAGCACCCGCCAAAAATTAACCATCTTCCTTCAAGAACACCTCTCTTCGATTGTCGCCATTCAGCTTCTAGGTGCCGAGAAAAGGCAAGAAAGAAAGGCATTTCTGCTTCTGGGCCATATTGCACGCTCCCAGTTGAAGCTGTTCCTAGCGGGTATTTTCTTCACTGCCTCTACTGCCCTAGCTGTCGCCCTGGCGATGGCGATGGTTATCGGTTATGGAGGATGGAGCGTGTTTTCTGGAACCCTCAGCATGGGAAGCCTTGTGGCGTTTTACGGATTAGTGACGCAGCTATTTGATCCCCTGAACGGTGCTGCCGAGATGTACGCTCGCACACAAAAAGCATTCGGCAGCATCCGTCAGGTACGGCAAGTCTTCGCCCTAACTCCCGGTATCGAAGACTGCTCGAACCCTGTAGCCCTGACAGAGGATGATTCATTGCAGATCGACATCACGGGAGTGAAGTTCCGCTATGAGAATCAGAAAGGCCAGTTGAATATCCGCTCTCTTCGCATTCTTGCGGGGGAACAAGTAGCGGTGGTGGGACAGAACGGATCGGGAAAAAGCACCCTGGCAAAACTCATGGTCAGGATGTACGACGGGACTGCAGGGTCGATTTGCATAGGCGGAAAAGATGTCCGCGGAATTCAACTTGCTAGCCTTCGACGTTCAGTCTGTTATATGCCGCGCGATCCGATCCTATTTGGGGGTAGTCTGGCTGCGAACCTGCGTTTCGTGAAACCTGGAGCTTCGGAAGACGAACTGCGGCGGGTTCTCGAATCGGTCGGGCTTACGGCTCTTGTGGCAAGCCTGGACGGCGAATTGCGCCATGAAATTGGGCCCGGAGGTTGCCAACTATCAGGAGGACAGCGCCAAAGGCTAGCCATTGCCAGGGCGTTACTCCATGCCCCACGAATCTTAATCCTCGACGAAGCCACTTCTTGCCTTGACCCGCTGTCTGAAGGTGTGATGCTTCGCAACATCAGGCGGGATCTCCCTGGCTCCACGCTGATTGTCATCTCTCATCGGCACTCAACCATATCTACGTTTCCTCGAATCTTGGTTGTAGCGGATGGAAGCATTGTTGCCGACGAGAGTCCGGGAACCTTAAGTCCGGGCTGCGATGCCTATTCCGAGCTATTCTCCGACAGAAACGCGAACGCTCAATTCCATCCCCACCTAAATCGAGCTCAACGTATCTGACTGATGACCATCACCGTTTTATAGCAGCGCTTTTTTCCAACGAACAGATTCCGCTATTTCTCGCTTCCGTTCTCACGGAGTGAGATAGTGCGCCTTAAGCCCATGGCGATCAGACACCAAGACGGAGAGTCCCCCGTGCAACAGTTGGCAGACGGAATACGCACAACCTCCGGCCCCGACGGAGGAACTGTTCTGGACATCGCCGGAAACCGAATCTTTCACCTGAATGCGATGGGTGACTTGATCTTGCAGTGCGTGGGACAGGGTTGGAGTGAAACGAGAATCGCGACACACGTCAGCGATCAATATTCGGTAAGTAAAGACCGCGCGCAGTGTGACGTTCACGATTTCCTAACCTTACTCAACAAATACCGACTCATTCAAGCCGCAAAACGACCGGAGGAACCGTGACCACCAAAAACCCGGCGGTGAATGACCCGCCACCTAGGTTGTCAACGCTCTTCTTCTTCTCGCTGCTTGGATTGTTTGCCTTCGATCTATTGGGCATTGGGCGTAATTTTTCGAAGGCACATCGATTTCTTCGGCGGGGTATCACCGCCGAACGGACCTATCCCGAGGAGGTCATCGCAGGGGTCTGCCAAGCGGTTAACCTCGCCTCAATTTGGTACCCAAAGCAGGTACGGTGCTTACAACGTTCCATGGTTACCACCACGTTGTTACGCCGCTATGGCGTGCCAGCTCATATGGCCGTGGGTGCGCAAAATGTTCCCTTCAAAGCGCACGCATGGACGGAAGTGAATGGAAAAGCAATCAACGAGCGCAATGACGTCCAGAAGATCTACTCGGTGTGGGAGCGTTGTTAGGAGATCAAAAATGAGTGTTCAGGCAGGTGTGTGGAACTTCGACCAAACTCCGATTCAGTCTCCGCTGCTCGAGAGCTTCAGTAGGCTGACCGCGGAGTACGGACCCGATGGAGAAAACAAGCACGTTGAGAGGTCGATGGGGATGCTCTTTCGTCCCTTTCATACCACCTCCGAATCGCGTCAGGAAATTCAACCCTACCTGTCGGGGAACGGACTGGTCTTCACATGGGACGGCCGGCTGGACAATGGCGGTGAGTTTTCGCGGCTTTTGGAGGTTTCGCCCGGTTCGATCAGAACGGACGTTGCCATCGTAGCCGCCGCTTATGACCACATGGGAACCCGCTGTTTTCCATTACTGCGAGGCGATTGGGCCCTGGCGATCTGGAACCCGCAAGAACAGCAGCTGGTCCTTGCTCGAGACTACATGGGAGTAAAACCACTCTTCTACTATTTCGATGGCAGGCGAATTTTGTGGTGCAGTCATTTGGCGCCTCTCGCCTTGTGTGGCGATCGCTTCACGCTGTGCCATGAATACTTCGCCGGATACCTTGCATTTCACCCAGATGCTCATCTGACACCCTATCGTGAGGTCCTCTCCGTTGCTCCGGCAAGTTTTGTCCGCATCCGCAACAGGCAAATCACAACGTGTTGCTACTGGACGCCGGTTGGGCGCCAAGCGACTACTCACCGGTCCGATCGCGACTATGAAGAACATTTTCTTCATTTATTGCGGCAGGCCGTTCGCCGACGCCTGCGCACGGACTCTCCCGCATTGGCGGAATTGAGCGGTGGATTGGACTCTTCATCGATAGTCTGCGTCGCCGATCAATTGATCGCGATCGGCGCAGCAGACGTTCCACGACTCGATACCTTTTCTTATTACGACTCCAACGAGCCCGGTGAAGACGATCACTTCCACTTCAGCAAAGTAGAAGAAAAGAGAAGACGCACGGGTTTCAGCGTTGACTTGCACGGCGACGGCGATTCGCTACCGTTTGAAGTCTCGACCTTCAAGGCTATCCCTGGCTTTGACTGTAGGGCGGAGATTAAGCGGGCAATTTCCGAGATCACGCAAGCAAACGACTATCGGGTGATGCTGTGCGGACTGGGCGGGGATGAGGTGAATGGCCAGACCTTCGATCCGCGAGTCCAGCTGGCAGACTTGCTGGCCCAGTTTCGCTACCGCGAATTCATTCAGCTTCTCTTGGCCTGGAGCTTGTGCATGCGGCAGCCTTGGGTTCAAGTGCTAGTTCAGACGCTGGTTAAGTTCCTTCCTTCCTCGATTGAGGCGCGGACGGTAAGCCGAGGGCGACTGGAACCCTGGATTAAACGCAGCTTTGCAAAGAAATACCGTATGTCGGCTCGTCAGATCGAAGCAATGGAGGGCGGCTGGCTGGAGCGCCCTCGGGAAAGGGACACCGTGCAAACCGTTTGCACTCTATCTAGGCAATTGACTCATAGGCCACCCTCGGTGCTCGAGCAGAGATATCCGTTCCTCGATCAAGACGTGGTTGAGTTTCTCACAACCGTTCCGGTCGAACAGCTGCTTCGCCCTGGACAACGTCGGTCGTTGATGAAAAGAGCTCTCGCCGATCTGCTGCCCCCTGAAATCGTAACTCGCACAACAAAGACGAGCGCGGGCCGCTGCTACACGCTGGCCTTGTCCAAGCATTGGAACGAGATTGAGGAACTGCTCGAGAACCCGTTGCTAGCGCGCCTGGGCTATGTCGATCGGGACTCCATGCATCACGCTCTGTTGGGGATGAAAGCAGGTCAAATTCCCTGCAACTTCCTGCGCCTCTTGAAGGCTCTCGCTCTTGAATTGTGGCTGCAAGATGTCGCAAAGCGCTGTCTGATCGCACTCGATCTCCCAACTAAACCAGCGATCGGCGGCAGAGGAATTGGTTCCCTGCCGAACGTTACAGAAAATTTTGGCCGCTGCTGCTAGCGCAGTGGTTCATTTCGTGAAGAAAGGAGGTAACAGCAATGGAATACAGCAAGCCGGAAATTACTCTGCTCGGCGACACCCGTCTGATCCAAGGCTCCAAGACCATCGGGGCCGATGCGGGCAGCCTCGCCGCTCAGCTCCAAGTCGCCAACTGCGAACTGGATGACTAACAACGTACCCTGCAAATCGTGAATATTTGGGTTTGCGACCAGGGTCTCATCTCCCTTTTCCGGCCGTCTCTCGCGGCCGGGAAAGGGAATCCTGTTGGCCTCGATGCGGATCTACGGTCGCCAGATCTTGCAGGTTGGCTGGACTACACTTTTTACCCGTCGCCGATCACTTCCGCGAATCTATTCAACGTCGCTATGAAGTTTTAGAAGCCCGCTGCTTGGCAGCGGGCTGCGTGGGGGAGCGACTTGAAGGTCGCATCGGATGTTCCCTCTTTCACCACCTCTCACCCCTGAGGATTCCTGCTTGATGGTGGCAGCGTCAACAACCGACCATGAATTTATATCGCATCCGGAATACTCTTTCACGGAAAATTAGCCTCTCGCCGTGATTTCCTGAAGTGGAAACCTGGCAGCCAATGGATCGGCCTCGTCCCAGCTCGAAGAACTTCAGATCTCTGCCTGACACGAAGCATGCGATCTTCCTCGATCAGATCCACTTGATGCTAATTGACCATGCAAGACACTCTTCCGCCAAAAACCAAGGCGGCCCTTTTGGGGAAGCCGCCATGCCCACACCTTGGCGGACTCTATTCCGCCGTGGTTTTGGTCAAAACCACGATCGACCGAGGTTTGACGGTATAGAAAAGGTTGTTCAGCGGGGGTGCGGTTTGCTCGTCGGCGAAATCATCGGGGCTCGGCTTGCCAGTGTCAACCACCTGCCGCCACTGATCGGGTGCCCCTTCACAGATCGTGAACTCCACTGGCTCCCAGTACATGTTGATTATGACGTAGATGTCGGGAGAGTCCCGCGATACCCCGTGCAAACAGTATGCAAACGTATGCGAGGTATCGGAATAGTCAATCGCCGTGTTTCCACCGTGACCGACGCCATACCAATTCACGTTTTCTCGCCAAAATTCAGGCGAGGCAATCGAGGGATGGCTCTTGCGGAATGCGATCATCTTCTGGAAGAAGCGAAACACGTCTGGGTTGGAGACGAGGCGGTCCCAGTTGAGCCAGGTGGTCTCGTCGTCTACGTTATAGGGATTGTCCTGGCCGTTCTGGGTCTGCAGAAACTCATCCCCCATGCGGAACATCGGAGTGCCATTCGCCAAAAGCAAGAGACTGCAGAAATTCTTGACCTGCTGCTTTCTTGCTTGCATGACCTCGGGAGACACACCGATTTCGCCATCTGGACCTCCGCAGTTCCAGCTCTGCTGCGAGTCGCGCGTGTAAGAGACCTGGTCATACAAGGTAAGACCGTCGTGCGATGTGACGTAGTTGAGACTCTGGAATGGACGACAGCTGTCCGGCAGGCTGTCCGGGAACAAGTCATCCCGGCTTCCGTATACACGATTGATAGCGTCGGCAACGCAGCCGTTGTCGCCCTTTACAAAACGCCGAATTGTGGTGCGAAACCGGTCATTCCACTGCCGCCAATTTGATCCCGGAAACGCCCTTCCTAGCTCATAGACGTAGTCGGCACCCCATGGCTCGGCTATGAGTCGAACCCCGGACAGATCCGGATCCATCGCGATGTCGCCAAAAATGGCAGGATCGTTCAAATTGACAGATCCATCTTGATTCAAGGTGAAGACAGTTGCCAGATCGAAGCGAAAGCCATCAACGTGCATTTCTCTCGCCCAATAGCGCAAGCTCGCAACGATCAGCTGTCGAACGGCTGCGCCGGCACAATACAGGGTATTGCCGGTACCGGTATGGTCGGCGTAGGGATGATGGGGGTCGAGCGAGTCCATGTAGTACGTGCTATTGTCGATTCCTTTCAAACTGAAGGTCGGACCGAATTCGTTGCCTTCCCCGGTGTGGTTGTAGACGACGTCCAGAATGACCTCAATCCCGGCAGCATGAAGCGCCTTCACCATCTGCTTGAATTCGCGAACCTGCCTACCATCCTCAGCCGCGTAGCTGTGATGCGGTGAGAAGAACTGGATCGGCTGATATCCCCAATAGTTTGGCTCGCTTTCATCAAACTCAAAGACGGGAAGGAGTTCTACGGCGGTGATGCCAAGCTTCTGAAGATGAGGAATTTTCTCGATAACACCGGAAAAAGTTCCGCGGCTTTTCCCCGCGATACCGGAATTGGGATTTCGAGTAAATCCCCGCACATGCATTTCATAGAGGATGAGGTCATCATTCAAGGGGGGCGCGTCATTTCCCCAATCGAATTCTGGTGCTTGCGGAAGAACGCCCAGCAACGCCTCGCCTAGGTCGCTCCCCGAGCCTAACGCTGCTGTCCGCTTGTAGCTTTCCGGGAAATAGACACCTTTGGCATAAGGGTCTAGAAGAAGTTTGGCGGCCTTAAAGGCATGCCGGCGATAGTCACCGTCAGGAGGCGGACCATCGCATGTATAAGCGTAATAGGCCGCTTTCTCAACAATATTCGTTGGGATACCGGCGTGCCACACTCGCCCGGTTTTGTTCTTGAGTTGATCGAAGGAGAAGCTCAGCATCGGCTCCTCGATCTCGCCGGCAGAATAGAGATGCAGGGTTACATGGGTCGCATATTTCGAATAAAGGGAAAAGTTGTAGGTTGTCTTCGTGGGTGTGACACCTAGCGGCACGGGTGTGCCTCTGGAGGCGCTCCACACGGAAGTGTCGGCTCGATGAGCCGAGTTTGTAACCGGATTCTTACTTGGAGAGATCCCCATGACTTTACCTCCTGAATGGGATCCTGTGCTACAGGTGGGAAGGCGAGGAAACTACCGCGCCTTTGACTCAGACACGAGAACTATACGCCTGTACTGGAACACTGAACAAGAAAAGGTCTAGCCCGTTTCAGCTTTTTGGGAGAGACCAGGTTGAGCCGGATCCTGCTGGGACTCGGTCTCAGATTTCTGATTTCTGCCCTTTACGCCGCCTCCAGCTCTAGACGATCCCAATTCCCGGTCGTCGCCCCCGCCTCATAGGTACTCTGCAAGAATTCCATCAATGCCTTGCTGGGGGATTTGGCTCGCCGCACGTCGTCGTACATCAACAGATACTCACCCAGCCCCGAGTGGTAAAAGGCTTGGGATGGACCGACCGGCTGTTGCCCGAATCCGGATGGCGGCGGCGCGGCATAACAATAGAAGGCCGCGTCTTGAATTTCTCCCGCCCCGGGCCACCAACCTGCGCTGATCACCTCATGGGAATACGCTTCTTGCATGATCTTGCGCAACACGGGATCGGGGTCACTGCGTTCTGGGGCGCGCCGCCCTGAAAAACGTGTGACGGCCAGATCAAAGCTTCCCCAGAAGAAATGCACGGGACTGGATTTGCCGAGAAATCGAGCACGAAAAACATTGAATACGGCATCCACGGACAACAAAATGCGCCACAACCGTCGTACTGCCTCGGCGTCGTAGGCGCTATGCACGGTGTCCTGATCGAAGGGGATTGCATCGGCCACCTCTACCGGCATTTTCCAGATCTTTACTTCCAATCCCAGCGATCGCAACTCAGCCATCACCGCTTGGTAGAAATCAGCGACCGAACGCGGCGCAAGTGCCACCGTTGCAGACCTCGGATCCGAGGTGCGAATGATGAGTTGGTCCGCGAAAAAATCGAACTCCATGTCGAAGTGACGATTCCCGTACGGGATGAGCGACGTGGTCAAGCCATGAGGGCTCACATACAGCGGGACGTTCCACCAGTGGTTGACCCTGGGTGCCAGCTCGAGCCGTATCTTGCCTATAATCTGCGTCCACATGTGAAGCGTGGCATAGGTGTCGCGCCAATCCGCCAACCGCAGAACTGGCCAGCATTCGGATGAATCTGAGAGAGTCGTTGCATCCGCTTTCATCATCGGGCTTCCTCCCTACGGCTTTTCAGTCTTCCCTGGGCTCATGGATTTCATCGAAAGTACCCACGAAAGCATCCTCTCGCAAGCACTGGCACCGGTCGCGCCGTTGAAACGGAGCTGGAAGCCTGCTCGCAGAGTCGAGGCTGACAGAACCCGGCCCGCAGACCAGGGCTGTTGAAGTTATTTGGGTTATACCGTGCTCTTCACGCGGCATTCAATACCAACACCGTGCAATCAGACTTATCTTGGATGCGCGACGTCCGGATCTGGTTAAACCCCTGATGCGCCACCTTGAGCTAGACCTGAACCAATCCGACTCGAGGTACTCACTTAAAAAGGAGGTGAAAGCCGATACTCCCATACCCTTGCACATGAGGACTCATCGCCAATCACCGACCAAAGTGCCAGCGCTAATCAGGGCTCCGACGCCAGCGTTCAAGCACGCGATCAATCTCGTCGCGAACTGCGTCGCGGGCATCGCGGCGGTCAAATCCCCGCATAAGAAGTCGATCATATTTGGTATGTCTGTGGCGTATAGATGCCACCACCGCTGCTCGCAATGCTTCTTCCCCTAGTGCTCGTCCGGAGGCAGTCCGACCCACTCGGCCGCTGCCACGGACCGAAGTATGCGCCGCGATGGCCCGCGACTCCTGCGGCGGGCAACCCGGAAACATCTGGCGAATCGATTCCGCCATTCGCACGGCGAGGACCTGATCCTGTTTATCGCGATAAATCTCGGCGCGTTCGCGCCGGACACTGCGCTGTTCAGCATCGGCCGAGCATTCTGCCTCGGCCTGTTCGAGCGCCGATTCTTCAACCAGCACTCCCTGGCGTTCGTATCGCTTGCGAGCCCTGCTAAAGCGAACCACCACGGCAGAGAGCGCGCTGTGCTTCCGGGCACGTCTGGTTAGAGCGGTATCGCCTCTGGGCAGGTAAACCAAATGGTCGAGATCGGCACACGTGAGGCAGAGCGGTCGTGCAGACTCCATAAACAGAAAATCGCCACCCAATAGCTCTTTCCCACATTCTGCGCACTTCGACTGCCGCACAATGTCGAACACGACGAGGTCCTTCGCTTTTGACGATTCCGGACCCGATGGATCTGGTGTCATGGGCGTTTGACCTCAGGCTCCGCATTTTACCTCCACCTGCGCATCGATCGCCATTTTTTCGTCCAGCTTCCGGTTCTACGAATCTGCACCTTGACTCTTGGTTTAGTTATGACGCTCATACTTGAGGGTTGTGTCAATACGCGCAGAGAGTACGGTTAGTCTCGAATCGGAATGGGCAGCGACTCGAAGAGCAATCCAATGAAGGGACAATAGGCCGCTTAGGATTGCGGACCTTCGTGCGCCGGCTTCGAAAACAGATAGTTGTTGCGTCCTGCCCAATGCTCGTGAGGCCAATAACGCACGAACTGGAGCCCCGTGGACGTTGCCATGGCGATGAATTCTTCAGCACCAGCGTAAAACGCGACGCGCGTTCCGCTACGAATCACGATCGGCTTGCCACTCATCTTCCAATAAACCATTCTGCGAGCCATTCCCAAGCATGTTCGCACCCCACGGCTCCGGTAGAGGTGAGAGAGGGTCTCGCGGGCAGTATCGAAACGCGGTTCCGGCAGAGGCCCTGCCACAAACGGAATTTCGCCTAAATAGACCCTGGCTCCCGGTCTTGCGATTCGATAGATCTCCCGCAGGCTTGGCAGGATCTGTTCTCTTGGGACGATCAGAAGCACGTTGTTGCAAACAACAACTGAGGCGCAAGAATCTTCGAGCGGCAACTGCCGACTCAATCCTTGCCGGGCGTCGAGCCCCATACTGCGCACAAGCGCCGCCTCTTCCTCTGTCGCATGCAATCCAATCGCATTATTCACTCCCATGGCATGGGCCATGCGGAGCAGCGTGCCGTCTCCGCAACCGATGTCAACCAGGTCATCTCTCGGGCCAAGCTTCACCGTACGCACAATTTCTTCGTGCACGATTCGGGTGATCTTGTGCTTATCGCGACCACGCAGCGCAAGATCATGAGGGTCGCGAAGATCGAGAGCGGTTTGACGACAGTACTCGACATAATCGTCTATGTAGCTGATCATCGTTGCTCTCGATATTAGCCGGAAACCCGACCGGCTAAACCGCAGCATACGGGTGACTCCATTGGTTCGCCGCCTACATCCGAGGGTTTCAGTTGCCATGATCACGTCTCCCTAGCTGTATGCACCCCTTGCATGAAGCCTTAGGTCGCAAGAAGCTGCACGATTTCTGGGTTCCGCTGCGGCCAGCAAGGCAAGACTTCTTGTCATGTCGGAAGTCCTGCGGTTCGGAAGGATTTTCCATTTGAACCAACTCCAGCCTGCTGCTCTGCCTCTAACGTCTTGATCTAATGGAAAAAATTCTGTCGCGCCTACCACTCGTCAACGTCGGCGCTGCCGACCCCGCTGTTGACCGCCGTCAGCATGACCCCGAACTCGAATACCGCCTGCGCAATGGCCTGAACAAGCCTGCCCCGCAAGGTAGATTCCGCTCCGTTGGATTGGGGCTGATCACAGGAGCCGCCGATGATGACCCCGCAGCCATTGGCACCTATGCTGCCGTAGGGGCCTCTTTCGGTCCATCATTCCTCTGGACGGTACCCGTCCTATTCCCAATGATGTTCGCCGTGGTTTACCTCTGCTCAAAGCTGGGTCAAGTGACAGGCGAGGGACTTTTCGCGGTCATGAAGAGGCGTTATTCCCGGTGGGTGTTGTTTCCGGTCCTGATTTTTGCTCTGGTCGGCAACGTCATTGAAGCTGGCGCAGACATTGGAGGAATGGCCGCTGCGGTCAACATCGTTGCTCCGGTCCCCATCTGGTTGATTGTTATAGTCGTAAGCGTCACCACCGCGGCGCTCCAGATTTGGGGTTCGTACACGCTCATCCGCTACATTTTCCGCTGGCTTGCACTCGTACTACTGGCTTATGTGGGTGCGGCGATTCTGGCGAAGCCGGACATCGCCACAGTTCTCAGGGGCACATTCATACCGAGACTTCACTTTGATACGCACTCTCTCTCGATGTTGGTCGCAATTATTGGGACCACATTGTCTGCTTATTTATACAGCTGGCAATCCAACCAGGAAGTGGAAGAGGATATTACGCTCGGAAGACGGCGGCTGACGGACCGCATGGGTACATCCCACGAGGAACTCCGGCACTCTGCAAAGGATATCGCGGGAGGGATGGTATTCGCGAACTTGATCACATATTTTGTCATGCTCTCGACCGCAGCCACTCTGTTCCAAGCCGGGAAGAATGACATCAGCACTGCCGCGCAAGCGGCTCAGGCACTGGTGCCAATTGCTGGAAAGCTGGCGGGTGTTCTCTTTACGATTGGCGTGGTCAGCGTGGGCTTTATCGCTGTGCCCATCATGGTTACCGGTGCCGCCTATGATCTGTGCCAAGCCTTAGGTTGGAAACACGGACTCCATCACTCGCCTTCTCAGGTCAAGGGGTTTAGCGGCACCATAGCCGTCTGCACTGCGGTGGCAATGTGCCTGAACTTCCTTGGATTGAATCCGATGAAGGCGCTCGTGTGGTCGTCCATCGTCCAAGGTCTCTCCACCCCAATCCTGATGTTGTTGGTTATGTTGATCACCATGAACCGCAAGATCATGGGGCCGTGGGTCAATAGCCGGCGTCTAAACGTCCTTGGTTGGGTCACCACGGTAGCCATCTTTGCCGCCAGCGTGGGCCTGCTCGTGACCTGGCTAAAGTGATCAAGAAATTCCCGAGCTAAAGAATTCTTCCGCAGCTCTATCGGTCAAGCGGTGGTTGTTTTGGCTACCGATTCGAGACCACGCTCTTGGATTTCCTGTTCGCGAATCCTGAACTTCTGGACTTTCCCGGTGACGGTGGTGGGGAAAGCGTCGACGAACCGGATGTGTTCCGGGATTTTGAAATGGGCGATCTTCCCCCGACAGAACTCACGAATCTCGGTGTCGGTCGCGGCAACAGCGGGGCGGAGGCGAATCCAGGCGAGAACGACTTCCCCCAGGCGTTTGTCGGGTAGGCCGACGACTTGCACTTCTGCGACTTTGGGATGCGTGTACAAGAATTCTTCAATCTCGCGCGGATAGATGTTTTCCCCGCCGCGAATGATCATGTCCTTGGCTCGGCCCGTCAGATGAATATAGCCGTCAGGGCGCATGAGACCGACGTCACCAGTATGCAGCCAGCCTTCGCTATCGATTGCTCGGACCGTAGCTTCGGGTTCATCGTCATAGCCCTTCATGACCATATAGCCGCGGGTGCAGACTTCGCCTTGTTCCCCGAGTGGCAAGGTCGTCCCATCCATCAGGGACGAGATTTTCATTTCCGTAGAGGGCAGTGCCTTGCCGATGGTGCAGACGCGCAGTTCTAGGGGGTCGTCCAACTCCGACATGGTAACAACGGGCGAGCTTTCGGTCTGTCCGTAGCCGATCGTGAGCTGCGGGCAGTGCATTTCTGTACTCACGCGCTTCATGATCTCGACGGGACATGGCGCGCCCGCCATCATCCCCGTGCGCAGGGAGCTAAGGTCAAAGTTGGAGAAGTCGGGTAATCCTAATTCCGCGATGAACATGGCCGGTACGCCGTAAAGGCTAGTGCATTTTAGAGTCTGCACGGCGTCTAGCGTAGCGCGTGGGTCGAAGCACCAGTTCGGAAGAACCATGGCGGCACCGCTGGTCAGGGCGGCCATGTTACCGATAACGCAACCAAAGCAATGGTAGAGCGGGACGGCAATGCAGATGCGGTCTGTTTCGGTGTACCGCATGCCTTGCGCCAGCAACCGGCCGTTGTTGACCTGATTATGGTGTGTCAGCATGACACCTTTCGGAAGTCCAGTGGTCCCCGATGTGTATTGAATGTTGGTAACATCCTGCGCTTGAAGATCGGAAGGAATTTCACCCCGAGCATCTAGCAACTCTTCCCAGAGCGGGGAATCGAAATAGATGATGTGTTTGAGTTCGAGGGACTGTCCGCCGATTGCTTCCTTTAAGAGCGCCGCGTAGTCGGCGCGGGCATCAGCGCGCCAAAGAAAGATTGCTTTCATGCGCGACTTGCGGAGGGTGAAGCTGAGTTCGTGAGAACGGTAGGCGGGATTGATGTTGACGAGGATCGCTCCTGCGCGGGCACAGCCCATCTGCAGCATCACCCATTCAATACAATTCGATGACCACAGCCCAATGCGGTCGGCCTTGCGAACCCCGAGCGACCACAAACCGCATGCGACACGGTCGGCCATTTGGTCGAGTTGAGCCCAGGTTAAGCGGCGGGATTGATGACAGGACACGACCGCGAGCGACTCGCCCACACGGGCTGCCGTCGTGCGCAGCTCTTCGCCGATCGTGCTTTTCAGCAGCGGGTAGTCCGGACCTCTTGAGTAGCTGAGCAAAGAGCAGTCCTCTATCGCAGGTCTATCTGACAACCGAGCTTAAGAAAAATCTGCTAACTGGCATCCGTAGCATACCCGCAGGAATACCCCTGTACAAACGGTAAATCACGGACCAACGATTCAACTCGCCTTCGTCCGGCGAGCGAGCAATCGTCTGAAATTGTTGTCTCAGCCAGGCTGCGAATGCGCGCATTCTTGTCCCGACAAGCGACAGCGAACTGCGATTCCGACCTTAAAGAATCACCCTATTTCCATCCCGGCCTATTAAGTCATTCCATGATCTAGCTGCTACTCTCGATTCGAGCAACTCTCGTCACCTCATACCGTCTACCCTTTTTTCACTTTGCAACACCATTGTCCTCTGCCGAATCCCAAAGGCTGCGTTCAAGAGGAGGAGGCGAATGAATTCAGCCCAGATTGTGGTTCTGCTGGTCGTGATCGCAGCCGTAGTCGTCGCTGCCCTCATATATGTAGTTGCGAGAAAGCGGCGAAGTCAAAATTTACGCGAGCAATTCGGGCCCGAATACGATCGGGTCGTACAGAAAGAAGGAAACGTCCAAAAAGGCGAGCAACTGCTTGCGTTTCGCCAGAAGCACAGGAAGGCCTTGCACATCCGGTCGCTCTCAGAGGAAGATCAAGCCCGCTTCAGCAGCCGCTGGAGCAACGTGCAAGCCGAATTCGTGGATGACCCCTCGAGTGCGGTGGCCCGCGCAGACGAGCTCATTCTTGAAGTAATGCAGGTCCGTGGCTATCCAACCACGGACTTTACTCAGCAGGCTGCGGACATTTCTGTCGATCACCCAACCGTTGTCGAAAACTATCGGGCTGCGCATGAAATCGCGCACCGCCGCAGTCTCGGACAGGCCAGCACCGAGGACCTGCGACAGGCTATGGTGCATTATCGAGCGTTGTTCTCTGAGCTACTCGAAGAAAAACAACCCGAACGTGTCAGAAGGGAGGCATGACATGGCAACTCCGTTAAAAAAGGACTTTGACCGCTCAGACGAACTGACAACTGCGGATCTCGCGCAAGGTGGTCAACCTGTCGAACCAGCGGGCCCGAAGCCAGTGGCCTCCGCACGGGTCAGTCCCGCATCCGGGACGGCCCAGGATCACGGGACAACTCCGTTATTTCCTAACAATGAACTGGAAAGCTTGCGTACTCGGTGGAAAGAAATTCAGACAAACTTTGTCGATGAGCCTCGAAAAGCAGTAGAGCAAGCTGACGGCCTAGTTGCATCGGCGATGAAGCGCTTGGCGGAAGTGTTCGCCGACGAACGCTCCAATTTGGAGAAGCAATGGGACAGGGGAGATCAAGTCTCGACCGAGGACCTGCGGGTAGCCTTCCAACGCTACCGCACTTTCTTTGACCGCCTTTTGTCAGTTTAGTTCCCTGGTGTAAAAATCGGACGGGCTTCCAATGCCCGTCCTTTTTGCCTACCTGGCGCTTCCCCTGCAATGCCTTAGGGGAAACAAATCCGATGATCAGCCCTGGGTGCGGACGTTTGGGCGCAGAGTGAGTGAACCATCGTTGTTCAGCTTCTGGTGACAAGCCCATCGCACTGGATAGCGCATCCCTTTGACCTCAAGTTCTGCTTTGAGCTTCAATCCCTTCCACTCCGGGACCTCTGGTAGAACGAATTGGGCTTGCCGAATCTTGCCGGGCAAGGGATATCCGGCGTCCAGGCAGCCGCTATTGAGTACTTTTCCATCAGCGCTTTCGATGGTCACTCGTAATACGCCTGGCACTCCTGCGATTCCATCGTTGGCAAAACCCACGATCAACCCGAGGTAGCCGGCATCCTTATAGCTCCAGATGAACGACGGTCTTACCCGATAGCCAATCTTTCGATTGATGCGATCGAACGCTGCTGGATAAGCCTGGTAGTAAGCCTCTAGATTTCTTGCGCTGATCTGATGAAAGTTCCAGAGCGACCAGTAGTTCGCGCCAATGTCCATCACATGCGCAATCATGTTCTCCGCAGGCGATATTCCTTCGTATGCCGACCCCGGATCCGGGAGCTTGCCGGGCAACCCTTGCTCTAGCAACGCGCCGACCCAGGGTGGACGATTGCTGAGCGCCTCAATCTGTTCGTTCTCAATAAAAATGGTGTCGCTGCGAATCCAATTATTGCTGCGCACTGTGCGATCGACCAATTCCGAGTTGCCGACACGGCTGAAGTCCGGTTGGGTATTGGTCAGCAGGGGAGTCTTCTTGAAATTCTTGAGTTGCACTTCAAGCATGTCAACCCAAGTACGCTCCGCAGTTATGTAATCGGGGAACGGATTGTTGGCAAACGGCCAAGTGTGCCCCTCCCCCCAAAATCCATACATGAAGGTGTCAATGAACTCGATCTGCGCGTTGCCATCGAATTCCGCAGCCAGCGCCCCAACCAACTCTTTGAACGCCTGCTGAAAAACCGGATGATCGTATCGTGGCTGGTAACGGGAGTGTGGGTTGGTCAGATATCTTTGGGCCGCGGCCTTACTTTCTTGGTCGTTAAGCACCAGGTCGACCTTCGGGACCTTTTCCAGAACAAAATCAGGCAATGCCGGCTCATGAGTGTAGTCTGGAGCGCACATCTGGATCCGCAGTCCGACCCGTTTGTTATTCCCTTTTGCTAGATCAAAGACTAACTTCAGGTAGTCGGGAAGCCGAATATTACCAGGACGCGGCTGTACTTCCCTCCAGGTGGGGCGAATATAGAGCTGTTGGCCGAGAGGAAATTTAACCAGCTCTTCGATTGCCTGAGGAATATTCCCCGATTTAATTTCGTCCGTGCCGCTGTCCGCGGTCACGTAGGTGACTAGTCCCTTTCCATAATTTGGCACGACTTCATCCGCGCTGGTGGTCGTCATTACCACGTCATCGGAGGGGATGACGGCATCGGGCGGATATTGAGGGAAGGGCCCCTGATTCAAACGATCCTCCACCTGAGGGCCTGAGCCGAAATCATTATTGCCCCAAAGATGTGCGGGAACTTTCCCTTCGGCCTTCCCCGGTGCAAGTTGCCCGGCCAGGGCGACCGCGACTGTGCTTTTGAGAAAATCTCGGCGCTGCATAGACGTGATGTTCTCCTCAGGGCTCGCTCACTGGCGATCACAACCAAGAGCTCGAGCCCTTCGCACCGAAGTATAGCCTGCTCGGCAGGATCAGTGAGTCATAGCGCCTGATCTGCCGCGAGGATCTGGCGAGCCTCGCTCTTTTATCCTGTCCGGTTTGCTCTCCCCCTTCTAAGAATTGGTTCCCACCTTGCTACCACCACACGGACGAAAGACAAATGTTCGCGCCTTGGCCCTCAGATTGAGGCGTTGATCCACCGACTCGATCTTGGTGCGGTTCCAGGCAAAAGGAGCTTTCCTTCCAAGTCAAAGGTGATTTAGCGCGCCTGGGAAATCACTTGGTATGCCTTGCTGACATTGGCGCCGACACTGCGCGGGAAATTAGGATCAAACTTTGACGCGTATCGAGCGATCAGAATTGTTGAGACTTGCTTCTGCGCTTCTTCGAGGCTTGCCCCCTCGCCATATATTCTCGCCGTCTCATTCAACAAATCTCTGAAGTAAGCCTTCCACAGCTCAAATTTTTCCTTTCCATGCAAAACATCGCCATGTCCCCCGAGCGCCTGGTCAAAATCAAGCTTCTCTGCCGTATCGAGGGTCTGAATCCAATCGAAGGGATAGCTGTCGCCCATGAAGGGCGTCCAGCCGTGAAGGGCATCTCCGCAAATGAGAATTTTCTCCTTCGGCAAATAAACCCAGACATCGCCATTGGTGTGGGCATTGCCAAGCCAAAGGATCTGAACTGTGCGCGATGGACGATAAATGATAAAGCTGCGATCGAAAGTCAAGGTTGGAAGGGTAAACTGCATGCTCCGCAGCTCGGTCAAGTAGGATTCGGCTTGCTGAAGACTGCTTTCGAGGAGCTCTTTCTCTTTAGGGTCCGTGGCGGCAGCGAGGTCTGATTTCAGTTTCTCGATTTCCCTGGGCATGGTAGCGATTTCGTATTTCACCCGAGGGATGCCGCGGTGCTCGATATTTTCACGCGTAGCCTGGGAAGAAATAATTTCGACCCCTGCTGGCCACGAACTCGGATAGGCCTGGTTACCTTGATAGTGATCCCAATGAAAATGGGTGTTGACGACATAGTGTACAGGTTTGTCGGTTAGCTTCTTGATTTGCTCGATAAGGGCTCGGGCAGCTGAAGGTTTTGAGTGAGTGTCGACAACCAGAACCGAATCACCCAGAAGGATAATGGCCGCGTTGCAATTGACCTTGTAAGCAGGTTTCGCGATGGCCGCATAGACTCCATCGGCCATAGGTTTTATGTCGAACAGGTCTTCGGCGTGAGCTACAGTCACGCTCAGCAAGCACAGCAGGATAGCAAACAAAGAAATGCGTCTCATGAAACATTCCCCGCAGCGAGGTAGGAAAATTCGTCATGCAGACTACTATCTGGGAAGCACCGCCGTAAAGAAAAAACCATCGCTTCCCCATCAACACCTGCACACTGGTTGGCAAGCGAACCGAAAGCGCAAGCTTGTGCCAGGTAGCGTTTCGGGGGGCACTGGCATCGAAAATCGAAACCGAACAGCGAGCTGTCTACGGATCTTTCAAGCGCTAAGGTCAGTGCACAGTTATGTATTCTGTCGATTGAAAATACCGTCCCAATGAGTCTTTTGCTTGCACGGTGAGCCGGCGCATCCCCAGGGACATGGGGAGAGATAGATTTAAGGTGTTACCGACGCCAGTCCACTGTTTGGTGCCGTCGATCCAGACAAACATGTTCACGACCGAGGCACTGTTATCGGTGGTTCCGGCAACAATATTTACAGGCGAAGTGACAACAGAGTTCGGTCCCGGAGAACAGATCGTGACCGTAAGGTCGATGTTGCCTGGGGTGCATGGAGGCTGAACCGCGGACGGAACCGTCACGGTAATCTTCTGATTCGCGATCTGGTTGGCGCCATTGACTGCCTGCACCGTTAAAAAGTGGGTGCCGGAGGGAATGGTCAAGTTGGCGTTCAGCAGGGATGAAGCCGTGTTGTAGACCTTGCTTCCATCGAGCCAAATGGAGAGGGAGACGATCGGGACTGATGAATTCGTGCCCGCGATAACGTTGGTCGGGGTGCTCACGGTGGCATTATTTGCCGGTGTGCAGATGGTCACAGAGGGATCCGTGGGGTTCGGGGGACACGGCGGCACAGAAGTCAGGAAGAAATCTACTTGGTTCGGGAAATAATCGTTGAGTTTCAGATTCTGCGTCGCAGGAAGAAAGCCAACCGCATTGGCAGATGCGGACATCGTTCCTGGTGGCAGTGCCAAAGAATATCTACCGGTGCTGTCGGTAAGTGTCGTTGCACCCCCAATGTTGATGGTCGCTCCCGCGATCGCAGCGCAATTGTTGCCATACGAAGCCGTGCGCACTCGCCCCGAGACCACTGCCGTTCCAGTTCCGGGGGTTCCGTCATTGTGCCACTTCAGCGTGAATTGATTTCCGGCATCGGTCAGGAACAGCCCCGTGTAAGGCGAGTAAGTTGTCACCGCAATCGAATTATTCTGCGGGGAGAATTGCATGATTCGCATGTATCCGTTGCCGCCATTGGTCCAAGTCTGCCAGTTCGCGAACAGTTGATGGACGAAGTTGCCAGCTGCCGCAACATCGGAGCGCCGGGCGTTGAATTTGTTGGTGACGTGTCCGCTCAAAACAACACTGAGGTTGGGGTATTGCTCGAGGAGACTAGCCCACTGGCTTGCGCCATTGTTATCACCGATCATGTCCGAGGTATCGCATTCGTCCACCGTGGTGCTATCGGAATAAAGATAGCTGTGAGTAACAACGATCACTTCTTTATCTAGGTTGGCATCGAGAACGGATTGCGCCCATGCCAGCGCCGCCTTGCGCGGGACAAATTCGAGAACCAGAATGAGATACTTGTTGCCTTGCCAATTGAACGTCTCGTAGAAATTTTCATTGCTTCCTGGGGGAAAGTTGCTTGCCCCGTAATAGGAGGCGTTGGCATAGCGAGCTGGGCCAAAATACTTGTTAAAGTTCGTTGCACTACGGCTCGTAGGCGGTAGTGTGTCATAGTCGTGGTTCCCTATCGCGAAGGCATAAGGCACTCCCGCCTGATCGAGAATCCCGACCGAGTGAGTTGCATTCGCCCATTGAGTCGGGTCGGTCCCTATGTTCACGATGTCCCCGACTCCGATCACCAGTTGGAGGTTCAACGCAGCCGCATTGTTGGCGATCCATTGGGTCTGAGCATCGAATATCTGGGGGTAATATTGCGAATAGTTCTGGGTGTCGGGCAGAACCGCAATCGTAAAGTCCCCGACGTTCTGCGCCCGAGCTACTAGGCTCAGAGACAGGATGGAAAACAGAATCCAGGAAAGTACTGGACCCGAGATAGTAGACGAGTGGCAATCGTCCATGGCGCACCTCCCCGTGCAGGCATGGCGAGCCAGTGAGACGCGGGCGGGGGAAGACGGAACCGAGTATCTCAGCTAGGCTGACGAGAGACTTATACTCCGAAAAATGCGCGAGCACAACTATGATCACAAAGTTGGCAGGAGAGGCTCCAAATCCTGCTTGACAACGCACGACCTAGTCAGATCCGTAACACCCTAGTTTTAGCCAAGCGACTGCGTCATGGAGCTGAACCAATTTATTTGGCGAACGTATTTGCAAACGCAGATATCAGTGCAGATAGAATGATGAGTCGAAGCGGAGGAAGTATGAAAACGACTGTTGCAGCGCTTGTGGTCTCGACCTTAGCCCTTTCAACCTGCGCCATCAGCCAGACTCGTAGCACCGCGCAATCCATTCGTGGGCACTTTTCTTCCATCAATCAGAAAGTCTTGGAGATGGCCAAGGATTTCCCGGACGATAGGTACGATTACAAACTCAAGCCGGAGATGCGGACGTTCGGCGAAGTGATCGTGCATATTGCAAGCGGGAATGTGTATGCCGCCAAGGCCGGCAAGGGCGAGAAGGTCAACTGGGACGAGCTTGATCCCAAAGACTACAAAACCAAAACCCAGATCGTATCGTTGATGGAAAAATCCATGAGTGACGCAGAAGCAACATTGAGGAGTCTGCCCGACAATTCATTCGCGAAGACCATTGAGCCGTGGATCGGCGTCACCGAGCACTCCGCCGAACACTATGGCCTCCTGGTCACGTACTATCGAGCAAATGGGCTGGTACCTCCCCAGTCGCGTCCCAAGAAGTAGGCCTTGGCGAAGGAAGGTTTTCGACAGCACATTAACGCGGTTTATAGGCCAAGCAAGACTTAGGCTCGCCTGACTGACATAACCGTCAGCCTTGGCAATACTATTTCGACCTTTCCGGGCACTCTCCCTTAAAGGGCTTCCAATCGGTGACCTCGACCTTTTGTCCTTGATTGCAGTGAGGGTCTCGATGCCCGTAGCCTATGCCTTCGAACGAAATACCGGTATCCGGATCAGGCTTGGTATCGCGGAAGAAGACGTTGTATTTCCGGCCTGCATTGTAGTCGTTTACCACGTAGCAGCCCGAAATATTGCCCTGCTTGAGGCAGCCGCGCCCTTTCACGTGCGCCGTGTGCGGGGACTTCCGCTGTCCTGTTCCTTGTTGAGCAGCGGTAGTCATGCTCAACAGAAGGATAAGAATAAGCAATCCAAGCAAGGAGCTATCGTTCTTCATAAATATTCTCGATCTTTAGCAATTTGCATATCAGAAACGCTTGATTTGAGCCCTTTAAATTGTGGGACCACGACCTTGGTTTAAGCGACTCGCAAAATTGACAGCACCGGAGTTGCAGGAGCGAACTGTGTCGGAATCAGGCCTCGATCCCGCATCGATCGCCATCGGTGGATTCGGTTCTAGGACCTCGCTTGCCGCGATCTTACCGGTCGGGTAGCTGGCTGTCGCCGAGCGGACTAGTTCTCTGGATCGTGGGTTGGTGGCTGGGACTTTGCCGCCATGGGAGACTAGTTTGCGTAAGAGGCGATTACGCACATCCCGGCCGGATCGGTTGCTGCAATCGCGATGTTTCAACAACCATTCGACTAATTCGCTTCCGAAGCCTTGCCATGATCGCAGGTCACGCACTGTCCTGCGCTACTGCGCACTGGGTGTCGCCGACGCCATGACAATCAACCAGTTGCCCTGCAATTTTTTTAGCACTAGCATATATTTCCCAGCCTCGGCATCGGTTGGAGAGCCAGCCTTAGAGGTTCCGTAGTCGTATCCCATCTCGCCCGCGTGGTCGCTCTTGAGGCTGTTGATACTCAACACCCTATCGGAGCCGTCAGCAAACTCCTTAGCGAGCGACTCACGTATTGAAGTACGCCCCTCGACTTTGCCAGTTGAGCCCATGTACAGCGCATCCTCAGCGTACAGATTTGCGATCTGGTCTGCATTCTTCCTACTAAAGGCCGTGGAATACTGATCGAGAATACCTTTCAGGCTGCTCTCAAAATCGTCAGTCCGTTGTGACGCGTGCACGCCCTCGGGTGTGTCTGGGCCGTGGAATCGTATGTCTCCAGCAAAGGTATGGGCGTGAAGTCGATATGGCCCCGCACCCCGGTATTTCAACGACTTCCCGATCCAGCCGTGCGGCCTTCCAAAAGGTCCGGCAACATCTCCGGCATGAGTTGAGGCATCCACTGGCCCATAACTCTCGGCTCGGGCCACATCGACCTCTATGTCGCCGGCATGGGTTTCCACGTCTTTGTTTCCCTCTATTGGGCCGATGGTTACGTCACCGGCCGACAAGCGAAGATAAATATCCGTTTGAACGGGTACCTTGAGGTCAACATCGACGGATCCGTTCCTCGGGGACTTGATGGCTAGAGTAGCTTTGGAACCCTGCACTTCGAATCGGGGCTCGACTTTGTGGATAAAGTCGGAATGTTTCGAGTGCATCGTGTATGTGAGCGAGATCTGCGAGTTCTGAGTGGGTAGTATGTGAACATCCCCATAACGAACACGAAGTTCTACCTGACCGGCCGGATCGAGATGCCAGTTCTGGGCATCGGTCTTGGAATATTTGTCGTCCGCGCGGCAGAACGGAGCCAGAACGAGCAGAACCAGAACCATCTTTTGGAACATACCTCACCCCCAGCTTGCGAATGATACGCAAGCAGCAGAGGTTAGGTTCCAAAAATTTCAAATCTATCCTCGCCGCCCAGCGCGGTTAGGCATGGTATCGTTGCTTTTAGCTAACCGACGCAAGCGGGCATTATCAGACTTCTCCCCTTTTCATTCCTTTTTGCCGTGCCACGTGCGATTAAGCAATTCATTGCATGGTGCCCACCGAGTTGTCGAACTTGGAGCGAATGTTTTCGTTAGCTGTAAACTTAGCTCTGAAGTAGCTAACAACGCATTCGGGGGAACTTGTGGCCATCGATCTCGTTCAAATCCGTAAGCTCGCCGAGAAAAGAGAAGATGAGAATTTCAGCTTTCGCAGGTTCCTGAAGACTGAGTGCAATCTGGAACCCAACAAGGTCGACGAGCGCGTCTTTGAGATCACTCGAAGTGTTTGGGCCGGGATCGACTGCACCACCTGTGCCAACTGCTGCCGAGAGTTGACGCCAACCTTCAGCGAAGAGGAAGTTGATCGGGTGGCACACCGTCTCGGAATGCAGCGCCAGGAATTTATCCAGGCATACCTGAAACGCTCGGATGACGACAGTGACAATCCCTGGCAGACCCGATCCACTCCCTGCCCGTTCCTGAAGGATAATCTTTGCAGCATCTATGAAGACCGTCCAGGTGAATGCAGCGGCTATCCGTATCTCTACAAGCCTGGTTTCGTGTTCCGTACTTTGGGGATGGTCGAGCGAACCTTGACTTGCCCGATTGTCTATGAGGTAGTGGAGGAGCTAAAGAAATCGCTCGGTTTTCCGCGCAAGGCAAGGTCCCGTATGACCAGCGCAGTAAGGAATCCACGGCGGTAAGGGAACGCCCACAACCTTCATCCGCCTCCAGACGGTTGCGAGTCCCTAATTGTTGGCTTCCTCCCCTTTTCCCCTCAGCGAGCGAAATATGAGATTTTTCAACAATCGACTTAACTCTCAGGCCGGTGCAGCACGGGAATCAGTGCTGGCAACTTCAACTGCGGGATCTCAACTTTACGCGTAACTCTCCTTGTGACAGAATACGCCTCCACGATGAATGTCAAAGCAGCGTCGGTATCTCTCTTTTTGCTAGTTTCGTGCGGCGTCTGGGGACAGGATTGGCGATTCTACGGAGCCGATTCCGGCGGTACGAGATTCTCTTCCCTACAGCAGGTTAACCGTGACAATGTTAATGCGCTGAAGCGCGCATGGACCTATCACACCGGGGAAGTGAATCGGGAGAACAAAACGGACCGCCACCAGATTGCGCCTTTTGAAACGACGCCGCTCGTTGTTGACGGAATGCTTTATCTGTCGACGCCTTCGAACCGAGTGGTCGCGTTGGATGCCGAAACAGGTAAAGAAATCTGGCAGTTCGATCCACAAGCAAGTCGCGCCAAACGAGAATTTTTTCAACATCGTGGCGTTGCCTACTGGCAAAGCGAGACAGGAGACGATCGGCGCATACTATTCGGCACTTTCGACGGACACCTGATCTGCCTCGAGGCTAAAACGGGGAAAGCTTGTCAGGGTTTTGGCACAAATGGCGCAGTGGATCTGCGCAGGGGAGTAGCAGACAGCTTTTCTAACACAGAGTACGCGGTTACATCGGCGCCTGCGATCTACAAAAACTTGGTCATTACAGGAGCAGCCGTTCCGGAATATCCCTCCAAAGGACCGAGCGGAGCAGTACGAGCATTTGATGTTCGCACCGGGAAGCTGGAGTGGACATTTCATACTGTCCCAGAGCCTGGTGAAACGGGCCACGAGACCTGGGCAACCAAATCGTGGAAGGAAAGAACGGGCGTCAACGTGTGGTCCAGCATGAGTGTGGACGTGGAACGCGATTTGATCTTTTTACCGGTGGGTTCCGCTTCGTACGATTTTTACGGCGGTGATCGCAAGGGCAAGAATTTGTTCGCAAACTCGCTCGTGACGCTGCAAGCCTCAACAGGCAAGTTGGTGTGGTACTTCCAAATGGTGCACCACGATGTCTGGGATTACGACATGCCGGCACAACCAGCCCTGATAACCCTGCGCCAGAATGGAAAATCTGTACCGGCAGTTGCCCAGATTACGAAGATGGGATTCGTGTTCATCTTCGACCGGGTCACGGGAAAGCCGTTGTTTCCCATAGAGGAGCGGCCGGTCCCGGCCAGCGATGTGCCGGGCGAGGCGACCTGGCCGACACAGCCATTTCCGAGCAAGCCTCCGGCCCTGGTCCGCCAAGAGCTGAAGGAAACTGACATCAGTATGGTGACACCAGAGTCCAACCGGTATTGTGCCACATTGTTTCACTCACTCGAGACTCGCGGCATGTACACGCCTTACGGACGCAAGCAGACGCTGGCGCTGCCGGGCACATTGGGAGGAGGAACCTGGTCGGGCGGATCGTTTGATCCTGAGTTGGGATATCTTTTCGTCAACGTCAACGAATTGGGTTCGGTGGGCGCAATGGAGCCACAGCCAGCGGGTGCGCCCTTGCCCTACCGGCGTGGGTCCACGGGAGGTGAGTATGCTCGGTTCTGGGACCAGAATGAGTGGCCATGCCAGAAACCTCCGTGGGGAACATTGAACGCAATTGACGTCAACAAAGGCGAGATCGTTTGGACTGTGGCGCTTGGTGGGGTCAATGGACTGAACAGCGAAACCGGCTTGCCCAATCTTGGCGGCTCCGTTGTAACGGCGGGTGGGCCGGTATTCATCGGAGCAGCAATCGATAGTCGTTTTCGGGCTTTTGATTCGCACACCGGAAAACAACTGTGGGCCGCAGACTTGGCTGCCAGCGCGCACGCCGCACCGATTACATTTATGGGGAAGAAGAGCGGCAAACAATTTGTGGTAATTGCGGCAGGAGGAGGTGGTTATTTTCTGGGAAAGATCTCCGACGAGGTTGTCGCGTTTGCTCTGCCAAACTGATTCTTGTAATCCGGCGGTTTGAACGAAACTCTGCGCACCCCGAGACATTTTGAGTCTAATTGGTGCGATTTTTCGTAAATTTACACCTGTAACAATGCTGCAATAATCCGATGGTGGGAGATCTCGAGAGCGGCCCACCGGCAGTCGCTCACGCCCACGTTCTTAGTCCGATGATGCCCCAGTAAGCGAGATAAGCGGCGGCAATGACGAGCGCGGTCGTCACCACGATCGAGAAGCGACGAACGCCACGCCGCACCTCGCCTCCCGCGCGCAATACCGAGATCAGGCTCGCCAGTGCTGCGATCGCAAACACCAGCGTCATCGTGAAGAGTCCGAAGGACCACGGAGTCGGATTTCCCATGCGCTCGATCAGGTCGTCGGTGCTCAGAATGAAAATCACCACGAAGGCGATCAGGCTCAGCACGGCAATCAGCGGCCAAGCCCGCATTGCCCGCTCTGCCGGACGTCGGCGCCTGCGGCTTAGTCCGCCCAGAATCCAGAACGGGGCATAAATCACGATCGCAATCACCGAGAGCAGGACGAAAGCCGTCAGATCAATTTCGCTGATTGCAAACCAGCCCGGAATCTTCTTCATGGTTGTTTCTGGGCTAGCTTGCACGAAGCGGCCTTCCGGATTCAGGCTCAGCAGCTCGAACGTCGCGACGGGCAATGGCGAATCTTCCTCCGGAACGTGCCGGAATTGTCCGCCTGTGACCGGAAGGTATTCGTCATTTCGCGCACTCAGTGTGGCCATGAACAATTTTCCGTCGCGGAACTGAATCCGGCTCAACCTCACCAGACGCCCCAGAAAATGCGTCAGGTCGACGCGCGGAGAATCGGGCCCGTACCACCCAGCGTAATCCGCGGCATCCGCGGGAAGCGGGGCAATGGGCGGTAGAGCCGGCTTCTCCAGCCCCTTCGTGATGTATGCGCGGATCATCTTGCCGATCTTTTCGTACGCAGTTCCGCTTTCGCTATTAACGCTGAAGAAATATCCCACTCCGTAATCCGGCATGTAGCTCATATCGGTCTGGCCGCCTTCAATCTCGCCGTCGTGCCCGTGATAGACGAATCCTTCCTCAACGCTCCAGAAATTGTTGAGTCCGTAGCCCACTTTCATTCCGTCTTTGGCGGCCCACGTGCTCGTGGGGCTTTCCATGCGGTCAATATCGGCGGAAGGTACGACCTGTTTCCCGTTCACGGCGCCGCGGTTCAAATAGAACTGCACATAGGCGGCCATGTCGTTGGCCGAAGCGTTGATCGCTCCCGCTGGCCGCAGCAAAATGTGCGAGTAGCTGTACGCCGTCTTTCCGTCATCGTGATAAAGCGTCGTCGCCGCTCCGGACGGGGGCTGGAAGTACGTCGCCGTTTTCATTCCAATCGGAGCAAACAGGTTGTGCTCGACGAAGTCTTCGAAGCGCTGCCCGCTAATCTTCTCGACGATGTAGGCCGCCACCGGTGGCCCGGAGTTGCAATACGCCATGCGCGTGCCCGGCCGCCAGCGCGACCTCCGCGAATGGTGGTCGTAATCCAGGCCCTCCTTCAATGTCATCGAGTCTGGGGCCTGCTTGGCATATTCGCGAAAATGTATGTCATCCCAACCGGTCGTGTGCTCAAGCAGATTCACCACGCGAACCGGATCCGTCGCTTCCCAGGGGTTGTTAAACCACACATCGGGCGCCAATTTGTGTGCCGGATCCTCAAGAGAAAGCTTGCCCTGATCCGTCAGCAACAGGATCGACAACGACGCGAACGCCTTCGAGGTCGAACCGATGCGGAACAGCGTGTCGGCAGTGACCGGTCGTTTGCTCGCTACGTCAGCAATGCCAAGCCCTGTCACCCACTCAGGCCCGTTTTTGTGCACGATCGCGATCGAGACGCCCGGCGTATGCGTATCCTTCAGGATCTTCTCGATCTGCTGCTGCAGTTCCTGGATGGAATCGGCAGGTTTTATCTTCTCTTCTTCTGTCTTGTCCGCTGCCAGGCAGAGAGAAGCAATGAAGAAGAAAACGACGATAGCGTGCGCGCGTCGCATGAGGGGCCCTCCGTGAGATCGCGCCGTGAGCGCAGGCAATCTCAGCGAGACATCTTACGTCAGAGGGAGCGCACTTCGTTGTCGTTAAGATGCTTGCTCCAAACTCGGGATCATTGTGGTTTCCAGCATCCTCATAAAAGCAGTTTGCCATCCGATTTGGTTAAGTGATGAAACATCGGTCTTTACGATTCATTTCTGCGCACAGCGTAGCACGGAGGACCAATGACCGGCGTTGACTAACACTGGAATTGCTTGCTCTGGACCCACCTACCTGGGACGTTGGCGAGAAGGCAGGGCTCGGTCAATCCTGGCACTATTACCAGTGTCGCAACTTGCAAATTCCCCCGAATGTTTAGCTTTGACGGACTACAAACAAAGTTTGTAGCTGGCCGGAAAGGAAATTGAGCCTGAATGAAGCCTCCCATTCCGCCCTTTGTCTTTGCCATGCTGCTGTTTGCAGGCATGTTGATCCTACTGGAGGTGGGGCGTCGGCTGGGCATCAAAAGACGCTCGAAGGAGTCAGAGAGCGAGCGGGGAAGTTTAGGGACGATCGAAGGGGCAGTATTCGCAGTGTTTGGACTGGTCTTGGCCTTTACGTTTTCCGGTGCCGCATCGAGGTTCAACGAAAAACGTGCAATGATCGCCGAGGAGGCGAACTGTATCGAAACTGCCTATTTGCGCCTTAACCTATTGGGGGAAAGTGCGCAACCTGAACTGAGGGAACTTTTTCGTCGCTATGTTGACTCCCGCATAGCGACCTATCGCATCTTGCCAAACCTGGACGCAGCAACGGGGGAGATGGCCGAATCCAAAAGGCTCCAGAAACAGATTTGGGCCAAAGCAATATCTGCGACCGGCTTGCGCGACTCCCATCTAGACGCCGGCAAACTACTGCTTCCGGCTTTGAACAACATGATCGACATGATGACTACGCGAACGATGGCGCTCCAAAACCATCCGCCCCCTATCATTTTTCTGCTGTTGTTTTCCTTAGGTCTACTTTGCTCCCTATTGGCCGGGTACCGAATGGCAATCGGGCAGCACCGGAGTTGGTTGCACATATTGAGCTTTGCACTCATCACGGTCGTCCTGATCTACGTCATTCTTAATGTCGAATACCCGCGTGCTGGTTTGGTCCGACTTCAGGCATTTGACCAGGCACTGATCGATGTTCGCTCCGTTATGGATCCCAATGCGCACTGATGGCATTGTCGTCTTGCAATTCCTGACGACAATAGGGCGCAACGTAGCGGTTTTTACCCTCACGACGCTGCGCCCGTAAGTGAATACACACTTTATGGAGCTCCGTGATCGAACTGAAGGGTTTCTTGTTACAGGTCAATGAGTCCTATAAAAAGGATGGTCAAGAAAAACAACAGGCCACTTTTCCGTGGAGATCTATCACTCACCTGAGCAGCCAGCTTATTACACGGCACGTTCTCGAATCAGCGGGGACCGGATCCACGTCGCGTCGGTATCGACAACGTCAGTATCGCTCCGGTGAGCGCCACCACCACTACCACCCACAACGCGCCTGTAAAGGAGCCGCTCCGCGTTGTCAGATATGCAAACAAATATGGCGACAAAAAGGCGGAGATGTTTCCCATCGTGCTGATAATGCCTACTGCTGCTGCAGCTGCCGACTGGGACAGAATTTCGGTTGGCATGGAGAAGAACACGGAGATACTGGCGGTTCCGACAGCCACCATCGTGAACAACACCATCGCGGCCGCAAGTGATTGCGGTCCAATGGCCAGACCAATCCACCCGCACACCGCGATTAGCAATGGCACGGTCGCGTGCCATCTCCTCTCGCGCTGGCGATCCGAGTGCCAGCCGTTCACCTGCATCGCAACAAAGCAGGCAGCAAAGGGTACCGCACCCAGTAGGCCCAGCTTTAGGTCGGAGATGCCTGCCATCCGCTTCAACATCGTGGGGAACCAAAACATGAAGACGTAGGCTGCAGGGTTGTTCATGAAGTAAGCGGCTGCCATCACAAGGACCGACCGTGAGCGCAGAGCTTCGCGCGCAGGCGTCGGATTGGAGCCGCTTCCCTGTTCTCGCCGCAGTGTTTTTTCCACCGAAATGCGCGCGTCCGGCCCCAGCCAGTTGGCCTCAGCCGGGCGGTCCGTCAAATAAAAGAAGGTGACGACGCCCAACAAGATCGCCGGAATCCCCTCTGCTACGAAGAGCCAGCGCCAACCGCTGATCCCGAGCCAGTGGTGGCTGATGATCCACCCTGCTATTGGCGACCCGATCACGAACGAAATCGGAATTGCCGCCATGAAATTACTGGTGGCCTTCGCCCGATCCGTGGTTTGAAACCAATGACTCAGGTAGACGATTACACCAGGAAAGAACGAGGCCTCTGCCGCCCCCAACACCAGGCGAGCCCCATACAATTGCCAAGGTGTCTGCACCAGCCCGGTCAGCACCGTCAACATTCCCCAGACAATCATGCAGCCTGAAATCACCCGGCGCGCACTCCATCGCTCAACCAGCAGAGCCCCAGGAACCTGCAACGCCATGTAACTGGCAAAGAAGATGCCCGCCCCCAGCCCGAATACGCGATCGCTGAACCCCAAATCACGCGCCATCCCGATCGCGGCAAACCCAAGATTGGTACGATCAACATAATTGACAATGTACAAAATGAAGAGAAACGGAAGGAGTCGGAGAGCGATCTTGTGCCGCGTCCGGTCCTCGAACCCGGACTGAACCGCTGTCGCCATCGCAGAACCAGCCATGGAGATTTCCTATTAGGGTCGCTTAAAGCTCGGGTGAGTATATCGGACTTTCTTGACTTGCAAAAATCGGTCCTGCATCCTTTGCAAAGGTAGTGGTGATAGTCGCGACGAGCGCCTTCTCACGCGAGTCATGTAGAGTGGATTTTCGTTTCTTAAGCGAGGCGTGGGGGAGTCATGAAAAAAGCATTAAGAGGATTGGGGTACTTCGTTCTTGCGGCAATCGTGCTCGCCGGTGCACTCGCGATGTACGTTGCGATCACCGGCATCCCGAGTTATCCACGGGGGAATGTGAACCTGAAGGTGCAGACCTCGGCGGCGAAGGTCGAACGTGGACGGAAATACGCATCGATGTTGTGCGTTGGCTGCCACCTTGATCCCGCCACCGGTAAACTCACCGGCAAGCGTGTCGCTGACGTGCCAACCGTATTTGGGGCTGCGTTTTCCAAGAACATCACGCGAGATGCGGCATATGGAATTGGTTCTTGGACCGATGGGGAACTTGCATATCTTTTACGCACCGGAATTACCCGCACGGGACGATATGCTCCTCCATGGATGCCGAAATATCCTCATATGTCGGACGACGACCTCGAATCAGTGATTGCTTTTCTTCGCTCAGATGATCCCTTGACCGCGCCAGCTGCAGTGAATCCCCCAGGTGCGTCGAAGCCATCATTCCTGACGAAGGTGCTGACCCACCTGACATTTAAGCCTCTCCCGTATCCAAGGGCTCCGATTCTGACCCCCTCCGTATCCGATCAGATTGCATACGGCCGGTACCTCTCCGTTAACCTCGGATGTTTTGCGTGCCACTCGGCGAATTTCCGCACGAACAACGAACTTGAGCCTGAGAAGTCGGTGGGCTACCTGGGCGGTGGTAATTCATTAAGAGATCAGTCCGGGCAAGCAGTGCTATCCGCAAATCTAACCGCCGATGAAACTGGTCTCGCGAATTGGAGCGAAGCAGACTTCACACGTGCGGTTCGCACCGGTATCCGGCCAGACAATACCGTTTTGCCATACCCGATGTCGCCGCTGCCTGAACTGACAGAAGCAGAGGCTGGTACGATCTACGCGTATCTACGCACTGTGCCGAAGATTCACAACCCGGTGCCGCGTCCATCAAGTCGCAGCGCCGGCGTGGGGGCGAGCCAGGGCAAGCAGCTCTATTATCGTTACGGCTGCAATGCGTGTCACGGAGACAATGGCGCAGGCGTGAGCGACTTACGGCGGGCCGCTCAAGACTACCCTACCGACCCACAACTCGAAGCATACATCCGGCATGCTCCTGCGTTTAAGCCCGGAGCGAAGATGCCAGCCTGGAACGGCATCATCGACGAAAAGGACTATGCACCCCTAATTGCATACGTGCGCGAATTGGGTCGTGTCAGTGAAACGTCGAGGTGATGGTTAGACGTGACGCGAAAGCAGCATCGCTATCGTTGACGAGTACAGGGGGTCATTGACATTTTGCGGGAGGCATGAAAACCCCACTTCTCCCTGCTTTAGAGACGTGGGACCTCTATCCAAAATGGCTGACCCTTCGTTCCAACGCAAACTCCGCCGTCAGGTCATGAGCGCCATAGAATTTATAAACAAATGACAATAGCCTTTCTTGCGAAAAATCTACTGTGAGGTTACCCCAATCGTCCTCAGCCAAATCTCAACTAAGCGAGGCCATTCCGTAATCGGGAACTTCGTAGGTCGGAGACCAAAGCCGTGCCCTCCATGTGCGTACAGGTGCATCTCCACCGGAACCCCAGCTTGTTTCAGCGCGGCGTAGTAGACGAGAGAGTTCTTTACGGTGTCGATTGGGTCATCCTCCGCCTGAAGCAAGAACGTGGGCGGCGTCTGTTTGGTAACCGGAACATAGGGATTCAATTGGAAATTCTTCGACGTGTTCTCCAGCATGTGGCCCGGATAAAGAGCAACGCTAAAGTCCGGTCGGCAACTCCCCTTGTCGGCAGCATCGACGGCCGGATACAGCCGCTTCTGAAAATTCGTGCTGATCGCTGCGACCAAGTGGCCGCCTGCCGAAAAGCCAAGCACTCCAATCTTATGCGGATCGATGTGCCATTCCGCCGCGTGGAATCGCACCAATCTAATGGTTCTCTGTGCATCTTCCAACGCCATCTTCGATTTGGGATACGCTCCTGATCGTGGAGACAGGTGTTCGCCAGGCACGCGGTACTTCAACAGCACACATGTGATGCCTTTTGAGGTCAGCCAATCGCACACCTCAGTTCCTTCAAGATCCATGTACAAGACCCAATAGCCTCCACCAGGAAAGACCACAACCGCAGCACCCGTATTCCTTTCCCTTGGCGAATAGACGGTCATCGTAGGCCGCGAGACCTTGCCCACGACAACCGCACCCGGCGGCTCCTCTCCGACCCGCTCTGTGTACTCCAGCCCGGCGAGAGGCAGACTGTCGGGAGGTGTGCTCGGCCATATCGGTACTTGTGTATGCCCCGGGGATGGCAGCCAAGAGGTGTTTTGTGCCGGCAAAGAGACAACTCCCGAAATAACAAGCGATGTAAAGATCAAAGTCTTTAACATAATTCACCCCATCCCTGGGACCACCACTGCTCAGGGGAGCAGTCTAAGGGCACTGGGCTTTTAACAGATTGAGGGAATCCGAATAGTCAAGAGCCCCCAAGCGGAAAGTTGCTCGCTGCTATCAGGAGGACTTACGCCGTACGGGTTCAGACCCGGCACACCAACTCGATTAGCAGAAGACGCGCCACAAACTCTGGATTTGAGGAACTGTTCAGTTTGCGAGTCTTGTTTCGCTTTTCGAAGAACACGCGCACCAGGCTGCCGTCAGTCTCGTATTCTCCGGCGTAGTCCTTGTCTCTGAAAGTCACGGTGAGTGGCGATCTTGAAGACATGGTTGACACTCAAATGGCCGTCGCCCTGTGGGGTTTGGCGACGCCGTTTGTCTGGCCGCGCTGAAGTTCGACCGCGCTAACGAGGGCTGAACCGTGTAGTGCGCCCTTGAACCCACATTCACAACTCACCGCATAGGCTCCGGCCTTGGCCTTCAAATCCTCTTCGGTTCTCGGCAATTCGCCAAACTCGCCAGAGGTGACGGGCTTTTGACATTCTGGGCAGAGGAAGATGACGAGGTATACAAATTTTGGTTCAGCGGGTACTCGGAAGCCCTGCATTCTACTCCTCAAAGAATTGCGTTTTTTGGTGCAGTCACGAAATCGCAACCATCAGTTCTTCAGCCCGAACCGCGCAATCATCGCTCGCGACAAAACTCTGGTCGCCAAGTCCCTCGAGGAGTCGAACATGCTGCAATGACGACAAGAATTAAAGCCAGTCTAGGCAAGGGACCAGCAGAGACAAAGCGCCAAAGTGCGCCGTGGCCAGAGGGAGGTGAGAACAAGCAAACAGAGAATGAGCGGTAGGCTTGCGTCCTTCCTACTCCTCCCAAGGACGGTAATGCATCGGGTTCAATACGCGGGGTGGCAGTAGAATGCACTACGACGCTGGGACGCCACATTCACAAGCTTGAGCAATGGACTTTTTAAGAGCCGGTTGCGCGGTTTTTTCTTGCTCCTCCCTTTGTGATTGCCATCTGCCGCAAACACCAAATGCGCCATTCACTATCTGATAGGATGACGCTTGACTCGGCGTCAGACGCATGGATTCTCGGAGTAGTAGTACGCTCGTGTTCGATTGGCATCCGTTCACTGCAATGAGATGACTTAACTCCACGTGGAACGCCATAAAAAGGAGAACGAATCTGGTAATGAACAGAAGAGATTTCTTACGAACCACAGGCCGGGGAGCTGCTGTAGCAGCCATGTCGGGCCAGCTATCCAAATCCTTGTTTGCCAATCCTTACGGAAAACCCATCGGCCTCCAGCTTTATACCTTGCGCGATGAACTCGACAAAGACGTTGCGGGGACCATTCGGCAAGTTGCGGAAATTGGCTACAAGGATGTTGAGATTTATTCGCTTTATAAGAAATCCCCCGCGGAGTTCGCGAAAATACTGCGCGATAACGGCATCACTGCCTCAAGCGGCCACTACCTGCTGCCGGATGTGAAAAATGGATGGGACAAACATGTCGAGGACGCGAAGACCCTCGGCCTCAAATACATGGTGAACGCAATTCTCCAACCAGCAGAACGGAAGTCATTCGACGACTACAAACGGCTGGTGGACGTTTTTAGCAAGGCTGGCGACACCGCGCAGAAGGCTGGCATTCAGTTCTGCTATCACAACCACAACTTTGAATTTACAAAGTACGGTAGCACCACGGCATACGAATACCTATTGAACACGCTTGATCCGAAGCTGGTGAAGTTCGAGATGGATTGTTTCTGGGTAACGCACGCTGGCCAGGATCCAGTCTCCTACTTCAAGAAATACCCCGGGCGGTTCCCGCTTCTTCACATAAAGGATATGAAGGACAAGCCGACCCCCACTCATGAACTCGACGCGAGGCTGGGTTTATTCGCCCCGGTCGGTCACGGCACCATCGATTGGAAACGCATCTTCGCAGCTGCTCCGCAAGGTGGCATGCAGCACTACTATGTCGAGCAAGACTATTGTGAACGGCCGCCGATCGAGGCCGTGAAAATGAGCTACGACTATCTGCGTAATCTGCAGGTTTGAGGATGGGCTAGTTACGGAACCCTGGTCCACCAGCGAATTTCCGCTCGCGGCAGGAATTCCTGACTCACAGGCACATCGGAAGCTGAACCCTTGAAATCACCTGATCGAGACTAGTCACGACGTTGCCAGAAAATTGTTGCTCGAAAAGGTGCCTTCCTGGAGAAATCAGGCAATCGGAGGACTGTAATGGCGACTCGTATTTCGCGCCGGAAGTTCCTGGGTGCCGCTAGCACCGTCACGATGAGCTCTCTCTCGTCGAACGCGAAGGGGAAAAGTACGCTCGCAACCGCCGCCGGGCAACTATCTGACTCTTCGCCGACTAGGGACCACATTGTGGACATGCACGTGCACTTCGATGAGGCAAGTCCTAGTTTCGTCAGCGACTTGCTGAAGCTCTGCGACTCGATCAACCTAACCGCCTGTGTCTTGACTCCATTTTCTTCGCGGAAAATAGTGGCTGAGGCAGCTAGACAGCATCCTAGCCAGATTGTTCCGTTCGGTTACGTTGATCTCGATGCTCGCGACGTTGTCAAGCAGGTGGAAGAATTCCATGACTTGGGTTATCGCGGTTTAGGAGAACTGGAGTTTGTCAAGAAGCCCTTCAATGATCCTTCCTACTTTCCCGTATACGAACTGGCAAATCGCTACGCTTGGATCGTGCTTTTCCATACTGGCATCGTCTTACGGAAAAAATTCGACGAACCCGAGGATGTGGCCTCTGGCAGGATGCGTCCGATCCACTTGGAAGAGATTGCGCGACGCTTCCCGAAGATTACGGTGTTGGGAGCCCACTGTGGGAATCCTGAATACGAGTGGGCGGCAGAGATCAGTCGCTGGAACCCAAATGTATTTTTCGACCTCAGCGGATCCTCGCTGACCAAGATGCAGGGACGCCTGGTTGATTTCCGCAGGATCTTCTGGTGGTCGGGAAGCGATTGGGGAACCGATACTGCGAACAATGATCGCAGCGCGTACACCAAGATTGTGTTTGGTTCGGACGTGAAGGTGAGTCAGATCGAGTCCGTGGTGCACCAATATCACGCGATGTTCGACGCCTGCGACGTTTCAGGGCAGGCCCGCAGAATGATTATGGGTGGCACGCTGGCGAAGGTTTTGAACCTGCCGGGATAGCTTTGTTGGTCTTTAGGTGAGGTACTCCACATATCGCTTAAGCCATGTTCCCGAAGTTGCGCTACACTCTCGGACATGCGCCAAGAACGCAGAGACTTCCTGAAATGTAGCGCTCTCTCGGTCCTGAGCTTAGCGGGCGAGGGGGCGCTCGAAGCGTTTCCATTTGACCCCAATCAGCCCATACCGAAGGTCGTAAGCGGTCGAGCGCTAGGTAGCGATCTCAGCGTCATCGGTATATACGGTTCATGGGCTGCTTCGTTGAATCGCGACAGGTTGCCTTCCTTTTCGTTCAGAAACAAACGATTTGCTGGCATTGAGGCCTGGCGAACATCTGCGCGCAAACGCGTAATGGAACGTATGGCGATCCCCGATATCGGAAACACTCCTAAGATCAACGTCAACAAGGAATACGTCTACGATGGGCTACACATTGAGGAGATATCATGGCAGTTGCCATACGGACGACCGACTGAAGCACTCGTACTTAAGCCGCTGAACGCCACCGGTAGACTTCCCGCTGTTCTTGCGTTTCACGATCATGGCGGTAATAAGTACTTTGGAAAATCCAAGATCACAAGAACGTCCGACCAACAGCACCCACTGATTAAGGCTCACCAGAACGAGTACTACGAAGGCGCAGCCTGGGCCAATGAGATTGCGAAACGCGGTTACGTTGTCCTGGTACCTGACGCTTTTCTTTTTGCGAGCCGGAGAGTAATGCTAGGGGATGTTCCTGAACATCTCCGCAATGGGCTTGACGATAATGATCCTGAGGACCCCACGAACATCAAAAAGTACAATGAGTGGGCCGGTCAGCATGAGCACGTGATGGCGAAATCATTGTTCAGCTCGGGGACGACATGGCCAGGCGTTTTCTTTGCAGAAGACCAGAAATCTCTCGATGTGTTGTGCTTGCGGGATGATGTAGACGTGAGCCGCATTGCTTGCGGCGGATTATCAGGTGGCGGATTACGTACGGTCTTCATGGGTGGGCTCGACCCGAGAATCAAAGCTGCAGTGTGTGTCGGATTTATGACAACCTGGGAGGATTTTCTTCTGAACAAATCTTTCACGCACACATGGATGGCATATGTTCCTATCCTCCCAAACGAGCTGGATTTTCCCGAAATACTGGGATTACGCGTGCCACAACCCACATTTGTGCTCAACGACAAGGACGATGGCCTATATACTCCCGCTGAAATGAGAGAGGCGGAACGTATTTTATGTGATGTCTATCGAAAAGCCGGAGGAGAACATAATCTTAAGTTCTCTTACTATCCAGGTCCTCACAAGTTCGACAAAAGGATGCAAGCTGATGCGTTTGATTGGTTGGACAATTCGCTCAGAGCAGGACTTTGAGTTCTTTTTCGCCCGTGATGAGCGGGATAGGAATTTATCGTCGACCGGGCTACTGGATCAGCCCTGAATGAGTCAAGCTGTTAATCTGCAGCCGTGAAATTCTCATCCGTGATCGTCGTCCTGATGGTGAGTGCCACTTCGAGTGCTTCGTCTCACCATGCCCAGAGAAAGAAGCTCTTTCGGCACCATTCGACGGTCGCTTGGTCTTGCAGCGCATCTGGAGTTCAAGCCTTCGCCTATCGGGCGGGCATGGCTGTAGATGCTGATGGAGCGTATCGGGCCTATCACCCGAATGATCGGATGGGCCTCGACTCCATTGAACATGCAGGCTATCCCGGAAACTGGTGGGCCCTAGCCACTGACACGGGAAGTCCCAGAGGTAGGCCCATTCATCAAGGGAAGAGTGATCCTGCTCCCGGGTTCTACGTCTCGATGACCTCGCTTTTCGACACCAGCATCACTGACAGCGCAACCCGCGACGGTTCGTGGATGCCGTGAGTGTTCCTTACATCGTGCTTCCACCCCAGGGATTCAAATATGCAAAACTAGGGGACTTCGCGACCGTGGTGAATCTTCGAAACGGGAAGGTCGGAGAGGCGATTATTGCGGACGAAAGCGCGCCTGAACTACCCATGGGAGAAGGCTCGATTGCACTGGCTCGTACTCTGGGTATTGACCCGGATCCCCGCAACGGTGGAGTCGAGAAAGGCATCGCCTACGTGATCTATCCCGGTTCAGGCAACGGTAAACCGCGTGCTTTGGCCGAGATTGTCTCGACATCACGGGCCCATTTCCAACGGTGGGGAGGCTTGCTCATGCTGCGTGGTTGCCTGAATTAGCTACTTGCTGCGGAGGCGAGCGTGACCTTCTTCGTATTGTCGTCGGGCATGGGTCAATCAGCAGAAAAGGATCGATCCCGGCTTGGTCGGGCAATTCGTCGCTACGCCGAAGCATTTCTACTCAGTAGAAGCAGCACAGAGGTCGCTCTAGAGCAGCAAAATGCAATGGCAACTGGTCGGCAGCCTTGCCCATCCTTGGTTGTCAGAAATGCCATTCCTACCCTATTCTGGGTGCCCAATATTGCGCGAGGCAGAAACGTGAAAAACGAGATTGGAAGAAGAAGCACTACTTTCTTGCTGATTGGGATACTGGTACCCTCCACCTTTGTCTTAGCACAACAAAGTCGCTGGGCTTCAAGGGACGACCCGGTTGCCAAGAAAATGATCCAAGATGAAAAAGATTGGGCAGAGGGTGGTTGCACGCAGACGTCAGTCGGCGAGACATTTTTGGCCGATGATTTTCAAGGCACGGCTCCAAGCGGCGAGCGTTACAACAAATCCGATGCACTGAAACGGGACGCATCGCTCAAAGAGAGGGACTGCCATCTCGACGACGCCAAGGTGAGATTTTTTGGCGAAAGCATGGCCGTCATCTATGGCAGTGAACGTGCGCTTCGAGTTGGCAAAGATGGCAAGGAATCCATGCGCTGTCTCGTTTGGACCGACACCTGGATCAAGCGTGATTCAAAATGGGAGATCATCGCAGCCCAGGACACCTCCGTGCCGTGTAAGTGACTTTCGCATTCAATGCCTTCCTCGACGCGGATGAGCGAATAGAGATTTCGCCTACATAGCAGATCTGTTCTCTCGTGATGCGATCCTAGAACAGCTTCCTAATAGGATCTATCCGAACGGGATTCGGTCCGGAGTGTCGACGATGGCCGATGCTTTCGAAAAGGGTCAAAAACTGCTATCGAGCCAAAGCTATGAAATTAAGAGTTGGGTCGCCGACGGAGATAGGGTGTCGATCGAGGTCATCTGGACCGGCACGCTAGCACTCTCCTTTGGCAGCTTGTCCCCTGGTTCTCAGATGCGTGCTCACTCCGCCATGTTTTTTCAGTTCAAGGATGGAAAGATCGTCAGTCAGCGTAATTACGACTGCTTCGAGCCTTGGTAAAACCGGCGGTGCTCAGTGAGCGTTAATGCAGCGTCGGTCCCGGTCTAGCTAGAATGACGCTTCATTGAGTGTAATAGAGATGTTTCGCCAATCCGAGTATGATTCGTAGCTGTGATTCCGCTGCTCGACGAAGAAAGTGGTCAAGGGATGGTGGAATACCTGCTCATCGTGAGCTTGGTGGTGCTCACGATCGCGGGCCTGTCCGTTGCCTGGATGCACCTGCTGATGAATTTGTTTTGAACGTGAGCGCTATAGAGATTTATCGCCAGTGATCCAGTTTGAAGCTACCTGCATCTTTCGAGCTAACCCCAGATGCTCGATCCACTCCATACAATGATCTAACACTCTCTACCTCAAGGAGAATCGATGAAGCCCGTCTTGATGGGTTTAGTTCTCTGTTTCGCGGTATGTTCAGCGGGATTTGCCGCGAATCCCGCTGATGAAAGCAAGATTCTTGCCCTTGAAAATGCTTGGAACCAGGCGCAATTACATCATGATGCCGCAGCACTCGACCAGTTGCTTCCAGCTAGTTTCGTCAATACTGATTACGATGGGACAGTCATGAACAAAGCGCAGTTCCTGGCTGATTTGAAGGACCCTGGTTATCAGGTGAGCCTGGTTGTAAACCAAGACGTCAAGATCTATTCCTATAGCAACGCGGCGGTGGTGACCGGAACCTATCACACGAAGGGAAAATACAAAGGGAGGCCTTTCGAGCACTGGGGACGCTTTACCGACACGTGGTTATTTCAGGACGCCACTTGGCAGTGCGTCGCCAGCCACAGTTCGTTGATCACAAAATAGCCCTAAGCGAGCGCGTGACCATCTTGCTATGAGTGTCCAGAAGGTATTAAGGAGTGTGATAGAGATTTAACGTCAACCAAACCGATGAACCGCGAAGGTTATGGAGGAATGAGCAAGTCGAAGCGCGAATAGCTGAGAGAGTAAGCAAGTCCCCAGGTTGCCACCGGGCTAGTTCTGCGGGGCAGCGGTTTTGTTTTTTCCCCGGGCGAATGGTTGCGGCACTAGATTTCTGCTCCCTTCAATGAGAACGTAAAACTTGTCTGTTGCGATGTCGTGAAAGACCTGGCGCTCACCGCTGGGCCATCTCACTTCTACAGTATCTGCATGGGCAGCCTTACCCATACCAAAATTTGCGCGCAGGTCGCTCTGGGATAAGTAGCTTCCGCCTCCGGAGATTTCTCGAATCTGAGAGATTCCGCCGCCCACTACCTTGATGCGGGCGCCCGTCGCGTCTCGATTGTTTTTCGTTCGGACCAACTTGAAATTCAGAAAATGATTGTCATTGCCGCTATTTCGCAGTAGCAGCGGGGAGTCGCCGTTGTTTGCGATGAGTACGTCGACGAAGCCATCGTTGTCGAAGTCTGCGAAAGCGACACCGCG